>ENA-OFCF01000052-OFCF01000052.1-metagenomes-genome-assembly--contig:-NODE-52-length-61604-cov-8.962290_pt1 | contig 61604 bp, 60 predicted proteins | sample MGYA00153387_OFCF01 | MGnify analysis MGYA00153387 | reverse complement strand
GAGCATAGCGCAGCCGTCCGCGCTGATCGGTTTTTATGATGGAGTCATTCATAGCAGTCATAGATCGAGGAACTATGACACTTATGATATTAGGTCGCCAGAATCTTCACACGGCGCTTCGGACCCCGCTTACTCCACTTTTGCTCAGCCCGCTACAGATTTTTTGTGTCACTGCGGGAACCGACCCCAGAGATGTGCAGATAAAAACTAAAAAAATCAAAAACCACAGTTAGGATTGAGCATGATTGCCTGTCTTTCATCTGAATTTCTCATGTTGTAAAGCCAACATCCAAAGTCATAGTCTTCATTTTCCTCGTGGCTTCCAAGCAATAGTATAGGATCTTCAATTAAATCTTTTAACTTGTAGCTTAATTCCATTTGCTGACCCGTCGGAAACTCAATCATGAAATAGCGATCATTTCCCGCGAGATCATATGTGATCTTAGTTTTATTAATTTCATAATATATATTGTCAAATCCTACAAAAATTTGGTTGTCCTTACAGAACAAAAAAAGAATTTGACCCCTGATAATATCAAAAGAACCATCGTAACGATAAGGATTTTTTTTGTCATACTCTACAGCAGTGGCTCCTTCAAAGTCAATGGTGCTTTCTGATGTCACCTCTATGAGTCTGACATCTACAAACTTTTTACTGTTTCTTAGTTTTATCATTCGAATGCAGATTTACCAAAATCAATATCTAATCCACCTGGGCGCGTTGCACTTTCTGCAATTTGCTCCCAACTTTTTTTCTTTTCTTCTCTAAACCATTCTATGGTCGGACCGAGTTCGTCCTGATATTCCTTAAGATTTCTGACTCGTATGTATTCTCTTAAATTATCTGGACTCAGACTTTTGAAGACTATTCCAAGATCTCGGCGTTTTTGATTCATGATTCTTGCAATTTCTTCAATATTCCGGCCTTGAGCCCGGAGTTCTGCGAGGTCTACGGCAAGATTTCTTACAGCAGACATGTAAGCATTCCGGCCTCTAATAATGCTAATATATGTCGGAACCCCATTTACGAATTTTGAAGCTCTACCAATCAGCTTAATTGCAATTTGAGCGTCTGCAAAAAGTGGCCCCATCGCATAGGCATCGTGTCGATATTCAGGATCAACAGCTAATGATATGATATGAACTATAGTTAAAATCGCTGAAGAAGAAGCAATCAAAACAGGATGCGCAGCCACAAAAATTTCCATTCTCATGTGAACCGTTACGCTCATCTCTAAAAGGCTCCACCGCCCACTCGGATCCGTGAACATCGCAGGATTCCCATTCGAATACAGATACTTATGCAGCGTCAGAGGTTCGCCATTCCGACCCTCGTAGCTGTCTTGGCTATGGAATCTGCCCGTGTTGGTATTGAGGTATCTGGCGCGGAGGAAATACATGCCGAGGTCCCCGTCCCATTGCTCGCCGGTGAAGAGGAATTCTGATTGGGTGATTGGTGATTGGTTATTTGTTAATGGGGAAGTTATTAAGACGCCTTCGGCGTTGCGCTTGGCTAGGCCGATGAGGGTGCCGTAGGCATCGTAATCGTAGGTTTCTTCGATGTCGCCGGTGGCGTTGGTGATGCTGCGGACTGAGCCGAGGCCGTCGTAGGAATAGAAGATTGAAGAAACGGGCGGGCCGCCCGTGCCCCCCTTGGTTTCCGAAGAGATCAGATCGTGGCCGTAGAGGTGGAGTTTTCTGAGCTGCTGGTTGGCGGCGGCGAATGGGTCTTTTTCTTCGATGACTTGGGCGTAGCCGGTGGGGTTGTTGGCGTCGGTTAGGTAGTGGTGGAGGCGCTGGGTGAGGCCGTTTTGGGAGACGAGTTTGATGAGGCGGTGGCCGTCGGGGTTGTGGGTGAGGTCGATGGTGATGCCGTTGGAGTTCGTTCTACGGATCAATCGATTGTCGAAGCTGTAGATGTCTGATGAAGACACGGGCGAGCCGCCCGTGCCCCCCTGTGGGGTGGAAGAGACCGTGGTGTTGCCGTTGGCGTCGTAGGTGTCGGTGGTGAGGCGGTCGTTGGGGGTGAAGGATTGGGTTTGGCTGGGGATGATTTGGGAGACGGGGCCAGTCGTGGTGCGGCTGCTGCGGTTGCCGACGGCATCATAGGTGTAAGAGAAGACACCGGGCAGGATGCCCGCTGATGCACCCAAGATGGGTGCGCCCCCCGAAGAGATTGATTCGGCGGTGAGGCGGTGGAGGGCGTCGAAGGTGTTCTGGATGGTGCGGCCGGAGAGTTCGGTGATCTGGGTGCGGTGGCCGTTTTTGTTCAAGGTGTAGGAGTAGCCTTGGAGAGTTGAAGTCGGACCGGCAGGGCCGCCGGTCCCTACCGTGAGAGCGGTGAGGCGGTTTTGGTCGTTGTAGGTGTAGGCGTGTTGGATGCCGTTGGCGTAGCCGCTGCCGTTGAGGTTGCCGTTGAGGTTGCCGTTGAGGTTGCCGTTGGCATCGTAGTTGTAGGCGGCGAGTACGGTGGCGTTGGGATCGGTCTCGGAAAGCAGGTTGCCCTTGGCATCGAAGGCCCGTATGGTGGTGAAGCCCAGCGGCGTGGTGGTTAGCTTTCCCTTAGTGATCGAGCTAGCTGCGGCTGATTCTCCTCCAGCGAGGAAAATCAGCAGTGTCAGGAAAATGGAAGCGCAGTGGGTCAAGTCGGGCGAATTCTCTCAAAAGCCGGCTGGTGGGGAAAGCACGAACCGCACACCGGGGCGATGTGCATGCATTTCTCAAATTCCGGCTTTTGGCTTGGAGGGTTCAAGGCTCAAACCAAGGGGAAAATCCTCTCTGCGACTTGGCGCAGGCCGTCGAGCGTGATGTCGGGATCCACGGCGCCGATTTCTGGGACACCGCGGGCGATCAAGGTGGCGTCTCCGCCGGTGGCGATGATTTTGACATGGCCGTGGAGTTCGGCACGGATGCGTGTGATGATTTCCCGGACCAGTCCGCGGTAGCCAAAAACGGCGCCCACTTGCATCGCGTGTTCGGTGGATTTTCCGATGGCGGAGAGCGGCTCTTCCAGCTCGATCATCGGCAACAGAGCAGTTTTTTGTGGGAGATATCCGGACATGGCGCCCAAGCCGGGGGCGATCACTCCGCCGCAGTAGGCGGGTTGGGCGGAAATCACATCGAAGGTCACCGCCGTGCCGAAATCAATGATGATGGCGGGCGCGCCGTGGCGGCTCAGCACTCCAGCGGCGTTGGCCAGCCGGTCTGCGCCGATTTGCGGCGGGTTCGGGTAATCGATGGCCATGCCTAACGGACTGGTGTGATTCAGGAAATGAAACGGGCCGCGTGGTTTGAAATAACTTTCTAAGATCACAGCTTTGGCCGGCACGACTGAGCCAATCATTGCCGCTGAGTATTCCACTCCGCGCAATAATTTTTCTAGCGATTCTGGTGTGATCTCACAGGTCGGGATGACGCCGCGCCAATCATGCAAACCAGTAGAATCACCGAGCGCAAATTTTGTTCGGGTGTTAGAATTATCGACAAGTAGCCAAGCCATGAGTCACCAATGTTGGGTTGTAAAATATTTGGACTCCGCCGAGCCGAGGTTGGGGATTTCGGAATCCGCCTTGATTAGGAGTGTGCCGTGGTTGATGTGAAGTGTTAGTGGTCCTTCGAGGTCGCTGCGTTCTAGCCAGAACTTGAACCACAGATCAGTGGTGGGTCGGTTTTTGTCACCTGCTAGAGTAGTGTCGGCGGGTTCGAGCTCGCGGCCTGAGGCAGTTTTTAAGCGCACGGGTTGCAATAAATCATGAGTTTGATCTGGTAGGATTTTCATATGCGCATCTAGCCAAAAATTTGAGTGGTCTCGTTTCACTAGGACGCCCACGACCTTGCAGCGGGCCTTGGGGTCGGCATCCCAAGCATAGGGCCGGAGCCAACTCCAGCCAGCAAACGCGGCTGCTAGCAAAAAGATTGCCAGCAAGATGATGCGGAATTTTCCTCGTGTCACGCGCCCAAGTGAGCGCAAGCACGCTCGTTCTGCAAATCAAAACGGGTGATCCGTTGCCGGACCACCCGTTTGAGATGGGGGGAGTTAACAGGTGAGGGGAGATCAGTGTTCGTAGCCTTCTTCGCCGTGTTCGGCAACGTCGAGACCTGCGGTTTCGACTTCAGGATCAAGACGGAGACCAATAGCGAACTTAACGGCATAAGCGATGATCGCAGTGGCCACTACGCTCCAGACAATGGTCAAGCCAACCGCTTTAAATTGTTCCATGAGCAAACCATCCTTGAGCGGACCAACCACGGAGTTGACTTTTTCGTCGGCGAAAATACCGGTGAGAATGGCACCTAACGTTCCGCCGACTCCATGAACACCAAAGGTATCCAAGGCATCGTCATACCCAAGCATTCTTTTCAGGTAGGCCACCGCGAGGAAGGGGATCACACCTGCAAGCACACCAATCAGCACTGACGAACTGGCTGTGACGAACCCGGCTCCTGGAGTGATAACAACGAGGCCGGCAACGATACCGGAGCAGAAACCCAAGACACTTGGTTTGCCCTTGAGAATCCACTCAGTCGCCGCCCATGCGAGACCTGCGGTGGCAGCGGCAAGAGTCGTGGTGGTGAATGCGTTTGAGGCGATGGCATCAGCACCCAGAGCGGATCCGGCATTGAAACCATACCAACCGACCCAGAGCATCCCGGTGCCGATCATACAGAGCACCATGCTGTGCGGCGACATCTTGTCTTTGCCGAAGCCCAGGCGCTTGCCGAGAATCATGCATAGGACGAGGGCACTCCAGCCGGATGTCATGTGAACAACGGTTCCACCAGCGAAGTCGATGGCTTTGATTCCTGCATTTGGGTTTAGTGGTCCGCACATGAAACCGGTGGTTGACCACACCATGTGGGCGAAGGGGAAATACACGGCGAACATCCAAAGAACGACGAATGCCATAATGGCGGCGAATTTCATGCGCTCTGCGATCGCGCCTATGATCAAAGCCGGAGTGATAATCGCGAAAGTCAATTGGAACATTGCCCACATACTATCGGAAATCCAATAGTAGCCCGCACCGACATTGCCGGGCTCCACTCCTTTGAACATGGCGTTGCTGAAGTCCCCGAAGAACGGGTTTTTCGCATCGACACCGAAAGAGAGACTGTATCCGCAAAGCCACCACAGAGGAGTGACGACGCAGGCGATTCCCAAACATTGTGCCAACACAGATAACACGTTCTTGCGTCGCACCAAGCCGCCATAAAACAAAGCAAGGCCGGGAAGTGTCATGAAAAGTACCAACGCGGTACTCACCATTTGCCAAGCATTCGCACCCGGGCCAGGGCCAGCGACCAAAGAGGAGGCTCCACTTGCTTTCTCGGGCCGAGCCACGTTGTTCATGTAAGCCTCAATGTCGGCTATGCGCTCTTCGACTGTTAGTGAGGCCGCCGGTGTGGCCGCAACCGCCGTTTCCGTTGGTGGTGGAGCCGCACCGGTATCTTGCGCATGCGCAGGCAAGCACAAAGGAATAGCGGTGATCGCGATTGCGGCTGCCACAAGGGCCCGCACTTTTATCAGGTATCGACTGGTCATAGGGGTCGGGGTTAATCGGATGGTTATTTGCTTCTTCCTGAAAACCAAATTTTCAGGATCGACAAACGCCGCATAGCAAACCCCGTGCCAAAATCCAATTTCATCAAATTTCCAAGGAATTTCTCTGCGAGTGAAACAAATTAGCGGAAACCTCGGATTATCGCTTGCCATGCCGAATACCGACAATTACACCGCCCGGCGTGCGGAGCGCAGGCCCGTTGTCAAAAAAATACTGGACAATTATTACGGAAAGGTGAACTATTCGCCCAACGGAAAGCTTTCAGCGTTCATTTGGCACGCAGGATGCTATTTCCGATTTGTATTTCGAAGGTCTCACAATGAGGTCGGAAAAATGCGAGCAGCAACCGAAACCAAAAACAACAACATGCAAAACTACTGCAAAACTATTGGCGCCATGGCCGCTGCCTCCGCCCTCGTGGCTGGCAACGCTCTGGCGGGAACCCCCGTCACCACCTCCGTCGCTCCAAGCCAACCCGCTTCTGCGATTGAATATGACCTCCACGTCGGATACTCCAGCATGTATCTCTTCCGCGGTCGGGATCTCGGCGACGACCTCATCGAAGCTGGCGTGAACGTCAAAGGCAACTGGAACAACTTCGGCCTTAGCGCTGGTGCTTGGTACGGCTCGTTTGACGGTCCTACCGGATTCAGCAGCCCTGTTGGCAATGCCAATGCCGACGAACTCGATCTTTACACCGAAGCCTCCTATGATCTCGGTTTTTTGACCGCAGCCGTGGGTTACATCTATTATTACTATCCACAAGGAGAAGCTAACAAATTATTGATTAATGCTGATAACTCACAGGAAGTTTACTTCTCGTTGGCCAAAGACTTCGGCTGCTTCAAAAGCTCGCTGACTTACTTCTGGGACGTTTCAGGTGCTGACAACGACGGATATTCCGAGTTGGCTCTCTCCCGTTCCTTCGAACTCAACAGCTGCCTCGCCTTGGCTCTTTCGACCAACGTGGGTTACCTCGTTGAGCAAGGCCAAGCCACCGCATGGACCACCAAGCTGGCGCTTGACTGGAACTTCGTGGGCAGCGCCAAGCTGTCTCCGTTCACCGCATGCTCGGTAGCTCTGTCTGACGACGTAGACACTCTTTATAATGGTTCTGACAACGAGTGGGTTGGCGGTGCCATGCTGAGTGTGGGCTTCTAATTCAGTCTGAGGTCCTTGTGACTTCAATTAATATTCCAAAAGCGGTCACGAAAGTGGCCGCTTTTTTATTTGTTTGTGGGTTCTGATTTTTTGGTCTTGGAAAGCCATTGGAGTTCGGGAAAACTCTGGCCATGTTCCTCGGTCTCGATTCCTCTACCCAGTCTCTCACAGCTGTCATCATCGATCCGGCTACGGGAGAAATCACTTGCCAGCTATCAGTCAATTTTGGTGTGGATCTGCCGCAATACAGCGCACCTAGCGGATTTATTCCCGGCGGCGAGAACGGCGAGGTGCATTCAAAGCCGCAAATGTGGCTAGACGCGCTGGATTTGTTATTTAGCAGACTGGCTGCGACCACGGATCTATCGAAAGTGAAAATGATCGCGGGCTCGGGTCAGCAACACGGCTCTCTCTATCTGGATTCCACTTTCAATGAGCGCTTGGCGGCATTGGATATCAGCTCTGGCCTTGTTGACCAATTGGCACCCGCATTGACCCGCGCGACTTCGCCGATCTGGATGGACACCTCAACCAGCGCTGAATGTGCGGAAATCGCCGCTGCATTGGGTGGAAATGCCGAGGTTTGCAGCCGCAGTGGCTCGATAGCCGTGGAACGTTTCACCGGACCTCAAATTCGTCGATTTTTCAAAAATGATCCCGCTGCCTATCAGCGCACGCAGCACATTCATTTGGTGAGTTCTTTCATTGCCTCGGTGATTGCTGGAAAATCAGTGTCTATCGACTACGGCGATGGTGCGGGCATGAACCTGCTCAACCTCGCCACTCTGAAGTGGGATCAAGGGCTGTTGGATGCTACCGCGCCAGACTTGTTGGAAAAGCTGCCTACATTGGTTGCTGCGCCAACCGTTCAGGGGGGTGTTTCTGGCTATTTTGTCGAGAAATACGGACTCTCTAGCGAGTGCAAGTGTGCCCTTTTTACGGGAGACAATCCTGCTTCTCTGGTGGGCATGGGAGCGACCGCTCCTGGCAACATTGTGATTTCGTTAGGCACCAGCGATACTTTCTTCGCGGCGATGTCCGGGCCGAAAACCGATCCACAAGGATTTGGGCATGTTTTTGGCAATCCAGCAGGAGGTTTTATGTCGCTGATTTGTTTCCGCAATGGCTCGCTGGCGCGTGAGGCGCTGCGGGACAGTCTGCGACTGGACTGGCCAACCTTTGATGCGGCCCCGGCTGCCACGCTCGATGCGGCGGGAGAAAACCTGATGCTGCCATTTTACGGACCTGAAATCACACCGCGCCGCGATTTCACTGGGCCGGTTTTGCAGGGATCACTCGACTTCCAATCTGGGGTGGAACCTGCGTTGCAAGTTAGGGCCTTGCTAGAAGGCCAGTTTCTTAATATGCGGCTTCATTCTCAATGGATGGGAGTCACACCCAAGAGCATCCGCCTCACCGGTGGTGCATCAAAAAACGATGGAATCCCACAGCTTGTCGCCGATGTTTTTCAAGCACCAGTCGAGCGCCTAGCAGTTTCTAACTCCGCTGCGCTCGGTGCTGCGCTGATCGCGGCAGTGGCGGCTGGTCATGAACTTGCCGAATTGCAGGCTGTTTTCTGTCAGACATCGCCCGGCTCGCGTCTGATGCCCACCACAGATCTTGCCACTGTTTACGATGAAGCGCTTCCGCGTTTCGCTGAGCTGTTGGATCGTTCGCGTTGAAATTGCGATTACTTCGATTGCTCTAGCATGCGCAGCAAAGGCGCTTCGGCGCGCTGACGCAGCGATTCTTCCATCTCGACACGCGGTTGCAGAGTGTCGAGTGCATCGCGGAGCTTTTGCAGCGTATTCATTTTCATGTAGCGGCAATCCGCGCAAGCGCAGTGGTCGGTTGGACCTGGGATCAGATTCTTGTCAGGACATTCCTTGCGAAGGCGATGGAGCATCCCGCTCTCGGTGACAACGATGATGTTTCTAACTGGAGCGTTTCGGCAATAATCTACCATTTTCTCGGTGGAGCAAACCTCGTCTGCTAGCAGACGGACTGCTTGGGTGCATTCGGGGTGGGCCACCACCAGCGCGTCGGGATATTCACGTTTGATCTTGTGAATCGAATCACGGGTGAATTCCACGTGCACGTAACAATTGCCTTTCCAAAGATCCATCTTGCGACCGGTTTGTTCCATCACCCATGCGCCGAGATTTTCATCCGGAACAAACAGAATCGGTCGATCCGCAGGAGCTTGGTTGACAATCTTCACGGCGTTCCCGGAAGTGCAGATCACGTCACAAAGTGCCTTCACTCCGCCGGAGCAGTTGATATAAGCGATGACATAATAGTTTTTGTGCTCGTGGGTTTTGAGGAAAGCTTCTAATTCATCCGCGGGGCAAGATTGTTCTAACGAACAGCCGGCGTCCTTGTCTGGTAAGATCACAATTTTCCCAGGGTTGACGATTTTTGCAGTTTCCGCCATGAAATGCACGCCGCAGAACGCGATAACATCGGCATTTGTGGCCTTGGCATGATAGGCGAGACCTAACGAATCTCCGACATAATCTGCGACATCCTGAATGTCTCCGGTTTGATAGTTGTGCGCTAGGATGACGGCGTTTCTGGCTTTCTTGAGAGCGAGGATTTCCTCCTTGAGATCGAGGGCGGCAGGCATGATGAGAAAAAATTGCTAGAGACTTAGGTTGGGGTGGGTGGCGTGACCACCTCGATGGTTCCGGTGTGTTCGGCACCGGGCTTGATGATGAGAGAGGTGGTGCGTACGAGACCGTGAAGGCGGGCGCGTTTTTCTAACGTAACAGCGCCGGTGCAGAAGATCTGGCCGCGAACTTGGCCGCTGATGGTGGCGGTGGCGGCAGTGACCGGATTGATAAACTCGACGTGCGCGCCTTTTTCCACTTGGAGGTGGCGGCACTTTACGACGCCGATGATTTTGCCGTGACTGCGGATAATTAGATCGCCCGAGCATTCGATCGAGCCGGCCAAGGTTCCTAACACAGTGAGGTTGTGGCAGCGCACAGTGGTGCCAGTGACAGATCCAGTTTTTCGAATGACCACATCGCCGCGTGTTTCGATGCGGCGGTTCCATGTCTCTGTGATGTCATAATCTAGCAAGCTAATGTATCCGCAGCATTTTGGACATTGGCTGGACTGAGCCTCGCCGATGGCTGTGAAGAGATGGCCGCAGTTAAAACAAAGGATGTCGCGCGGTGGTTTCAGCGGTTGCAGCCAGCGTTTGAGAAATGATCTCGGTGCTAGAGTCGCTGGCTCTTTGCGGAACAGCGGTGTGGTTTTCTCCGGCGCGGGCGGTGGGTATGGATCGCCATCTTTACGGGGCTTGGCGAAGCGTGTCACGGGCAGGCTTCTCACCAGGCCTTTACCGTCGATCACTTTGAAATTCGCACGACAGGCGCGGCATTGGGTGGAGACCACCAGTGCCGGTTCTGTCTGCATGTTGCCGCATTCTGGACATGCCAACTCGATGCGATGGCGCTGGGGCTCATCGGCCATGGTGGGAGATATTGGGATTCGGGAGATGGGCGATCAACTTCTGGAAATGGTGCCAGCGAGAGTGCCCTGTTTTGGAAGATCGGAGGAGGCGGCTGGCGCGGTCACTTGTGGTCTAGCAGGAGGTACAGCAGGTTGGGCTGCCGGGACTTGCGCGGGAGTGCCGACAGTGGACTTGCCGACAAAGATGGCACCCGCTTCGATGCAAAGTGTCTTGGCCTTGATGTCACCGACGACTTCGGCGCCGGATTTGAGTTCGACCCGATCAGTGGCGGTGATGTTGCCGTGGACCTTGCCATAAACAGTGACGGTGGAAGTTTTGATTTCTGTTTTGAGGCGGGCGTTTTCGCCTACGGTTAAGTTGCCTTCAGAGGAAATTTCGCCCTCGATTTTTCCGTCCACCACGAGATCGTTAGAGAACTTGACGTTGCCTTTGATTTCGACATCCGAAGAAAGCACGTTGCGGGTTGCGGCTGGGGATGGTCGGGCGGCGGCAGGAGCGGGTTGGGAGCTGTAACTTGCGGCTGGCGCTGGGGCTTCCGGTTGGCGGACTTCTGGGAGTGGCAGTGAGGCGCGAACGGGTTCGCTATTATCCTGACCGATAACTTTTTTGAAAAAATGCTGTGACATGTTGGTAGGTTGGTTGATGTTTGGAATGAGGGATTTGTGGTGTGTTGGCGGATTGTGGCTTACGGCGGAGCGGAGGAATTTCTTACGGTGGTGTCGGGACAGGAGTGACAACTGCGGGAGTTTCAGGACTAAGAGGAGCTTCTAATGATGGTTCTTTCGCAGGCGGAGGTGGTGGGGCGATCTCGACGGGAGCTTTGGTTTTGAGGGTCGCGCTGCGAAGAATGGCGGCCTGAGCGAAGCTGCTTTCTGGAAATTCCTTTTTCACTCGGTCATAGGATGCCTCGGCATTTTCAAGATCGCCTCCAATTTTTGAGATGTCTCCCAAGGAGATTAGCGCATAAGGGGCGATGAAACGAGCCTTGGGTTCTGACACGATGTCTTGAAAAATCTTGGTGGCTTCGGCGGTTTTCCCCTGAGTCATGAATTTCGCGCCCAAGCTTGCCATTGCCGTGGGAATCGCCGGGTGATTGGGGGTTTCGGCAATGAATTTCTTTAGAGTTTGGATCGCATTGTCCTGCTGTCCCTCGGTCCACTGGCGGTCGGCAAGCAGCACCATCGCGCTCTGTGCGGCGTTGGTTTTGGAATGTTCCACGATCAATGATTGCAGAGACTTGAGATCTTCAGCGTTGTTGAGTGCCGCGCCTGCGGTTTCCTGTTTGCTTTTCTCAATGCCGTTATAAACCACGAGCACGGCGGCAGCTAACACCAGTATGATGGTTAAAATCACAAGGTTTTTCTGATTGCGATCTAAGAATAACTCGAAAGCACTGGGTCCTTGCGAGATTTCGGCAAGCGGCATGGGAGATGAATCGTGGGGATCGGCGGACATGATTGGAAGTTGGCAGAACTGCGAAGTGCTGATGAAAGCCGTGCTGGCGGCGAAATCAATGCGGAAGTCTTCAAGTTGAACGATTTTTACAATTTTCCATACACTGCGGTGGAATCCGTCAGTCAGTTGTCAAGCCATCGACTGCCAGACTCATGGCGGTTTTTGCAATTCCCAAGATGTCTGTGGATGATTAGACTGTGGTCATGAAACGCGTTTGTCTGTGGCTGGGAATTGGATTGCTGACTTCAGCCGCGCTCATCGCTAAGCCGGATTCCGAAGATGTAGCTTATTCGGCGATCCAGCGTTTTGTTGAGGTTCTGGATGCCGTGCGCACTCATCACCCGGATCTGGATCGTCTGGAATACGACCGTTTGGTGAACCACGCGCTGGAAGGAATGTTGGCCAGCTTGGATCCGCATTCGTCTTTCATCCATCCGGCTATGGCTGCGCGGATGCAGGCATCTCCCGGCTTGAATCCAGAGGTCGGCTCGTTAGGTGTGTCTTTCGCGTTGCGGGAAAACGAACCTTATGTGGCGACAGTGGCACCGCTGGGTCCTGCGGCAGAGGCAGGAGTGGCGCCGGGTTCTGTGGTGTTAGAAATCGACGCCAAAAAAGTCTCTTCGGCGGATTTTTCCGAATGGATAGATGCTTTGAATCACCCCCCCGAAACAGTGACTCGCTTGTTACTCAAATCTCCGATCAAGCCGAAACCGATAGAATTTTCCCTGACGCACCGATGGATCGAAAAACGATCCGTGGCAGAATCGAAGTTCTGGCAGAAAGAAAGGAGGACTGGTTACGTGCGCCTAGCAAGTTTCGGTCCTGGCTGCGCACGCGAGATGGAAGCCGCGCTTGATGAACTCGAGGACGCGGGCATGACGTCTCTAATTCTTGATCTGCGCCAAAACGGCGGCGGAGATCTAGCGGAAACGGTGAAGATTCTCGGGTTCTTTCTGCCTCCAGAAACATTGGTCGTCACCACGCGCAGCCGCAAGGCAAAGGACGTCACAGAAATGAAAACCTCAGTGCGACAACGGCGCAAGCGCGTCTATCCGATGGCTGTGCTGATCGACCGCATGTCAGCCTCCGCCTCAGAACTTACGGCTGGGACGCTCCAAGATTTAAAGCGCGCCACCATCATTGGTGAGCTGAGTTATGGCAAAGGATCGGTGCAGAACATGATGCCAATGGCCGGCGGCACAGCACTGCGCCTGACCGTCGCCACCTATCACACGCCCTCAGGTAATTCTCCGCACCGCAAGGGCATCACGCCGGACATTCCGGTTTCTATCAGTAATGCGGATCGAGAGAATTTCCAATTGCGTTGCCAATTGAATAACCTAACAGCAGAGCAGCAGTCGAAGATTCAGACATGGGAAGATCCAGTGATGAAAGCCGCTGTTGGGATGCTGGAAAGCTCGGCCAAATAAAAAAGTCGATTTTTACAGTGTTAATTTTCGATAGAATGTTAGTTTTTACGTGTGCCTTTGTTTGATTTTCTCTGCTCGTATGATTCCGATGCTGATGAACCTATAATCAGCGATTGAAACCACGGATTTTACGGATGAATCGAGTTCCTACGTAGGCTTCGCGAGTGGCCTGATAGATGACGGAGATATTTTCCGATTTTCGATCACAGAATCTTTCTGAAGCGTGGGAGGATTTTTTGGAACAACGAGTTTTTTCCGCCGCGGGCGATTTGCAGGGCTACCAGTTCTTCTGGCGATGTGGGGTCCACTGGGGAAAGCGAGGAGACGTGATAGCCGGGAGCATCGATCTGACGCGAGACGTGGGATGCGCCTTTTGTTTGGGAAATCCGGGCGATTTTATCTCCTGCGCGCAGCACGAGCGAGGAGAGCGCAGGTGCATCTGCGTTTTCTTGAAGAGTGACGGAGATCGGTTTGCCGGATGCAGATTCGAAAGCAAATCCACTGGCTGTTTCGCGATCCTTCCATGAAGCCTGAACTGCAAGCCAGGCTAACAGTTGAACCGCGCTGTTGCGGTGTGCTGGGTGATGGATGATTTCTACGGCTTCGATTTCTGGTAGAGATTGCTGCACTCCGGGATCGTCGAAGATGCTAGCCAAGCCGATGCGAAATTGCCAGGTCCGGGTCCAAGCGTGATCTTGCAAAATCAGGTCGGTGTTGGTGTGCATCGCTTCTTCGATGCGCTGGAAGGATGCAGCGGGGTCTGCCCATGACGAGCTATCAATGATGAGGCGGTCCATCACGTTGACCAAACGTTCGGTGAGAATGTCCGATAGCTCGCCTTGCCACCAGAAAACCAGTGGCAAATCAGAATTGAGATGGGAAAACACCGTGTTGCGAAAACGTCCAGTGACTTTCCCAGTTAGATAAAACGCGATCTGCTCACAGCAAACAGATTTTCGTCCATCGATTAGATGGCAATGTGCAGTGATCCATGCACGGATCGGAGTTTCTGGTAGAGATGGTTCGATCCCCACGAGGATGGCACGGCAAGCGTGTTCGCGGGTGAGGTTTTGAATGATCGCGGAGTTTTCTAGCAGGGCTCCGGGTTTTTCGGAGTAAACCACGAGATTGATCAATGACGCATTGGTGCGGGCGTCGTCCTGTTCCCATAGTTTGCGCAGTTCACGGTCGATCAAGGCGACTGGAACTTCGAGGCCCAGTTCGGGGCAGGGGTTGGGAATGGCGGCAGTCATGTGGATCGAGTGGATAGCATCATCAGTGCCGATGTCGAATCGATTTGTGATCGGAAAATCAGGCGTTCAATAGGCTCCGGCTTTTGCCGGGAGTGATGTGGGGCGGTTTTAGATAGATCGGCTGGGGAATACTCGACTGCCAATGGCGGCGGCTTTCATCATCGGTTTCTAGCCAAACCTGCCACAGTCGTGTGGCATCGGGAAATTCAAGGCGGACATGAAGACTCAATTCCGGGGGCAGCGGAAAGCGCGCTGTTTCCTCGAAAGAAATCACTGGAATCCCCTGTGATCTGGCTTTAGTGATGATGTTAGTGAGTTGTGCTGCATCACCAAGCGTAGGCTCTTCGGTTAGGCGATGGCTATCCATCATCGCCGTCCAATAGGTGCCACGCCGTGCGTCGCCGATTGCGAGGCATGGCGCGCCGCCTTGTGCGGATGGGACGGCGAGGATGGATGGCACGGCGATGGCTGGGCAGTTCATCGCAATGGCCACGCCTTGAGCTGCGGCGATGCCGACTCGGGTGCCGCTGTAGCTGCCCGGGCCGCTGCCTACCAAAACGATGCTGATTTTTGCACGCGAAGAATGATCATCTAATAACTCAGCAAGCGGCGAAAATAATTTTGCGTTGTGATTGCGGTCGCTGTGGAAACCACGTTGTTCGATTTCTCCATGCTCGGCGATCCGCGCGAGCGATGCGTGCGGCGTAGAAGTTTCGAAGACGAGAGAAAATGAAGACATGATCGAGCGGGTGAAATCCAGATAGGGAAATGGAAACCACGGATTACACGGATTTTACGGATGAAGAATGAATGGTGGATTTCATTGCATGAATCGGTTGGGCGAGTGAATTTTTTAATAGAAAACAAATAGATTCTCCGTGAAATCCGTTCCAATCCGTTAATCCGTGGTGAAAAAATGCTGTTTCTTCAGCTCCATCACCCAACCAGTGACTTCAGTCTGCGGCGGACTTCTTCCACATTGGCGCGGGAATTGAATGCGGAAATGCGGAAGTATCCTTCTCCGGCGGAGCCAAATCCCGAGCCGGGGGTGATTACCACTTGAGCTTCTCCTAACATTTTGTCAAACATGTCCCATGAGCTGAGGCCAGCCGGGCAGCCGACCCAAACATACGGCGCATTTTCCCCGCCAAAAACTGGGAGCCCGGCGGCAGTCGCGGCTTCACAAAGGAGTTTGGCATTGCCCATGTAGTGGCTGATGAGTGCGGCGACTTGGGCTTTTCCATCTGTGGAAAACACCGCAGCGGCGGCCTTCTGGACTGGATAGCTCGCACCGTTGAACTTGGTGCTGTGGCGACGGCTCCAGAGTTGATGGAGTGAAATGCGACTGCCGTCGTCCGCCTTGCCGGTGACGGATTTTGGAATGAGGACGTAGGCGCAGCGCACGCCAGTAAAGCCGCCATTTTTTGAAAATGAACGAAACTCGATCGCACAATCGCGCGCACCCTCGATCTCGAAGATTGATCGTGGAATCGCCGGATCTTGGATGAATGCCTCGTACGCAGCATCGAATAAAATGATCGCGTCGTTCGCTTTTGCGTAGCGCACCCATGCTTCGAGCTGAGCGCGGGTGGCCACCGCGCCGGTTGGGTTGTTAGGAAAACACAGATAGATCACATCCGCCTTGGCCTGCGGCACATCGGCGACAAATCCGTTAGCCGCATTGCACGGCAGATAGAGCAAGCCAGCGTAGGCACCTTTTTCGTCGGCATCGCCAGTGTTGCCAGCCATCACGTTGGTATCGACATAGACCGGATAGACGGGATCGGTGATGGCGATGACGTTGCCTTTGCCGAAGATATCGAGGATGTTGCCGGTGTCGCATTTCGAGCCGTCAGAAATGAAAACTTCATCGGCCGAGATACCCAGCTCGGCGAACTGGTTATCGACGATGGCTTGGCGGAGAAACTCGTATCCCTGTTCCGGTCCGTAGCCTTTGAAGCTCTCGCGGCTAGCCATTTCATCCACACCTTCGTGCATAGCTTTGACCACGGCGGCGGGCAGCGGCTCGGTGACATCACCGATTCCGCAGCGGATGATGCGGTTAGAGAGATCGGGATGCGCCTCGGTGTAGGCTTTCACCCGACGGGCGATTTCAGGAAATAAATAACCGGCTTTGAGCTTGAGGAAATTGGAATTGATGGCTGCCATGGCGCGCAGAGGCTAAGCGCGCGGATGGCGAGGCGTCAACTTCGGGCTCAATTCTTGAACAGTTCTTCCACCTTGGCGGCTTCGATTCGGGCCGTGAGCCAGCCTGCGAAAGCAAACATTTCGTTTTGGCTTTGCTTCGATTTCACCTCGGTATCGAGCCGGGTGGCGGCGTTTTCTTCTTTCACCACTTCACGTTTTTCAACATGGACGATGAACGTGCGGTCGGCTTCGGTGATTGGCTCTGCTAGATTTCCGGGATCGACGTCGCGGCTGGCTTCAAACAGATTTTTTGGTTCGTTAGTCGCATCCGGGCGGTAGGTGGAAGTGATTTTGCTGAATCCTTTAGTCTCTGCGATTCCTGCTTCTTTGGCGGCATCCGCGAAATTTTTCCCAGCGGCGATGGCAGTTTTGATTTTGGTGACCGCCTCGGTCGCCGCAGTTTTCATGGCTTCTTTTGCCTTTTCAGAAATGTATTGGTCGCGAGCTTCCACACGCGCTTCTTCGTAGGATTTTGGGCGGGATTTTTCTTCGCCATCGAGACGGGCGATGAGCCATTGGTTTTCGCCGATAGCGATCGGTTGAGAGAATTTTGAAACCGGATCGCTAGTGGCTTCGATGCGGAAAAGTTCATCGGTCACATTGCCACCGCGGCTCGAGGCGCGCAGTTTGAGGTCGAGTTCCTTCGGGGGCTTCGAGTGCGTGAAAAGTTCGGTGGTTTTGACTTCCCATTGGTTTTCCTTGGCAAGTTCCTCAAATCCCTTGCCGTCTTGCTCCTCAAGTGTGAAGGAAAAATCGTCCACTAGTTTGTCCACTTCGATTTGTTTGTTGCGCCGAACTTCTGCGAGCTCGGCGGCTTTCTTGGCTTTTTCTGCTTCTTTTTTCTTCTTCGCTTCGTCAGTGGCAGCGGCGTCGGCGAGACTTTCCTTGGCGTCCGGTTTTTCCTCTGCGGCATCCGCATCTGCTGGCATATCTGGAGTCACGATGAGATAACTGAATTTTCGCAAAGGCTCCGTGGCAAAGGAATCCTTGATGATTTCCCAGTAGCTTTTGATTTCTTCATCAGTCGGTTCGATTTTCGCTTCGAACGGATCGAGGTCGAGGCGGGCGATTGCTCCGCTGACCTGCTGGTTATCGAGTGCGAGGTTCAGCGCGACGACGTCGCGGTTCAGCGCGAGACCGGAACCGACAATGGAATTGATTTTTTGATAGGAAAGCATGTCGGAAACGAGTTCGCGCAGATCGGACTCGGTCATGCCGAGACGGCCGATGCTTTTTTCGACAAATTTCTGGTAGTTTTCCTCGCTGAATTTCTGGTCGGTTCCGGCGAAGTAGCGCATCTTGCGGATGTAGTTCGAAATTTCTTCCTCGCCTGGATAAATGCCGAATTCTGCCTTGGCTTGGCGCATCACCATGCGGCCGATGAAGAATTTCTGCGGCGCATCATTTTCGCTAGTGGCTCCAGTAGCGAGGCCCATGATGAATTGATAGAGTGTGAAATCGCCGGAGCGCGCAAGAGTTGACGCCAGCTCGTAGCCGCCGCTGCCGAGATGCTGGAATTCGACCTCGCTGTAATGACGACCGCCAATTTTGTAAATATCGCGTCCGCCCGCGCCTCTGCTGAATGCGTCATTTTGCATGCCGACTACCAATCCGATGCCGACGAGCACCAATGCGAAGATAATCAGAAATTTGAATTTGCGGATGTTTTCAATCATGAATCGAGGGTTGCGTGGTTGTGAACGGGCCGAGAGTAAAGCGGGCAGGTCGCAAATCTTCAATGGTAATTCTCAAGAGAATCGATTTCCGGCGGAATCCGGCTTGCCCGACGGGGAAAACCGGGCTTGTTTGGTCGTTCAATGAACTTCCGTAAGATCAATTCGCTGCTTTGGGGAAATTCCGTGGCTCTGGCCTGGATGTGGGGGCTTGGGCTGTTTTTCAGCGTCCAGATGACTTTTATGTTTGGTCTGCAAGGTCTGTTGTTGTTTGCGATCCCAAATGCTTTCGGGCTGATGTTATTCGGTTTTCTGACGCAAATCGTGGCGAACCGGCACAGCGGCGGACAAGAATCGCTGGCGATCTTTTTCGATAAGTTTGCCAAACCGTTTCGGCTGATTCTCTATCTCTATCAAGTGGTCGCGCTCACCCTGACGGTTTTTGCGCTGACCAAGTATTTGTTTGCACCGCTCGATCTAGTGAAGGGCTCGGCGATGACGGCGCTCTATTTGTGCATGGTGGTTTTTGTGGTGCTGGCAGCTGGGTGTTTGTTTGGCGAGGAATTCGGCATCCGGCGCATCAAGTTCGGTCACTCGTTGTTTGGCGCGATGATTTTGGTTTGTTTGGCCGTGATTTTATTTAGTTTGCACCCGTTGATCCCGGCCAATCTCCAATGGGGCGCAATGAATCCGGAGGTTTGGAAGGGACCAAATCTTTTGGGTTATGTGATTCCGTTAGTGATCGGTTTGCTCGTCGGCCCGTGGCTCGATCTCCAACATTGGCAGCGTGCGATCCAGATTCATCGGGAGAAGACTTCGATCCGAGCGAGTTATTTTTTCGGCGGTGTGATCTTTTTCCTGATGCTGTTATTTCACGGCTGCCTCGCTGCCTGGGTGATGAGCAAGGGCATGGTGGATTCTTATGGAGCGGTTTCGAAGTTAGACAATTTTCATTACGCTCATGAGTTGATCGTGCAATATATTGATGCGCTCGACGTGAAATCCAAGGGTCTGCTGCCTGCTGCGTATTATTCGTTTTTGGGGATCTGCGTGCTGACTACTTTGGATAGCGGATACATCGCGTTGAAATGGTTTCTCGGAGTAAATCTTGGGAAAAACCAAAACGTGTTGATCGGCATGTTGCCAAAACGAATTCTCGAATCGCCGATTCCGACGTTTTTGTTAGTGGCGGCGATCACACTGGTCGGTCTGTGGGCGAAGTTAGAACTCGAGTATTTTATGGTGTTTTACGCATCGTTTTTTGTCGGTTACGCATCTCTAGCAATCGCGCGCTGTTTTGTGCCGAACTCACAACAGCCGCTGCCGCAGATCAAGATGTTTTCGCTGGCCAGCATTTCGCTGATCATTTTTGCCTTCGGCTACGGCACGGGCGCAAATTTCCTGCTGATTCTCGGCTCGCTACTGCCGCTGCTCTATGTGGTCTATCTGGTCGTCAACACCGACCTTTTGCGCGTTGTCACCGAGAGAGCTGAGGAAGTGATAGATGCGGCATCGGAAATCCCGGCGATCAAGGCGATCACCAAAACTGCGAATGCAATCACGGCATCTAACGTCGTTGCGCCGCAACCGCAAAACGCTCACGCATTGGGTGGGCACTTCGAGGGCAAGTGGTTTGTGTATTCGATGATCGCCACCTACTCGGACACCAACTCGGTAGGAAATGTGTATTTCGGGATGTACGGCATATTTGTCGGCAAAGCGCGCGAGCTATTTTTCAATCAGGTAATGCCGGAATTCGACCTGAAAAAGACCAGCTTTTATATTCTAACGAGATCCTTCGAGCACAAGTTTGTGCGCGAGGCGCGCGAGTTCGATGTGATCACGGTGAAAATCCGAGTGGCAGATTTCAACCGCAAGTTCTGCACGCTGGAGCACCAGATTTTCGGCTCGGAAAATGAACTTCTCGGCAAAGGAAAACAAAGCCTGCTGTTTGTCGCATCCAAGGATTACAGCTTGCTAGATATTCCGCCAGAGATGTACACCGCGTTTATTCCTTACGTCTAAATACCCGCACGTTTATGATAGGTTTCGATCAAGGAGAATTCAATTTTGACACTCGTGGTTCCGAGGATGGCTACCGCAAATGGCGCGAGGAATTGGATGCGAAAAAGCGCGCCTTCGAGACTCGCTGGGGCGTGATTCTGAGCCGTAGAGTTAGAGTTGAACTCAAGGATCACGCTAAACCGTTAATGGGAATTTTAGATTGGTATGTTGATCCAAAAGCTAGCCGAAACGCGCCGCCCATATTTCGCCTCAAGGGACTGGAATTCAGCGCATCAGAAATCGAAAGCATCGTGCAAGTGGAAGAAGTCGCGTAACCCATCCGATGTTGAAACCCACCTGCGAAACCAGCGCCTTGATGGATCGGCCTTCGTTTCGTGAGGCCTTAATTTCGTGGTTTTCTGCAAATGGCAAAGACTATCCATGGCGGCGCACGACGGTGCCGTATGAAGTTTTGATTTCCGAGGTGATGCTTCAGCAAACGCAGATCGCAACTGTGTTAGGAAAAGGATATTACCAACGTTTTCTAGCAGCTTTTCCCAATGTGCTAGAACTCGCTGCAGCGGAGGATGCAGAATTGCTCAAAGCGTGGGAAGGACTCGGTTATTATCGTCGGGTGCGGATGCTGCGTGATACCGCACGAGCGGTGGCTGCTGATCATGCCGGGATTTTTCCGCACGAAATGCCAGACTTGCTCAAGTTGCCGGGCATCGGGCGCTACACGGCCGGCGCCTTGCGTGCTTTTGCCTTCGGACTGCCTGCGGTGTTAGTCGATGGCAATGTGGCGCGGGTGTTGGCGAGACTGATGGATTTCTCGAATCCGATAGATGAACCCACCGGAATCAAACAAATCTGGTCATGGGCTGAGAATCTAGCATGTGACGAGCATCCACGCGTCTATCATGCCGCCCTGATGGAACTCGGCCAAACATTGTGTCGGCCAGGTGTGCCGGATTGCCTGAGCTGTCCGGTGGCGAAATTCTGTCAGACGAAATCGCCAGAAATTCTGCCAGTGAAAGCTCGCAAAACCACCGTCACCGCGGTGCATGAACACGCGCTGTGGATGCGCGATCCGCAGGGGCGCGTGTTGCTTCATCACGAAGCGGGGAAACGCCGCACCGGACTGTGGCGGCTGCCATTGGTCACGCCGGATATTTGTGTGAATCTGCCTATCTTACTAGAGTCGCAGTACGCCATCACTCGCTACCGCGTCACCTTGCGCGTGCATGACGGCTCGGGCTTTGCTGAGTTTCAACCCACATCCAGCGATCTCTGGGTGGAGCAAGAAAAGATTGCCGAGTTGGCGGTCGCAGCCCCGTTTCGGCGAGTGATCGAGCGTTTATTAGAGGATTCCTAAAATCAGATGTGGCGCAGCCGCAGGGTCATGCTATGGATTGAGCAGATGATATGTGTGTCACGATTTCTGGGACTGATCGGTGCGTGGGGCATCGTGTCATCGTGCGCGGTGTCGCCGCCGGTTAATCCGAAAATTCCCGGCCCGGAAGTAAGACATCAGGTGATCCGTCGAGTGAGCGCAGTGATCGTCACTCAGCGAAAAGATCTCGTCAACTGGGTGAACGAAGGCTTTTCCGCACATCGCTCACCGGGAGACGCCGACGGTGGATCCGCCACGCCCATTTCACCGGATGGCTATTTTCTAACTGCGGACCATGTGGTGGCGGGCATGGAGGGCCGCAATGTTTTTGTGCTCCATGGCAAAAGCGGTCAATTGGTTCCTAGCAAAGCGAGAGTCGTTTGGCGGTCTAAGGTTGGCGATCTCGCATTGTTAAAAATTTCCGGAAACACGCCGGATTATTATCACTGGTCAGCACCTGATAGATGGTTGCCCGTCGGGACTCCAGTGACCCACGGTGGCATCGCCACCGGCTTCAAGGCACATACTGGTAGATTGAGTTCATCCCTACCGCCAGAAAGTGGATTGAGCGGCACGCGGAAATTCAAACTCGATATCCCACTGCAACCGGGCGATAGCGGCGGACCCGTCGTGGATGCCGACGGTGGCTTGATCGGCATCAATTCCGCTGTCGAATTCTTGGTGCCGATGGAAACCGCATTTTTTGTCGATTCCGAAGCTAACCGCCCGAATATCCGCGCACTTGAGGCACTCATCCAAGCGGATCGCTCACGAATTATCCCATCCACGAGCGGCGTAAATTAAGACGATGTTGCGATTTTTAAAAATGATAGAAGTGCGTCTAACTGCTTCAGTGGGATTATTCTCCGTGTTTTTGCTGCTGACTTCTTGCTCAAATTTCGAGGAGTCCGGACTGCCCGGCAGCGCCGCCTCGATGGCACGCAATCAAATCATGTTAGTGCGTGAAAAGCCGGAATCATTCGGCTTCTATCGATTTGTCTCTCAAGTGCGAAATTATCCGGACTTCGCCATGTTTGCCAAAAAGCACGGCACCCCAGATTTTCTCGCCGAGACCCGCGATGAAAATCGCAGTTATTATATCCTCTACTATCTTTCCCGCCGACAGGCCTACGCTTGCCGGACGCTGCCCACAAATCCGCGCCAAATGGAATTCGCCGGACCCTATCCAGTCACGCCAAAAGAATTTCAAGCCATGGACCGCCTGCGCAAAAGCGCGCAATGACCATGAAGAATATCATGATTGTGAGGTTGAATGGATTTCTTGACCTTCTGACTAACTTGGAAGTTTCAGGCGGCGGAGCCGTGGCGGCGGTTTTCAACCGCCAAGCCCAACTTCGCCAACAAACCGATTGAATCGCTCATCTGAAAATGTCGAATGATGGGCTTGGCAGATACAATCCGCCGCCCCGGTGCGCGTGGACGACCACCAATGGCCATAGAGCCTTGCCTATGAAAGGTTGGTGAAAACGGCCTGAACGTCGTCGTCGTCTTCGAGTTTATCGACGATGTTTTCGACTTCGGTCATTTGTTCTTCGGTGAGTTCTATCGGCTGGTTAGGAAGGCGTTGGAGGCTGGATTTGGTGGCGGTGATGCCGAGCGCTTCGACGGCTTGGCAGAGTTGGGCGAAGGCGGTGTAATCTCCGATCACTGAGACCACGCCGTCGTCCACTTGTAGTTCCTCAAGGCCGGCGTCGATTAGATCGAGTTCGATTTCCTCTAGATTTTTGTCGGCAGGGGTGGGGAATTCGATAACGGATTTGCGGGAAAACATGAAATCGAGCGAGCCGGAGTTGAGAAGTTGGCCGCCGTTTTTGTTAAAAATCGTTTTGATGTTAGTGACCGAACGATTGGAGTTGTCGGTGGCGCATTCGATGAAGAATTGTGAGCCGTGTGGGCCTTTGCCTTCGTAGCTGACCTCGGTGATTTCGGATGCGTCTTTGCCAGCGGCACGTTTGATCGCGGACTCGATGTTTTCGCGCGAGAGGTTTTGGGCTTTCGCGTTGGCGATGGCGACTCGCAGTGGGGCGTTCGATTCGGGATCGGGTCCGCCGTTTTTTGCGGCGAGTGTGATCGATTTGGCGAGTTTAGGAAACACCTTGGACATAGTGGCCCATCGCGATTCTTTGGCCCGGCGGCGGCATTCAAAAGCTCTTCCCATGGTGAAATTTTGGTTGTTGGATCCGGCAGCAGCCGGGGCAGCGAGTGAAGCATAACTCGGCAGAAGCTCAATCCTCAATCGGTCGATTTCACAAAGCTTCCAGGATTTTTCTCACGGCGGTGGCGGCAGGCAGGATTTGATCGGCGACTTGGCGTTCGATTTCTGGGATCAGGCGTTTGGCGTTTGGATTGCGGAAAAACCGATGGCGCAGTTCTTCTTGGATCATCGCGTGCATCCACTCGATCGATTGGTGTTTGCGGCGTGCGTTGAAGGCACCGGATTCGCGAGTGGTCGCGGAAAATTTTCTCACGATGTCCCAGAGCAAGGCCAAGGTTTCGGGCATCAATGCGGAACAAGTCGTGCAGCGGGTTTTCCAGCCTGGTGTGGCGGGTTGGAGGAAATTCAACACGCGACTGTATTCGCTGCTAGCAAGTTTGGCGCGGGTGACATTGTCGCCATCGGCTTTGTTGACGGCTAACAAATCGGCGATTTCGATCACGCCTTTTTTCATGCCTTGGAGTTCGTCTCCAGCACCCGAGATCATGATCAGCAAGAAAAAATCCACCATTGAGCGCACGGTGATTTCATTTTGTCCGACGCCCACGGTTTCTACCAAGATCACATTATAACCTGCGGCTTCGCAGAGCAGCATCGTTTCGCGGCTTTTGCGTCCGACTCCGCCGAGCGATCCGCCGGAGGGTGAGGGGCGGATGTAGGCGTTCGGCTCTCTAACGAGGTGCTGCATCCGGGTTTTATCGCCGAGAATGCTGCCGCCGGTCACACTGCTGCTAGGGTCCACTGCGAGCACTGCCACGCGGTGGTTTTGTTCGCAAAGTTGGCAGCCGAGTGCCTCAATGAGTGTGCTTTTTCCGGCACCTGGCACGCCGGTGATGCCGACGCGGATCGAGTTTCCGGTTTTCGGCAAAAGCCGCGTTAGAAGTTCCTGCGCCAGTGCTTCGTGGTGCGGATGATTGCTTTCTACCAAGGTGATCGCGCGGGACAAAATGCCGACGTCTGCATTTAACACGCCCGCCTCGTAGTCATCCAGTGTGAGCTTGCGGCGCTTGCTAGGTTTTTGATCTGCTAGACTAGATGGTCGTGGGATGCCTGACATCACGCGGCAGGCAAAACGCGGGTCTTGTTCTGCGCCCTGTGGCACCCAATCGGGCATGGATGCGCTGGAGCAGCCGCAGGAAGATTCGTCGGATTTTTTTGGCATCGTGTTAGATATAGCGGGCAAATGCGGTCGGGTTCACATTTTGAAATCATCGCCCAGATAGTGTTTGCGAGCGATCGGATCGTTGACGAGTTCGTTTGAATCACCTTCGAGAATCACCCGACCGTCGTGAATGAGAAAGGCGCGGTCGGTGATCGTTAGAGTTTCGCGAACCGAGTGGTCGGTGATAAGAATGGCGAGACCATCGCGGTCGCGGAGTTCGCGCACGATGTTTTGGATGTCCTCCACAGCGATCGGATCGATACCGGCGAAAGGTTCGTCGAGCATCAGGAGCTTGGGGTCGGAGCAGAGTGAGCGGGCGATGGCGAGCCGTCGTTTTTCGCCGCCTGATAGAGTGATGGCGAGTGATTTGGCGACGCGTTGGATGCCGAAGCGCCCCATCAGATCGTTGGCGCGGTCGTGGCGGTCTGAGCGGCTGAGGCCGGGGCGGGTTTCGAGAATGGCGAGCAAGTTATCTAGGACCGAGAGTTTGCGGAAAGTCGAATCTTCCTGTGGCAAGTAGCCGAGGCCGAGGCGGGCGCGGCGGTGCATCGGCATGTGGGAGATGTCATGGCCTTTGAAACAAACCGAGCCGGAATCCGCGGGAATGAGTCCGGCGATCATGTAGAACGAGGTGGTTTTTCCAGCACCGTTTGGTCCTAACAATCCAACAATTTCTCTGGGTTGCACGGTGATGGTCACGCCATCCACCACGGGACGTCCGCCATAGGTTTTGCGCAGGCCGTTGGCGAAGAGGACGGCACTCTCGGTGTGAGAACAGGAAGAACCAGGATTGTGCATGAGTGGAAGAGTATCGGTTAAATAACGAGCGTGCGGATCAAGGCTTTTGGTCGATTTTGCCGCCCATTTGCCAATTGCCCTCGGTGACGAAGGAGCCGGATTTCTGAATGCGCAGAATGAGGTTAGGCTCCATGGCACGCATAAAAGTAGCACCTTGCATGACCCATGGATAACCACCGCTCAGAGTGATGTCGCCTTGTTTCGGATGATAGGTAAAAATCGCGCCGCTGGCCTCGACCGGTTGTTTGCCGGGCTCGACTTCTTTTTGCAGAATTTTGACGGCACCCGTGGCGATGATGCTTTCTACGTCGCCAAACTTCGCGCCGAGGCCGATGCCGGGAGTTTTTTTCTGACCGGCGTCGAGTTGTTTTTGGGTGTCATTTTTGTCAGGTGCTTTTTCGGTTTTTTTGCCGAGACGGATTTTTAACTCATTGGCACCGGTGAGATTGAAGCGGGGATCGGTTACTTTGACATTTTTCAGATAGACGAAGATGCCAGCATCCGCATCGAAATACATTCCGCCCTCGCATGAGATCAATGTGTCGGTGGGTCCGGGTTTGATTTCTAACGGCTTATTTTCTGGGAGATTTGGATCGGCGGATTTGCGGTTCACCGAAATGATATCCGCTTGTTCGAGAAATTTCACTGCGGCATCAGTGGTGGCGACTGAGGATTCGAGATCCACACGCAGATTGTTTCTGCTAGCACTTGCCGCTGCGGCGTGAACTTCTGCCTTCGATTCGGCGGAGGCCTCGATGGCGGCGGGATCGGCGGCGGGCGGGGGTTCTGCGTTGGTGATCGGGGTGCTGATCAGCATGAGGCCGACCGCGGATGCGGCTACGGTGCTGCGGGGAACTTTGGGTGGATTCATGGTGGTTTCTGTGGGGGTTTGCATCCAAGTATCGACGGGGCCAAACAAAAATCCCTCGCCTTTTTCAAAAGCATAAATCAAACCCTTGCCCGTAGCGCTGATACGGTCGGACACGAGCGTCACTGATTCATCTGCGCGGAGCATACCGCTGGTCTGATTGAAAATCGCGTGGGTGAGATCGACGCGCCCGCGCTGGCTGCGGTCTGGATTGAAAAATCGGATATTCACCGAATCTCCGGCAATGGTTTGCTCGTTCACTAGAGTCATCGCCTTCGCTTTGAGCACACCGATGAGGCGGTGATCATTATCATAACGCGGCAGCATCACGCCTTGAAGCTGGCTGCCATTCGGAAGCAGGGAAATCGCCGCGAGTTTTTTTTCCTTCACGGGCATCGCGTCCTCTACCGCCGAAAGATTGGGCGTTAGAATCAACAGGACTGGTAGCAGCGCACGCATGGATAGATCGAATCGCTCAATGCGCTGCGTGGTGGATAGAAATGAGTTTGATGAGCAGATCTTCGATAAATTCTAGCGGAATTTGGTTAGGTCCGTCTGAGAATGCGTTCGCGGGATCTGAGTGGACTTCCATGAAAAGTCCGTCCACCCCGGTGGCGACGGCGGCGCGGGCGAGCACTGGGGCGAGTTCACCATCGCCGCCAGTCGTGCCGCCGAGTCCGCCGGGACGTTGCACCGAGTGGGTGGCATCGAAAATCACGGGCAGGCCTTCTTTGCGCATCCAATAAAGTGAGCGCATATCGGCGACGAGATTGTTATAACCGAAAGTGGTGCCGCGTTCGGTGATGAGAAATTTTTCACATCCGAAAGCACGCATTTTGCCGGCGATGTTCACGGTGTCCCAGGGTGCGAGGAATTGGCCTTTTTTCACGTTCACGGCGCGTCCGGTTTTGGCGGCGGCTTCTAGCATATCGGTCTGGCGGCAGAGGAAAGCGGGGATTTGCAGGAGGTCGATGTATTCTGCGGCGATGTCGGCCTGTTCTGCGGTGTGGATGTCGGTGGTGACGGGCATGTTGAGTTCCTTGGAAATTTCACCGAGGATGCGACAGCCTTCTTTGATGCCCGGCCCGCGGAATGAATCCACCGAGGTTCGGTTTGCTTTGTCGAAGGACGCTTTAAAAAGGAAATGGATGCCAGTGCGGTCCGCAATTTCCTTGAGCGAGCGAGCCATTTCCCAAGCAAATGATTCGGATTCTAGAGCACATGGGCCGAGGATAAAAAACGGAACCGGCCCGCCGACGGGGACGTTGCCAATGTTGAAGGGATCGAAGGTCATGGAGGTAGAAAGCGCTGAATTTTAGGTGTTCAATTTGAAATGAGAGAGGTGAAAGCGTCACTCCTCGGTTTCGTCGAGGGCGTTTTCGTAGAGCGGTTTGAGATTTTTTAGGGCCATGGAAAGCAGTTTCGACTCGGAGGCTGCGAGATTTCCTTGGGTTTTGGAAGCCAGCATTTCGAGCGAATCGATGACTGACTTCGCGGCTCGGAGATTGATGGATTTTTCGCCGCTGAGCGGGCTGGGGATTTGGCCGAGAAAAAGCCCGGCATTCTGGGCTTGCAGGATCACAAACTCATGAAAGCGGGCGTCGGATTCAGGTGCATCGGGCATGGACGTCACACTAAAGTGGAATCCGCCGGAGGAAAAGGGCAAAGCTCAAGAAGGCAGCAGGTCTGTTCGTAAATGGAGCGCTTCAGGCAGAGTTTTGTTAGTTTTGGTGTAAGTGGGCGGTGCGCAAAACTTTCTTCAATGGCTTTATCGATATTATGGCCTCCGGGCCAGTTAGTGAGGGTCGTAAACACTCGGCTGCAGTTCGCGCTCGTTCCGCATTGTGGGTCTCGGTTCTCACCATGGGCGGCTCAATGGAAGACATCGAGTGCAGTCAATACTTCATGGACCTCGTTAGAGACTGTAGCGATAACACGAATCAGCTCATCCAGTTCATCAAGGTGGATCTCGTGGCTCTGCATGGAATTCCATTCCTCTGTCGCCTTATCGTAGCGCCATTTCGGATCAGAGCATCGCACCAATCCCTTCGAAGATATGAGTTGCCAGTTGATGAGCCAATAACCGTGTATGAAAAAATTACGGCGTTCAATCATCAATTCCTTCAAGCACCCAAGTTAAGAGCTTCTCTTGCAAGAAATCACTCACCGTTTCAGGCGGCGGGCGGGCCACCCGCGCCACGTGGCCAGAATGGCCTGTCCGGAGCCTTCAAATCAACCACTGTTGTCATTTTCCTTTGGAGACCAAAGCAGAATTCAGCCTCAAAATCTTTTCCGTGAAATCCGTTCAAATCCGTTAATTCGTGGTAAAAAATGGCTGTATCGCCGGATCAACTGCGGATTCTAGGATCAAGACGCCACTACTGTTTTATCTAATGACAAACCGGGCAGGAATTGAGCTGAGTGAAGAAGTCGTTGCCTTTGTTATCCACGAGGATGAAGGCGGGGAAATTCTCGACTGTGATTTTCCAGACGGCTTCCATGCCGAGTTCGGGGAAGGCGACGACTTCTTGTGATTTGATGTGGTCTTGGGCGAGCAGCGCGGCGGGGCCGCCAGCAGAACCGAGATAGAATCCGCCGTGGTTTTTGCAGGCGTCGGTGACATCTTTCGAGCGGTTTCCTTTGGCTAACATCACCATCGAGCCGCCGTGGGATTGGAACAGGTCCACGTAGCTGTCCATGCGACCGGCGGTGGTCGGTCCGAACGAGCCGGATGGTAGGCCCGCCGGGGTCTTGGCGGGGCCAGCGTAATAAACCGGATAGTTTTTGATGTAATCTGGCAAATCTCCGGTGTCATCGAGGATTTCCTTGAGTTTGGCGTGGGCGATGTCGCGCGCGACGATGATGGTGCCGGTGAGTGCGACGGCGGTGGTGACCGGGTATTTTGCTAGGGTTTTGAGCGTTTCCTCCATGCCGAGATCGAGATCCACTGGCACGCCTTTGAATTTCCAATCGCGGAATTTTTCTGGAATGAAGCGGCCGGGATTTTTTTCGAGTTTTTCGAGAAAAATGCCGTCTTTGGTGATCTTCGCCTTGGCTTGGCGGTCGGCGGAGCAGGAAACTCCGATGCCCACTGGGCAGGATGCTCCGTGTCGCGGCAGACGGACGACACGCACGTCGAGCGCGAAATATTTGCCACCGAATTGTGCGCCGATCGACGTTTCGCGGGCCATTGCTAGCAGTTCTTTTTCCAGTTCCAAATCGCGGAATGCTCGGCCGTGTTCGTTGCCGGTGGTGGGCAGGGCGTCGAGGTATTTGGTGGACGCGAGTTTCACCGTCTTGAGGCAGTTTTCCGCCGAGGTGCCGCCGATCACGAACGCGAGGTGGTAGGGCGGGCACGCGGCGGTGCCGAGAGATTTCATTTTCTCAAGGCAGAATTCTTTGAGCCGTGTGGGATTGAGCAGGGCTTTGGTTTCCTGGTAGAGATAAGTTTTGTTTGCCGAGCCACCGCCCTTGGTGACGAAGAGAAATTTGTAAGCGTCGCCTTGGTTGGCGTAGAGGTCGATCTGCGCGGGCAAGTTGGTCTTGGTGTTGACCTCATCATACATCGTCAACGGCGCGGTCTGCGAGTAACGCAGGTTTTCCTTGGTGTATGTTTGATAGATTCCTTTGGAGAGAAATTCGGCGTCGTCGCAGCCGGTCCAAACTTGTTGGCCTTTTTTGCCGACGATGGTGGCGGTGCCGGTGTCTTGGCAAAATGGCAGGATGCCGTGCGATGCGATCTCGGCGTTTTTCAGCATCATCAACGCGACCATGCGGTCGTTTTCCGAAGCTTCTGGGTCGTCCAAAATCGCCGCGACTTGTGCGAGGTGTTCGGCACGCAGGGTGAAATTGATCGCCTTGATCGCTTCCGCCGCGAGCAAGGTCAGGCCGTCTGGCGCGATGCGGAGCACCGGTTTGCCATCGAATTCGGTCACAGAAACGTGGTCGGTGCTGATGCATTCATACTCGGTGGTGTCTGGGCCGAGAGGAAATGGGTCTTGGTATTGAAATGGTTTAACTGACATGGCGCGACCGAACTCTTAGGCCCGCTGGTGAATTCATGCAAACCGATTCACCCGCCGAGATAAAATCAGCGCGGGGAATGATAGAATCTGCGTGGCGTGATAAATGCATCTTTGTTCCATAAAGAAAAATGACGAAGCTGTCCTAGAATCAGCGATTGAAACCACGGATTATACGGATTTTACGGATTATAAATGAGTGATGAATGGGCATTCCTTGACCCGTTGAGTGAAACCAAAAGTGGAATCCAAAACCAAAATCTTTTCCGTGAAATCCGTTCAAATCCGGTAATCCGTGGTGAAAATTGGCTGTGTCGGCGGTTCACCGCAGCTTCTGGGATTAGGTTAACAGGTCATTCTCTCTGACCTCTTCAAAATCAGCACAATCAGTGGTTCCCGCATTTCGTGGTTTTCATCCAAGCATTCCCGGTGATGATTCGTGTGCATGATCGACTGGACGGAGGAAACGCTGCGCAAGGCGGCATCTTGGAAGGCATTCAAAGAGGGCCGTGGGCTTTTGGATGTTGGCGCTGTGGCTGAGGCGCAGACCACGCCCACGGGTTGGCGTGGTTCGGTGAAATCGGGAAAAAGCGCGATCCGTGTGGGCGTGACGGTGGTTTCTACCACCGATATCCAAACCCGATGTTCGTGCCCGCTCAATCGAGCCACTGGGGAAATCTGCGCCCATGCAGTGGCCGTGGGATTGGCGGCTTTGATGGTGAAATCGGCCCCCGCGAAGTCTGCGGAATCCGCAGTCGCCGTATCTGCTCGCACGATTTTGTTGCCGCCGAACTGGATGGATTCGTTGGAACGCGGCAAACTCGCGGCCACACTGGCGACTTCCCTGGAAAACGAAATTCACCCAGCTGATCTGCGGCTGGCGGCGTGGTTGGAAAACGAGGGCGTCAAACCGCAGGCAAACCTCAATCTGCACCTCGATGGCCCCCGGGTGGGCGCATTTCTCGACGCCATCGTTGATCATCCCGGCGTGCTTTCGCGGGATCAGCAAGCGATCCAGATTTCCTCGGGTCATCGCTTTCATGTGGCCGATGCTGCGCCGGAAAACGGGCGGATCGTCTTGCGGGCTGAGCCAGAATCCAGCGCGTGGTGCCAGCTCGGCTCTGGCTTTTGGCAAATCCGTCCGAACGCGATCACCCGCGCCGGTCAAGGGCCGCCGCCCGCGTCGTTGCGTGAAATTCTGTCCTCGCTGGCCGACGGAAAGCAGGCGGAAATCCCAATTAAACAGTTGCTTGAAGAGCTTGTTGGTTGGCAAAGTTGGCTACAATTTGCGGATGGTGGATGGCTGGATTCTCTGCATTTTGTCCCGGCTCCGGCGATGTTCCATTTGGCGCTGGACGGATCATTTCAGCAAATCGAGGCGCGCCTGAAGGTGGTTTATGACAACGCTCCGCCCGTGCCGCCTGATCATGGAAACATCGAAGGCTTGCCTCGTCTCGTCGGTGATCGCTGCTTGATCCGCGATTTTTCCACTGAGCAAAATGCGGTCCGGATTCTTGAGACTTCAGGTTTTCAAAGTGCTTCGCCCGCCATCTGGATGCTGCGCGGCGAATCCGCGATCATCGATTTTCTCACTCAATCCCTGCCGAGCCTGCGCGATCTGTGGAAAGTCACCGATGCGCCACGCTTTGCCGCGCTTCACCAGCAGCTCGCCGTGGTTTCGCCTCAGATCGAAATTCTGGGCTCCGGCGAAGATTGGCTTGGTTTCGATCTTTCATTTCAAACGAGTGATGGAATCAAGGTGCCACACGATGAGATTCGTCGGCTTTTGCGTTCGGGACACGCCAGCGCAAAGACTCGAAGTGGGCGTCGTTTGGTGGTCGAAGCGTCGTTGCTCGACTGGGTGGAGCCCTTGCTTGCGGACTTGGATCTGCGCCAGAAAGACGGCCACTACGAGGCTTCCGCACGAGCTGGCGAAGTCATTTTTAAAATCCGGGAAAAACTCCATCAATCCAACACGGTCAATGTTTTAGGGGATTCATTCACATTTGATTCACCGCCTTCGTTTCATGCGGATCTCAGGCCATATCAAGCCAAGGGCGCGGGCTGGCTGCATGACCGCGTTGAGCGTTTTGGCGGGGCTTTGTTGGCCGATGACATGGGTTTGGGAAAGACGGTTCAAACAATCGCTTTAGTCGAGTGTTTGTTTGCTGCCGAATCAGCGCCGAGTGGAGTGGTTTTGGTGGTTGCGACGGCGACGTTGCTGGGCAATTGGCGTGCGGAGTTTGGGCGATTTGCGCCGGGCAGACAGGTTCGGATTTTGCATGGTGCGGGACGTGATGAAGAACGGGAACGAGTGGTGGCAGGCGATGTCATTCTCACCAGCTTCAGCACGCTGGCGCGGGATTTGGCATGGCATTTGAAGCGCGATTACCAAGCCATCGTGGTGGACGAGGCCAGCTTGATGCGGAATCCTGACACCGATCACGCGAAGGCGATTGCCAAATTGCGCAGTCCCCGACGGATCGCACTGACCGGCACTCCGGTGGAAAATGGAGTTCGCGATTTGTGGTCGGTTTTTCGGTTCATCCAGCCCGGCTGGCTCGGCAGTCGTGAGGAATTCCGTGAACGTTATGAAATGCCGCTACAATCTGGCGAGGCACCGGGCGCGGTGATGGAACGCTTGAAAATGAAAATCCAGCCATTTTTGCTGCGCCGCACCAAGGAACAAGTCGCCCCGGAACTCCCAGCCAAGTTGATCATCGATGAATTTTGCGAACTCAGCAGCGAGCAGCAGGCAGTTTATCGCGAGCTTCTCATCGAGGGACGCAAGCGCGTCGAGGCTATCGCCGATTCCGGGAATCCGGGAGCCGCGCGGATGCAGATGCTCACGGCTTTGTTGCGGCTGCGCCAAACTTGCTGCGACCTGGCGTTGCTGGGAAATGAACGCTTTCAACAAATGCCCATCGCGGGGCGTTCCGCAAAAATCCAACGCTTGTTGGAATTGCTGGAAGAGGCGGTCTCCGGCGGTCACAAAGTGTTGGTTTTCAGTCAATTCCAAAAACAATTGGTCGAAATTGGCAAGTGCTTGGGCGAAGGAAATGGCTCGCACTTGCGATTGGATGGCCAAACCCGCAACCGCCAGCAAATGGTCGAGCAGTTCCAATCCGCAGACGGGCCACCGGTTTTCCTCATCAGTCTGAAAGCCGGCGGTTACGGGCTGAATCTGACCGCTGCCGACACCGTGATCCATTTCGATCCATGGTGGAATCCCGCCGCTGAAGCTCAGGCCACCGACCGCACTCACCGCATCGGACAAACCCGGCCGGTCACGGTTTATCGACTGCTCACCCGAGGCACGGTCGAGGAAAAAGTCGTGCGCCTCCAAGCCAAAAAGCGCGATCTGGCTGACAGCATCGACGAATCCGGCATCGCCGATTCCACGGCATGGAGTCTGGATGATCTCAAAGACGTCATTTCGAAATAGTCACCGATTTTCTTGCCCCCCGGCCGCTGGTTCATTACATCCCCGGCGTGCTCACAATCAAAAAGCTTAGCAAGACACTCGGCGGCCGCACTTTGCTGCGCGAGGCGGACATGTCGATCAACTGGGGCGAACGCGTCGCACTGGTCGGTCCAAACGGCGTTGGAAAATCTACGCTTTTCCGCATGATTCTCGATGAAGACAGCCCGGATGAGGGCACTATTGAGCGCGACGAATACGCGATCACTGGCTACCTGCCGCAGGAGGCGGGCGAACCGACCGATGAAACGATCATCGAGATCGCGATGGGTATCACCCCGGAAATGATCGGGATTTTGCGCACGATGCGCGAGTATGAGGCCAAGGACGATCATGCGCACCCGGATTTTGCCAAAGCTCAGGACCAATTCAATCACCTGAATGGCTATCAACTCGAACCCAAGGCGAAAAAAATCCTCAACGGACTGGGTTTCAAACAAGACGATTTTCACAAGCCTGCGCGCACGTTTTCCGGCGGCTGGGTGATGCGTGCCCATCTCGCGCAACTTCTCGTCATGGAGCCAGATTTGCTGATGCTCGACGAGCCGACGAATCACCTCGACTTGCTTTCTTTGCTCTGGCTCCAGCGGTATTTGCTGAATTATTCCGGCGCGATTCTAATGATTTCCCACGACCGGGATTTCATGGACACGATCATCGAAACCGTCGTCGAGATTGATCCGGATGCTGCAAAACTGCTTTCTTACACCGGAAATTACAGCGCCTTTCTTGAACAACGCGATGCTCGTTTCGACCAGCAAACTCAGGCCTATCGCAATCAGAACAAGGAAATCGAGGGCCATCAGGAATTCATTGATCGGTTTCGTCAGGTCGGTTCGAAGGCGTCACAAGTCCAGTCGCGCATCAAATTTCTCGAAAAACTCGAACGCGTCGAAAAACCACGTGCGCCGCGCAAGCCATTCAGATTCACCTTTCCCCAGCCGCCGCGTTCCAATCAGAAAGTCATGGAACTCAGCAAAGTCGGCCAATCCTACGGTGAAAAACGCATTTACAAAGATCTCGATCTCACCATCGAGCGCGGCGACCGCATTGTGTTAGTGGGTCCTAACGGTTCGGGTAAATCCACGTTGCTCAAAATCCTCGCTGGCCAGATTCCGATTGATGGCGGCAAGCGTGAGCCAGGTTATGCGACCAAGCTCGGTTATTATTCGCAGCATCGGTTAGAATCGCTCAATGAGAATAACACCGTGCTCGAAGAAGTCATGGGTGCCTGCACCACCTTGCGCGATGAAGACGCCCGCTCGATTCTCGGCACTTTCCTTTTCCGCCGCGCGGATGTGGAAAAACGCTGCGGCGTTCTATCCGGTGGAGAAAAATCCCGCCTCAATTTGGTGAAGTTTCTCGTCGATCCGCCGAATCTTCTGCTGATGGACGAGCCGACCACGCACCTTGATATTCTATCCATTGATTCATTGGTCAACGCGCTCAAAGGCTACGAAGGCACGCTTGTTTTCATCTCCCACGATGTGCATTTCATCCGCACACTCGCGGAAACCACTCTTCATATCAACGATGGCGTCGTCACTCGTTACACTGGCGGATACGATTATTTCCTCGAGAAATCCGGCCTCAATGATGATCGCGGAGCCGTCACGGCCTGAGTTTTTCGGGATCAAGCTGCGCTGGCTGGTGCCTGAAACGGGCGAGATGCCCAATGATGTCAGTTTAGCGATTTTTGATAGGAGAATAGGCTTCCAGCCTGTGAGGGAAGACAGCGCGTCCCGCCTGTCGGCTCATGAAAGGACAGGCTGGAAGCCTATCGGTCAAGACAGGCGAGACGCCTATCCTCCTGTTAAACTGACATCATTGGGCAGGATGCCCGCGCCACTTGGCTAGGTGATCTTGGCTGGACAATTTTGTGAATTCTCTATTCATCATCCGTAAAATCCGTGCAATCCGTGATTTTAACTGCTGATTCTAGGATGAAAATCTTGCTCGCCAATCCTTGGTGAATTCTTTTACATGCTCGTCCTGCGCATTTATCCCTCGCATTAAGCATGTGAATTACGAAATTTTGTTACGATCAGCACTTTCTAGTCCTCTGCTTGTGGTTGGGCTCGTGGGAAGTATTTTCGTGTTAGGATATGTCGCCACTCAGTGGTGGGCTGTTGCCGCGCGCTATCGTTTTGAAGCGAAGCGCCATCGACTCGAGATCGCCGCGCTTAACAAAAAAATCGAGATCCTGAATCTCAAAGCGCAAGCAGCACCAGAATCTGCTTGGAATGGATATCGCAAGTTCACTGTTTCAAAGAAAGTGGCCGAGTGCGATGACACCTATTCATTTTATCTAACTCCACATAACGGGCTACCACTGCCGCCATTCAAGCCCGGCCAATACCTAACATTTGAGGTGCATCCGCCGAACGCAGCAAAGCCAATGGTCCGCTGTTATTCACTCTCCGACGGTGCGCAGAGTGACGACCATTACAGGGTCACGATCAAGCGCGCCCTGCCACCAAGCGACGTTCCCGGTTTGCCGCCAGGTCTTGTTTCTAGCTACTTTGTGGATCAAGTGAAAGAAGGCGATATCCTCAATGTGAAAGCACCCGGCGGGCGATTTTTTCTTGATGTGGAAACGGATCGGCCAGTGGTTCTCATTTCTGGCGGCATCGGCATCACGCCCATGCTGGCGATTGCACGTCATCTAACTTATACAAAAGACTACAGGGAAATCTATTTTTTCTTTGGCTGCCGCAATGGCATGGATCACATGTTCCGCGATGAGGTGATCGAGTTGCAAAAAACAAATTCTAACATGCGACTGCACATTTGTTACAGTCGCCCATTTGAAAATGACATACGTGGCGAAACCTATCACCACGATGGCCGGGTAACGCTCGATTTGATGAAGGAGATTCTGCCATCTAGCAATTATGAATACTACCTGTGTGGACCGGGTCCGTTCATGGACACCCTTGTAAATGGCCTTTATGACTGGGGCGTGCCGAAAAAAGATGTGAAATTTGAGGCGTTCGGCCCGGCGACGGTCAAGAGTGGGCCACAAGAGGCCAAGACCATATCTGCCACTGACGGACAGAAGGTGATTCCCGTCGAGTTCGCGCGTTCGGGCAAAATCGTGCCATGGGATTCTGAGATGGAAAACCTGTTGGAGTTTGCTGAGAAAAACGGAATCACTACGATTGAGGGCGGTTGTCGCGCGGGCAGTTGTGGCTCCTGTTTGGTGGCGATCAAAGAGGGCAGTGTCGAATACGTGCTGGAGCCTGGAGATGACCCGGAAGAAGGCACCTGCCTGTGCTGCATCTCGCGCCCTACTGGAAAAATGGTGATTGATGCCTAATGCGTTTCACATGGCAACACACGAAAATAATCTAGCAGGTATCACGCGCCAAGCCTCTCGCCCGAAGCGATGGGATGATCCGCTAGATCCGTCGATGACAGATGCCACGCTCGACATGCTGATGGCAACTGAGCCATTTGTTAGTATGAATGTGAGCGCATTTCCCGCCGCCACGCCGCTGCGTGAGATCTTGCGGGCAGATACCGCTGTGCGCGAGTATTCCGCCGGAGAAATTGTTTTGCGCAAGGATGATTACGGAACTTCTGCGTTCTTGGTTCTCGAGGGCGAGGTCGAGGTCATCTTACGTCCAGACATCGACCCGCAGTTGTTAGGGCGTGCGCCGAGTGTCAAAAAGAGCTTGTTTTCGCGTCTCGCCCAATTGTGGAATAACAACCCAGAACCTGAAGGATGGAGCAACAAATCGCCGCGAGCGAGCGATAACATCAAAAGCTCTATCGATAAACAACGTGGCTCAGTTTACTTACAGGACTATCCTGAAATCGTTTCCGGTGCACAAACTGCAACGCTGAAAAAAGGCCAGATGTTCGGCGAAATATCCGCGCTCAGTCGGATGCCGAGAACGGCAACGGTGGTGGCGTCCTCGAAGCAAGCAAGCTTGCTAGAATTTAGCTGGGAAGGCCTGCGAGACATCATGCGTTTCGATTCTGCATTAAAGAAGCAGATCGATAAAATTTACCGGGAAAACTCGCTCAAAATATTTTTAAGAAACCACCCGCTTTTCAGTCACTTGGACGAGTCTGGCTATGTGCGATTGTGTGAAGAAGCTGAGCTGGAGAGTTTCGGCGAATACAACTGGTCCGGCACCTATCTGAGACTGGCCAAAGACGGCGAGGCTGGGGCATCGACGAACGAGCCAATCATCGTTAGAGAAGGGGAATACAGCAACGGGATTTATATGATAAGAGCTGGATTCTGTCGGGTGAGCCAGAAATACGGCAGTGGCGAACGCACTTTGAATTACATCGGCGCGGGCAGCGTGTTCGGTTATGAAGAAATGGCGGGCCACTGGCAGAATCCACAACAAGAAATGCGCTCGCTGTATTCGCTGCGCTCGTTGGGCTACTCACATCTGATTTTCATTCCAACAGCAGCGCTGGAAAAATTCGCGAATCGCAATCTATCAGATGCAGAATTTCCATCGAGTCTTGTGCCTAAAAATCTATCAAGATCGGCAAGCATCGATTCACTCGAAGCTGACAACGTGCCATCGGCAAGCCTGATGGAGTTCATGGCGGAGCATCGTTTTTTCAATGGCACGAAGTCGATGGTGATCGATATGGATCGTTGCACTCGTTGCGACGATTGTGTGCGGGCCTGCGCATCGACGCATGACGGAAACCCGCGTTTTTTGCGGCATGGGCCAATGCTCGATCACCTGATGATTGCTAACGCCTGCATGCATTGCGTGGATCCGGTGTGCATGATCGGTTGCCCAACTGGAGCGATTCACCGCACCAGTTTTGGCGGGGAAGTCGTGATCAATCCGGCAACTTGCATCGGCTGCGGCACTTGTGCTGCGAATTGCCCATATGATTCGATTCGCATGGTCGAAGTCAGATCTAGCAAAGGCGAGTTTTTGGTAGATGAAGATTTCCAACCGATTCTGAAAGCGACCAAGTGCGACTTGTGCGTCGAACAAACCAGCGGCCCCGCGTGTCTGAACGCTTGCCCGCATGACGCTCTCAGCCGAACAGATTTAACTCAGGCAACCTCCCTTACCAAGTGGCTAAAAAGGAAATAGAACTTACCCGCAGAAGGTTCCGCAGCGTGTTGATGACCGTATTATCAATCGCTGGGTTAATAGTGATATATTATAAATACGCACCATTGTATCCACATCACGCGTATCTGAGTGGCTGGATCTTGTTTGCGGTAATACTGTTTCTAACGTTTTTCAATCTCCGCAAGCGCGTTCCTTTTCTGCGATTTGGCAGTGCCAGCACTTGGATGCAACTGCATCTCTACGTCGGTGTATTTTCGGGGGCGTTATTTTTGGTGCATATCGGGTGGTCATGGCCAGCGGGATTTTTGAATCAAATGCTTGCTGTTAGTTATGGTGTCGTGTTTCTGACAGGTGTGATTGGCTTGTGGATCAGTCGCACGTTTCCGCGGATGCTCACTATTGCTGGCTACGAAATCCCATACGAGAGCATTCCCCTCGCGCGGAGCAATCTACGGAAACAGGCCGAGGCACTGGTTTTGGCGGGAGTGGATGGCCAGACATCCCCCGTCATTGCAGAGTTTTATTCGACCAAACTTGGAATGTTTTTCACTACACCTAGGAACAGATTGGCACACCTGCGGCAGTCACGCGCTCCGCAGGCAGCGCACGTGTCAGAGTTTGAAGAGGTGCAAAGGTATGCGAGGAAAGGTGAACGGGTGATGCTCGATCAACTGCGGGATCTCGTTGCGCAGAAGCACATGTTAGACTATCAGTATGCGTTGCAGAACGCATTACGGGTCTGGTTGTTCGCGCATATACCACTCAGCTATTCACTGCTGATTTTCAGTGTGCTGCACATCATTCTTGTCCACGCTTTTTCAGGAGCCGTTTCATGAAAGACAGTCAACAGTCAGCCGTTTTTCCTGCAAAAGAGTATGTTCGCCCTAACTTGAATTGGGAATGCGGACGGCTCTCTGAAGGTTGTCCATGCAGAATCGGTCCCTCGCCCGCTGGCAAGTGCAGGGCCGATTACGAATGTGCGCCTAAGTTAGAAGTGAAACCGGGAGAGGTGAAAGGGCACTGGACCTGCACGCGGCCGCGAACTGGTGGTGGCAAGTGTGAGAATGGCCCGCTCCCAGACGGAACTTGTTGCAATGCAATTTCCAAATGCCAACCGCGCAGAACACTTCGCTCTATCAGAAAGCGTGTGCTTGTTTTCACGATCATTTCCAGCTTTTTCATTCTGTTCATCGGCATCAGTCGCAAGATGCGGGATCGATTCACAAATCCCGGGCCTATTTCCAGCGTTCACGCAAGTGCTACTTTCGCTGAAATCAACAAGAAACTATCAGGAAGAGATAGTGGCACTTGTGCGGCTTGCCATGAAGGCGCAAAACAGGACGTGGCGGCGTGGCACACCAAGGCGTTCGATGCGTTTCAACATGGACTGACGCCTGCTGAATTGATCAAAAAAGGGCCGCTTCAAACCTCACCGATGGATGCTAACTGCATGAGCTGCCATGTCGGGAAAAATTTCCATCAACCGAACATGGCAGCCGAATACGCATGTCATGAATGCCACAAGGAGCATCAGGGCAGCGGGTTCATGCCGAAAGTGGACAGTGGATATTGCATATCATGTCATGGCTCATCTGAACTCATGGCGACATCACGAGAAATGGGAAAAAATCAGGAACCGCACGGGTTTTCTACACCTCTAGCAAAATCTGAACCAGACTCTCTAACGCGTAAACGGCCCGATGGTGGTTATACTGAAGTGATCACCTCGTTTCATGCGGATCACCCTGAGTTTCGGCAGATTAGGGAAGGCGTGCGCGATGATAACTCATTAAAATTCAACCATGAACTCCACTTGCGGACCGGCAAGATCTCGCGAACTCTGAATTGCAGTGATTGTCATGAACGCGACGGCAGAGGCGAATATCAACGACCTATCAGCTACGAAAAACATTGTGTCTCATGCCATACTCTCCAGTTTGATCCAGATACACCCGCTGATAAAAACAAACCTGGAATTTATTTGCCGCATGGTGATCCCTCATTTGTGCGTGCATTCCTGCGCAGTCTCAACATTCAATACGAAGAATATGGCCGTAGCCATCAAGGAATTTCGAGTCGAGATGAACTCAATGCATACGTCAGTGAAAAAAGGTTAGGCATCGAAAAACTTTATGAGACAGGCGAGAACTTAGAGCGCGCAGTATTTTTTGCAGACATGAAGGGAGAGATCCCTGGCGGCCAGAGGGCACCATTTGCTGGTTGTGCGACATGCCATGAAGTGGCGGAGCCTAACAGCGATAACGCGACTCCCGTGATCAAGAAGGTTACAGTGGCTGACCGATGGATGACACTTGGAAAATTCAATCATGATGCGCACCAGAAAGATTTGACCTGTCTGGATTGCCACAACGTAATGACTAGCAAACTCACGAGTGATCTGAATTTGCCATCTATCAAATCATGTGTGGAGTGCCACAGTCCCAAGGGAGGAATTGATCACCGTTGCACAAGATGCCACACGTATCACAACAGCCAACCAAGTGCGATTTCTCCCAAATAGCCCAAAACGTCAACTCGCTGAGATGCTGAAGAATGCGCGGATTCGCTCAGTCAGGCTGCGCGATTGAGTTGAACGTGAATGACTTGCCGAATGCTCGGTGTTTTGCTGAAGCACTGCGTGACGTTCGAATTGTCGGCGATCTAGCAGCTCCGCAAGGCGCCCGGCCAGCGCTGGATTCGCCTCGATGAGCGGGGAAATGTCTTGTTTGCGGATTTCAAGAACGAGTGTATCTGCCAGCGCGCACACGGTGGCGTTACGAGGTTCACCCGTGAGCAAAGAGATTTCACCAAAGCATTCACCAGGACCTAACTTGGCGAGAGCCACCTGTGAGCCAGACGCAGATTTTCCTGATACTTGCACTTCTCCTTCGAGAATCACAAACATCGAATCGCCAGAGTCACCTAAGGTAACAAGCGCTTCACTTGGACCGAAGAGAACGACTCTGCCGCTTTTCACCAAGCTGTTAGCCTCTTCAGAAGTTAGGCAGTCGAGTGCCTTTCCAGAAACGATTTCAGCGGCACGGACTTTTGCATCTGTGAAATAGCTTGGCTCGTTAGGCTTGCGGATTTCAAGTGAGTGGATGGGAAATGGAATCCGAATATCACGACGTTTGAGTTCATACCAAAACGCAGTGTGGATGTCATCGCAGGTCTGATTGTAAAGGCTGGCGTCGCGCATCCAAACCCGCAGTTCATAAATGATCGAATGGTCGCCAAATTCGCAGAGAAACACTACGGGTGTAGGGGCTGCGATGACGCCTCGAGCATTCACGGCTGCAGTGAGCAACGCCTGTTTTGCTAGGGCGGGAGGCACGTCATAATCGAGGCCGATCCGCAGGCGGATTCCATGCTCCGGGGTCGGGTAGTTGAGGTTGATGATACGGTTTTTGACGACGTCGCTGTTAGGCAATTCGTATGAAACTCTATCATTGTTGACCAGACGGGTAGAACGCCAGTTGATTTCGATGACTTCCGCACGTTCTCCTTTTTCTCCGAGCAGCAGCCAGTCGCCGACCCGGTATGCGCGAGTCATGTGGATACTGAAACCAGCGATGACGTTGGATAGCAGATCTTGCATCGCGAAACCGAGAATCACCGCCGCAATTCCCGATGTGGCTAACAGCCCGGTAAGTTCTTGTCGGTATCCCCATTTGAGGATGCACGAGCCTACGATCAGAATGACGAATACTCCGCCGAGCTGACGCAAAATAATTGGAATTTGAATTTTCCGGCGACGGGCAAGCCATGCGCCGCACAGCAGGCGATCAAACAACACCCAGAGTATTAGAGAACTGGTAAAAATCAGCACGGCACCGACATGATTCACCCCTGTTTCCTGTGGAAAAAAGATCCGGCCAGAAGTCCAAACGCCTAACGAGAGCGCGAAAAGGTGGAGGCTGAGTTTAGGTGCCCGCTCCATCCGCCGGAACAGCAGACGAAACACAATCCACACGAGGAAGTGAATCGCGATCACGACCCCGATCGCTTTGGCCAAAAGCAGCTGAAACTCAGGAATCATTCTCGCCTGGATGAAATCTATCGACTCTGAATCAATCTACCAGATTGATGAATCATGGTCCATTCGGGCTACCGTTGCCATTTCCTGGGTTATCTCCGGGGATGCCGTTCCCTGGGTTTTCTCCGGGGCTGCCATTTGGCGTCCGCTGGACGAAAGCAGGATTGGCCATCGCATTGTCTAACATGCCGTGTGTATTTCGTTTGCCGGCAGTTGAGATAATTTGGTTAGTAGGGAGAAGATTGCCTTCGCGTTTTGCGACCAATTGTTCCTGAATGGTTTGTTGAATTCGCTCGTTGGCCATGGGTGGTAGCGGGCCGAAGGTGCCTTTGCCTGCAAGCGGCGAGGTCGCAACTAACTTAGCGATATCGATGGTTACTGGCTCAGGAATCACAGTGGCATTCGGGTGCATGATGATCATCTTACCAGCAGGCACAGCGACGCTGGTTTTGCTGCCATTGATAGAAAGCTTTTGGGTTCCTTCTAACGTTAGCAACTTAATCCAATTTTCAGGACTGTATTCAAACATCACGGTGGTTCCAGTGATCGCTGCCGTTACGGTGGCCGTGCGAATAGTGGCGCCACCCGCATCTTTAGGAACTTGAAGCAAAACAGATCCTTGTTTTAACTCCACATTGCGTCCGCCCTCCTTAAAGCTAAAAACTGAGTTTTGCCCCAAACGAGTGATCGTGTTGTCATTAAAGGTGAGTTCTGTGCGCGAGCGTCGGCCGGTTTGCACGGATGATGGCGCGGCGACTTTTTCACCGACAGAAGCAAGGTGAGCAGAGCTTGATCCCGGATAGATTTGCACTTCATTGACGGCAGCAGTGATGTTCGCGGTGCGAAGCGGTTCGGCGGCAGTGGCGGGGATGAGCAGGGCGATGAGAGGAATGATCGTTTTCATATGAGTTAGAACGCGTAGTTGAAGCCGACGCCGATTCCTGATTGCCAGGCTTCGAAATCATTGGCCCCGTTAGCGGTGTTGGAGTTTGAATTGGTGTAAAATACGTTAGTAAAAAGGCGGGCATTTTTGCAAGGCATCCACGCGAGTTCGAGGCCGACGATGTTCGTCCAGTCTTCGCGTCCGTCATCGTGGAAGTCCCACATGGTTCCTGTCCAAGAAAGAGTAGAGCTGAGCCGATCTGCTAACCAATAAGTATAACTGACATCAACCGAGTATTCGTTGTGTTCCAATGAATCGTCATTGGTGCTGAGGTCGAAGGCGGCGTCAATGCCCGCAGACAGTTGGTATTTGGCTGTCAGAAAAATATCTTTTTGCAGGCCGGTTCGGATCGTTTGAGCGCTGTAATCGCTCTCGGAGATGCTGCCGGTGGTGAGTCGTTGGTATTCATAACGAGTGTAGAAAACTAAATCGTCGAGTTCGGGGATGGATTTGACGACTCCGAGATAGGGTTGGAAATTCTCGAAATCGACCGCTTTGTTTCCTTCAAAACGATAGAGCTCCTGAGAGAGTCCGATGTCTGCAAACCAACCATATGCAATGCGAGGAACCCATGACACCGCAAGCCGACTAGCGGAAAACCACGATGGTTCTTGTGCGGAAGGACTCACGCCGGGTGCGTTGTCCGTATAACTCAAGCTGGTGTCAAAGGTGACTGTTACTGGAGGAAGACCGCTGTAAGATCCAAGCACTTGTTGCACGCCGAAATCCGAATCAGCCGGTGAAATCGGCGCGTAACTGGGGTTTCCCATCGCCGAATTTGTTTCGATGGACGCCGGATCGTAGTCAGGGCGCGAGTTGCTGAGGTATGGACTCAGTGACGAAAAAATGTCTGCCTGCGCACTCGCGGCGAGGAAAATCGGGACTAGGAGCAAATGTGAGCTTTTCATAAGTACGAAAGGGAGCCTATTTAAATCACCGATTCATGACAAGCACTTCTTTCATTCTCTGGAAACGCTGGCGCAAAAGTTTTGCCTGTCTAGTGGGAATCGTGATCGTGGTGATAGGATTCGGTTTATTTCCCTATGGCCGAGTGCTGATAGATCGGACCGATCGCGCGTTCGGTGACTGGATCGTCCGCCGCAGTGGTGGTCCGGCGGAAAAGCCGGAGCTGGTACTGTTAGGGATAGATGAAGCCAGTTTGTCGCTAGATGCGTTGGAATCGACTGAGATTGCAGAAAACCCGATGCTGTCATTGATGAGCAAGCGATTCCCGTGGGATCGGCGGGTGTGGGCTCATGCGATTGATCGACTGGCCGAGGCTGGGGCGAAGTTGATCGTACTCGACTTGATTTTTTCAGATGCCAGCGATCCAGAAGCTGATGCCGAACTGGCGGCAGCGATCCAGCGTCATCCGGGGCGGGTGGTGTTAGCATCCACTTTTAGCCGGGGTGGCGCGGATGGAGCGGGCGAAGTTTTTTTGTTAGTAGAGCCAGATGCGATCTTCTTTGAGGGCAAAACCGAACCATTGCTCGGATACACGAACTTCTATCTGGATCCAAATGATGGGTTGGTGCGGAAGGCCCGCTACACCACGACCTTGGGCTTTGAGAATGAAGGACGTCGGCGAAATGGTGAGCCAGAATTCCGCTCATTGGCGGCAGAAGTGCTTCATGCGATGGGCATGGAAGTCCCGTCAGGGGATCAGGAACTCCGACTGGCAGGCCACGATGAAACCGGCGCGGCGGATATTTATGCACCGAAAAGCATCTACGGAATTTTCGCCGATAAAGAATGGAAAAGCCTCTATCACAGCGGTCAGTTTTTTCGTGATAAAGTGGTCATGATCGGACCGGTGGCTCCGAGATTTCACGACATTCACAACACGCCGATGGGACCGATCTCAGGACCACAATTGCATCTTCAGGCGCTGGCATGTGGCATGGATAAGGCATTCATCCGCCGCTATACCGCGCCCTGGCCGGGGATGATTTTGCTAGGCATCGTCGCGCTGGCATGGACGCGCTGGGTGAGCCGTCCGATGCTATCTGTTTTTGGATTGATGGGGACTGTTGGCAGCGCAGTTGGAGTGGTTTTGTGGACTGGCGTTTCGCTTGGGCTGATGCTGCCGGTTTCTGGCGGATTGTTAGCGTTAGTTGCAGGTTGGGCAGTGGCGCAATCCTACGAAATGGTAACTGAGCGACTCGAAAAACGACGGCTGCGCAGGGATTTCCGCCGCTTTGTTTCACGCGATGTGGCAGACGCGATGATCGAGCAACCAGATCTGTGGCGTGAGTCGGCGGCTGGGGTCAAACGACGCATTGTTGTGTTGTTTTCCGATGTACGGGGTTTCACCGAACGATCCGAGCAAAGCGATCCGGGTGATTTGGTAAAACAGTTGAATGAATATCTAACGAGCATGGTGGAGGTGATTTTCCGCCATGGCGGGACATTGGATAAATTCATTGGCGATGCGGTGATGGCGCACTGGGGTGCATTAGGCGGCGGCAACGAAGAGGATCATGCACGCAAGTCGATTCTAGCAGCTCGCGATATGATTGCAGTGCTCGCACGGCTCAACGCATCTTGGGAGGCTGCAGGAAAAGAACCGTTTCAAATCGGCGTCGGCCTGCACTTGGGGGAAGCCGTCGCAGGCGAGATCGGCTCACCGGATCGGACTGAGTTCGGGGTCATCGGGGATACGGTGAATCTCGCCTCTCGTCTGGAAGGATTGACCAAAGTATTCCATTGCGAAGTGATTTTTTCCGATGAGGTTCGGGAGGCTTCTGGAATGAATGACGGAGCACTCGACCTCGGGCAGGTCCGGGTCAAGGGACGCCGAAATCCCGTCAGGCTCTTTGGATTCGGTGATGCCGAGCTGGTCGTGGAGCATCTCAAATCGTTCGAACGCGATGCAGATGGGGTGATCATAATGTCGGTAAAATAAGATCGGTTGAAGCGCGCGTGCAGATTTTTCGATCCCGACATTTTCTGACTGGCCATGATGCGCTTGGGCTGTCAATGTCAGTGCAAGCTACCAATGAGTTCTTCTACATCTCTACCAGAATTGCCCGGTCTCGGCTTCCTCGTCGGGCTGAAATTATCGCATCGCGAATTTCTAGCATCTTTCGGAGAATACGTTCGGGTAAAAAATGGCGAGATCGTGATCGAAGAAGGAGCCGCTCAGAATAACTTATATCTCATACTTTCTGGAATGCTTCATGTGGTGACGACGGCAGGAAATCGATCCCTTTTGATCGCCACTCTTGGAGCTGGTGATTCTTTGGGCGAGGTGAATCTTTTCGATCCAGCCAGTGCCAGCGCTTCGGTCATTGCGCGCAGCGATTGTCTGATCTGGCGCATCACCAATGACCAACTCAAGATGTTTTTCGCCGCAGATCCTGAGGCTGGGCTGGATCTGATGCAAGGACTGCTGCGCCTTTCTGCTAGACGGATTCGTGCGATGAATGCCAAGCTCGTTGATTCTGAGGAAAAATCGTCATTTCATGATTTTTGGAAAGCCAGCGAATGAATATTCTCATCCATTCTGGCCCATTCGCGCTGTTTTTCGCATTTGCGATTGCACATGCACTCGCGGATTTCCCGCTCCAAGGCGACTACCTAGCACGCACAAAACGTCGCGACCAAGCTGGTTCGTTTTCGGAATGGATCATATCTCTATCAGCACACTCGCTGGTTCACGCTGGCGGAGTGTGGCTCGTCTCGGGCAGCGCAATGCTTGGTGCCGTTGAGCTATGTTTGCACTGGTTAATCGACCTCGGAAAAGGCGAGGGCAAGTTTGGTTACGTGACGGACCAATGCCTCCATCTCGCTTGCAAACTTTGTTATGTGATCGTTCTGGTTTACGGCGTTGTGCCGGCGTGATGCGCATTTTACCTACCCGGCTAACTTGGAAATTTACCGCAAAGCCGCGGAGTTCGCAAAGAGGCGCAAAGGAAAATGTGTGCATGGTCACGGTGACAAGAGTGCCGTGGCCAACATCGACGACGAGCGTTATTTCCGCGCCGTCTCCAAGGCGGTCCACGAGCACCATTCGCAGCCGTCTGGGCTGCCGTTGATTCTGGCGGCGCTGCCCAAACATCACGCGTTGTTGTTTTAATAGTTTTGTATGAATCGGTCTTTCCGTTTCAATGCGGGTGGGCTAGTTCCAACGAGTGCGAAGTGATGAAAACTCGAAGGCGAATCCCAAGGTGCTGTTCACCTTGTTATGGCTTGCATTTTTTGTGCAAGGCATGACGCCTGGATTTTGGTTTCCGGCACTAACCAATATTTTGGAGGCGAGTGATTTGGAAAATTGGGTGATGCTTGCGTTTGTGGTGCCACCCATTTGTTCATTGATTTCGCCTCTGATCGCTGGCGCACTTGCCGATCAGTGGGGCTCTGCGGATCAGCTTTTCGCATGGTCATCGATCATTTGCGCACTGGCATTGGCCGCAGCATTCGGCGCATTGGATGCGGGTTGGCATCCAATGTGGTTTCTGGCTTTGCTCGGGATTTACTCGTTGTTTGCAACACCGCAATGGGGTTTGTTGGCCACCATTTCACTCACCAATCTATCACATGGGGAGCGTCAATACCCGCTAGTACGCGTGGGGGCCACGATTGGTTGGATCTCTGCCGGGTTGCTCACGAGCTATGTATTGCGAATGGATACTAGTGCGAAAATTGGTTATGTGGCGGCGGTGGCTCGATTGATAGGCGGAATCATGGCTTTTAAATTGCCGCATACACCGCCGCTGGGCAAAAGTGGATCATGGAAGAGTCGGCTCGGGTTTGATGCATTTTCATTAATGAAAGACCGCAATTTAAGAGTGTTTTTCTTGGTGACAGTGCTTTTTTCAATTCCGCTCACAGCCTTCTACATGTATGCGCCGGAGTTTTTGAAACAGCTCGGTGACCCACATCCCACTGCGACGATGACGACTGCACAAGGTCTCGAAATCGTCACCATGTTGATGCTTGGAACATTGATGACTCGGTATCGTGTGAAAACCTTGGTGTTGTGGGCCTTGGGCATTTCAGTGCTGCGTTATGGCATGAGCGCTCTAGCAGGGGAAACGGGGATGATCGCTTGGCACATCGCAGGGGTGGCTTTGCACGGCATCTGTTTTACCTTTTTCTTCATCACTGCTCAGGTGTATCTGGATCAACGGGTAGCTCCCGCACTCAAAGGACAGGCTCAGGGATTATTGTCGATTGCCTCTAACGGCATCGGCCCGTTGTTAGGCGCGTTGTTTTGTGGCTGGCTGAGAGTCCGCTGCATTCAAGACGGCATTCAAGGATGGTCCTTATTCTGGTCCATACTCGCACTGACGATCACGGTGTGTTTTGTGATTTTTGCGCTGTTTTACCATAGCGTTCCCCGCGAAAAACAAGCTCAACCTGGGTAATCGCCCGAGATGTAGCCCTGCAACTGAAGAATCGTGTGGCGCTGCGAATTCATCACCCAGCTCACTAAATCACCGATAGAAATCACCCCGACAAGTTTGCCGTCCTCCAATACTGGCAGGTGGCGGATGCGTTTGGAGGTCATCAATAACATGCATGTTTCGATGCTATCTTTGCGCTCCACAGTGATCGCTGGCCGATTGATGATATCGCCGACCAGAGTGTCACGTGAGGTTCTGCCTTGCAGCACCACTTTGCGGCTGTAGTCGCGCTCTGATAGCACGCCAATGACCTGATTGCCCTCTACCGCGACCAGTGCACCGACGTTTTTTTCACCCATCAAGCGGATGGCTTCATAAACCGTATGATTCGGGTCGGTGGTCCAAACTTCTCCTGATTTGTCCTGAAGGATATCTCTGACGGTGCCGTGAATTTCCATGATTTTTGCTTTCTGTTTATCAAAACTGCACATTCGCTCATTCTTGTCAATTCAACCTTGGCGGATATTTTTGATGAGGATGGCTGCTTGTTAGTCATTTTACTTGGCTTGTTGCTTTCTATGCTAGCGCACGGAGAGCTAGTTTCGGCGGAGCAATGCCTTTTCCTTGTCGGCAACGCGTGATCGTGGCTTGATCGTGAGCATGAAAGCCTACCTTGATCTGATGCGCGACGTGCTAGAGAATGGCGAGCGTCGGGCCGACCGCACCGGCACCGGAACACTTTCGCTCTTCGGGCGGCAGATGCGCTACGATCTGCGCCAAGGTTTTCCCTGCCTAACTACGAAAAAACTGCATCTGCGCTCGATCTTTCATGAGCTGTTGTGGTTCCTGCGCGGTGAAACGAACACGCGGTACCTCAAGGAAAACGGCGTCACCATCTGGGACGAGTGGGCGGACTCTGAAGGCGAACTCGGACCGATTTACGGCAAACAGTGGCGTGCTTGGCCAACACCAGAAGGTCGAACGGTGGACCAAATTCATCTTTTAATTGACGACTTGCTCGGCAATCCATCATCCAGGCGGCACATCGTTTCCGCGTGGAACGTCGGCCAAATCCACCAGATGGCGCTACCGCCGTGCCATTTGCTATTTCAATTTTACGTTCATGAGGCAACCGCTGGCGGGCGTCCGGGACTTTCCTGCCAGCTCTATCAGCGCAGTGCAGATTTGTTTCTCGGAGTGCCATTTAACATCGCTTCATACGCATTGCTCACCGCGTTAGTCGCCCATGTCTGTGACTACGAAGCCCGGGATTTCGTCCACACCTTCGGCGATGTGCACCTGTATTCTAACCACCTTGAACAAACGGAACTTCAACTTTCCCGGGAAACTCGTCCACTCCCGACCTTGTGGCTCAACCCAAACGTTCGCGAGATCGATGCCTTCACCATTGATGACATCCGACTGGACAACTACGATCCTCATCCACATATCAAGGCTCCGGTTGCGATCTAACTTTTAAATGCAGCTCATGAATTCACAAAACATCATCTGTGCACTGTTTGCGTTCCTCTCACTTGCAGCAGCACACGCCTTCGAGTTGCCTGCGCGTTCGAGCCAATGCCTCGTCGGCATTGCAGACGGTTGGGATCGCTCCACAGTAACACTCACATTCTATCAAAAATCTAGTGGCAAGTGGCAGGCCGATGGCGCGAGTTGGCAAGGCCGTCTGGGAAAAAGTGGACTGGTATGGGGAAGTGGCATTCACCCAGTGCCTGCGGGTGTTAATACCAAAAAGGAAGGAGACTGGCGTTCACCCGCCGGTGTTTTTACCATTGGCGGGGTCTGGGGCTATCAGAACTCTATCAAAAAAAATTCTAATCTTTTCTATCGTAAAATCACTTCACGAGACTTGTGGGTCGAGGATTCCAGCTCTTCACAATACAATCGCCACGTCATCCTTGATCACGAACCAGCCACCAGCTGGGAGAAAAATCAACAGATGAAACAAAACGATGCTGCTCACGCATTGAAACTCTTCATCGCTCATAACGCCCCGCCAAAAGTCGTGCCGGGGGCTGGTTCCTCAATCTTTTTTCATATCTGGCGCAGCGGTGGCTCCAAACCAACAGCTGGCTGCACCACGATGGACGAGGCAAAACTTCGCTTGCTCATCGCAAAACTCGACCCCGCCCGATACCCACTTTATATATTACTTCCAAAACCGGAGTATCAGAAATTTAAAGTTGCTTGGAAATTGCCATGAATGGTTGGTATCACTTCTGACCGCGCACCAACCACGGGCCTCGAGCTACAGCCCCTTGCGATTTTTATGCAATGCATTTTCGAGAATGCATTACGAGGTAGGGTTACTCCCCATGGTGAGTAATCCCTGTGAGAATTAAAGTTCGGTCGTGTGAATACTGCTCATCAACGACTCCAATATTAACCGATTAGCAGCATTCATCGTCCACAAGATTATGTTTTTAACTTTTCTATCATCATCTGATTTAAACCGTAGATCTGATAAAAGTAAGAATCTAAATTCACCGTTTAATCCAACCAAAACAAAATAGAACCAATACCATGTTAATGATCATCGCCATCGTCCTTATTGTCCTCTGGCTACTGGGCATCGTAACCAGCACCACTGTAGGCGGACTGATTCACGTCCTGCTAGTAATCGCCATTATCGTGATCCTTATCAGGGTGATTCAAGGCCGTAAAATCTTGTAAATTCAAGGTTTGTTATCGGACTCTTTTTTAATGTTGAAACGACCAATAGTCATTTCATTCCGCCGATGGCAGGAGCACTGGCCCTGATCGGCGGAATCGTATTACTTTTGGTAAAGCCAAAGCAGTACGGATAAGTGAAAATTTCTCGAATCAACTCGCTGAACTGTGGCACATGCTTTAACTTGCAGTTGATCTATGGGAAAATCGCCTTCGCAATTCCAAAAGCATGAAACACGCTTCTTCGGGTTTTCCTCAGCAATATATGCAAGCGCTACGGGCACATCTTGACTTGGGCACAACTCTACCTGAAGCCGCGAGCGAAGTTGCCCAGCAAGCCCTTGCAGCTGAGATGACTACTCTTGAACTAGCAATCCTCCATGAAGACCTCTTGCTAACAGAAGTATTGGCTGACATACCTACCCGGAAGCAGCCAGCTCAAATCAAGCGCTCTGCGGAGTTTTTTGCCGCAGTGATTTCTTCAGAAGTGACTACTGCTGGAAACAAAATAAGCACGCCAGACCAAAGAAAAATCATCACGCAACTCAGTCAGCGAGCACATGAGCTAGTCGTCGCGAAACGTCAATTGTCCACAGAGATCACCCGTCGCAAAGCAGTAGAAATCTCTTTAAAAGCCAGTGAGGCCCATCATGCGAAATCATTGAAAGATGCAAAATTTCTTAAAGATCGTTTGCAGGCTTTATCGCGCCAAATTCTATCATTGCACGAGCAAGAACGAAAAAAAATTAGCAAAGACCTCCATGACGTTGTCGCTCAATCTCTGATGGGCATCAACGTGCGTCTCGCAACATTGAAAATTAAAACCGGGCAAAACACACAAGAATTCAATCGAACCATCAGTAGCACACAGCGTCTGTTGACCAAGACGGCGCAAATGGTGCATCAGTTTGCCAGCGGTTTGCGTCCATCAGTGTTAGATGATATAGGTCTGATCCCAGCGCTGCATGCTCTTATGATAGATTTTTCGATTCGCTCAGGTGTGCGTGCTGAGCTGAAAGCCAGCCGCAAGGCCGATAAACTGGCGGACGACTCGCGCACGGTTCTATTCCGCGTGGCGCAAGAGGCGCTCACCAATGTCGAGCGCCACTCCGCGGCAGAACATGTGAAAGTTGTCATACGGGAAATCGCCAACTGTGTCGTAATGACCATCGTTGACGATGGCAAGTCGTTCAGTGTCCAACAGGTATTGCGTTCCAGAAGTAACAAGCAACTCGGATTACTCGGCATGAGAGAACGTGTGGATATGATTGGCGGTAGCTTTGAAGTGGAATCTGCCTCTGGACAAGGCACAAAAATTACCGTAAGTCTTCCAGTTGCAAAATCGTTGAAGAGCAGCAAATAAAATTCTCCAAACTCCAAACCATATTATCGATAATATATGAATTCTATCAAAATACTAGTAGTGGACGACCATACGGTTGTGCGTGAGGGCTTACACAAAATGCTCGATTTGGAAGAAGACTTCGAAGTCATCGGAGAGGCGAAGAATGGGCGCCTAGCCGTGACTCGTGCTCTGGATCTCAAACCGGATGTGATTCTCATGGATATCGCCATGTCTGATCTCAATGGCCTAGAATCCACGCGTCAAATCCTCAAAGCACTGCCTAACACTAAAATTATTATGCTCACTGCGCACAACGACGATGCCTACGTCAACAGCGCGACTGCGGCAGGCGCGGTAGGATTTCTCCTTAAACAAACCTCCGCTCACAATGTTTGCCGTGCGATCCGTGAAGTTTACAATGGCAGGTCATTTTTTGGAAATTCGATTGCTCAACGATTGTCACGTCTGCAAAAACAATCACCCGAACGCCCTGGAATGATCGGCAAAAAGAAGACGGAATTGACATCCCGCGAAGTCGAAGTTCTTCAACTCATCGCTGAGGGCAAAGCAAACAAAGAAACTGCATCCGACCTCGGAATTAGCATCAAAACCGTAGAAAAACACCGCGGCAATCTCATGGAAAAACTAGATATTCACGATACAGCCAGCCTCACCCGTTACGCGATTAGCGCAGGCATTATCGAGAGCAGTGTGCAGGTCACCATATTCTAACTTATTTTTTCACAACCTGAAATACTAGCCCTACACATGGAATCAGCAAACCGTTTCTGGCTGAGATGGTTGGTTCTGCTAGTGATGCTTTTTGCCACGTCTATCAGTGCACAAGTCACCTCGAATCAACAATCTACTACCGCTGGTGAAATCGTTTCATCACCAGTATCGATTCACGGTCGCCCAGCGATTATCACGATCAAGGAGCTCGCAGATTTTGAAGCCCTGCCTGCTGTGCGAAAGAACTTGATAGAAATTGCTATTGCCCTCGCTGCGGAATCACCATGGCTGCCATACCTTTACGGATCGGCAGATCCAGCCATGGGTGGGTTGGATTGCTCGGGCGCAATGTATTATGTGATGAAACGCGCTGGTCTTACTCCACCGAGATCGGCTGCGGCTCAATATTGCTGGTTCAGCCAGAATTTAAGGCTACATCTCGTGGCTGAAGATGCGGTCACTGATGATCACGCGAGCCTGCGTTGGCTCAAACCAGGTGATTTATTATTTTGGTCAACGCATGAAACTCCAGTCACCACAGAACATGTGAACATCACGCATGTGGCCATGTATCTAGGGCCTGAAACTCGGGATGCTCGGAAAATTATGATCAACGCCACAGATGGAAGATCTTATCGAGGCGTTAAGGCAAACGGTTATGGAATTTATGATTTCAGAATCGCTGCCAAGGGATCAAAATCCAAACTCATCGGCTATGGCACACCGCCCGGCATTCCAGAGATCGTCTTGGAGCCCGCGGTCGTTCCTGAGTCGAGCTCAAGACCGCAGTCGGGAAACGCTGCTACGGATCGCTAGTAGAAAACAGAACTGGCTCACCGTTAGATGATGGTAGGGGAATACCCTATGGCGAGCATCCACGCCAAGCGGCAGATTGCTTTCGCTCCACTCAACCAAATCAGGAGCATTCCGCTGAACTAACAACTACTGAATATGAAAACACTGACTCTGTCATCCTTAAGCGCTCTCGCCGTAATGGCCCTTTCCTCTTGCACTACAGTAGTGGAAACTCCAGTGACATCGGTCCCATCAGCGAATATCACGACGACGACCACCGAACGCAATTCGATCAATCATCCGAGCATCGGCACCACTGAAACTCGAACCACTCGCACTTACTGAGCGAGTCGATTGGAACGCTCAAAAGCACCAGTTTCTAACTGGCAGAAACACACACATTGGCAGCCGATCATCTTGGCAGGAAGCCGTCGCAACTGAATCAAACTCCTGCTGCGACGGTCTTTTTTTGGCAAAGAGCTGCTTTTTTGCCGTGATTTCAAATTTGTCGATTGCCAGTGGAGAGTTGCAAGGGTAATGACCGCGCATGTCCATTACTGCAACCGAATCCACCGTGATTGAAAAGACTCGCGAACTCTGCGCTCAGATCGCGAGCGATTCCACTTTTCTCAGCCTTCAGGAAAGCGTCGAGCGATTCTTAAATGACGATGCCGCCCGCCTCCAATACCAAAGCGTCCATGAGCGCGGCGAAGAGCTGCATCAGAAACAACATGCCGGCATGGAGTTGGCTGCGGCGGAAATTCGCGAATTCGAAGCAGCGCGTGAGGCGCTTTTCGAAAATGAAGTCGCCACGGAATTCCTTGCGGCCCAGAAGGAGTTGGAGCGTTTGCAAAAGGAAATCAGCAAATACATCAGCCTAACACTTGAACTTGGCCGAGTGCCGACGGCGGAAAAAGTCGAAGAAGCCTGCGGTGGCGGTGGCTGCTGCGGTAGCGGCGGCGGCGGCGGTGGTGGTGGCGGCGGTTGTGGCTGCTCGCACTGATTTGCTGAACGCAGTGGCGATCACTTGAGCGGCTTGTCATTTGGGCTTGATAGAACTTGCCAAGACAAGGGCGTGATGTGGTTTCGTTCTTGAAGCAACATCCCAAGTTGGGATTTGTTTAGCCATGTCCCATTGTTTCAAATTCACACGCGTCCTGATCTGGGCAGTATTATGTTTCACCATTAATGTCTCTGCGGCTCTCGATCTGGAGGTCGATGCCTCGGTGCAAGCGGTCTATCCGGCCCTCGTCCGCATTCATGTGGTTTCGGAAGAAGGCGGCGGCGGGCGAATGCAAAAAGGCCGATCAAGCGGATCCGGCACCATCATTTCCCCGGAAGGGTATATTCTAACCAATCACCACGTTGCTGGCCGCGCAACTCGCATCAACGTGCGCATGGCCGACCGCCAAGAGGTCCGCGCCACGCTTGTGGGCACCGATGCCCTATCAGATCTTGCGATTCTGAAAATTGACCGGAAAGACCTTCGCAATCCAGAGGCCCCTCTATCAGTTGCGGGATTTGGCGACAGCAGCACAATAAAAGTCGGCGATGTCGTACTTGCGATGGGCAGCCCTGCCGGAGTTTCCCAGTCAGTCACCAAAGGCATCGTCGCTAACACCGAAATGATTTCTCCCGGTGGCTCGATGCGATTGGACGGCGAAGCGGTAGGTGAAATTGTCCGTTGGATCGGCCACGATGCCGTGATTTTCCCCGGAAATTCCGGTGGTCCACTTGTCAATTTAAAGGGCGAAATCATCGGCGTAAATGAAGTGGGCATCGGCAGTCTCGGCGGCGCCATTCCATCGAATTTGGCACGCAAGATTGCTGACGAATTGATAGCGAACGGCAGCATTCGGCGCAGTTGGATCGGCGTAGGAGTCCAGCCACTGTTAAAGAGTTCTAACGCGAAAGCTGGAGTGTTAGTGAGCGGAGTCGTCGCTGGATCACCTGCGGAAATTGCGGGAATCAAAGCAGGTGATCTTGTCACCTCCGTCAATGGCACAGTCATCCAAGCCTCTCGCTCGCTTGAGGATCTGCCTGTTTTTAATCGTCTCTTGTTAGAGAGTCCGATTGGTTCCACGCTCGTCTTCAAAGGGCAACGCGATGACAAAGAAATTTCGTGGAACGTCACCACCATTGAGCGCGAACCCGCTCAGCCACGTGAAAAAGAACTGCTCTCATGGGGCATCACTGCGCGCGATTTGACCGATTTGGAAGCCCGGGAAATGCTCCGCTCCGATAGCGACGCGGTAGTCGTGCAAAGTCTGCGTGCCGGCGCCGCTGCCGCCACCGCCAAGCCCGCAATTTCACCTGGCAACTTGATCCTTTCAGTCAATGGAAAACCCACACCAAATCTCACTGCTCTAACTGATGTGAGCCAAGAACTCACACACGATCAAGCCGAACCCGTGCCAGTGCTCGTCTCCTACGAACAGGACGGACGCAGTTTGCTAACGGTCGTGAAAATCGGTCCTGAGCCGGATGCAGATAAACCCGGCATCGCGAAAAAAGCATGGATAGGGATCGATACACAGGTCATTTCCAGCGAGCTCGCGTTCGCTTTGGGAATCGAGGGTTCTAAGGGTGTGCGTGTCACTCGAGTGCATCCCGGCAGCCGTGCGGAAAAGTCGGGCATTCAAATTGGAGATTTGATACTCAAGTTAGACGGCACCGTCATTCCCGCATCCCGCCCGGAACAGTCAGATGTTTTTACCACTTTGATCCGACAATACAAAATCGGCACCGAAGTGATGTTATCAATTAGACGTGGGCAGGAAAATCTAGAAGTCAAAATTGCCCTCGAAACTGGCCACGAAGGCATCTCTGAACTGGCATCTCACGAATGCAAATCGTTAGAATTCAATTCCCGCGACATAGGCCAAGAAGACCGTGTGGCCAAAAAGCTGCCAGATGATTTTAAGGCGGTGAGCATCACGACTGTCGCACCTGCGGGATGGGCCGCTTTAGGTGGACTGTCCGCTGGCGATTTGTTGATCACAATCGATGGCAAACCCGTAGATTCTATCGAAAATCTGAAATCCATCCTTGCTGATATTGAAAAAAACAGCCGTAGTCCCATCACCCTGTTCGTTCGTCGCGGTATCAATACTCGCTATATCGAACTGGAACCCACTTGGTAAACAACCGAACTCCTATTATATCATGAAATCTCTAATTATATCTACAGCGCTTCTACTCGCTTCTCCGCTGCTCCCCGCCTCCGAAGGCCCGCTCAGAGAAAAGGCTGTCGCTCTTTCCGAAGCGCATAAAAACTCGGTGTTATTCATCAGCGCAGTCGTCGAGATCGAAGTCACCGCAGGTGACAATCCGGCCAAAAAAGAAGAAAAGAAAATCGAGACGATGGGCACCGTGATCGGTGACAATGGACTCATTGTTGTTTCATTGTCATCGCTTGATGTCGCAGCAGCAGTGGATGGCCGGATGGTCAATTCCCCACAAGGCCCAATGAAGCTATCCGCCAAGAGCACTACCAAAGAAGTCAAAATTCTGATGCCAGACGGCTCTGAAGTGGAAGCTGAAGTTTCGTTCAAAGATGTGGACCAAGATCTCGCATTCATCCGCCCACAAAAGCCGGATGCCGCAAAATTGATTGCGATTCCTAACAAAGAGTTAGCAACGCTGGCGATGCAAGATGATGTCATCATTCTTGGCCGCCTCGGCAAGGATCTCAATCGCGAGCCTGTCGTGATGACCAATGAGGTGATTGCCATTGTCTCAAAACCCCGCACTTTCATCAAACTCGGCACTCAATCTCTGGGGATGCCAGTGTTTGACAAAGATGGGAAATTCGCAGGCATCGGCATCAATCGCTTCAGTTCTAAGGGAGATCCTAACGAGCCGCCAACACCAAGCAACGTGGTGCTTCCCGCTGCTGATGTGATGGAAGCCGCAGCCCAAGCGAAGTGATCAAATCAGCGCAAGTGAGCGATGGCATCGCGTAGATCATCTGCGGTGATAGAATCCATAACTCGCGCCGCACCAGGATGATCGATGACCACAAAGCGAATCGCCCCAGATGAAAACTTTTTGTCTTTGCCAAGTTTCTCCATCACTGTTTCGGTAGTGATTTTTTCTGCTAGAGTGGTAGGCAGATGAAATTTTTCTAGCAAGGTGAGAATTTTTTCAGCCGCTTCCGGCATGAGTCGGGCGCGCCGTTCTGATAGAAACAGTGCTGCGCGGATGCCCAACGAGATCGCCTCACCATGGAGCATTTCCCCATATGGCAAGGCGGCCTCAATGCCATGGCCGATGGTATGGCCGAAGTTTAGCAGCGCGCGAATATCCTGTGTCTCGTGTTCGTCGGCCTCGACGATGCGTGCCTTGATAGCGATGTTGCGGGCGATTAGATCCGCTGGGACATTTCGGTTAGTTGGATCAAGCGCGGCGAGTTCATCGAGCATTGCCGCGTCGCGAATGGCGGCGTGTTTGATCGCCTCGGCAAAACCCTCGTGGAATTCACGGTCCGGCAGCGTGCGCAGCGTTTCGGGATCAACGATCACCAAACGTGGCTGATGAAAAGCGCCTAACAAATTTTTTCCCTCGCACACATTCACACCAGTCTTGCCACCAATCGAGGAATCGACTTGCGCGACGATGGTTGTGGGGATTTGCACAAATGGCAGCCCCCGATAAAACATCGACGCGACAAAACCCGCTAGATCACCCACCACGCCACCGCCGAGCGCGATAACGATGGATTTCCGATCATGTCCGGCGCGGATCATCTCACGACAGACCGATTCCACATGCGGCAGTGATTTCGAGGATTCACCTGCGGGAACAGTGTGCAGAGTTGGGCGAAATCCTGTGGCCTCCAGCGCGGCGAACAAATTATCGGCATGAAAGCGCGCCACGGTTTCATCGCTGATGACTGCCGCGCGGCAAGCACCGAGCCCATATTTTGCGATGAGTTCGCCCGCCCGGCTGAGGATTCCGGGCTCTACCAGAACCTCATAGGAGCGCTCGGCAAGATCGACATGGACAGTTGGCATGGGCGAAAGCATGAAAAATCCAGCACCAAAGTCCAAGGCGGATTTTTCGCTCTCGCATGGGGATTATTGTTTTTGAATGAGAAGGACAAACACAGGGTCAGGATTTCGGCCATGAATCTCTGGTTTCGACTCCCATCACTACTCACCCCAACCTAACAGCAATGCGGTCGGCCATGGATTGCAGATTCTTGGATGAATAGCAAATCCCTCATGAGTTACAAATTTACAAGCTATTTGCCGATTTGTCCATTCACGCGGAGGCTCAGCGCTGCAATAGTATATGGACGCTCTGATGCATTCAGAATCTTGCTAAGATATAGTATATTATTAAATTTCGACAACCTATCAAAAACCATGAAACGCCCAATCATCACCACAATCCTTACCGGAACCTTGATCCAAGCAGCCTTCGCTGTCCCGGGCACTGTCATCTGGTCTGACAATTTTAACACCGCTAATACAGCGGACTTCAATGCTGCGCCTCTCACCGGGCGGCTCAGCGGAACGCTCGCTGCTTCAGCGCAGTTGTTTTCGTCGAATGATAATGCGACCGCGCCTTATCAGATCGTAGGCAACCAGCTCCGCTCGTCGGGCTTTCTGGGCAACGTGCAATTCAGCATCCCAGAAACAACCACTTCATTCGATTGGGCCGCCAGTACGGAAGCGGCAACGATTTTGGCGGCCGGCGGCATGCGAGTGGAGTTTGATTGCACTCCGCCGGATATAACCTCGGGAAATTGGATTGGACTCAATATCGGGATCAATGGTGAGGCCGCTGATCCTGAATCGCCGATTCGTGTGAACCACTCACAAACCGATTATGGAATCCTCTTCCGCAACAACGGCGGGACCGTTCGTTTCGATAACGTCCTTGAACTAGGAGTAGGCAGCGCAGCACCAACCAAATCCCCCCGGCATGTGGTCATCAAATACGCATTCACTTCCTTCGCGGATGGAGCCAGCGTCCTCGCCACCACCACGGTCGATGGGACGCCGATTGCTTCCGATACATTTACTTGGGATGCCAATAGCGGAATGATTTTCCTGCAACTGGAGGCCGTCGAAGCGGGCCACCTGATTGATAATTTTACGGTCTCGACCTTAACGGCTCCGGTCAATCCTCTCGCCGTCACCGGGGTTTCCCGTGATGCCACAGGGAATGTCATTATCGACTTCGTCGGCCTGCCTAGCACGACCTACAAGGTCGCGAGGTCCGCAGATTTGGTGACATTTGGCCCACTGACCACGCCACTGTATCCGGAGACCAATCTCGACGGCGTTGGTCGAGCAATTGTGCCTTCCACAGAAGCATCAGAGGCAAAAGAATTCTATCGGATCGAGGAACAATAAAAGATTTTCCCAGAGCGGTTCTGCTTTTAGGAACCGCTCTGGTCACTGAAAGTGAGAGAGTATTCCCTATCGTGCGCTGATGTCGTGTGCATGAGAAACC
>ENA-OFCF01000051-OFCF01000051.1-metagenomes-genome-assembly--contig:-NODE-51-length-61887-cov-4.235913_pt1 | contig 61887 bp, 56 predicted proteins | sample MGYA00153387_OFCF01 | MGnify analysis MGYA00153387 | reverse complement strand
AACATGCCCTGTTCAATGACAAGCCCATCCAAAATAGTGCCGAAGCACTCAAGATAACGAATATCTGCATCCTTAAGGGGACGGATATCCGGGAACTGATCCTCCTTCACCCTGACATGGGGCTCAAGATCCTTGAGCAATATGCGAAGAAGAACCTCCAGGCCCTCGATATCATCGAATCCATCGGCCTTTACGGTGTGGAGCAGAGGATTGCGAAATATCTCCTGGACTTGTCCAATACCTCAGGCCTCCTCAGCATAAGGCTTCCGTTTAGCAAGGGGCTCCTGGCAAGCATGCTGGGAACCTCCCAGGAAACCCTCAGCAGGAAGCTCTCCTCCTTGCAGGAAGAAGGGATCATCTCCCTGCAGGGCCAAAGGAACATCAACATCCTAAAAGCAGAAAAGCTGACGGAAATCCTCGAAAAATAGGCACAACCCCACAGAATTCCAGACAAGGGAAAGGACCGGCTATTGACCTAGCCAGTCCTTTCCCTTGCTTCATTTTCTTCAGATGACCTCACCAATAATGTCATATTCCAGGGCATCCGTGATTCTGACCATGACATAGGAACCTGCCACCAGTTCCTTTTCGCTATTGATATAGACCAGTCCGTCAATTTCAGGGGCCATTTCTGCGCTTCTGCCGTAATAGCCGTCTTCTCCGAGCCCTTCGATGAGGACCTCATAGGTCTGGCCGATCTTCCCTTCATTGATCCCTCTGCTGATCTTTTGCTGCTCGGTCATAATGAGGTCCAGCCGCTTCTGCTTGACCTCTTTTCTGATCTGTCCCTTCATGAGACCTGCCGGTGTCCCCTCTTCCTTGGAGTAGCTGAACACGCCTAGCTTGTCGAACTTGATTTCTTTCACGAAGGTATAAAGCTCCTCGAACTCCTCGTCGGTTTCCTGGGGGAAGCCAACAATGAGGGAAGTCCTGAGGATGATTCCTGGAATCTCTTTCCTCAGCCTATCCAAAAGAGCGATGATGTCCTCTTTCTTCGTCCTCCTGGCCATTCTCTTCAGAACACTGTCACTGATATGCTGGATGGGGAGGTCAAGGTATTTGACGACCTTCTCATTGTCGCGGATTTCACGGATCAGTTCCTCGTCGAATTCTTCCGGATAGAGGTAAAGGACCCTGATCCATTTGATGCCTTCGATTTCCTTCAGTTTTCCAAGCAGCTCCGGAAGGGCTTTTCTTCCATAGAGATCTGTTCCGTACCTGGTGGTATCCTGGGCGATGACGATGATTTCACTAGTGCCATTTTCAGCAAGGGCGTTTGCTTCCTTCAGGATCTTCTCCATTTCCCGGCTTCTGTACTTCCCTCTGATCTTGGGGATGATGCAGTAAGTGCAGTTGTTGCTGCATCCTTCTGAAATTCTCAGGTAGGCGGTCTGCCCAAATCCCGTCGTGATGAGCCTGTCTCCTTCGTTGATCCCCTCATCTTTAAAGTCGAGAGCTACAATCTTCTCCCGGGTCTTGATGAACTTGTCCACATAAGCGTCCAGGAAGCCATAATTATTGACGCCAAGGATGATGTCCAGTTCCGGCATGATACTGAGAAGTTCCTCTCCGTACCTCTGCGTAAGGCATCCTGTGGCCATGAGCAGCTTGCAGTTATATTCTTTCTTGTACTGGGCCATTTCCAGGATCGTATCGATGGATTCCTGCTTGGCGCTCTCAATGAATCCACAGGTGTTTACGATGATGATATCCGCTTCCTTGGGTTCATCGGTAATCTCATACCTGTTCTTCAGCATGCCCAGCATGATTTCTGAATCCACCCTGTTTTTATCACATCCCAGACTGACAAGACCGATTTTATATTTTTCCAAATCAATTTCCTCCATTACCTCTGCAGGTATTTGTGTTTCCCTTTTATCTTCAAAGGAATAATTCCTTATAACCTTGTTATTATATACTACTAAAGGCAGCATTCCAAATGAAACTTTAGGTCTTCCGGTCCGCCTTTTTTTCAGTCCGACCAAAGGAACAAGCCAGAGCTTCCTCTGGCTTGTTCCTTCATGCATGGTCTATATGGATTTTCAGGGGTTATGCCCTCGCAATATTCTTTGTATTCTTGTTCCTGAATTCCCTAGGCAGCTGAACCTCGATAATGGTTCCGCCTTCTTTTCCTCTCTGGGCTGTGATGGTTCCCCCATGACAGTCAGCAATCCATTTGGCAATGGACAGTCCGAGGCCGGTCCCGCCACTGTTGCGATTTCTGGCCTTGTCCTCCCTGAAAAATCTCTCGAAGACTTTTTGCAGGTTCTCTTCCTTGATGCCAACGCCATTGTCGATGACTTTCATTACTCCCTTGTCCTTGGTGGCTGAAATGCAAAGTTCGATGACGCCATTATCCTTTGTATATTTCAGGGCGTTGTCCAGAAGAATGACGAGCAGCTGATGGAGCTTCTCGTAGCTTCCTTCAATGATGGCCTCTTCCATTGGAGAATAGATGAACCTCTTGTTCTGTATGCCGGCGAACTCGCTATAGATGATTGCCAGGTCGTCACCCAGTTTCCTCAAGTCGAACTTTTCGACCTTGTCCAAAGCGGCACCGGAATCGGCCCTGGTGAGAACCATCAGGTTGGAGACCATCTTGGAAATCCTTCGGCTTTCCCGAAGCGCAGGTTCGATATACTCATACTTGTCGATGATCTTTTCCTCGGGATTCCGAAGGAGACCCTCCAGGCGGCTTTGAATGATTGCGATGGGTGTCCTCAGTTCATGGGAAGCATCCTGGAGAAAAGCCCTCTCCTTCTCAATGGATTCCAGCATCGGCTTGATGGTTGCGCTGGCCAGAATATAGCTGATCAAAAGACAGGCCATGATAATCAGAAGGCTGCCGTTGACAAGAATCTTCTTCAGGTTGTCGAGCACCCTGATGTCCGAATCGATATTGTAGAGAATCTGAACCTCTCTTTGGTCATCCCCAAGAAACATCGTAAACTTAAGGGTCCTGAATTGACTGCCCTTGTAGCTCACGGTTTGGATCTCGTCATGGGTGATGTCCTCCAGGGTGGACAACCCTTCACTGAAGTATGCGGGAAGCGGATACCTTGCGTCCAATTCGCCGCTTCGGTCTCTGATCACCACTATGCTCTTTTGGTTCATCGGCAGATTGACCATGAATTCCTGGTTTGTAATCTTGATGATGGCCGACTTGTAGCGCTGGAGGTCCTCGTCAATCTTGGTCATCTGGGTCTTGTCCACGAACATGAAGATGCTGATGGAAAACAGGCAGATGATGACGACAAAAATCGAGGCGTAGCTAAAGAGGATTCTAAGCTTTTTCTTCTTCATTCACTTCATCCTCTACGGAGAACATGTAGCCCAGTCCCCGCACTGTCTTGATCGGAAGGGTATAGCCATAGTTCTTCAGGGCTTTTCTCAGGTTTGAGACATAGACCTCCACAACACTGACCATGGTGTCTGAATCAAATCCCCAGATCCGGTCAAAAATCTGTTCCTTGGTCAGGATGGTGTCCTTGTTGGAGATGAGATACTCCAGAAGATCGTACTGTTTCCCCTGGAGAAAGATTTCCTTGTCCTTTAGAAAGATCCGCTTGGATTTTCTTTCGAGGGTCAGGTCCTTATACTTGATTGTGGCGATATCCGTAAGCCTTCCGCTTCTTCTAAGGACCGCTTCAGCCCTTGCCAGCAGCTCTTCCCTAAAGAATGGCTTCACAATATAATCATCCGCGCCGAGTTTCAGGCCCTTCACCTTGTCTTCCAGACGGTCTTTCGCTGTAATCATGATCACAGGAGTCGTGATACTCTGTTTCCTTAGTTTTTCCAGCATTTCATAGCCATTCATTTCCGGCATCATGATGTCCAGGAGGATCAGGTCATAGATATCCTTCTCGGCTTCATACAGGCCCTCTTCCCCATCATGTGCGATATCGATGGTGAAGTTATCCCTCAGATAGTCGGCGATGCTTTCAGCCAGGGATCTGTCGTCTTCAACAATTAGCATTCTCATAAATTTTCACCCCTAAGCTAAGTAAACCACATGCTTTGTGATTGTCATAGCCTTATTTTATATGCACTTTATGTTATAATGTATTATAATTCTTTATGATTAAAGCATTCTTAAAGGGGGTAACCATGGATTATGTCGTCGTCGCCTTGTCTATTGTTGCCATATTTGTCGTGCTCAGGCTCATGAAATCGGCGTTCAAGTTTATACTGACCATCGCCATTCTGGCCTTTGTCATCTATTACCTGGACATGCAGGGTCTGGTCAATATCCAGCCCTTCTTGGATTCGCTGGGCATGTAATGGGCAGAACAAATAATGCACCTCAAATAGGGACATGATGAAAGGAGATTTCTCCTCTCATCATGTCCCTATTATACTGTCCGCTTACCCGTGCCTATCAAAGCTTCGTCAGGATGTCCACGATATTCTTCGCCGATTCGCTCAGGGACGCTATATCCTCATCGCTCAAAACGCTGATCCTTTCCTTGGAATTCTCCATGACCATGCCATCAAGTTTTTTCAGGTACTCCCTTCCCTCGTCGGAAAGGGAAATAATCAGGGTCCTTCTGTCTTTCTTGCTCGCATTGCGCTTCAGGTACCCTTCCTCCATCAGCTTGTCCACAATGGGGGTGAGGTTTGGTCTTGAGATGGTCAGCATGTGGGCCATCTTCGACATGGTGGTTTCTCCGTGTCCTCTTAGGAAAAAGAGGACTCTTACCTGGGACTGGGGAATCTCGCATGATTTTGATAACGAATGCGGGTTGAGAAGCTTGGTATGCATAATCATGGTCGCTTCGAAGAGATTCTCTCCGGCCTCGTTTAGTTTGCTGCTATCCATGTCTCAAATCCCTCCAATTTCTATTTGACGTAATTCTCTTATTACCTATTATAATGGCGAATGTCAAACTAAGCAATAATTATTTATGAAATCATAATTATTATTGACTTATAATAATGACTAAAATATAATGAGTAAGTAATACGAATCATTGAAATCATAAATGCTTTATAGAAATCCCTGGAAGGAGAAAATCATGCGTAAACTTTTTAAGTATCTGAAAAAATACAGCCTGTTTATCATCATCATCATTGTTTTACTTGTTGCCCAGGCTACTCTCGACCTGTCGCTTCCCGACTATATGTCCAAGATCGTTAACGTCGGCATCCAGCAGGGCGGAATCACCAGCCCATACCCTGAAGTCATCAGGGAAAGTGAAGCCACCAAACTGAAAGTCTTCCTGAGCGATGAGGAGGACCTACTTTTCGATCAATACTACAAGCTCTATGATGGAGCGTCCGACTCCAAGTTCAGGGAAACCTATCCAGGGATTGCGGATGAGACGACCTATTATCTGGTCAAGGGTGAGGCCTTCAACGACGACACGCTCTCATTTTTGGACAAGTACCTGGTCATCCTCTACGCCTTCGGAAATGTCGGAGGGGAAAACTCCCTCATTCCCAGTGACAGTTTTCCGAACCTTCCCTCTGGCGTAAGTCCGCTGGATGCGATTTTGCAGATGCCCGAAGCGTCCAGGCAGCAGGCCCTTGCCTCCATTATGGCAAAGCTCGATGCCATGCCAGAACAGAGCCTTTCCCAGACGGCAACGCTCTATGCGAAAGCGGAGTATGGGGTCCTGGGGGCGGACCTGAACAAGATTCAGTCCGACTACGTCCTTGTTGCCGGCGCACAGATGCTCGGCATCGCCTTTCTCGGGGTAATCGTGGCCATCCTCGTGAGTCTCCTGGCTTCCAGGGTTTCCGCGGGTCTGGGAAAGGACCTCCGGTATACCCTGTTCGGAAAGGTCATGTCCTTTGGAAATGAGGAGTTCGACAACTTCTCCACCGCTTCCCTTATCACCAGAAGCACCAATGACATCCAGCAGGTACAGATGTTTACCGTCCTTCTCCTAAGGATGGTCTTCTATGCTCCCATCCTTGGTGTCGGAGGAGTCATCAAAGCGCTCAACACCAACAGATCCATGGCCTGGGTCGTGGCTGTCGGTGTCATGGCCATCATGACCCTAGTGGTCATCATGTTCGCCGTAGCGCTTCCTAAGTTCAAAGCCCTGCAGAAACTTGTAGACAAGGTCAACCTTGTCGTCAGGGACTCCCTGGTCGGTATGCTGGTCATCCGGGCCTTCAATACGGAAAAATATGAAGAAGGCAAATTCGATGTAGCCAATGACAACCTGACCAGGACCAACCTCTTTGTTGCCAGGCTCATGGGCGCCATGCAGCCGGTAATGATGCTGATCATGAACGGCATCAGCATCCTCATCATCTGGGTCGGCGCGATCCAGGTCGATGCAGGAACGATGCAGGTCGGAGACATGATGGCCTACATCCAGTACACCATGCAGATCATGATGTCCTTCCTGATGCTCTCCATGGTTTCGATCATCCTTCCAAGGGCGACCGTATCCATGAACAGGATCTCGGAAGTCATCGACAAGGATATTTCCATCAGTGACACGAAGAACCCCAAAAGCCTTCCAGAAGGCATTAAGGGAGAGATTGAGTTCAGGGATGTCTCCTTCAAATATCCCGGTGCCTTGGAGGATGTCCTGACGGACATTTCCTTCACGGCTCACCATGGTGAGACCACCGCCTTCATCGGCTCCACTGGTTCAGGCAAATCGACGCTGGTGAACCTGATTCCGAGATTCTACGATGTGACGGAAGGCCAGGTCCTCTTGAACGGGGTGAATATCCGGGACCTCACCCAGCATGACCTGAGAAATCGGGTTTCCTATGTCCCCCAGAAAGGGATCCTCTTTTCGGGAACCATTGAAAGCAATATCAAGTATGTCGATGAAGACCTCAGTGACGATGTCATGGAGAAGGCAGCCCGCATCGCCCAGGCAGAGGATTTCATCGAGGAGAAGGAAGACAAATACCAGGCGAATATCGCCCAGGGCGGAAACAACGTTTCCGGAGGCCAGAGGCAGAGGCTGTCCATTGCCAGAGCCCTGGCAGCGAACTGTGAGATCATCATCTTCGATGACAGCTTCTCTGCCCTCGACTACAAGACCGATGCCAGGCTAAGAAGCGCACTGAAAAAAGAAATCAACAACACTGTTCTCATCGTTGCGCAAAGAATTTCAACCATCAAGAATGCAGACAAGATCATCGTGCTGGATGAAGGGAAAATCGTTGGCCAGGGAACCCATGACGAACTCATGAAAACCTGCCCGGTTTACCAGGAAATCGCTTCCTCCCAGCTGACAAAGGAGGAATTGGCATCATGAGTGAACCCAACAGAACCCGACCCGAAACCACAGGACCTAAACGCCAGGGCGGCCCCATGGGGGGACCCATGGGTGGAATGGGCGGAGGCCCTGTAGAGAAGCCAAAGGATTTCAAGGCAACCTTCAAGAAGCTTCGGAACTACCTGAGGCCATACACCCTCCAGCTGCTCCTTGTGACGATATTCGCCATCGGCAGCACAGTATTTGGCATCACCGGGCCCAGAATCCTGGGTGACGTCACGACCAAGGTCTTTGAAGGCCTCGTGGCGAAAGTCTCCGGGACCGGGACAGGAATTGATTTTCCGGCCATACAGACCTCCCTTCTCCTCCTCCTCGGCCTATATGTCATCTCCACGATACTGGGCTTTATTCAAGGCTTTATCGTCGCCGGTGTGGCACAGAAGGTTTCCTACAATTTGAGGGATGGAATTTCGAAGAAGATCAACCGTCTGCCTTTGAAGTACTTTGACAAGAACTCCCACGGGGATGTCCTGTCAAGGGTTACCAACGACGTGGACACGGTATCCCAGAGCCTCAACCAGTCGCTTTCCCAGATCATCACTTCGGTCACCACGATCATCGGAATCATGGTCATGATGCTCAGCATCAGCCTCTCCATGACCCTGGTCGCGGTGCTGATGCTCCCCATAAGCATGGTGCTTCTCATTTCGGTCATGAAGAAATCCCAAAAGTTCTTCACCAACCAGCAGAAATACCTTGGCGAAGCCAACGGCTATGTCGAAGAGGCTTATGGCGGACACGTGATCATGAAGGCCTTCAATGCCGAAGAGAAGGCGGTCAGTAAATTCGCAGACATTAACGACAAATTATACAATACCGCATGGAAATCCCAATTCTTCTCCGGTCTTGCCATGCCCCTGATGGGGTTCATCGGCAACCTGGGTTACGTGGCGGTTTCTATCCTGGGCGGATACCTCGCGATCATGAACTATATCAAGGTCGGGGACATCCTCGCCTTCATCCAGTACATCAGAAGGTTTACCCAGCCAATCACACAGGTTGCCCAGATTTCCAATGTCCTGCAGTCGACCATCGCTGCTTCCGAAAGAATTTTCGAATTCCTTGAGGAAAAGGAGATTTCCGACGAGGAAGGCCTGAAGATGCCTGCGGAAAACGTCCTGGGACGGGTTTCTTTCGACCATGTCCGATTCGGCTACAACCCTGAGGAGATTATCATCAAGGACTTCTCCCTGGCGGTAGAGCCTGGACAGAGGGTTGCCATCGTAGGCCCCACAGGGGCAGGCAAGACAACATTGGTGAAACTGCTCATGAGGTTCTATGAACTAAATGAGGGAGAAATCTCCATCGATGGCGTCAATATCAAGAAAATGGACAAGCGGGACCTCCGCAACTCTGTCGGGATGGTCCTACAGGACACCTGGCTCTTCAACGGTTCCATCATGGACAACATCCGATACGGTCGCCTTGATGCCTCGGACGAAGAAGTGGTCTGTGCCTCAAAAGCCTCCTATGTCCACCACTTTGTGAAGACGCTTCCCAGCGGCTATGACATGGAGATCAATGAGGAAGCGACCAACATCAGTGCCGGACAAAAGCAGCTCCTCACCATCGCAAGGGTATTTTTGAAGGACCCCAGCATCCTCATCCTCGATGAAGCCACAAGCTCCGTCGATACGAGAACCGAGGTCCTCATCCAGGAAAGCATGGAGAAGCTCATGAAGGGCAGGACAAGCTTTGTCATCGCCCATAGGCTCTCCACCATAAGGAATGCAGACATCATCCTTGTCATGAACGAGGGGGATATCGTAGAGACAGGAACCCATACGGAACTCCTCGAGAAGAAAGGCTTCTATGAGAAGCTCTACAACTCGCAGTTCGAGGAGTAGGAACGATTCCAAACAAACCCATAAGGCAGGCTGCATAGTGATAGTTCTTCTATCTCCATGCAGCCTGTTTTTTTTGCCCTCTTAACCTATGGTGTGTTAAATTCCCCTTATTTCTGAATTGCCCTTACCCTCTTGTTGATCCGGTACACGAGAAAGGTCAGCCACGGGGAAGGTTTCTTCTTCTGCCCGAAATCCCATCCCTTCCAAGCTTTCCATTCGGACTCCGGGATGAAGAACCCTTCTTCATCTGCCTTCCCATTGATCAGGTCCACCATCTTGATGAACCGCTTGTCCTTCAAGGAGATGTCGTAATGGGACAGCACCTCGGCCACATGGAGGAGATCATACCAAATGAAGGGCGCCTTCATTTTTCTGAAGTCCGTCCCCATGAAAAACATATACGGATGCTCTTCCTGGCTTTTCTCCCATAAATTGAGGAGACATTCCACACCGATGTGTGTCTCCCTGCTGTCCTGATGTTCCTCAAAGAGCGTGAGTAGTTTCAGCATGATCAGGTTCACATACGGGCAGGGGTCTCCCTTTTTCCCCGGTCCGCGAAACTTGCCCAGTTCCTCGGATACCGTACACGGCCAGCCGTTATCCCTGACCAACCCCAGAAGATAGCCCACACCTTCCCGGTACTCCTCTTCCCCCGCCAACCCCATCTTCACCACGGAGTACATGAGAAGTGGCGCATCACAAAGCGCCCATGCCCAGGTCTCTTCTCCCGTACCCCCGAAATGCTTCGGGATGTTCATCCCCAATTGGAAAAGTCCTTCCTTGGACCTGTGCGCCAGGATCCTCGCCCCAATTTCCTTAAGGTCATCATCTCCCTTCTTCAACCCCAGGTCTGCGAGGAAGGAAAGCTTGTGATAGTGCTGTCCGGCGCTTTTATGGCTGCTGATGACCTCCCCTGGCCATGCCTTCAGTTCCTCCACCAGATCTTTCACCAGGGGATGTGCGAGCATATCTTCCCTCTCTTTTCGGACCTGCGGGTCATCTTCATCGAATTCCAGAAGATCAATCATTGTTCTGTACACGACCCAGGGCTCAGCTGCATTCATCAGAAAGCTCATGTTTTCCATTCGTGTCTCCCTCCCTCAAATCGAATCGTTCAATTAAGTCAGCATGGAACACATCCTCGGTTCATTTCTCAGAAATGCCAGGAAAATAAAGCTGGACAGCAAAACTTCCCTTTCTATGTTGTTCATGTGCTTCAGAGACCCTGCACAAACGCGATGATGTTGGAAGCCACCCGGTCGGGTTCTTCACAGTACAGCATGTGTCCTGCCCCATGATGGATGATGAGCATCGAATTCTCCATCGCCTCCACTTGAATCTCCTGGTCGTGCCTGACAAGGACGGTGTCCTTGTCGCCCCAGAGGAGGAGTACAGGTGCCTTAATCTTGCCCAGTTCTCCTGGAAACTCCTCGTCGAAAAGCGCTTCACACGTCTTGATCCATACCCTTGCCGGAACCTTTTGGTTTTCCCTGATCATCATTTCCAAAAAATCCTGAGGTACCGGTTTGGGCAACGTGCTGCTGGCAAACCTTCGAACGAAATCCGGATCAACCGGGTCTTTTAGTTTCGATATGGTGGAGTTCCAGGTTTCCTGAATCACGGGGTTATCCCGGAAGGTGGAGGGTGCGCCAAGAAGAATGAGCCCCAGCGTGCGTTCGGGGTGATTTGCTGCAAATCTTTTGGCAACAAAACCTCCGCTAGATGCGCCAAGGATGACTGCCTTTCCAATATGGAGCGTGTCCATAAACGCCACCAGGTCCGATTCGAAATCTTCTGTCCCATACCCCATCTCCGGACGGCTCGCATCACCATGACCTCTTTGCGTCAGAGCAATGGTGTGGATAAAGTCAGGCAGATAGAGGAAAATGCGTTCAAAGACGTGCCAGGAATCGGCTAGGCCATGGAGCAGGATGAGTGGAATTGCCGTCTTGGACCCTTTTTCATAATAAGGAATTCTTACCCGATTTGAAAGTTCAACGTATCTCTCATCTTTAATCACTCCTGTCTCCTCCTTTCATTTTAGAGCATTCGCTACGAACCTCTGTAAAAAAACAAACAACCTCCGGTCATTTTCCAATATGGTATCTGTCGAACCATTCCGCCGAAAGGATTGCCACCTTTTCCAGTGCGCCATGCTCTTCAAAAAGGTGTGTTGCGCCTGGAATGATTTTCAGCTGCTTGATGGCGTTTATTTGCTTAAAGGCTTTCTCATTCAGGTCGATGACGATATCATCTTGTCCGCCTACGACAAGGAGGATCGGGGATTAAATCTTGTCCAGATAAGGGCCAGGTCGCCCTCTTTACAAAACAATGGCCCCTATCTTTGATCTGGCTGAAGATGGGTCAGTGATTCTCACCCATTTCTGTATCCTTTCTTGAAACGAAGCGAAGTAAGGATTCAGTGTCACCTTTTCTTCTATCCGTATGGCAAAAAGCAATCAGAATCCCCAGCGAGTTCATTTGCAGTTTCCTCTATTCAATTTGAATATACCCTCGTTCTATGAACGATTCAGGAAAAACGCAGAAAATTTACACTTGTAGAATTTTTGTCAAATTATTGAAACAGATTGTTAACCAGTTGTTACAAATCCACCTCTTGGATGACAAAAAAACAACTCCCCTTGTAGTAACAGTTTTATTATTTCACTGTCTACTACAAGAGGAGCATATCAAACTTAAAAAGCTACTCTATAGGGTATTTTTTATTTTGAAGTTTTCCCATGGCTACTTTTAAGAGTACAGAGTTATTGTAAAATGTCCGTACTGTATTCAAGAAATGGGCATATATCAAGAATGATATCTGTTTTCAATATATCTGCTCTTTGACCACGAAGAATAGCAAGAACAGGTGGTACATTATAGCAATTATCATCAGATACGATCCAGCGGTCATGCCACTTGAACGATGAATCAATAATTGTTCGCCACGATAAAACTATTGCCCTTTCATTCAGCTCCTGTTTAAGCATTTGAAAATCTCTCTTTGCACTTTCTGTTATATTATCTGTTCCAGATATAATTGTCAATGATTTTACTCCTTCAAATGCCAAACCATCTAAAACGATTTCAAGCCCTTCTTTTCTGAAGTGTTTATCTATCCAATAAATATTTCCAGAACATAGTCGTAATATTTTTCTCATGCTGTAAATATTACTAAAGGGAGTGCTGGGAGAAATATAATATTGCTTTATAGGTTCTTCAATACTTGTTGCTTCTTTCATATAAAAAAGTCGATTTTTCTTATCATATACAGCTATGTCATATCTGTTGAGGAGGATAAGAAGAGAAACGATATCTTTTGAATCAATTTCCCAATTAGCCACTTTGTGATAACTAAGTAAAATCAATAGTTGATCACTACTAATTTTTCCTCTTCCGTAAAAAACCTGTCCAATAAGATTAACGATTGGATTGCGTTGTAGTTTTTGTTTTATAACTGGGCTCGCTGTTTCATTATCTCTATGTATATAAAGACTTTCAAAATATTTTTTTCCGTCTTCGATTAACGAATTATCAGGCGCACCAACAAAATTAGCATCAGTTAGGAAAATCACAACAGATTTATCGATAGGTTTCTCATCTATATTATAATAGTCACTAATAAGTGATGATGAATTACTACCCTCAGCGATACGGTTATACTTTGTCCCTAAATCGTATATAGCAGAATTAATCTCTTTTTCATTAATTCTTAAAATATATGATGAAGAAGTACGCTCATACTCAATCATTCCATCTTGACTCCGTATCTATTTTTGAACATAAGCTTAATCATATCTAATGCATATTCTGCATCTTCTTTCTCTACGCTTAGAGGCATATATAAAAGTGCATTTTTTTGATCACCAAAAGGTATAGATAATGGAGTATCAAAATCATTTTTTGGAACCTGTGATAGATTGTTCAGAGGTGTCGATACATGTACATTAGTTGAGTTAGTCAAACTACTAGAAGTATTTTCAAAAGTTGACATTTCAATACTCATATTAAGTACACCATTTTGGATAACACCAACTTCATTAGCGCTATCAATAAAATTTATTGCTGCATTATTTGCTGCATTTGGTGCGATTCCATAGTTTGAAATAAGTATGTCTTTGAGCCTTTCACTTGAAGGCAATGATTTTCCATTATATTCATTTATTAGTTCACTGTAGAGTTTAGGCAATAAGAAACATTTAATTTTCAGCTTTTTTAGCACATTTTCCTCTTCAATCGGACGCACTAGTCTATTAGCATATTCGGTTAGTGTTAATATCTTTCCCGAAGGTGTGGTAGTAATTAATCCAAACTGTCTAGCAGCACTCAGAGTATAAACAAAATTTTTTGTTGAAGGTTTTAGTTTAAGTACTTGAGCTGCAGTTTCATGTGAAATTGGTTTGTTACGAGGATAATCCTTAAAATTCATGATGAATGAAAGCGCCTTTTGCATAGTAACAGCAGGATACTCTTTACTTCTAATTTTCGTTCTCTTTTCAGGGTTTTCCATAAAACACCTCACAATTAATTTATATACAAATTGTATTGCTAATAATAATTCATGTCAAGTGAATATATAATACCTTACTTTTGATCCATATACTGTATAATTAATTTAACAAAAAAAGAACAGGCAGTCAGATTTTTCACCTGATTACTCTGTTCTTTTTGTAACCACAGCCAAACCGTTATGGTTAAGCCATTTTTGAGAAAGTAGGTATTCGAGTAATGACCGTTTGGTGGAGCATAGGAGGCTCGAACTCCTGACCTTTGCATTGCGAACGCAACGCTCTCCCAGCTGAGCTAATGCCCCAGATTGGTACGTCTGTATTTTATTATCCACCCTTCCCCTGGGGGTGTCAATGGTAAATTGAAACTTGCACTTCAGGGGAAGGGACAAAATGGGCGTTTCAGAGATGAAACACCCATTTAACAGGAGAATCTAGCCATTCTTTCCCTCTGTTCGACTGGATTGTAACCGTATGGCCCTCAGACTATGCCGCCTTTAGATATCGTAACCCAGCTTTTTTTCAACCGCCTCTTCGACTTGATCCAGTTTTCTGGCTTTATACTCCCTTTCCTCCTTGTTCATGGTCTTGATCTGGAAGTAAAGGACAATGCCCGTCAGGATCGACGCCGAGACATCCGCGATTGGCGCAGCCGTCCAGATGCCCATGAGACCCATGATTGGAGGAAGGATAAGAAGCACCGGAATCAGGATGAAGACCTGCCTCAGCATGGAAAGAATGAAGGATTTCTTCGCATTTCCGATGGCCTGGAAGAAGTTCGAGCTGATAATCTGGAATCCGATGAGCGGCATGAAGAGCATGTACCTCCGCATGCCAACTACACCAATTTCCCGGATTACCTCATCCTTGGTAATGAAGTTGATGAACACATGAGGAATCGTCTGGATAAGAATCGCACCTACCGTGCAGACGATGGTCGCTGAGATGATGCCTACCTTCAGGGCTTCCTTCACCCGCGCATAGTCCTTCGCGCCGTAATTGAAGCCGATGATCGGCTGAAGCCCCTGGTTCATGCCGAAGATCGGCATGAAGAAAAGGATGATGATGGAATTGATTGCCGCATAAGCCCCGATGGCCTTGGAGGAACCATAGTTGACAAGGCTTTGGTTCATGATGATCCCGATGAGGCTTCCTGCCACCTGCATGGCAAAAGGCGATGCCCCGATGGACATGATCTTAATGACCAGCCTCCTGTCAAATCTGACATTTTCTCTCTTAAGCTTAAGCATGCTTCTTCCTGACAGGAAGTACCACATGGTCCAAAGGAAGCTCAGAAACTGAGCGAAGATTGTCGCGATGGCCGCTCCCCTGACGCCCATATTAAAGGTATAGATGAGAATCGGGTCCAGGATCGTATTGACGATGGCACCGATCAGCATGGTGTACATGGCAATTTTCGGATTTCCTTCCGACCTGATGATATTGTTCAATCCGAAGGCGACGACATTGAAGACGTTCCCGATGAGGATGATCCTCAGGTACTCTTCCGCATAAACCCTGGTGTTATTGTCTGCGCCATAGAGGTTGACGATATCCTTCAGGAAGATGAGCCCCACGACGGAGAGAAATATTCCCGCGGCAAATAGCATGAAGAACCCAGTGCCGAAAATCTTCTCCGAATCATCCTTCTTCTTCTCGCCCAGCTTGATGGAGATATTAGCTCCAGCACCTATACCAAAAAGCATGGCAAAACCCATGATGATGAAGTTGATCGGCAGTACCACGCCGATTCCACTGATGGCCATCCCGCCATATTCCGGAATGTTACCGATGTATATCCTGTCGACAATGTTATACAGGGACTGGACCACCATACCTAATATGGCAGGGAGGGAAAATCTGAAGAACAGCTTCAGTATATTTTCCTCCCTCATTAATTTTGATCTGTCGCCCATATGAATTCCCCCTATAAAGTAGTATGATTCCGCATTTTTTTGTCATACCCGTAATTTTCCTATAATCCGATGATGATCCATCCGCGGTAATTTAAACAATAAACCTTAGCCAGATCAGCTTCTCACTGAAGACTTTTCCTGCACGTATTATATCATTAATCCTATCTGTGGTATATGCCATTTGGATGATGGCTGTAAAATTCTTAAAATAGAAAATCGTCTCATTTTAAAGGGATACACCATCCGTGTATCCCTTAACAACACATTTTTTTGCTATCCTTACGATTTATCCCTGTCGGAATGTGCAATTCTGCTGGCTGCCGCTGCAGCAAGGGCTGCCACGATATCATCAAGGAAAGTGTTGACCTTCTCTTCATGTTTCTGCCTGTCCAGCTTGCGGATAATTCCGATCTTCTCCTTGTCCAGATACCCGAAGTTCGTCAGTCCGATGCTGCCATAGACATTGACGATGGAGAGCGGCAGAATTTCATCTATCCCATAGAGGGGTTCATCACTTTCAACGATTTCCTGAAGCGGTTCCGGAAGAAGCTTCTTCTCCGCGAGTTCATCGATGGCGATGCCTGTAAGCACCGCATGGATGATTTCCCGTTTCTTTAGCACGGCAAGGATGCTCTCAACGCAGATTTCCTTCGTGAGTCCTTCATAATACTTCTCCTGGAGGAACATCACAATCTCCGCGATATCATCAACGGTGACGCCTCTTCTCTCCAAAGTGTCCAAAGTCATCTTATGGAGTTCTTCCATATTGTATTTATATGCCATTACTTTCTCCTTTATTTCTTGACCGAATCTCTTTCGACAAGGAAATGCTGGAGGACATACTGGTCATCGTCCAGTTCCTTCTTGTTGATGATCTTGATCAGCATTCTCATCCCTACAGAACCCATGTCGTACATCGGCTGGGCGATGGTCGTGATTTTCGGGAAGAAGATTGAAGCCAGGTAGCTGTCGTTGAATCCCATGACATCGACATCTTCAGGGCATCTAAGTCCCTTGTCCCTAAGGGCGTTGATGGCCCCCATGGCAATATCGTCAGCTGCACAGAATACAGCATCCATCTCGGTGTTTTCGAGAATGACATTAATTCCGTTATATCCGTCGGCTGCCTTAAGTTCACCGAAGTAGACCAAATTGGGGTCAACTTCTATTCCGTTTTCATTCAGGGCTTTTTCATATCCGCTGTATCTCTTGGATACGGCGTTATTTTTGTCCCGTTTGAGTCCGATAAAGGCAATCTTCTTGTTTCCCTTGTCGAGCAGGTATTTTGTGGCATCATAAGCGGCCTTCTTATTGTCGATGGTCACGCTGGGATGTTTCCCTCCGGTGACCTTTGTTTCCACGAGGACCGTCTTCAGTTCAAGTTCATCGATAAGGTCAAGGATCTCCTTATCGAGGGATGTGCTCATATAAAGCATCCCATCGACCATTTTCTCCCTCAGGACCCGGATATACTCGACTTCTTTCTCGATGTCAGAATCGGAATTGCAAAGGATGATGTTGTAGTCATAGATATTGGCGACATCCTCCGCTCCTCGGACAACCTCAGGATAAAACTGATTGGAGATATCCGGTATCAGTATTCCGATGGTTTTCGTCCTCTGTGTCTTTAAGCTTCTCGCCACGATGTTGGGCCTGTATGACAATTTCTTGATGGCTTCCTGTACTTTCTTTTTCGTGTCCTCGTTTACTACATCCACATTGTTCAATACCCTGGATACTGTTGCAATGGAAACCCCGGCTTCCCTTGCGACGTCTTTTATAGATGATGCCATATTGTTCACTCCCTTGAATTATTTTATTCTCATTAATCAAAAATCAGAATATACAAATCTTTCTTTATGATAACACTATTTTAACGAATATTTATCCGTTATTTTTAATAATCATTTCTTAGAAAACCTTATCATAAACATTATAATACATATTTCATGAAAAATCTTAGAATTACCAATTAAAATGTAAATACTTTGCGTTGTTACATTTCTTTTCATTTTATTTTACCACATTTAAATGTAATTGTTACATTCTTTTACTGTTTATTATTTTGCGCGACGAAAAGAAGGCATCCCTTCCCGCAGGAAATAGGATGCCTTCTCGTCTCTAGTCTGTCTGATGTTGCGAAATCGCCCTATGGTTCTTATCGGATGACTTTCACACCCATCTGGATGCTCTCGCCATTGATGATGAATTTCTCTGTGTCGAAGGGTTCGTCATAATGGATTTCCACCGTCAGGGTTTCCTTCATCAGATGGTCCTCATACTTCCTGATGATGTCAAGAAGCCTCTCGTTGTCGGAGACATAGAGTTCAATCTTATCCGCGACTTCAAAGTTGCTTTCTTTCCTGAGGTTCTGGATCTTGGAAATCAGTTCCCTTTCATCGCCTTCCTCTTTCAATAGAGGGGTGATATTCGTGTCAAGGACCACCCCGAGTTCACCCTCCCCGGCAAAGGCATAGCCCTCTAGGCCTTTCATGGTAACAAGAAGGCTGTCCTGGTTGAGGAGGATTTCCTGGTCTTCCAGGGTGATGACCACATCTTCGCCTCTCATGATCTTTTGGGCGAGGCTCATCTGGTTCATGCTTCCCAGAACTTGTTTGATCTTGGGGATCAGCTTGCCATAATTCTTGCCAAGGACGGGAAGGTTCGGCTTGATCTCAAAGCTGACGAACTGCGAAAGGTCCGCGCCAAGCACGACTTCCTTGATATTGAGCTCATCCTTGATGATGTCTCCGTAATATGCCGGAAGTTCCTTTTCTGAAATCAGGATTTCGCTGAGAGGCTGCCTGTTCTTCATGTTCGAATTGTTCCTGGCGCTTCTTCCCAAGGTTACAAGGCTCAGGGCAAGGCCCATCTCCTTCTCGAGATTCTCATTGATCAGATCTTGGTCGTACTCCGGGAATTTTGTGAAGTGGATGGATTCAGACGCATCCTTGTCCAGTCCGAAAACGAGATTCTGATAAATGGTCTCCGTGATGTAGGGCACAAAGGGAGCTGCCGTCTTGGTCAGTGTGACGAGAACATGGTAAAGGGTCGTATAGGCACCAATCTTGTCCTCAGTCAGTTCGCTCGACCAGAATCTGGAACGGTTCCGCCTGACATACCAGTTGGAAAGCGTGTCCGTGAACTCTTCGATGGCCAGGGCCGCCTGGGTGATCCGGTACCCGTCCAGGTCTTCCGTCACTCTCTTCACGAGGGAGTTCAGCTTCGAAATGACCCACTTGTCCATGATGTTGTCCGACTTGAAGTCCTTGTAATCCATGGGATTGAAATTATCCAGCTCCGCATAGAGCACATAGAAGGAGTAGACGTTGTAGAGGGTCAGAAGGAATTTTCTCTGGCTTTCGGCCACATCCTCTTCAGAGAACCTGGAAGGAAGCCAGGGCATGGAAGCGGTATAGAAATGCCATCTTGTGGCATCCGCACCCTGCTCATTGATGACCTTCATCGGCTCCACTACATTGCCTGTGTGCTTGGACATCTTGATCCCCTTCTTGTCGAGGACATGTCCCATGACGATGACATTCTCGAAAGGGCTCTTCTTGAAGAGAGCCGTTGAGATGGCCAGGAGGGTGTAGAACCATCCTCTTGTCTGGTCCACGGCTTCGGAGATGAACTGTGCCGGGAAGTTCTCGTCAAACTTGTCCTTATTCTCAAAGGGATAGTGCCATTGTGCAAAGGGCATGGAGCCGGAATCGAACCAGGCATCGATGACCTCATGGGTCCTGTCCATGGTTCCTCCACACTTGGGACATTTGAGGTGCACGCCGTCGATGTAGGGCTTGTGAAGTTCGATCTTCTCTGGAACATCAATCCCCTTCTCTTTGAGTTCCTCGATGGAACCGATGCACTCCCTGTGGCCGCATGCGCATTCCCAGATGGGAAGCGGAGTTCCCCAGTATCGGTCTCTGGAAATTCCCCAGTCAATGACATTTTCCAGGAACTTGCCCATTCTTCCCGTCCTGATGTTGTCTGGATACCAGTTGACGGAATCGGAATTTTCAAGCAGCTCTTCCCTGAGGGAGCTCATTTTCACAAACCAGCTGTCCTTGGGGTAGTAGAGCAGAGGGGTGTCGCATCTCCAGCAATGAGGATAGGAATGGACGAATTTCTCCTTGCTGAACAGCTTGTTTTCATCTAGAAGCCACTTCAGGATGTCCTTGTCCGCCTTTTTGACATTCATTCCGGCGAAGGGGGTCACGGAATCCACGAATTTCCCTTCCTCGCTGACAAGATGGATAAAGGGAAGGTCGTTCCTCATACCGACATAATAATCGTCCTCGCCATAGGCAGGTGCGATATGGACGATTCCCGTACCATCGGAAAGCGTGACGAAATCGCCATGGATGACGAAGAACGCCCTCTTTTCCGGGGTATGGAAAGGCATCAGCTGCTCATAGTCCATTCCCAGAAGCTCTTCTCCCTTGAAGGTTCGAAGGATCTCGTATCCTTTGTCCTTGAGCAGCTTTTCGCAAAGCCCCTCTGCCAGGATATAGGTTTCCTCCCCTACCTGAGCTTCCACATAGCTGAAGTTCTTGTTCACCGCCAGGGCCGCATTGGAGGGAAGTGTCCAGGGGGTGGTTGTCCAAGCCAGGATGTACGTGTTCTCTTTATCCTTCACCTTGAATTTCGCGATGGCTGTCATGTCCGTGACGTCCTTGTAGCCTTGGGCGACTTCATGGGAGGACAGGGCAGTTCCACATCTTGGGCAATAGGGCATGACCTTGAAGCCCTTGTAAAGGAGGCCGCTTTCCCACATGGTCTTCAGCGCCCACCATTCGGACTCGATATAGTTGTTCTCATAGGTAATGTAGGGATGTTCCATGTCGACCCAGAAACCGATCTTCTCGGACATTTCCTTCCACATGCTGGTGTACTTGAACACACTTTCCTTACATTCCTTGATGAAGTTCTCCACGCCAAATTCTTCAATGTCCTGTTTTCCGTTCATTCCCAGCTTTTTTTCAATCTCCAGCTCCACAGGAAGTCCGTGGGTATCCCATCCGGCTTTCCTCAGGACCTTGTAGCCCTTCATGATCTTGTATCTCGGAATCAGGTCCTTGATCACCCGGGTCAGCACATGGCCCACATGAGGCTTTCCATTGGCTGTCGGCGGGCCATCATAGAACGTGAAGGATTCTCCCTCCTCATTCAGCTTATAGTTCTTGCCCACAATATCCTTTTCATCCCATAATTTCCTGATGTCATCTTCCATGGAGACGAAAGACTTCCCTGAATCAACTTTTTTGTACATGAACTCACCACTCCTTATCCCTCGAATATATAAAAAAGACCCACCCCAAAATAGGGCGAGGTCTCGCTATACCACCTAATAGAACTTTTCAGATACGCAAAGATTATCTCCTCTTAATACCCTATTCCTTAACGCGAAACCACGGATGAACTTACTTTAGATTTTCAGCCCATCTACTCCCAGGTGATTTTCTCTCCTTCTGACTGAGGTTTCACACCGTACAACCTCTCTCTTAAAGCCTTGAAGGGGATACTCTTCCTGATCATAGTATTTAACCTATTCATTATATTCTATGTGAAAACCCTTGTCAAACAGCTGCCAAGGGCTCCCTAAGCTAGTTTTTCTTCTTGCCCAGGTAGGCCTTCATGGGGATGACGTTGCTCTTCTCCAGCTTCCTGCTCTTCACTTCTGATGGGGTATAGCCTCTGTTCTCCCATCTCGAGATGTTGTTGTAATAACCGGTCAGAAGGTTCAAACCCTTTTCGAGTTCGTCATTGTTCCTGAACTCCATGTTCGAGAGGAAGTCCTGGATGATCTCGCTGCTTAAGGGGGTGATCCTCAGGATATCCACGGTATCGGCCATGTAGATATCATAGAAGAAGTCCTTGGGCATCTCAGGGAACAGCTCCAGAGACTCCTGGTCCTGGATGAAGAACTTCTTGAAATAATCATAGAGAGGCGAAAAGAGCTTCATGTTCTCGATGAAGAGCGGGTCTGCCGCGGCCATGAGGTCCTCCTTTGAATAGTTCCTGTATCCCATGCCCTTTCCCCATCGGTAGATTTCCTTGATTTCGAAATACACGGGAAAATCCCGGTCCACGATATACTCTTCCTCTCCGATATACATGGGGAGAAAGGCATCGCTCAGGGAATACTTGTAGGAAAGGACCCTCGTGAAGAGTTTCTTGTCCAAACCGCCCAGTTTTTTTTGCACCACGTCATAAAGTTCGTCGATGTGCATCGCCCCGTAGTAGTAAAGGCAGCCCTTGATGAGCGCTGCGGTTTCGTCGAGATATGTCGCATGGCTCATCCTGTTCTCGTCGATGAACGGGCTAAAGACATTGGCGAACTCCTCGCTGACATACCCCACCATGGCCCCTTCTTCATCTATGTTCTCCACCGCAGAATCGATGAGGCAGAGGTCGCACAGCGTGTTGAAAGCCTCGATCTCCCTGTAGGAGGAACCAACTTCAATTCTGGTGTCCTTGACGATGAAGCTTCCCATGTTCTTAAACATCTTCTCCAGCACCACAAGTTCATCGTGGGAGAGGACGTAGTAGAGCTCCGTTGGGTATTTCACGAGGCCTTCCTCCAGGGCGGCCATCAGGGCTTCCTTCTTCCAGGATTTCTTGTAGTCCAGGTTCAGGATGTCACACGCTGAGATGATGTCGTCCTTTTTATAGGATTTGATGATGTCTTTGATTTTCTTGAATTTATATTCCATGCTTATCTCCTAATATCCTTATTTGCCTATTCATTTCATTGCTTCTTCCTATTGTACCTGTCCGGGAAGTTATTATCCATATAATTCTTGAAACCAAGGTGTTCACTCCGGGTGGATTCCTTGAGCAGTTCTTCCCAAAAGGAGGGCATACGCCTTTTGAATCCTTGAACCGGGGGATACAATGCCCGTCCTAGTTCTGATAGGTGACATGGATATGCCGGCTCTCCTCATCCAGCTCCCGAAAGAGTTTCAGGAGGGAGACGCCATAGCCATCCAGGTTCTCGGTGACAGCCTTATGGTTTACGATGACAATTTCCATTTCCCTGTCCCAGCTACTGAGCAAGTCCCACAAGGCATCCAGATTCCTTCCATAGTACTCGGGGAAGCCGAATTTCCGTTTCAGGTAGGCATGAGTCCTTTCCGTGGTGATCATTCTCTTTCCGTTCAGGATAACCTTATCCATGAATCCTTCCTCCTCCTAGTAGAGCTTTTTGAAGCTGGTATAGTGGTCTGCGCTATAGTAGATCAGTCCGTCGTTTGAATAAACGATCCTCTTTTCTCCCCGGTAACCGCCTTCGTAGTCGATGTCGCATTCGAACCATTTCCGATTGCTGGCATCTGGAAGAAGTCCCTCCCGGTTCCCGAAACGGTCTCCACCGATGCTCATCTTGTCTGTCACTTCCCAGAGGTTGCCCTTGCTGGATTCCCAGCCAAGGTCCATGGCCTCACCTTTGGTGATGAAGTTTTCCGGCAGTTTACCGTAGGTATGGAGATATAGCGCGACATCATCTTTCGAGGTATAGTGGCCATCCTCAATGATCTTAGATTCCGTCTTGGTCTCCACTGAAATGCCTGTCTCCTCAGCGCCTTCGTTCAAATCCAGGAGGAGCGTTGAACACCCGGTGAAGGAGAAACTCAGAAGGAGGATGAGCAGTGCACTGTAGCTCTTTTTTAGAAAGCTTCGCATCCTATTCCCACTCCTTGTTCTTATATCCGTCGATCAGTCCTTTTATCTTCAGTCCGCATCTTCTGGCTTTGCATTCTCCGCTGCCTGACCCTGTGGCCTCGTTCACCTTCACCACCGTGTCGGCACCCTTGCGAATGGCTTCCTTGATCTTGCTTCTCGGGATTGCCTTGCAGATACACACCTTTGTAATCCTGTCTAGTATTTCCGGTTTGATTCCATTTTCCATAATCTTTCACCTCACCTTACCTAGATTATACCCAAGGGTTCTCCCTTCAGGCAAGAAAAGATTCAAATCTTCATCAGCAAAAGCTTTCCCTTAACCTTGAGTTCCGAAGACATACGTGCCATAATAGGAAAAAGATAAATACAGGAGGATTAACCATGCAAGAGAAAATATTAGTCCTGACCCACTCCATCCTCGACCAAAACGCCCTTCCCGCAGAGAGGAGAAGGGGAGACGGACCCTTGGCAGTTGTAAAAGATCTGGTGGACCTTAAGGTCAATCTCATCTTGATTCCGAATATAGAGAAGCACTATTCGCTGTTCCTTAAGCAGGCCCTGACAGATGAGGACCTGAACAGCGACGATTATAAAGCCTACATTAAAAGGGCCCTGGTTCCCGTGGTCAATGAAGTCATGGACAGGGTAAAAGACCAGGCGTCCTTCCTGGGAATTCTTTCCTACGGAGGAGACGATTCCCAGAGGGTTGAACCCGAATCAAGCGCCATCATGCTTGAACTTTTCAGACTCTTTGACAGAAGATGCATGCTCACCCCTTACTTTGAGATCAGCGAGAACCTGGCCGAGGAAGACCTGGACCTGGTCATCTCGGAAATCAGCGTTTCCCTGAAGATTTAGAAGGTTTCTTCCCCGTCCCACAAAACAAGCCCAGAGGAAGGGAAATGTCATTCCAGAATGAAAGGCAAAAAATGGCCGTGAAGCTTAAAACTTCACGGCCATTTCATCGGATGAATTTTTCAAGGTATTTCCGGCAAATTTCTTAGGAAAGACGAATAATTCCGTTTTTGAACTCGGGGACGATATTAAAAAGGTCCTTATTCAGGCAGTAGTCGATGTCCTCCCCCAGGCCAAGCTCCATGAGAATCTTATAATGGCTGGCTTCCTTAATGTAGCTCTTGATGTCCTGATGGCTCTTGAAGATGATCAGGGCAGTCTTTGCAATGTCAGTGAGCTCGTATTCCTTGATGGAGAGGATGTCATTGATGATGGCTCCTCCTGTGATGAAATCGTCCATGGAGAAGACCCCGTTTGTCCCCGCGTTGACGATGACGATATCCCTCTCGGTTTCAACGGCTTTCATTGAGACCGCCTTGGCATTTAAAAGGCCTCCGATGAATACCCTGTCTGCCGTGCTGGATTTCGTGACGGCCTTCGTGCCGTTACTTGTAGTGAAGACGACGTTCTTGTCATGAACCACTTCACTCGTGTATTCGAGCGGGGAATTCGACAAGTCGAATCCATCGATCTTCTTTGCCTTCCTTTCGCCGCCCAGGATAACGTTCCCCAGATTGTTCCTTGTCGCAAGGGCATCCTCGACGCTGGTTACCGGGACAACACTCTTTGCGCCATTGTTGAGCGCGGTGATGATGACGGATGTGGCTCTGAGAACATCCACGACAATCACTGTCAAGTTCCTCAAAGATTCTGTGATAATGTAGTCACCGCTGATGATCATGTCAATTTTCATTTATTCGTCTCCTCTGAAAACACGCGGAGTATTTGTCTCTTGATGTGTTTTCTCATTCGTTGTGGAATTGTGATAGTCTTTTCCCTGATAGAGGTCGTTGTCCTTGAGATAGGCATCTATGGCATTTAGGACTTCCCATTTCTTTAGCGACCACTTGGGTCCGATGAGAAGTTCCCTCGGGGCATCCCCGGTCAGGCGATGGATGATCATTTCTTCCGGGAGCAGGCTCACCGCTGTGGCAATGAGTTCCACATATTCGTCCATTTCCAGAAACCTGAGCTCCCCACGTTCATGGAGGCTCACCAAGGGTGTATCCTTCATGAGGTGCAGGAGGTGGAACTTGATGCCCTGGATATCCTCATGGGCGAGGAACCTGACGGTATCGAGCATGTCTTCACGCGTTTCTCCAGGGAGACCGAAAATGACATGAACCACTACATCGATTCCCAGTGCCCTAAGGTTCTTCACTGCCTCCTGAAATACCGGGAGGTCATAGCCCCGGTTGATCACCTTTCCCGTATGGTCATTCACCGTTTGAAGGCCCAGTTCAACAAAGGTATAGAGCCTTTCCTGATACTCCTTGAGGAGGCCAAGGACCTCCGGCTCCAGACAGTCAGGTCTTGTGGCGATGGAAAGAGCGACAACCCCTTCCTCACGAACGGCCGCCTCATATTTTTCCCGAAGAATGGCGACGTCACCATAGGTGTTGGTATAAGCCTGGAAATAGGCAATGTATTTCCCGTTGTTCCATTTTTTCTCCATCTTGCACCTGATGTCGTCAAACTGCTCATGGATGCTGAAATTCCGGTTTCCCGCGAAATCCCCGGAACCCCGTTCACTGCAGAAAATGCATCCCGCCTCACTGATCGTTCCATCCCGGTTTGGACAGGAAAACCCTCCGTCCAGGCTGATCTTATACACCTTGCCGTTGAACTTTTCCCTCAAATGATGGTTCAGGGAATGATATCTCTTGTCTCCCCATGTTTTCATGAAATCACCTTTTCTTTCTCTATCATTTATCATACCACGATATCGGATTCCCTTTCAAACTCAATTTCATCAGAAAAAATGTATTAACCGGCCGATAATCGTTGGTCGTAGAAACTAAGCAGGACCAACTTTATTAGCCGTGAACTGCTCTCCACTTGACATGATTGCCCATCATGTTATGAAGCGGTTGCATTTTATGAAATATCTCCTTTGAATAAGAATTCCCAAGTACTGCGGGTGGTTCGAAGTACGATTATAAATTACCAGACCCAACAGTATCCTCTGCCAATGAATCACAACAGAAACACATTAGGATGTAGCCGAGGAGAATTAGAATAACCGAAAGTTCACCTTATGGATTTTAACTTATATTTTTATATTTGATATTTAATATTTGAAATTAATATTAATATTCTATATAATTGGATTGAGGCACAGTCGATAGAATTTACTATAATTATTTAGGGGGGCCAAATAATGAGAAAATTGCTTGCTGCTTTATCTCTGGTGCTTATCTTGATTTTTGTGGGGTGTACCCCTAGAATACACATTCTAAGAGGTTCTTACCAAAGTGAACGGGAAGGTTCAGAATATGTTGTTTTTTTAACCTTCAACCAATATGACAATAGTTTTACGGAATATATTGATAATAGGGAAGTTGACAAAGGAACCTATGATAAAATCGAGAATAACAGATATATCGTTAAAAGTGATAAGCAAAATTTTGAAATATTTTTGAATGCTAAAAACTATTTCGAAATAACGATTAATAAGCTTAATGATGGAAAACCAATTCAAATGAAAAATATAGATGTTGTTCCAACATATTTTGATGTGGACTATGAAGACATAGACACTTATAAGGCGCTATTAGATGAATAGAGCAGCAAACATTTCCTATGTAATCAAATGAATTAATATAAAAAATAGCAGAAGATATCATATTAAATGTGGTATCTTCTGTTTTTTCTCCCTCAAAATACAAGTGATTTCAATACATATGATTATTCATTTCGAAAATAACAATATTTTAAATTCGCTGCGAGACAAATCACAAAATTGGCATCATTAGACTTTTCTGACGTATGCCTTCATACATCCTGCTTCCAGCTATCAACCGTTATCTGCCCGATCTATTCTCATCAACCAACCGGTGCATGGTTTCTTGAAACGCGGGACGGGAAATCTCATTTGCAAAGGGTTCAAATACGCCAAAAAATCAACCGGAGATGAGTGAACTTCTTCTACTCCGAGAATCCACGAAGAAAAAAAGACTGATTCCAAAAGTTTCCTCTCTGGTCAGTCATTGATGAAGATTCTGGTATTAGTTTCCTTGGAAGTACAGGTTGATTCCATTGACCATCCCCTGCACGAGCTTGTCCTGGTATTCGCCTGTGATGAGGAGCTTGTCTTCGTCGGGATTCGTCATATAACCGGTTTCCACGAGGGTCACCGGAATCTTTGACCAGTTCAGGTCGGTCATGTTTTCCACGGCCAAGACCCCTCTGCTTTCTGCACCGGTGGTCTTGATCATCTCATCATGGATCAGTACTGCAATCTTATTGGAAGCTTCGCTTAGGAAACTGACAAAAGGATTGTCCTTGGAGGGATAGATGGTTTCAATCCCCTTGATTTTGGAGCTGCTGTTTCCGTTAGCGTGAATTCTGATGAAAAGCTCTGCTTTGGAAGCATTCGCAATATCCGACCTTTCCTTGCTGCTAAGGGAAACGTCATGGGTTTCCCTGATCATGACGACCTCATAACCTTCGGTGATCAATTTCTCCTTGAGCTTAAGGGCAATCTGCAGATTGAGGATATACTCTGGCAAACGGGTGACAATCCCCTGGGTACCGGCTGCCATGCGGTATTTCATTATTGTCGAATCTGGTCCGAGGGGTTCTTTCCCCAGATCCGGAACCAACTGGTGCCCCGCATCGATAACGATGATCTTCTTGATCACAGGTTCCGGCTCTTCGACCGGAATCAGTTTCAGGTTCTCTATGGCGTTCCTCAGGTCGCTGACTTCCACATCCTCAGCGGCGAAATCCACATATTCGTCAAGGACGGCGATGGCCCTGTCATACTCTCTTGCCTCCATGAAGCTGCGGGATTCGTCCAAGTAGCTATACTTGATCATTTCCAGAAGTTCCCCTTTCCTCTCAAGCCCCTTCGGATCGTTCGCGCTGATTTCTTCCAGCGTGAGCATCGCTTCCGAGTATTTGGCTTTGGTAAAATAGGCTTCCGCCTCTTCGAGGTTTTCTCTGGAATGGAGCATTTCCTTGGATAATTCCAGTCTCTCCATGACTTTGATGTTGTCCTGATTCAGTTCCAGGAGCTCTTCAAAAAAGTCCACGGCCTCACTGAACTTCTCTTCTGTCAGGAGTTGCTCCCCTTCGATAAATTTTTGGTTCAGTTCCTCCCTGGCACCGGAACATCCTCCAAGGAGGAAAGATCCCATCAGAAGGAAAACGAAAAGTAGCATTATCTTATGGTTCATTCCATTCTTAATCATGACACACCTATCTTTTCATATACTTCTACCTCTCCCAAAAGGGAGGTTCTTTTGTCAGACCTGCATCTATCACTTTATATCCGAGGTTACTTTCTTTCAATATCCCTGTGCTGAATGACGACATTATAATGTTTGCCTTTGAGATATGCTGCGGTTCTTCGTGCAAAGGAGACCGAGCGGTGCTTTCCACCTGTGCAGCCATAAGCCACGACAAGCTGGCTTTTGCCTTCTTCGATATAGAGAGGAATCAGATAATCCACAAGGTCGATGAGTTTCTTGAACAGCGTTTCCGCCAGCTCATTTCCCATGACATAATCATAGACTGCTTCACTCTCTCCTGTGAGGTTCCGAAGCTCAGGCAGATAGAAAGGATTCGGCAGATACCGGAGGTCAAAGACCAGGTCGGCGTCATTGGGAATTCCATACTTGTATCCGAAGGACACGGTCTTGATCTGCATGGATTCATTATCTTCATAGGAAAATAGGCTGTTGACTTCCTTTTTCAGCTTCGCATTGGTCAGATAAGTCGTATCGATGATGTAGTCCGCCCTCTGCCTGATGCTCTCAAAGGATTTCCGTTCGATCTCTATGGCCTCTTCCAAGGAGGTCAGCTTATCGTCCATGAGCGGATGCTTCCGCCTTGTTTCCTTGTACCTGTTCAGGAGCGTCTCGTCGGAGGAATCCAGGAAAAGCAGCTTGTACCTGATCTTGTTCTCATCGAGACTGATGATCTCATTGACAAACTCAGAGAACAGGTCCTTGCTTCTTGCATCGACAACCAGTGCCAGGCGGTTCTCCTTCCCTCGGGACTGGATGGTCAGCTTGGCGAAGGGCAGGATGAACTGAGGTGGAAGATTATCAACACAGTAATATCCCATGTCTTCCAGGGCATTGACTGCTACGGATTTGCCTGAACCGGACATTCCTGTGACTATGATCAGCTCCATAAATTACACCTCCAAAATGTAAAAGAAAATATCTCCTGACATGATTTCATGTCTATGTCTGAAGCAATACGGCAAGGTCAGAGCCCTCGGGAAGTCTTCCCTATTTCCGGCCCTTCTCCTGTTCGTAGAAGTCCTTGGCAATCTTCTTGTATCCCATTTCCCTAAGCACCCTGACGATGACCCCTCTGATTTCGTAGGTGGAGGTGATTCCATCTTGTCCTCTGACCTTCACGATGGTTTTTTCAACGGATTCTTCAATTAAATCAAGCTCCTTATGTGTAAGCTGAATTCCGGAATCATTCGCACTGTTCCCAACCGAAGTCATAATGTTTTCCTTTTTGTAATCCGTTACCCTTCCGTCACGTTTCACTACTTTTAGCATGATAAAACCACCTTCCGTATACTTCCTTTCCTATATTATACTATAAGAATCCTTAACTCCTCATCTACAATCTATTATTTACTGAAGATTTTCATGAACGGGAGCTTGTTTCTTCTCCAAAGCTTCATCCATGCTCCTCTTCCCCTGTACCTGACCCCTGAAATCTGTCTGGAGTTGTATGACTTTTTCCCCCGGTTGCTCATGTCTGTTCCGTTAACTTTTCATGTTATTTGTAACTTAAAATGAAATTTAAGTAAAACATTTTTTGATTTTGCGGTTTCTGCCCCGAATTTAGTTTATAATGGTCGGAGTCAGATAAATGATATATTAAAGTATGAGGAGTGATTTTTGATGAGTAATACAGTATATCAAATAACAAAACGCCGCGATGGTGTGAAAGCCAAGCAGCTAAGAAAGGAAGGATTTGTACCCGGTATCATCTATGGTAGCGCGTTCAAGGAATCCATCCCAGTAGAAATTAAGACATTAGATTTAGTGAAGATGCTGAAAGAGCATACGAAAGCTTCCATATTAACCTTCGAAGGACTTGGCAATTCGATGAATGTCATCGTCAAGGAGATTCAGAAGGATAATGTGACCCATCTTCCAATCCACATAGACTTCCAGGCCATCAAGAAGGGCGAGATCATCACAGTCAATATGCCAATCGTCATATTGGGTGAAGAGGTCCTGAAGAACATTCAGCTCATGTATCAGCCAAACCTTACGCATATCGAGCTTAAGGGACCAGCTGAGAACCTGCCAGAGAAAATAGAATTTGATGTTAGTGGACTTGAATTTGAAGACAAGGTTTTGGTACAGGACATCAAACTTCCAGAAGGCATTGTTTCCACCGAAGATGACGATGCTCTCGTCGGTAATGTTGCAGCTGTAGAGGAAATGGAAGAAGAAGAAGAAGTAGTAGAAGAAGCTACAGAGCCAGAAGTAATAGGCGAAGCCGCTGAACCTACAAAAGAATAGAAAAGAGCAGCCAATAAATTTCAAATATCTGATGATAGACCGGCCGTTTTCGGCCGGTCTTTAAATTGCACCTCCTCATGCCATTTCATTCATTTTGTTAATCCTTCATTTAAACTTTATTCAATTGTTTATTGTATAATTGAATCACCTGATAGTTGAAAGGTTATCAATTCGCTATAATTAATATTATCTGAAAATTTAATATAATATTAGGAGGTACGTTTATGAATTACATCGTTGCAGAAAGATTCCCCCATTCCATTCTCGACCTTACGGAAGGCCCCTTCGTTTCCATCTACATCCCCACCAGCAGAGCAAATACGGAGGCTCGCGACAATTCTGTCAGGTACAAGAATCAGCTGAAAAATGTTGAAATCGAATTGGGAAAAGTCCTCGCCAAGAAGGAATTCGATGCTCTGTTTACGACCCTCAAGGACTTGGGTAATGATAAGGATTTTTGGAACAACCAACTGGACGGACTGGGAATATTAGCTGCCAAGGATCAGTGTGTTGCATTCAAACTTCAAAGGGAGGTTAAGGAATTTTCTTCTGTTTCCGACTCCTTCTATATAAAACCCCTCTTGAACGCTTATCAGACAGATGACAGCTATCAGATCCTGGCCCTGAACAAGAATGATTTCAAACTTTTTGAAGGAAATCGCTACGCGATAAGGGAAATCTTTCTTCCTCCGGATGAGAAGAAATCCTTCAAGGAAGTCGTCGGTGCTTTCTATGAAGAAGGGAACCAGAGTGCAATCACCCTGGGCGCTAGTGGAAAGACCCTCTTCGGAGGTATCGGAGGTTCTACACGAGACGAGGGCGCCATCGATGTCGAAAAATATTTCCGTTATGTCGACAGGTATGTCGATGAGAATCACTCCAAGAAAACGGAGCTGCCCCTGATCCTTGCAACCTTCACTGAATATCATGCGGAATTCGCGAAGCTCAGCCACAACAGCTACCTGATGAAAGAAGGCATCAAGAAGGACCCACAGTCCCTCAGCCCTGACGATCTGAAAGCGGCTGCCTGGGATATCCTCGAACCCCTCTACTACAGCAGCATCGAGAAACTGTACAGCAAGTTTGAACTGGCAAAGTCCAGGGAAAATGGCTCATCCGATATCAGTGAAGTGGCCAGAGCGGCTCTGGAAAGCAGAGTGGATGTCCTCCTGATCAATCTGGACAAGATCATCCCTGGCAAAATCAGCGCAAACAGCGAACGACTCCTGATTGAAGAGGCAAACGGCGACATGCTAAATGACCTGGCGCTCCTTGCCCTAAAACAGAAGGCGAAGGTTTTCGTTGTCCCCGAAGACAGGATGACCGCTGAAACAGGCGTCATGTCCATCTTCAGGTATTCCAAATAATGATACCGATGCCCCGGTTTCTTCCGGGGTATCCTTTTGTTCTACTGTGATGAACAAAACCATGGGACAGCACGGTTCCCATCCATACTGTCCCATAGTGGCAGGAATGGACCGAGTAACCCCCCAATAGCCGATGTTTAAGTGCTTGCGCTGTATCGGCTATTGGTTTCGTTTGTTTTAGATGACTCGATGAAGCGAAAAATCCAATATTTCTCACCCCCATGAAAATCACCAAATCCTGTACCGTTTACATATGATATACTTTTATTGAATAATGAAATTGCCATTTAGGAGGTTTTTTATGAAACTCTTTGTAACGGATTTAGACGGAACCTTGCTGAATTCGGACCACAAATGTACGGACTACAGCATCAATGCAATAAATACGGCCATGAAGATGGGGATCAAGGTTTGTATCGCTACCGGACGTTCTTACGGCGACATCCTCGAACTGATTTCCGGACTGGACGATATGCCCTACATCATTTCCAGCAATGGGGCCAGCATCTACCATGCCGATGGAACGAAACTGCACTCCATCTCCATCCCAAAGGACCAGGTGAAGGATATCATCAGCTATCTGAAGTATCAGGGCCTGGAGTTTGAAGTGGCTACGGATGAGTATACCTATGTCACACAGCCCGGTCTGGATATCCTGAATCAGGAACTGGAAGACCTGGGCGACATCTCTTCCGAAAAGCGGGAGGAGCTGACCAACGACGTTTTGGGGCTTGTCTTGTCCCAGGGCAACCTGAAAGTGGTTCCCACCTCTCTAGACCTCCTGAAAGAGATAGACAGCGCCAACAGCATCTCCTCCATCAGTGCCTATCTCAACAAAATCAACGACGCGAAGGAGTATTTCAGCATGGACAGCAGGATCCGCACCTTCACTTCCTGGAAATACAATTTCGAGATGACCAGCAGCAAGACCTCCAAGGGCATTGCCCTGGAATACCTGTGCGATCATCTGGACATCAGCCTCTTTGATGTCGCCGCCATCGGCGACAACTACAACGACCTGTCCATGATCAAAATTGCCGGGATAAAGGGAGGCATGGAAAATGCTGTCCCCAATCTCCTGAGCATCTCCGATTTCATCGCACCGAGCAACGACAAGAACGGTTCGGCTAAATTCCTTTACAAGCTCATGGATGACATGGGGCTGATCTACAAATAAAGAGCACCATTCTATAGTTTAAGGAGTGAACCCATGCCATATTATAATAGCGAAGGAATCAAACTGTTCTATGAAGTCAGAGGCAACGAAAAAGCGAAGAATGCGATTCTTTTTTTAAACGGCGTCATGGCCAGCACCAACAGCTGGTATGCCCTCTCCCGTATCTTTGAAGATCTTGGGTTTAAGGTAGTCCTCCATGATTTCAAGGGACAGCTAAAATCGGACAAGCCCGAAGGAGAGTATACTTTCCATGACCATGCCAGGGAGACCCTGGGACTCATGGAGCACCTGAACATTGAAAAGGCTCACATTGTCGGTACCTCCTATGGTGGAGAGGTCGGGATGAAATTCGCAGCCCTCTATCCCGATTCCACCCTGAGCCTTTCCATCATCGATTCGGTCAGCGAGATCGATCTCCTCACGGAATATCTTATCGACAGCTGGATTTCTGCGGCACAGGCGGGCGACGGGGAAGCGTTCTTCAATGTCCTTGCTCCCTCGCTCTACAGCGCAGATTTCATCCAAAAGAACCGTCAGTTCCTCAAAGACAGGGCCAGAGCGACAAAAAACATCTCCCCGGAATACTTCACAGGTCAGGTGAGCCTGTATCGGACCTTCAAGAACGACGTCTACATGACAGACATTCTAAAAGACATCAAAGCGCCCACCCTGATCATCTGCGGAGAGGAGGATTTCCTCAAGCGTCCCAAATTCTCCAGACTTCTCCAGGAGAATATTAAGGACTCCGAATATGTTCTTCTCCCTGGCTGTGGCCATGTGGCCATTTTCGAAAGACCCAATGAGCTGAATTCTCTGCTCCTGGGCTTCATCCTGAAGACCATGGCAAAGGAGGTCACAGATTCGGTCAGGGTCCAATAAGGCGAAGGCATAGAAAATTCCAAAAGATAGGTCACCAACTATTCTCCATTAAAAATCAAAAGACATGCGGAAAGGTTCAATTTCCCGCATGTCTTTTTTATTGGGTTAGAATCTGAAAGGCGATCCCCGGAACGGCTCAACTTCGCTTTTTCTAAAGCATAGCCTCGGTTTACAGCTTTTCCGTCAGAGACAGGAACCTTTCGATGTCCTCTTCCACCATTTGAAGAGAGGCTCTGAAGAAATCGGGTTTGGTGACGTCAATCCCCATTTTCAGGGCGATATCCCTGACTGTCGATTTTCCGGTGCTGGCCAGGAGTTCATCGTACTCTGCGACGAACTCCTCTCCCCTTTTCAGGTATTCTGCGTAGAGCCCCTTGGAGAAGAGGAGACCGAAAGCATAGGGGAAGTTGTAGAAGTTCCTTCCTGCGGAATAATAGTGCGTCTTGTTCAGCCACATGTAGGGATGCAGGATTTCGTTGTCCAGGCCATCTCCGTAGGCTTCCTTCTGGGCCTCGAGCATCAGGGATTTCAGCTCGTTTACGGACAGGGTATGGTCCTTCCTCAGCCGGAAGAGTTCCGTCTCGAAGAGGTATCTGGAGTAGATGTCGACGATGACCTGGCAGGCGTCAGAAATGGACTGTTCCAGGATCGTCAGGGTCTCTTTCTCGTCGGCTTCCTTCAGGGTGGCCTTGATGATGATCGTCTCACAGAAGATAGACGCCGTTTCGGCGATGGGCATCGGATAACTGCTGTTCAGGATCGATTCTCCCTTGAGGTTGTAGCCATGGTAGCCATGTCCAAGTTCATGCGCAAGGGTTGTCATGTTGGAAAAGCTTCCGTCGAAGTTCGACATGACCCGGCTCTCCCCTATGGCATGCAGGTTCGAGCAGAAGGCTCCTCCACGCTTGCCATCCCTAGGTTCCACATCCAGCCAGTTCTTCTCATAGGCGTTCTTTGCGAATCCCCCCAGCCTTTCGCTGAAAGTACTGAAGTTCTTCACCACATACGCCATGGCTTCCTCATAGGTGAAGATCTTGCTGCTTTCCCCCATGGGGGCGAAAAGGTCGTAGAAGGGCAGTCCGTTCTTATGACCGAGGAGGGTCCCTTTTCGTTTCAGGTAGCCCCGAAATGCGGGCAGAGATTCCTTGATGGCGCTAAACATTGCCTCCAAGATCGGTTCCTCCATCCTCGACGCAATCAGGGTCTCTTCCAAAGGAGAAACATATCCCCTCGCCTTGGAGACCGTGAGAACTTCTCCCTTGATTCCATTAAGAGCGGCCGCGGAAGACTCTTCAATCTTCTCGTAGGCGGCAATTTCCGCTTCAAAGGCTGCTTTCCTCACCTGGGGGTCCTTGTCGTAAGCCAGGTTCCTCACCGCCGGAAGGGGCAGGGTGACCTTTTTGCCACTGACTTCCATGTCCACCAGGAGGGTCGATGTCAGGACGTTCTGAAGGTTCGTCCAGGCCTTGGACCCGCTAACGGAGAGCTTCGATACCAGGACCTCTTCGCCTTCGCTCAGCATATACTTGGCATTTCTTCTGGCTTCAAGAAGATAGAATTCGTGTTCCTTCAAAAGAGGGCTCTCTTCGATGAGCTTCTCCAGATTTTCCTCCTCCAGGATGAATCTCTGGAACAGGACCTCTGGCTTTGTCAGGTCAGAGAGCTTCATGGCAATCCTTGAAAAGTTTTCTCTCGCTGCCTCGTTCCTTGCGTCGACAGCCAGGGTCAGGTTCGAAAAGCCCATGACTTTCGAGACGAGTTTAGAAATCTCGATATCGTACTGCACGTACCGCTCGATCTTTCCTCTCGCGTCCACTGAATCCATCAGGTTATCCTCTGCAAAGTGCGTGATTTCTTCGATCTTCTCCAGAATCATGGCCGAATCGCCCCTGAACTCCACGGAGTCAAAGGAAGGATACAGTTCTTTCAGGCTCCATCTCATAACATTTGTTCCACCTTTCGCTATTGTTGTTGTCCACCCATTATATCATGCCTGAAATCGCGTAGCTCTAAGCGGTCGGCCTATCTGTTGTCTTCCACCCACTTTCTGTTCTTCCTCTACCGGACCCGTCTGATTTCAAGGTTATTTTATCTGTTCAAATTATTGTTACGTGAAATGACAAAGCATTTTACAACCACTTAATGTCCATTGGTTTCGTTGAATTTTTCCAGCTGACCTGCAGTTATTCCTTTTTGCATCTTAATTCATCCTCTTTCTCCATTTGGTTCAGCTAAATAATTCAAGTTCGCATTATAATATAGTATAACTATATTATAATGCGAACTTGATTTTAAGAGGATGTATTTGATTGAACACCTTGAGCCGAGAGTTTTCAGGTCAAATAGCCTTTCCCCCTATCCTACTATTTACAGGCAATCTGGTCATCATGCACCACCATATGGACCCATTGGTATGCTCTCTTATCGGGTAAAGACGACCCTCTTCTGCATATCCTTCAAGACGAGCTCAACAATGATGGCAAACAGGGTCACGGGAATGGACCCTTCCAGGATCAGAATCATGTCGAAGGTCTTGACCCCATTCACCACAAGGACCCCCAATCCCCCAGCTCCGGCTGTGGCGGCCAGTGTTGCGGCACTGATGTTGATGACGACTGCGGTCCTTATACCGCCGAGAATGGCGTTCAGGGCCAGTGGAATCTTGACTTTGACATAGGTTTCCCTCTCTGTCATCCCCATCCCCTTGGCCGCTTCCAGAACATCTTTTGGAACCTCTTCTATCCCGGTGACGACATTATAGACGATGGGCATCAGAGAATAAATCGTCAGGGCGATGAGCGCGCCTTCAATCCCATAGCCCACAATGGGAATGACCAAGGCAAGAAGTGCGGCAGAAGGGAAGGTCTGCCCGAAATTGACAAGTTTGAGCAGGGATTCTTTGAATTCTCCCCCATGCCTTGTCGTGACGAATATCCCTAAAACCAGTCCGGCAGCGATGGCGATGAGGCTGGAAATGGCGACCATCTCAAGATGCTGCAGAAACAGTTCATGTAGGGGAATCCTTGAACCGGAAGGGAACTTGGTGCTGAACATGCTGTTGAGGATGCGCTCGAAGCCCTTGGAATAGAGGATCATGAAAAAGAGAACGAGGGTGAGGAGGCTTGCACTGATGATTGTCAGGTTCACTTTCTTCATGGTCATCCCCTCCTGAAGGCATCCATGATGGCCATAAGGGAAATGCTTCCCTCCATCATCGGCACCCTGTCCGTTTTCCTGAGGACGATTTCAGAAAGAGCTTCTTTGAGCGTAGCTTCTTCGGCAAGTGTTTTCCCCTCTGCTTGGACTTTCTCAATAAAGTCCTTCGCCTTGAACCGGCTTAGCAGACTTAGTGCGCCTTCTCCACCAAAGAAATCGCGGACAAAATCATCCTTGGGATTCAGAATGATTTCAGTCGGGGTATCCATCTGAAGAATTTCACCATCCCGCATGATGCAGATCCTGTCCCCGAGGAGGAGGGCCTCTTCCACATCATGGGTGACAAAGATGACCGTCTTATGGAGCTTCTGCTGAATCTCCTTGAACTCCTTCTGGAGTCTCAGCCGGTTGATCGGGTCCACAGCCCCGAAGGGTTCGTCCATGAGAAGGATGTGAGGATCAGAAGCCAGCGCTCTCGCCACGCCCACCCTCTGGGCTTCTCCACCCGAGAGGCCGTAGGGGTATTTTTTAAGATAGGTTTCAGGTGCCAGGCCGACGAGCATGAGCATCTCTTGTGTCCTTTCCTTGATCCTCTTCTTGTCCCACTTCAGGAGCAGGGGCACCGTCGCGATGTTCGTGGCCACCGTCATATGGGGAAAGAGGCCTGTGCTTTGGATGACATACCCCATGCTCTTGCGCAAGGTTTCCTCCTTGAAGCTGTCGATGTTCTCCCCTTCCACCAGGATCTCTCCTCCGGTCCTTTCAACCATCTTGTTGATCAGCCTCAGGGTTGTGGATTTTCCGCATCCCGATGGCCCGAGCAAGACAAGGAATTCGCCCTTTTCAACGTTCAGGGAAATATTCTTCACCGCCTCGTACCCGTCATAGGTTTTTGACACATTGGTAAGTTTGATCATGCTACTCTCCTCCTCAGCCCTTTCGTTGCCGCTTTCAGTAAACCGTCCATCAAAAGGGTGATGATGACGATGGGGATGACCCCGAGAAGGACCAGGTCAGGGGACGCCTCAGCGAGCCCAAGGAACACGAAGCTTCCAAGGCCGCCTCCGCCAACAAGTCCCGCAAGGACGGCTCCTCCGATGGTCTGAACCAGTGCAATCCGTATCCCCGTCAGGATCAGGGGAAGGGCCAGGGGAAACTCAATCTTCCAAAGGACTTCCCAGTGACTCATTCCCATCCCCCGTGCGGCCTCGGTGATATTTTTATCCACAGAGGAAAATCCCACCAGGGTATTCCTTCCAATAGGAAGGAGGGAATAAATCGTCAGCGCGATAAAAGCAGGCGCCCATCCGATTCCGCTGACGCCGATAGCCTTGAACAGGCTGATCTTGCCAAGCCGGGAAAGGGGGACAAGGAGGATGGCGAACAGGGATAGGGAAGGTATGGTTTCCATAATGCTGAGGGGAACCATCACGACATTCTCCAGGTTTTTTCGCCTATAGGAGAGATAACCCAGGGGAAGGGCGATCAGGATCCCTGCCAGGACCGACCCGAAGGAAAGGAAAGCATGGGTCGTGAAGTTGATGAAAAACTGACTCTTCTTGATTTCAAACTCCTTCATGATGGAAAAGGAGGAGAAAAGACCCAATCTTGAGCCAAGGATAAGGGTAGCAGCAAGGATCAGAAGGACTGCAGTCTTCAGCTTCTTGTCTTTCTTCCTCTCGCCATAACTGCCTGCAAGAATGAGGTATAGCATGAGTAAAATAAGGTAGAAGGCTAAAGAGAATGTGACCCTCATGGAAGGACTTCCTGAAACGCTCTCGTTGGCCCGCCATCCTACAATCAGGACCAGGAAGGAAACAGAAATAGCCCCCGTGCAAAACACAAAGAGGCTTTTCATCTTATGGACACTTAAAGAGAGCAGGATGAGCACCATCCAGAGGATGATCCCTATGGCCACCAGTGGTCCCAGGAACTCTAAAGAGGTCATCTTTTCTCCATTGGATATCCGATTCGGTTTGATTTCTACCAGGGGCAGGAACAGGGTGCTCAGTAGTCCCAACAGCGAAAATAGCAGCAACGGCTTGTCTTTTACGTATCTCAACTCAGTGTCTCCTTCATTATGTCATGAATAGCCATCTAGTATTGGGACGAACCTCCTAGGATCTTGTTCGCCTTGAGAAACTCTTCAGCCACATCCTTTGGTGACAGGCCATCCACGATGACCTTCTTGTTCATCTCTTGCAAGTTCTCCTTCGTCAGCAACGAAAAGACCTCCTCGACGATGGTCCTGACCTCAGGATACTTATCGAGGACTTCCTTTCGGATGATGGCAGAGGGTTCATAGACCGGCGGGATGGACTTGGGGTCCTCGAGGATGAACAGGCCCAGGTCTGCAAGGGATCCGTCTGTGGCATAGGCCAGGGCGACATTGACGCCATCTGTTCCATTTGCCAGAGCTTTCAGGGTTTCAGCGGTATTCCCGTGGGGCAGAATGATCAGCTGCGCTGCGGTCAGTTTGAACCCATAGGCTTTTTCCAGACCCACAAGGCCTACCTCCTTCTCCGCAAAAATCTGGGAGGTGATGAGCTTGATCTCTTTTCCATCGTTGATGTATTTCGCCAGGTCCTCCATGGTTTTTAGGTTATTGGCCTCAGCAAAGTCCTTTTTCACCGCCAGGGATTCCGTATTGTTGGCCTTGGCAGGCTTTAGCCAGATGAGGCTGTTTTCCTTCTCGTCATAGTCCCTTATGGCCTCATAGCCCTTGACCGCATCTCTCCAAATATCTTCGCTGAGTCCCTTGGAGTAGAACTGCCCGTTTCCCGAATAGTCTACGCCCATATCCAGTTCACCCTGCAGGAGGGCATTCCTTTGGACATCGGGGGTTCCGAACTGGACCTTGTCATCCATCAGGTAATTATTTTCCTCAAGGGCCAGAAGGATCATATTCCCGAGAATTCCACCTTCGGTGTCGATGAAGGAACCAATCACGATGGCATCATCGGGATTTTTTACCTCTTTTTGCGGAGTGCCACAGGCTGCGAGAGCCAGGGACATGATACTTGCAACAGCAACAACTATTCTTTTCTTATATTTCAAATGGATCATCTTCCTTTCATCAGTAACAGCCCCTCGATTTCATCGAAAGTCCATTCCAGTTATTGTCTTACAATAATTATATAATAGGAAAGCTCTGGTATTACAAGATTCTATTAACATTTCTGGAACTTTATATAAACATTGAAAGATAATCCTCCCACAATCAACCCGATTGTATGATCAGGGACCTTAAATGACAGGAAACATCGGGAGGCCCTTGTGGAGAGGACTGATGATATCACTTCCTTGACTGCCAATAATTAAAATAAAGGAATCAGCAATGAGAAAAATATAGTCAGTGCTCCTTCACTTTTCAGCGTATATATTCCTTTTGATTCATGTCATCTCCTGTGCATAACTTTCTCATGAAATAATAGTTATCCATAGAAAGCCAATAGTTATCCCCAAACTGTGGATAACCCTGTGTGATTATTCTGAAAATGGACTAATGTATATTGCAATTCAATACTTCCTAATATAGAAATAGCTGTGGATTTGTCCACAGCTTTCACAATTGCTTGTTGATAATCTGCTTCTAATCTAGATGGAGAACTCCACCTTGAAGATTTTCACCAGCGGTTTCACACTTTTAATCTGTGCGATTTCCGACTTCTGGGTCTCATTATAGCTTAAGAGTTCCACGTTTCCGTTGTTCAGGTTTCTGACCTTCCGAAGGATGTTCTTTCCCTTGTATTCGAGAAGCATGATGGAGGTGCCTTGGATCTCCTTTGCTTCGACTCCTGTCAGGTAATCACCTTTCGCCATCCTCATGCCTTTGAGGTCGTCATCCTCCACCCTGAGCATGATGACCTTGTCCATATGGTACCCAAGAACCTTCTTGTCTTCAACGACATAGCTCCTGTATTCCAGCGGGGTCTTCATGGAATAGTCAAACACGGGGACATTCTTGATGTTATCCCCGAAGGCCTGGTTCCATAGTTCGTTCACCGGTGTCTTTGGGGCTTCATAGGTTTCCTTCTTTACGGGTACCCTCGTTCTCTCCCCCTGTTCCTCAACGACGGATTCCTCGAGGGAACCCAGACCCATGCTGCCTACATTTTTCTTGAATACCTTGGAGTATCTATTCAGCAGGTCCTCATTGATGACCCTTTTCCCCTGCTCCACTTCATTCACGAAACTCTCAGAAACGCCAAGTTTCTTGGCCACTTGTTTCATGGTCATGCTGGAGTCGATTCTTGATTTCTTAAGCTCTTCGCCTACTCTTGCCACAATATCACCCCGTAATTATTCTGTCTTGTTCCGTCTTTCGTTCTCGATTTTCCTGTTCTCTTCCCTTTCTTCTATAAGGTGTTCCATGAAATAATCGAACTTCCAGTTGACATTTGTCTCATTCATTACCGCCATGATGGACCCAAAGACATGTTCCCGCCTGATGGCGGTGATGACCTCTTTGAGTTCCTCGTTGGTCTCATAGCCTGAAAAAATGATGATTTTGACATTCCTCAGAGAGTTTCCCGTATGGGGGATTTCTTTCCCCTCAATGATTTCTCCAAGGGTCGCTCCGGCGTTGCCGGGATGGATGACCCTTAAGGTGAGGTTTTCCTTGGATAAGTTCGTCATTTCCTCTTCACTTAGCCCGAAGACCAATAAACTTCTTTCTGCTGTCATATCTTATCTCCTCTTGGTCCATTAACACACTGATTAAAGGACTTCTGGCTCTGTGATGTTTTCTGCGTTCTCAATGGTTACGGTTTCCATGATCTGGTCTACCTTCGGCATGTCATTACGGCCGGTCGGAACACTGACAATGTCCAAGGCATTTTCGAGTCCTTCGATGACTTTCCCGAAGGCCGCATATTGTCCGTTGAGGTGGGGTGAATCGGCAACCATAAGGAAGAACTGACTTCCTGCGGAATCGTTCATCTGGCTTCTTGCCATGGAGATTACGCCCTGGGTATGGTTCAGGTCATTTTTGAAATTATTGGCACTGAATTCCCCTTTGATGCTGTATCCGGGTCCGCCTGTCCCCCGTCCCTGTGGGCATCCTCCCTGAATCATGAAGCCTGGGATTACCCTGTGGAACTTGAGCCCGTCGTAGAAACGCTTTTTCACGAGAGAGACGAAGTTACTGACGGTGTTCGGCGCGATGGTTGGATAGAGTTCGATCTTGATTTCCTTGCCAGATTGCAGCTTTATAGTAACGATTGGATTCATTTAAAAAACTCCTTTTCTTTTATATTCTATTCCATTATAACAACTTAAGTGATAATTTCAAAAGTTATCTGCAAATCTCTTGACTAGAACTTATGTTTATATTATAATCAAATAGAACAGTAGTTCGTAGTGCTTCATCACACTACCATAGTCGAAGTTATCTTCCCATAATTTCAGCTATGATTCTTGGAATGATCCTTTGTGGTTATTTCAAGGCCAATCTATATATCATAACCCCATTAAGGGGTTTTTTTTTGTCTCTGGAATGCAGCAAAATTCACCTGAGACTACATCCGATGACAAGCCTTAAATCATAAAGAGGAACGATCAGGTGAATAGCCAATGCACCCGGATCACTGATCTGTTCAATGAATACGGGGAAGGATTACAAAAAATGGATTTTTTTCGGACAGCCGTTCATCCGATTTCCCACTGAGCTGACAAGATCGAACGATTTTGCCGTGAACCGGTGCTAATCGGAACAAATTACCTGATGTTTCCTTTCATCCCTGATGAAGTGGCTGACAAGAGTGAGGTAATTAGGTTATAATGGAGCTAACGTCTGCGATGATATCAGCGGACAAATACTTAAGGAGGGAAGAGCGTCATCACGTTCCGCATTCGTGGTCCTGATTTTCGCAAAGCAAGATGAACGAAAATTTCAAAGCACTTTTAAAATTTACCATATTAATAGTTCTGGCAATAGTGGGAGAAATGATCATCAGAAGTGTATCCCTATCGGGTACCGACAACTACTACTCCTTGGCAGTGCTGATTTTCACCATTCTCATTTTTGTCCTGTTCGGTTTTATCCTCGGGGCCAAAGACCTCACACAATACATTACCAGCAGGATGAGGGTAAGGGTCAACTACTTGAAACTTTCCTTAGGTTTGGCTTGCCTTACGATTTATCTGACCATTGGAATTCTGGCTCTTTTTGAGCCTGGAAACAATTTTGCTCCCAATGGCGTGTATGAGTTTTTCTTGAAAAGCCCTATATTCTCTCCACTTTTCCTCATCACGTGCGGCTTGATGCTGGCCACCTCGGTGGAAAAGTATGAAGGCATGTTCTAGACGAAACACACCGTTTAAGAAGTAGGCAAACCCATAAGGTTTTTGGCATCTTTCATACGACAAAGGCAAAGACGAGAACGAGTAGAGCTGATCATCCCTTGAAGAGAGTTTCCATCTGGTGCGAGGAAATAAGGGAAACAGGTTGAATACATCTCTGAGCTGAACACCGAAATGCACAGCAGAGTAGGATGATTCCGGGACCTGCACCCGTTATAGTGCTAGAGTATGCAGTACTCAATAAGGTTCCCGATGGTGACATCGGGAATAAACTAAGGTGGTAACATGAAAGAGAAGCTTTCATCCTTGCGGATGAGGCTTTATTTTTTTACCTCATATTTCATCTTTCATGGAATTTTGAAGGAGAAGATCCCTGGATTCCACTAAAATAAACTGGAGGAAGATCATAATGGAAAATACAGAAATCCTTGAAATTATTGAAAAAGGGACAGAAGAGATCATCGGCAAAGAGGAGCTGATTGAAAAGCTATCTTCAAAGAAGGTCCTCAAAGTAAAGCTCGGGCTTGATCCCAGCGCACCGGACATCCATCTTGGCCATACCGTGGTCCTGCGTAAACTTAAGGCCTTTCAGGACCTTGGCCACGAGGTCCACATCATCATCGGGGACTTCACAGGAATGATCGGGGATCCCACAGGCAAATCAGGGTCAAGAGTGCAGCTTTCCAAGGAGGCGGTCCTTGAAAACGCCCAGACCTACACCGATCAGATTTTCGGCATTCTCGATGAGCGTAAAACCGTCGTCCATTTCAACAGCACCTGGCTTGGCAAAATGGGACTCGAGGAGATCATCCATCTCACCCAGAAAACCACTGTGGCCCGGATGCTTGAGCGGGACGACTTCAAGAAAAGGTTCGAAAACAATGTCCCCATCGGAATCCATGAATTCTTCTACCCCCTCATGCAGGCCTACGATTCCCTTTTCATTGGCGCGGACATCGAACTCGGGGGCACCGACCAGAGATTCAACCTCCTCATGGGAAGGACGGTCCAGAAGTCCGAAGGCGTGTCCCCCCAGACAGTGATCATGATGCCCCTTCTGGAAGGTCTCGATGGCGTCCACAAGATGAGCAAGAGCCTCGGCAACTATGTGGGCATCCATGACGAACCCTTTGTGATGTTCAGCAAAATCATGACGCTGCCAGACAGCCTCATCATCAGATACTTCACCCTCATTACCGACCTTGTGCCAAAGGAGATCAGGCATCTGGAGAAGCGGCTTGAAGTGGAGAACCCAAGGGACATCAAACTGCTTCTGGCCGAGGAAATCACAAGGACCTACCACGGGATCCCTTTGGCACGAAAGGCCAGAGAGGACTTCAAGAATATCTTCACGAAAAGGTCCCTGCCCCAGGAGGTCAGGGAAGTCACCGCCTCCCGCATACATTTCGACTTGGGAAAGGTCCTCCTGGAAGCGGGGCTTATCGCCAGTCAGAACGAGTTCCGAAGACTCCTGGCCCAGAACGGGATAAGAATTGACGGGGTAAAAATTAATGAGGAAGAGGAAATCCCGAAATCCGGATCTTTCGTCGTTACCCTGGGGAAGAAGAAATTCCTTAAAATCAATCTGGAATAAGCCATGGGCTCAGCCCATCACTCATTATGGTCCCACATGAAAAGACTCCCTGCATGCCATGTGAATCTGGCATGCATGGAGCCTTTGTCATTGATTAGGCCCCATCTTTAGTTGAGGTCCAGGATGTTGTCCTTGTAAGTCTTGTAGGATGCTCTCAATTCTTCCATCCTGGCGTACATGGTCTTTTGAAGGTTAGAAAGATTTTCGTAGTCTTTTTTCTCAAAGGCATCCCTCATGAGGCTCAAAAGTCCTTTTTCGAATTCCGTATCCTTCATCATGGAGATCTTCAGTTTTTCAACTTTACCCCAGTTCTCCGCATCGTTGATGAATCCTCCATCCTTGTGGAGCTTTTTGGTTTCCCTGATTTCGGCGATGAAGTTTGGAATGATCCTGTGGTTGATCTCTGTGTACCATTTGTACATGAGCCCTTCCGCATAGCTTTCCAGAATCTTGTTGCTGAAGACGCCATTCCTTTTGAGGACCTCGACCTTCTTCGGATAGCTGCTGAAAGCCCGGACATTCTCATAGACATTGTCCGGAGCGACACCAAAGTAGGTCTCTCTGTCTTCGTCGCTGAAGTCATCGAAGACATCCTTTTCTGTGCGGTATGCCCTTTCCTTCTGGAGATAACCAAAGGATTCTCCAGGGCTCTTTGAAAGCTCCAGAAGGAGTTCCTCCGGGCTCTTGTCCTTGGCATAGTTGATCCCATCGGTCATCGCCATGAGCAGTGACGCGATGCAGAGGAAGGTATTCGTATGGGGATTTGGAGCCCTCAGTTCGAATCTTGTCGCCATAGGGCTGTTGTCATCCCTGATCAGACCGATAAGGATGGTCCTGTTTCTTGAGGGTACCGTCGGGCTGGTGCCAAGGGAGGACACGATGGATATTGGTGCCTCATAGCCTTTCTTCAACCTTTTGAAGGCCTCATTGGAGGACGTGACAAAGGGATTGATCACCTCGTAGTTGTTCAGGATCCCCATGAGCGACCCATAACCGATGGTGCTCAGATAGTCCTCCTTTAGCGGATTGAAGAGGTTGACCCGTCTTCCGTCCTTCAGGACGATTGAGGCTCCGATATGGGTATGCTCGCCACTACCGGCAATCTTGTCGATGGGCTTTGCAAGGAATGTCACTTCAAGACCATATCTGATGAAGACTTCCCTGACAAGATTCCTCACCAGGATCTCATAGTCTGAGGCAAGTTTCGGGTCGGCGAATCTCCAGTCAATCTCAAGCTGCTCGACGACGCCTTCAAATCTTCCTGAGTCGGTGAGCTTTGCCCTGACCCCACCGACTTCCTTATGCCCCATTTCGGGATTCAGGCCATAGAGGTCCATGAGGATGAGGGTTTCTTCGATGGCGCTTCTTACATTTCCACGCGTCTTGCCCCAATACTGCTCTTTGAGCTCCTGGGATGTGCTAAGAGCTTCAACATCCCCGTGGGTATTGGGTGATTTGACCCAGAATTCGAGCTCAGTGGCTGCGGTGACTTCCACAGACGCAACATCATCATACTTCAGGTTTAATTCACCCAGAACGTTCTCGTTTTCCTTGAAAACCTTCATGAGGTTCTCCTTGAAGTCCTTTTCGGCTTCAGCAAGGATATGCCTTGAGTCTACAGGAATATCGTTATGAAAGAGATAGCAGGGTATCTTGATGGTTCCAATGGGCTTTTGGTTCTCAGGATCTAAAAGGTCGTCATTGTATTCGATGAACCAATTGCAGTCGATATCCGCCTTCATATCCACCTTGGCATTGTTGAGGGTTGCGATTTTCGGCAGGAACACGGAAGATCCATCCGTCTGGGAAGCCATTCCATGCAAAAAAAGATCCATATCCTTCCTGAAGACTTTAACGGGGATCTTGGTGTCTGTCTCGTGCCCGATTAAGTCCACTGCAGCAATGGATACGAATCTTATTTCATCATGTTCATCCAGGATGCTTAGCAACTTTTCCCGGGTATGCTCTTCACTAGGTATGGTATAAATCAGGTCCTTTCTCATTTGGTACCACCTCTTTGGTTTTGATGCTCAAATTTTACTCTTAAATCATACTCAACGTCAAATACTTTTTGAATTCATAACGATTACACGAAAAAAATTATGAATCTCATAATTTGTATTTGTTTTTCGGATTTGTTAGAATAGTATTAGATTGATTTTTGGAGGCTAAATATGGAACTGGAAAAACCTATCGGATTCTTCGATTCAGGTGTCGGAGGAATCAGCGTACTCAAAAAGACAATGGAAATCCTGCCGAACGAGAACTATATCTATTACGGCGATTCTGCCAACGCCCCCTATGGGGACAAGGATGTTGACACCATAAGGTCCCTGACGTCCGATGCTGTTGAGCATCTGCTCGGATTGGGCTGCAAAGCCATCGTCATCGCCTGCAACACCGCGACGAGCGCAGCCGTGGACTATATCCGCGAAAAATACAGCCAGGTCCCCATCATCGGCATCGAACCCGCCCTTAAACTTGCCATCGACCGGACAAAAAGCGGGAAAATCCTCGTTCTGGCCACCAACAGGACCTTACTGGAAAAGAAGTTCCATAACCTCAGTGAAAAATACGCCATTACACGGGATATCCTGACCCTGCCGCTTCCTGGCCTGGTCGAGATCATCGAACTGGGTAACGACTATCAGGAAAAAAGCTACCACTACCTGCAGGAAGCCCTGAAAGGGGTGAATGCCGACCTGTCCGCAGTCGTCCTCGGCTGTACGCACTACCCCTTCATCAAACCCTCGATCAGAAGAATCTTAAACAGCAGCATTCCTATCTATGACGGGAGTGAAGGAACGGCAAAACACCTGAAGGAAGTCCTCGTGGAAAAGGACTTAATCAACCTTTCCGAGGAAAAAGGAACCCTGACCCTCCTGAACTCCAAAAAAAGCCAGGAGATCATCGACCTCTCTTTGAAGCTTCTCGGAGATGAAATCTGACAAAAGAAAAGACCCTATGACACAGTTCTTGCGATCTGCGCCATAGGGTCTCATTTTTTTACCCAGATGAGGTCATTCCTTATTCCAGGATAAACAGCTCAAGCGCTTCCTGCTTGGTGTACATCTTCAGCCTTTCCATCTCCTGGATGGCATAATTGTCGATGGACCGTTTGGCCGTCTTATTTATTTTCGAATCGATGATTTTCACATTTGACATGTTTCTTTCATTCACGGTGATATCATAGCTTTTTCCGTCCTGAAGTTTGAAGTTGTAGTGCAGCTCCTGGTTCTCACCGGAAGGTGAAGTTGTCGCATGGACTTCCGTAATGTCCAAATAGGTATAGGCTCGGGTGACCAAGAGGTTCCTGTCCACGATGGTGTTCTCCTTGTAGTCGACGAACCGGAAGAACGAGCTGAATCCCAGAACGATGAGGATGATCCCCACCACAATGGCAATCCACTTTTGCCCGACTTGCATTTTTCCTCTCCTGTTGAAAAGGGAGATGAAGGCGATGATTGCAAGGACTAATCCCAGGGCTATGGCGACAACGCCGATCGCCGGGGAAAGGACCCCTCCCTTCGGTACGAAAATCAGGGATTCCTTGGACTTGAAGACCATTTCCTGGATGGTTCCTGCAGCCAGAGCCAAAAGCGCTCCGATGATGAAGAGGAGAGAAAAGACCTTGATCTTCTGGAATTTTTTGGGCTCTCGCCCTGGCTTGCCCTCTTCAACATAGTCGACTTCCACGACTTCTTTTTTGTGGTTCTGGGTATATCCTTCTTCTGGAATTTCATCGTTTTCGGGAAGTTTTTCAAACTTCTCATCACCCAAGGTGACCTTGTCTTTTTGGCTGTCCTTCTTGTCAAATAAATCAGGCATAAAAAGCACTCCTTGCTGTTTTTATATTTATCATATCAGATAGCTATCCCTAACGGGGAAATACTTTCGAATTTTCAGTGAATTAGGGCAGACTCTTCCCCAGAGATGCCTTGTAGACAGTAAGCCACTCTTCCGAATTGAGCCTGATCTTTTGCGCATCTATTGCATTTTGTATCCTTTCAATCTTTCCCGAGCCCACGATGGGCAGGATCTTCGCCGGATGGCTGAGCAAAAAGGCATAGACCAGAGTGTCCAGCCGATGTTCTCCATATTTCTCCCCGATGGCCAATAGGGCACTACGGACATTCTTCTCCCTCTCCCCGTTACCGCTGAAGATGTCTCCCCCTGCCAGAGGGGACCAGGCCATGGGATAGGTTCTTCTCATCATGATGTTGTCCATGGTCCCATCCTGGAATACGTTCAGGTGAAGCGGTGAAATCTCCACCTGATTGGTGACCAGGGGAAAGTCCACAGAAGAACTAAGAAGGTCAAACTGGGAAGGTTTGAAGTTCGACACGCCGAAATTCCTGACCTTGCCTGATTGGAAAAGCTCCCTGAAGGCTTCGCTGACCTCTGCAGGATCCATAAAGGGTGAAGGTCGGTGAATAAGGAGAAGGTCCAGGTAATCTGTGCCCAAATTCTTCAGTGAGCGTTCGGCGGATTTGAGTATATGCTTTCTCGTATTGTCGTAGTGATGGCTCTTGATTTCAGGTCTGTTCTCACAGGGAACCATGATTCCACATTTCGTGATGATGATCAGCTCTTCCCGAAGGCCTTTCTTCAGTTTCAGGGCATCTCCGAAGGCTTCCTCACAGGAATACCCTCCATAGATATCTGCGGTATCGATTGTCCTGACACCAATATCCCTGACACTTTCCACAAATTTCAGCAGGTCTTCCTTGGATAGCTTCCAGTCCTTGAGTCTCCAGTGACCGTGGATGATCCTATCCATGGTCAGAGTATCTGTAAATCTAACAGTTTCCATGTTTTCCTCCGTTTCATTTCTCAATGATTATCGTTTTTCAATATTTCGTAATTATCAATACACCTTATTATAGCCTTTATAGCCAATAAGGATGAGAAGTTTCCGTGAAGCTTACCAACAAAAATTCATATTTTGAACCTATGCTTTTGACTGAACCTACTGTATGATGAATCTGTAAAGGATTTCTAAAGGAGTGGAGACGAATGAGTGAAAAAGAAAAGAACAAGGAAGAAAAGAGCATCGAAGAATTAAAAGTGGAAGATGCGTCATCGGATTTTGAAGCTGGAAACCTCAACAAATACGATTGCCTGAAACTGAAGGAAAAGAACCTGATCATCAAGGAATATGAAACTGAATATGTAGATCCCATAGATGATGAAGTCAAGCATATCAAGGACCATCCCCATGTTGACCACGAGGATCTGAAGAAAAGATAGGAACACGAAACCCATGTATCCCCTTTAAGGCGATACATGGGTTTCACTTTTAGTGTCTTGTTGAAATGTGCTTTCGGCCTTCGCAAACAAGGGTATAGTGGCCGTCTTAAAGCTGTTTCCGGAGGTGTCCTTTTCTTACAGGCTAAAGATCGGTTATGGATTCGAAGAGCTCCATGGCGGCATTTCTGGGGCCATCCTTTTCTTTGCCAGAGACGCCCAGCTGCGTATAGATTTCTCCGACCTTGACCTTGCTTTCGAAGAGCTGATCGAAGAAGATATTAAGGAGCTTGTCCGTATCTTCCATTTTTTGTACGGGTCCGAAAGGATTGGCAAAGTAGGATTCGACCAGGCCATTTTCTGTGGTCGTCCCCTTAGCCATTCTCTTTCCAGAACGGAACACTTCCTTGGCTTCATCGCGGTCCTCGAAATAATGGATCCCGGTTTCCCCTTTTTCACGCACCGTATAGTTGTTGGCATAAAGGAAGAGGTCTATAGGATAGCCCTTGGTGATCTCCTTGTAGGTGGCTACAGGCATGACCAGCCTGGCATTGGTCTTGTCAGGATTCATGAAGATGGACCTGTCGATTTCCTTGAAGGCATACCCCTGGTCAAGGTCATCCAGCCTTACAAAAGCGCCGATTTCTGTTCCATAGCCCATGATTTTCCCTTCTTCAATGGTGAAGTATCCCATATCGTCAAAGACGATGGTCATGTCGCTGATATGGTCTTCAGAAAGGCTTCGGAGGGCTTCAAGGGATTCCGACTTTCCTGCACCGGAGTCTCCCATGATCACAACGTTGGCTGATTTGCCGTTCTTCATGTTGATGTTCACCATGGCGCCGTGAATCGGAAGGCTTCCCCTCTTGATCATCACGAGGTTATGGAGGGTGAGCGTCATTTTCTTCATGTAACCGAAGTAGTCGATCTCATCGCTGTAGGGAATGAATCCCAGCATGATGTCATTCTTCTTGTCATCGTAGAAGACGTTGCCCATATTGTCGTCCCAGCTCTTTGCGCCATAGAGATACACAAGGTCCGGCTTCTTCCCGATGTACTCCTCTTCCCTGGCCATCTCAAAGAGGTTGGAAAGGGAAATCCCGTGGGCCATGAGGTCCCTGTGGAAGTAGATATAGGCGAGTAGTTTCCCCACCTTGGCAGGATAGCAGAAGAAGTGGTCCTTGTTGATATAGGCACTCTCCATCGGATGTGTCATGGTTTCATGGAAGATGCCATCCCGGGTATTCTTCTTCGGATAGGTGATGAAAGGGGAGTCCATAACAATGGACGTGATGAAAGGGACTTCCAGGAGGATCTCGTACTCATCTGGAATCGGCCATGGGGTTTCCGACAGCATGACTCCGGCATTTGCCCCAGCAGGCACTTGTCTGTAGACATTCGGCTCCATGAGCAGAATGTTCTTTTCCACCTTCCTGTAAAGGTCCAGGATGAGGTTCGTAAACCTGAAATTCGCTTCAATGAAGTTTGTCTGGGCAAGCCCTTCGCTGGTTCTCCTCGCCTGGATAATGGAATATCGCTCCAATTTTCTCCAAAAGCTGTAGAAGTCCTCAATAAAGGCGATGGCCCAGTCCTTATCCCTGAGCAGGCCGCTCAGGTGTTCACGGATGGTGATGACCTCTTCCGCCTTGAAGAGGGTCAGGAGCTTCATCATCTCGACAATCTCGATGGCAACTTCCGCGGTTCTCTCCTCCTTGAAAATCTCTTTCAGGTTCTTATGGATTTTTGTATTTCGTTTTTCAATCGACTCCAGGTAGGCTTCAGTGACGCGACTGAAGGAATCAGATTCAAGGATCTTCTCAATGGAATCGCAATATCTCGTGGAAAAATTGATCATTGCCTTTCCTGAGCCCAGATAAAATTCTTTTCTCATATTGTTCCCCTCTTTTGTTTCAGACTAAGTTCGTTTACCCTTTGCTTCCTTCGGAATTTTACGGTAAAATTATTGAACTGACTATAATTATACAGGAGTACCGTCTTAAGTTAACTAAAATCCTTGGATTAATAGAAAATTAATATTTACAGTCTTAATCTCCCCTTAATCTAATTTTCACCGTTCTTTAATTTGAAAATCCTATTCTTATACCATAGTAACAAAACATAAATCAAAAAATATTATAGAAAGAAGTGAAGAAAATGTCCGAGAAAAAAGCATTAAGGAAGTCCTACTCAAACAAGTGGGTATTTGGTGTCCTGGGAGGGTTTGGAGAATATTTCAATGTCGACCCGAACATTCTAAGAGTGGCATTCATCGTACTATCGCTCTTACCGGGTCCATCGATCGTCTTCTACCTGATTTGCGCCCTCATCATGCCTTCGGATGACCGGTATTAGGAATCCGCAAGCGTCAAATAGAAAGCACATAGGAAAGCCAGACTAATTACGAGAAAATCCTTCTATCGAAAGAATAGGAGGATTTTTTAGTGGAACTGGAAAGGATCAATTTTCCAAGTTGTGGCTGAAATCCCTATACCAGAGGATGAAGGACGAAATACTCCGGTAAAGAGGAAAACATGCTGATGAAACAACACTGGTAATCATCCATGAACCAGGGAAAGAGGCAACCTCCACCATCTATTTGTGGGTATAGCGCACATGAAATATTCGAAGAGACATTATCTTGTACGACTATACTCCAGGTCAAAACAGGGAAAACGCCGAGAACTATCTGAAAGGTTTTCAAGGTATCCTCCATACTTACGCTATGCAGGATACCATAGGCTGCGGGGACCTGTCACCCGGTTAGCTGTTGGGACCAATATCCAAGAAATATTATTATCCTTGAAAAATCTCAGGATGTAGTATTAGTGCAAAGATTCGTCTTTTTTCATAGATAATCAGGTACTCTAACAGACACGATTATTTCAAAAATTGAGGCATTTAGAACGGCTGAAAATTTAATTACAGTTGATGAGATCCAACAGATTTTAAGCAATTACAATATCGGGAAACGGCCGCTTTCGTTATTGTTAGGTTGGGGTGAAGTAACGATAACGAGATACCTGGATGGGGCTATCCCAACTAAGCAATACTCGGAAAAGTTGTTTGAGATCCTAAATCATTCAGAAAGTATGGAGTCGATTTTAGAAAGTAATAAACTTTCAATTGCGAATGCAGCATTCAGGAAGTGTAAAGAAGCATTAGTTAGAATCAAAAGTTCAAAACTTTTGGAACCATTTTCAGAAAAAAAAATTGACAGTATTACAAAATATTTATTGAACAATTTGACTGAAATTACACCCCTCGCATTACAAAAACTTCTTTACTACGTTCAGGGATTCAATAGAGTATTTAATGGGACATTCCTTTTTAAGGATGATTGCCAGGCTTCGGCTCATGGTCCTGTCTATAGCGAAATCTATCATAAATATAAAAACTTCGGATACAATCCAATTGATATGGCTGCTTCTTACGATGAGTCTACATTTAATATTTCAAATAGTGAAAAGGAAGTTCTAGATACTGTAATCAGGAACTTTGGATGTTATAGTGGAAAAATACTTGAAAAAATGACACATTCCGAACAACCATGGCTTATCACTAGAAATGGGATTAGCGATGACTCTGCATCAAATGAAATAATTGAGAAAGAGCTTATTTCAAATTATTTTGAGCAGATTAAGCAAAAATATAACATGCTGAGTACTAGCGACGTCAGCGATTACAGCAAAGACCTATTTGAAAAGCTATTCAGTTAGCAAAGATTTTCTTTGCATGGTTTTGCACTGTCGATTTAGGATAATTATAACTATAGAAGTAGCATAAATGATAGCTCTAGAAGATCAGACCTTCCGGAGCTATTATTATGTCCTTTTATTGAAACTGGCAGTGAACTCTGTTCCTTTCTATCAATGCTTACTCTTTTTTATTGAAATGACGGGTTGATATATTTGCCAATGCATACCGCTTTCTCATGGACATTTCCCATCAATCAAGATGCTAAAGGCGTTGTGGATAATTCGCTTCAGGATAACCTCTGACAAGGTCCCTTTATTGAACGGTCATACCATTCTGAGGGGCAACCCGGAAGTGTCCATCCTAAATGTTGTCGTGCTTCACCAATTTCCAGGGGATTCCTATCACTGGCATCCTTTACTGTGACAGGAATCCCCTGGAATCGAAAATACCAAAAAGGAAGTCTCACCAAGACTTCCTTTTTATGTGGTAATAACCTTACTGATTCTCGTGGGGGAGAAATTCCGGATTAGGCCTCCCTCCGGGGAGGCTTTGTTATGGCCTTTTCCCGTTCAGTTCCCTGACCCTTCGGATCCGGTTCTCTTCATCCAGGATCGTCCCGTCCTCATCTACCGTCACATGGTAGCCTTCATTGATTTCTGTCCTGAAGTTGCCTTGGGCGACAGAGAATCCCTTCAGTCCCGGGGCATCAAGGAGTCCTTCCCTGATGGCGAGATAGATGACTTCGGCGTCGACCAGCGGGTCTTCGATTGGTTTTAGTTTCGAAATCTCAGAGAGAAGATACCTGACCTCTTTTTTGATGTATTCCAGCCTCTCCTTGAATTCCCTGTCTTCATGGAGATTGTCCAGGAGTCCCCGATTGGCGATTTCCATGGATTTGTTGACAATCTTGATGCTCTCGAGGATTTCTACGCTCGTCGCCCTCTTGACGGCTTCCGAATAGGAAACGACATGGACGATGTCCGGTTTGAGGAAGGTTCCATAAAACATCGTGGAGGCGATGAGCCCCTTGGCCTTGTCCATGTCTGCCGGATAAGCCAGGAGGCCTGTCCTTACCATCCGGATGATGCTGAAATTCTCATCTTCCAGTTCTCCCATCAGGTCGATTTTCGCCTGCATCTTCGCCAGGTCCATTTTGGGGGAGATTGAAGGCGGGTTCGCCAGCATATACTGCATGACCATGTCCCTGACCCCGAGGTTCTTCGCGACTTTCGCCGTGATGTAGCTGATGGCGACCTCGATGATGTCTGAACAGTATCTCAGCGCCCATTGGTGGGATTCGTTCATCTCAACGGGAACCCCCAGCTTTGCATTGTACCTGATGGATTCCATGTTCTCCCGGATGGCTGCGAGCAGTTCCCGATCCGATCTTCTGTCCAACTGGCTGTACCAGGTCAGGGGAATGGCCGCCCAGGCATTGTTCACAGTCTCCTTGAGGATTTTCGAAAACGCATAGACATCGCGGGTCCCCGAATAGCACCGCATCATGGGGTAGTTTCCCCGTCTTGTGGCCTCATACATCCTCTTCAAATGCTCTTCGTTCCTGATGGGGACGCCGCCTGCTCCGTCCTCTCCCTTGGGCATCTCTGCCTGATGGAAATAATATTCCTGGCAGTTCTGGTCAGGGGCCAGGGAAATGACGTCCAAAAGTTTGCTGTCTGCGAGAATTTTGATGTTCTCAAAGGTGTCCTCGAGGGTCTCAAGGCCGATGTGATGCCTGATGATCGGATAGGGCCTCTTCCACTCTATCCTTTCCCTCAGGCTCTGAGGAGGCATCACGTCCACCAGGTCAGCCCTGTCGATGTTCTTCAGGTAGATGATGCTTTCGGACTCTTCCTCGCTCCCGTCGAACACCTTCTTGATGTAGCTGAATTTTCTGGCTGCCTTGGCAGTTTCTACCGTGCCTCCGAAAATGAAGGTAATATCGCCCAGTCCATTTTCAAGAATGATGCCTTCAAGCTCCTTCAGGAGATAAAAGGCACCGTCTTCCGAAAGCCTGTAACTGATGGCGACTATATCCGGTTCGAACTCCGCGATGCCGCCCACAAGTTGCTTGACGGGAATGGCGGAACCCATATACTCGACAATGTATCCTTCTTTCTTGGCCAAAACGCTGAAGTTATAGATTCCAGCGGCATGGACACAGTTGCCGATGGAAGCAACGATCATTTTTTTATTCATGCACTTTCTCCTCTGCATAGGCGATGCTCTCAAATATCTCCGCATGAACCCCTTGCATGAGGTCCTTGTAATCGAAATGGAGCTTTTCTGCTGTTCTCCCTGTGACCCGGAAATCCTCTCCGAGAAGGGAATTGGCCAAATCGATGACCAAAGTGGTGCTCTTCATATCGAGTCCCAGGTCCTTCCCCATGCTTTCCAGAGGGACAAGGCCAAAGGGGATGTCCTCATAGATGTAACGGTAGTTCAGGTTTCTTGGAGCTTTGATGAAAGCATAGGAGGGATTGTTCTGGATGCACTCGTACAAGGTCTCACATTTGATCCCATAGGAGATCTCCATCCACTTTTGCACGGAAACCACGGGATGATTCAGTGCTTCTGCCACTGAAAGCCTTTCTTTGTCCAAAGTTTCGATGAAGCGCGCAATGGTCTGTGAAATCCCTTCCCGGTAATACATGAAGTCCTGGTCGGATTCCACCCAGCCAACGTTGAGCAGCAGCGGTGCGCAGTGAAGCATCATTCCGACGTTGCCGATGGAGGTTTCCACCATGCTGGCGGCCTTCTTATAGAACCGATTCAATTCATCGGGAATCTTCAAGAGAATATCGTCGAGGTTCCGCCCTTCAAAAGTCGAAATCAGGACATCTCGCTTCAATGCGATGATGTTGACCTGGGTCCCTGAAGTTTTCCTGCAGGTATAGATGATGGTCTGGGTTTCCAGGATATCCACATCCGCATAGTTTCCGACTTTCACCAGTTCATCCTTGAAATCCACAGCGCCGAAAGTCCTGCCCGGATTTAGAATTACGATATTACTTTCGTCCAGGTAAGGTGCCATAATCCTTGCCAGACCAGCGTGGGATGTGGCTGGTGTCGTCACCAGAACGACTTTCACGTCCTTAAGTGCCTCTTCGATGTCCGTTGTCACGAGTTCGAGATCGAATTCACCTACTAAAACGCCGGTACTTTGTATCTTCCTGGTCTCCATGAGTTCATGGATGGTATCTTTACTTCTGTTCCAAAGGTTGATCTTGTTGCCAGCGAAGTTAAGATGCGCAGCCATTGCCAATCCCGAATTCCCAGCACCGATTATTGCTACTCTCATAATTCTACCTCCATTATAGTGATGTACTAAAATTATACTAGATATAGGTTTCAATAATCCTTAAAATCATTAGAATTTACAGATAATTTTTCTTTGATCAGACAGATTGCTTCAAAAAACAGCGTTGCCCCGTGGAAAGCAAAGCATTCCACGGGGCAGTGCGAGCAAATATGCTGTTTTCTCAATCTACAAGGCTCTTTCTCCCAATTCCTTCCTTTCCTGCAGCTTCCCTCTTAACTCTTTAAACCCCATGTAGACAATCCATACATAGGCCAGGGTCTTAGGGATCATGAGGGTCCCGACGAGGGGATATCTGTCAGCCCAGAGGACGACGGGGACATAGAAGGCGAAGGAGAGCACGATGGCAAGCCACATGTTCCCGAAAGCCCTGTCGTTGGCCTTTTTCGATTCCGTATAGCTAAGATAGATAATGATAAGTCCCATCATGGCGAAGGGGATATTCCGGTAGATGCCCCAGGCAAGTGAAGCGTCGGAGAGAAGCCATTCGTTTTGGGGGAACATGCACAGGATGATTCTGACCAGCCCCAGAGCGTAGATGGCATAGGTCATCTTTTCTCTCCCCTTGATGTCATACCTTATTCTCAGGATATGGTACAGGATCACATAGAACACGGTCATGGTGAGCGAGGTGATGAGCTTGCCAACACCCAGGGCGGCGGCATGGTTCTCAAGCCCAGTGGTGAGCAGTGCATAGGCCCTTGGAATCAGGTGGAAGGAATCTCCCACCCCCAGGACGACGGCCATGATTCCAAACAGCTTGTACTGCTTGTTGTTCCCGCTTTTCGAAATCATGTAGATTCCCATGAGGATGACTCCGGTCAGATATAACGTGTCAAATAGTGTTTCCATTATTGCCTGCATATTTATCACTCCTAAATTAATTTGGTGAACAATGTTCATGTCTTGTTATAAAAAAAGCTTTCTCTCGTCTGATCAAATGCCCCTATGCCTCTCAGCTTTCCAGGTCTTCCCTTCTAGTGGAAGATCTTAGTTAGCAGCTTCAGCAAATACCCGAGGTCTTCATCACCTCTTCGCAGTTGCATCATCATGTTCGAGAAGATGAACGCAATCGTCTCTTCCCTGCCGAACTCGTCGTCCCAGGGAAAATTCGTCATCTTGCTGTCCATGTCCATGAGATGGACGATCCGTCCATGAATCTTGTCAAAATATTCCTTTTGCCGGATTCTCCCGATTTCCTTGTCCCCGCTTCCGAGCATGGACAAATCCTTAAGCCAGTTGCTCTTGTAGGCTTTCATCCGCTGATGGAGAAGCCTGTAGACCATGTCGAGATTTCCACAGAAGTCATTTCCTGGAAGGCTGTCCCACTTAATCCCATGAAACGCGCTTTCCCAAAAATCTTCAATCACTTCGGACAGCAGTTCGATCTTTGATGGATAATAATTGTACACCGTTCCCACGGCAATTCCTGCTTTCTTCGCAACAGCTCTGATGTTCAGTTTCGATAGCCCCTCTTCAGTGGCAATTTCCTTGGCGGCGCTAAGGATTTCAACCTTGTAATCCATTGGTATCATCTCCCGTGAACAATGTTCACCATTGATATTACCAAGCCCGCCATGGCTTGTCAACCTAAACTTTTATCTCAGGACAAAAAGAATCCCTCCACTGTCGCCATGATGCACCCCAGAGAGCGCTAAACGAACAAGGGAGGGATTTCGTAAAAATGTGCTATTTTCAGCCATTAAATGAAAATGCCTTCTACAGATTGGCCAGATCATCTTGGCGATGTCGGATGGTTTATCTTCATTACCAGTTATTTTCTTGGTATCGATGCATTGTACGAAGCATCACATAACTTATTTGGAAAAAGTAAATTTTCAAGGCTTAACTACTTTAGTGGCTTGAATATCTCTTTTCTTAACAGAGTCGTTTCATCACGTATAATCAGGAAATCAGATAATCCGAAGATGTACGTCATCCGTGAGTCTGTTGTATTTTTTACATTGTAGCTTTTAATGTGATTATTTTACGGGGGAAAGTTGCGTTACTATAACTATTGATCAATAAGTAGGCAATGTTGTATAGCCAGCTGTTTCATATGTTTTAAGTTCCCAATCTACACCATCTGTATAAATCCGTTCCCTTTGAATGGACAGCCAGTCACGGAGGTAATCAAGCCGTGATATAATGTGCGCAAAATAAGTAAGAGAAATTGAGATTTCGGACTGGCGCGCTACTTCGAACCATCTGTTGATGTAATCAAGTTGCAACTGGACATAGCGATGTATCATCACCCGAACCTCATCTTCCAGTTGAATGAAATCAGGAATCGTCAATTCCCGGTCTCTCATCAGAGCAATGATTTTTCTTCCTAGTTTGAGCTTGTCAAGCATAAGAGAGAATGCATCTACAGTATATTGAAATTGATTCCGGATTTTGCCTACTCCTAACTTCTGGATGTCGGAGTTCACACCCTCCAGTAACTTCCTAACCACGATATCCGTTGCTTCAGGAATGCTGAAATATGGTCGCATGGGATGCTGGGAATGACGTTCCAAAACCGTCTGGACTCCTTCAGGCAGATTCAAATCATAAGCCTTCAGTGTCATAGGCGGTTCAAGTCCCCGGATGGCATTCCCAAAGATCGGTTCATCAAAAAGTGCCATGACACATTCGCTTCGATTTTTTGACCAAAATGGGGGGATTTGATAAATGGACGCAAACTGGTGGATTACAGACGAATACCCCGGCAAATCAAGAACCTGATCAACCCATTTATCGATTGCTTCATTTCCAGGGTCTTTCCCAAACCAGGATACAGCCGCGGCATATGCGTAGGAATAGTACGACGGTCCCGGTTGGGTGTAGCCTCCGTGGTCGTTCCAATCCGTCAGTAACATCCCTTCAGCCTGTTCCTGAATTCCTTCCAGTGTCAAATTTACAATGTTTGTGATGCTGCCATCCAGGCGTGGAAACAACGTGTTCCAATTGCCCGTACCTGGACTCACCCAGTAGGGGATTCCAGCCTTCCTGAACTGAACTGGTGTACCATAGGATTGCTTTGGGTCGTAGATCCAGTCGACATACACAATATCTGCTGGCATTCGTTCGGCAAATCTCGGGTGTTCCTTGACCACATCGCCAAAGAGCATGATTCGCTTCCCATATTTTGCTGCAAGCGCATGAAGTTTAAGAAGATGATCCAGGTAGAGTTCTCCTTCTTCCTTTCCGACGGAAGCACTTTTCCCCTTGCCAAGGTCATATGGTTCGTCAGAACATATATTCAACCAAGGGCTGTCGAAAAGTGGAAGGTATTCCTTGTAAAGATCGTCCAAGAGTTCGTAGCTTTTTTCCGACGTTGTGTCAAGTGACCAAAACATTTCACTTTCAGCCAGTTCCATATGCTCAGTTCGAGTCAAAATGCGATTCATGTGACCTAATGACTGTAAATTCGCCTGTAGTTCGATGCCATTTTGTTTGCAGTGCTCCTGAAGGACAGCGATGTCTTTAGCGGTCAAGGGATCGCTACCTTTACTGATTTCAGGATGAGACAAGAATTGAAAAGTATGCTCGACATACAACTGAAACACATTGAACCGCAATAAGCTTAGAACATCCACAATCTCCAGCAGATAGGCTAGTGTATAGACCTTGCCCCGGGACACATCAAGCATCAGCCCTCTTTTTTTTAGTGTGGGGCTGTCATGAATCTCCATACATCGAAGTTTCCCGTTTTCTGCCTGAGCCAATACCTGACCCAAAGTTTCCACTCCATAGCGGAAACCCGCTTCATCATCAGCCTGAATAAGAATCCCTTCTTCGCCGATCAGGATCACATACCCCTGCTCTTCAGTTTTTTCAATCTCTTGCGGAGCAGTTCCAATCAGATATCTAAATCCCCCCATCTCATTGTCAAGTTCAGGATGAAACCTCTCCGGCAGATGTGCAAGGAACTTCATAGCAACATTTTTGGAACAGCATGCCGGTCCAATAGTATCCAGTCTGCAGTACAAATCTTTTTTTAAGTCTAGTTGTTTGACAGGTGGAAAGAATCTGTAATTCATATATCATCCTCTTCTTTCATTGCCATGGATAAGCACGATCCCACATATCACGAAAATCGGCTGTCCAAAGAATAGAATAGTTTTTTCCTGCACCATATGTTTCCAGCGAAGTGTCAGGCTGATTACCTTGTTTCATTTTACGGTACTGTCCGGAAAGATAGCGAACTGCCTCTCCAAGCTGAACCGCAGCTTTATCAAATATTAATAGTGTGCTTTCTATACCTTTCCAGTAAGCACGCTTCATCCATACGGTCTCGAAATCATGGCGAATCAAAACGAATTCGCTATATAGCTGCTTGATTTGAATAATGTATCCTAAAATTTCTTCCGGCTCTATCTGACCTGTGCTGAAACGATCTTTGATCTCCAGGCTCAGATTTCCTTTCCTTCCCGTGTACAT
>ENA-OFCF01000050-OFCF01000050.1-metagenomes-genome-assembly--contig:-NODE-50-length-62477-cov-9.167617_pt1 | contig 62477 bp, 60 predicted proteins | sample MGYA00153387_OFCF01 | MGnify analysis MGYA00153387 | reverse complement strand
AGCGCATCATAGGGTTGAAAATCGCTGAATTAGTCCGCCAGTCCGCCAAGTCGGGGTAGGATTGAGAGTGACGCGTGGCGCAAAAAAACGGCGGACCTTGGTGAGGCCCGCCGTTAGGGAGTGGGAGACGAAGGAATTACTTCTTGAGCACCTTCATTTTGCTGACGCCGTAAACTGCGTCATCACCGAGTTCCTCTTCGATGCGGAGGAGCTGGTTGTATTTTGCGATTCTGTCAGAACGACTCATCGAACCGGTTTTGATTTGGCCGCAGTTGGTGGCGACGGCGATGTCGGCGATGGTCGAGTCTTCGGTTTCGCCGGAGCGGTGGCTGAGGACTGAGGTGTAACCATTTTCCTTGGCAAGTTCCACGGCGTCGAAGGTTTCCGTGAGAGTGCCGATCTGGTTGACTTTGACGAGGATCGAGTTGGCAACCGCCATGTCGATGCCCTTTTTGAGGTATTGGGTGTTGGTGACGAAAAGGTCGTCGCCGACGAGCTGGGTGGTTTTCCCGAGTTTATCGGTGAGAACTTTCCAACCGGCCCAGTCGTTTTCGTCGCAACCGTCTTCGATCGAGATGATCGGATAGTTTTTCTGTAGCTGAGCATAGAACTCCACAAGTTCCTCGGCGGACTTCACAGACTTGTCGCCTTTTTTGAAGACGTAGGCTTGCAGTTTTTTATCGAAGAATTCGGAAGATGCGCAGTCGAGCGCGATGGCGATTTCGGAGCCGACTTTGTAGCCAGCGAGTTCGATCGCTTTGCAAATGGTGGCGAGCGCATCGTCTGCGTCCTTGAAGTTCGGGGCGAATCCGCCCTCGTCACCGACGGCGGTCGAGAGGCCGCGGTCGTGCAGAACTTTTTTCAGTGTGTGGAAAACTTCGGCGCCGTAGCGGATGGCTTCGCGGAAAGTCGGTGCGCCGACGGGCACGATCATAAATTCTTGGAAATCGATTGGGGCATCTGAGTGCGCGCCGCCGTTGATGATGTTCATCATTGGAACGGGCAGGACTTTGGCGTTCGGACCGCCGAGGTATTTGTAGAGAGGAATACCGAGTTGAGATGCGGCGGCTTTGGCGACAGCCATGGAAACGCCGAGAATTGCATTGGCACCGAGGACTTTTTTGGTCGATGTGCCATCAAGCGCGAGCATTGCGCCGTCGATGGTGGATTGTTCCGTGGCGCAGTAGCCGAGCAGGGCTGGTGCGATTTTGCTGTTCACGTTTTCGACGGCATTGAGCACGCCTTTGCCGAGGAAGCGTTTTTTGTCACCGTCGCGGAGTTCGACCGCTTCGTTTTCGCCGGTGGAGGCACCGGATGGAACGGAGGCCCGGCCGATGGCGCCGCCGTCAAGGTGGACATCAACTTCGACAGTGGGATTGCCGCGTGAGTCGATCACTTCGCGGCCGCGGATTTCAACAATGGTGGTGTATTCCATAATAAGTAATTAGTGGTGAGAGTTGGGAGACTTAAGATTCAAGATTCCAGAAACAAGAGAAGAGGTGGATATGAGAAGGAAATGGGAAAATAGGAGCGGTGGGAGGAGAGTGGGGATTTGAAATTTGAGATTTGAGATTTGAAATTCCCGCTTCCCGCTTCCCGATCAAGGATTGTAGGGGCGGATGGATTGGATGGTGAGGGTCTCGAGAGCTTCGCTGATTTCGTTGCGGACTTGGATGGTTTCGCCGGGGCTGCGGCCGATGAGGGCTTTGCCGACTTCTGAAAGGTAAGAGACGATTTTTTGATCCGGATCCGAATCCCAGGCACCGAGCATGGTCATTTCGATTGGTGTGCCAGCGGCATCGGTGAGTGTGACGATGGTGCCGACATTGACTTTCGATGCGTCGGAGCCTTTGAAATCCGAGCCGCGGGCGCTGTGGATTTCTTTGTCCAGCGCGTTGCGGCGGTGGGAGAGGTATTTTTCCATGTCCTTGGCGGACTTGTATTCGAAGTTCTCGCGGAGATCGCCGTAGGATTTGGCGATTTTGACATCGGCTAGATTTTGCGGGATTTTGTTGCGGATGATGTCGTCGAGCTCCGCTTTTTTGCGGTCTAGGCTGTCCCATGAAACGATGAGGTTTTCCTCGACGCGTTGGGAATTTGCACCATTGACGAGCTCGCCGGTTTCCGGGCGGGCCTTGATAATGCGGGCCATCAGGGATTTTTTCTCGAGTTCGCCGAAGACTGGGCAATCGAGCAGGCGGCGGGAGAAATTGCGGGCCTCGTTGATGTCCATGATGCCGACCAGATCGGTGAGCAATTTTTTGTCATCGCCCAACAACGACTGGAGCCGCGAGGTTTTGCGTGGGCCATCAGAGAGGTGGTCGTTTTCGAGCAGGTTGAGAATCGCGGCACCGATGTCTGCGGAGAACACTTCGGCGGAGGCTTCCTTGCGTTCGCGGCAAACCCAGATCAGAGCGTCTGAGCCGAGGTCGCGGCGGGCGATAGCGGAGCGCAGGTGAGTGACGAGCGCCGGGAGTTCGCCTCGTTCCAGCAGGATGCGGGCGATTTCGGTGACGCCACGAGCGCCAACACGATCAAAGACGCGGACGATTTTTTCCACCCAGATTTCACCGAAAGCATCGGGAAAAGCTTCGTAAACCGCACGCTGGCGGCCGGATGGCAGCACGCCGGCCTCTTCGGCGAGCTTGACGGGTTCTGCGGAAAGCAGAAGGTCTGAGAGGCGGACGGCCGTGGGATCGAGTTCGAGAGTTTTCGAGGAACCGATGACTTCATCTCGGGCGGCGACGAGTTGCAGGGCTTGGCCAAGCTGGACACGAGCGGCTTTTTTCGCGCCTTCGTCGATGTCGTTGAGCAGGCGTTTCAGCGCGTCTGCGTCGTTATCGAAAGCGCCAATGTCTGCGGCGATGGCTTCGAGCGCGCGGATCATGCCTTTGATGTCGCGGGCAGCTTCGAAGTCGGCGACGAGAGCCTCGGCTGGGCTGCGGTCGCCAGTGCGCAAGACGATTGCCTCGGTGCGTTTTTGTGGCACGGCGGCGAGGCGGCTTTCGCGCAGGACTTTTTTGTTGGCGTCCCACCATTTTTTGAAGGTGTTTTCAGGAATGACGGTGCCGCAGAGTTCTTTTTCCAGGGCGTCGCCGGTCATGCTGCCGCCGTGGCTTTGCAGCAAGTGGACGATCAGGCCGAGCGGGTCACTTTTGGAAAGGGTGCGAAGTTCCTCGATTTGCTCGATTTTTTTCGCGCGAAAGTCATCGGCTGGAATCCACTCGGTTTTTTGAATAGCGAATTGGAGTTCCATCGCTTGCGCTGCGGATTTCACGAAGTCGATGACGACTCTTTTTCCGGGCAAGTCCCATTCTGTTACCTTTCCGGAGCCGAAAGATTTGTGAATACAGAAGTTTCCGGGAGCCAATTGAGATAGGCGCTCGCCGAGCGGTTTAGGAATGCGGCCGGCTTCCACCAGCTTCGCCACGTCAGGATGCATGGCGGGGAAGATGGTAAGCCGGGCAGAAAAACGCAAGGCATTCCCTTAAGAAATCTCACCGATTGGAAAAAATCAGGGATTTTTGTTGGGCGGAGGGACCACTCGCGGGCGGGGTTGGCGGACCGAGGCGATGCCTCCGTCGAGCGCGAGGTCAAGGCCACGGCGCAAGGCCATGATGCGGCGGTTCCACACGCTGGGGACCTTGGCGAAGTCAGCGGGGCTGGTCAGATCATCTTCAAAAATCACGGTGTTTTTTGGATCGATGATTTTCACATGATATAGGGTGCCATTTTTGCGGACTTCCGCGCGACCCTCGGTGGTCGAGTAGCTCGCAAGTTTTTCCGCGACATTGACCACTCGCATCGGGCCGCTGGCACCGCTTGGCAAGATGGAGGATTCGACGAAGTCGCCGGGAAATGGGTGATTGGATGCTGGAGCCTCGCCGAGTTTTAGTTTCACCTCCAGCGGTTGACCTGCGCGGAAGCCGGTCAGCGTGACTTCATCGCCGGGTTTTGATAGCCGCAACAGGGCGGCCAACTGGCCTTCATTGACCAGCCATTGTTCGTTCATTTTCCATAAAACATCGAGCTTGTGGAGGCCGGCGTCCACGGCGGGGCCTTTTTCATCGACCGAGCGGACGACAAAACCAATTCCCGGTGGCAGCGCTGGGAGGTGGGCGGTGATGGTTTCATCTGGCTTGCTCACGTCGAGTCCGAGCCATGCGCGGGGTGCGATTGGCAATCGCGGCAAGGGCGGACGAGGCGTTGGGTCCTCGGCAACGAGCAGCAGCGACTGGCTGAGCAGTAGCAGAATGATCCAGAAATTTTTCATATCAGAACGTGCTGACGGGCATGAGCAGGATTTCCACACGCGGTTGGGAAATGCACATCTCGATGCCGGTTTGTTCGTCAAGAAGTGTGTTCTCGGCGATCGCTGTTAGGCGCAGCGACTGCATGGCTGAGCCGTCTTGATCCTCGCGCCAACCTTCGTCGGTCATCGATTCGATGCGATCGCTTTCACCGATTAAGACGAATTCTGGTAGATCTGCGGCGGATGGCAGCAGTTGTAAAATTTGTGAAGATCGATTCGCGAGCGGGAATATCAAAGCCGCAGCGACTCCGGCCGCGGCGAGGCCACCGGCGATGATGCGGCGGTCCCAATGCCGGCGCACTGCGGGGCTGCCAGCTGCTAGATCGTCGATCATCGATTCGATTTCCTGTTGGCCGGACTCGCTAAGAGCGGGCGGCATCAGGCGGGCGAGAATGGCTTCGATCGATTGTGCATCATGCATGGCGGACCTCCTTCATGCGGCGCAGTTCGTGCGCGAGTTGTTCTAACGCGTAGCGATAACGGGAAGCGGCGGTGTTCGGCGAAATGGCTAGAGTTTCAGAGATTTGAGCAAAAGTGAGGCCGCCCCAGAATTTCAACGTCACCACTTCGCGGAGTTTCGGGCTGAGGTTTTGCACGGCATTTCGCAGAATGATCGCCTCTTCGTCTTCTTCCAGCACCGGGTCTAACCACACGTCTTGGAAGTCGTTGAGGTAAATGATCGACTCCTCACGTTTTTTGCGGCGCGTTTCGCTGCGGTGGTGGTTGAGTCCGCAGAATCGGATGGTGGAAAAAACTAACGGCAGATCCGGAGGCTTGCTTTGGTGATCGGCTTGGTAGTGCCACATGCGCAGAATTGCTTCCTGCACCAAGTCCTCGGCATCCTCACGCGAATTGCTCCAACCCCGTGCGAAAAGCAACAAGCGCGGACCATTTTCGGCCAGCCATTGTTTCCATGCGCTTGATGGGGTCTGCATCATTCAAAGGGTAAATGCCTTGCTCGGGAATATTTGTCTGGAAAAATCTCCCGCTCGGGTCGGCGCTGCAGAATCATTCAAAAAACCGGATTTTTCCTGGGATAGCGGGTTTTTCTTGCGCCATTTTCTGGTGTTGCGAGGCGGAGCATGAGGTGTCGATGGGTGCGTCCGGTGCGGCATCGCTTGGCTGGAGGTAATCGTTCTGGATCAGCCATTGTTCGACTTCTGCGCCGCTGACATCTGACAGCATGTGGCCGTCGATCTCAACGCAGGGTGAAAGGGATTGGCCGCTGCGTTGTTCCATTTCCCAGCGAAATGCCGGGTTTTTGATGATGTCCTTCTCTTCGAATTTGAGGTCGTACTTGCGCATGATCGAGCGCACGCCCTCGCTCCAGCCGCAGAAGGTCTTGAGATACACGGTAATTTTTTCGGGTGTTGGTTTCATGAAGTTGTTTGAGAGGGTCACTAGTAGCAGGGCAGAGCGTTTCCGCAAGCAAATGAAATTGGCAGATTCGCGCAGCCGAAATGAATGATTGCCTTCGTCCTTGTCATGTCGTGAGCAAACCGCTTTTCTCCCTGCCACCTGCTCATCGATTGCAAATAGGCGAAAATGAAATCAAAACCCCTGATCAAAATCCTGCCGATTCTCGGCTTTCTTTGCTGTCTCACTCACAATGCTCCTGCCGCTGCGGAAGAGGATGCTAAGCCAGTTAGGAAATATGACAGCCGGAGATTTCGCTCAGGTTTACCCTATATCATCGGCGAGACGCCCAAGCAACCCGCGATAGTGAAACCCGCAGCTCCGGCGCAAGTCGAAGCCGCGCCCGCCGCGACGCCCGCGCCACAGGCAAAGCCAAACAAAGGATTTTTCTCATTCTTGACCAATCCACCGCCTGCCAAGAAGCGGAGATCCATTGCAGCTCCAACTCCGGCGGCAGAAATCGCAGTGGCAAAACCTGCCGCACCCGCGCCCGTGACACCTGTCGCGCCGCAAGCCAAACCAGCCCCGCGTCCATTTGCTTTCTTGTTCAATCAGCCTGCTAGAAAACCGAAAGCCGTTCGCACGCCGAAAGTTCCTAACGAGAATATCGCGACGCCCACGCCGCAGCGGAAGCCATTATTTTCGTTTCTGCAGAAAAAAGAGCCGCCAAAAGCATTGCTGGTCGAGTCCACCCCCGCAGTGAAAAAAACCGCGACAAATCCCGCCGTTAGAGTAAACGCAAATCAGGATTTGCCCAGCCGGACCCAGCTCGATTCCAATGACGGCTTGCGCCTGCCTGACATGCTAACATTGCCAGGAGAAGACGAATTTCAATCGACCAGTCCAGCCGCCCCCCCAAGTGGCGGCGGCACTGGCGCGGTGATTTCTCGGCCGCCCACTGATCCGCCATCACGGCCCAAGGCCAAGGAAAAAGACGGCGAGTGAGCCGTTGGGTCAACGGTGGTTGAAACGTGACATCTCGCGCTGGGCTTCGCGCAGTTCGACTTTTTTCTTCAAATCCTCGCGCTGGTCCGAGTGGGTTTTGCCTTTGCCCACACCGAGTTCCACTTTGACGCGGCGGTTTTTCCAATACATCCGCAGCAGCGGCAGCGAGCAACCTTTGATCGCGGTCGCGGCGGCGAGTTTGAGGATTTCTCGCTTATGGAGTAGCAGTCGGCGCGGGCGTTTGGCAGTGTGATTGAACCACTCGCCCGCTGTTTGCCATGGCTGAATATCGCAGCCGTAAAGAAATACTTGATCGCCTTCCACTCGCGCGAAGGCGTCTGAAACATTGATCTTACCGGCCCGAATCGATTTGACTTCGGTGCCTTTCAGCTCAAGCCCGGCCTCGAATTTATCGATGATATGAAAATCGCGGCCGGCCTTCCGGTTGGTGGCGATCTCCGGGTTCATCGGCTCAAAAGTTAGGGAGCGGGTTTTTCGATCAACCGGATCTTGCCTTCAATAATCTCGGTGAGCGCGATGTCCGCAGCACCCATGCTCGGGCGAGTCGGAATCAAGGGCGAGCGCCCGCTGTTCAACTGTCGGACGCGCTGGGAAACGAGGTTGATCAGAACCAGAGGATCGAGGACAATTTCGGCGGCTTTATCGAGTAGATCGCTTTTCATAGGTGAGTCGGGAAGTCGCGGAATGGACCGAACCTGCTCGAACGGAATGACGTTTTCGGGTAGCAGGGACGGAGAAATTTCGCTCAAAACAGATGATGGATTGTGGAGTGCCGGACGGACTGTCGGGCCGGGTGTCAAACCAAGTTTTCACAGTTATGGCAAGCCTTATCTCTGGATTTTCAAAAAAATCCCTGCTATTTCGCCAACAGATCAATGCCGCAACGCCGCAGCACAAAAACCATGAGCCAGAAAAACCCGGCCGTGAGCAGGCAGTTCACCGCCAGAGCCAGCCAGAAGCTCCAACCATTGCGCAGCATCCAAGGCAAAATGAGAAACATCGGCAGCGTGGGCAGCACGAACCAAAAGGTGCTCTCGGCGTGGTTGGCCAAACGCTGCGGAGATTGGCCGCCGTGATGCATCCACAACATCGCCACCAACGAGGTCAGCGGCAGCGCGATGAGCAGGGCCGAGAGGCGGTCGTTGAAAAGTTGAACCTTGGTGACCACCACGATGATCGCCGCGCTGATCAACAGCTTAACGAGATCGAGCGGCGTGAATGATAGCATTTTATCCCAAGGGATCTGTGTCATGAAATGTGTGCGACAGAGATGTGCTTGCCGCATGACGAGCGTAACGCTAGTTTCCTGCCATGCAAGCCAACCGTCTCACAGGGATCGCGATCCTGCTCTTCTCCCTCATTTCCCCGCTCGCCTCCGCTGCCGAGCTGAATGCCGCACAGAAATCCGCAATCGGTCGAAAAATCTGGCAGAACGAATGCGCAGGCAGCGTGACCGGGCTAACCACATGGAATCCCGGAGAGGAATTCCCGTCGTTGGGCATCGGACATTTCATTTGGTATCCAGCAGGTTTTAAAGGCCGCTTCAACGAGACATGGCCGCAGTTTGTCGCATTCGCGAAAAAACGTGGCGCAAATCTGCCAGCAGTCGCGTTAGAAAAACACAGCCCGTGGAATTCGAAAGCAGAGTTCCAACAAGATTTTAATGGCCCGCGCCTCACCGCGCTGCGCAAATGGCTAGCTGCCAATGTCACGGTGCAGACGGATTTCATCATCGCCCGCTCGCGCGCCGCCCTGCCTAAAATGCTCGCCGCCGCTCCCGCCAGCGAAAAAGCACGCATCGAACAAAACTATCACAAAGTCGCCACCACCCCGCAAGGCACCTACGCGCTGATCGATTATGTGAATTTCAAAGGCGAAGGCATTCTAACTACCGAGCGCTACAACGGCCGCGGTTGGGGCTTGTTGCAGGTTCTGGGAGAAATGCGCGACGTGCCATCCGGTGCAGCAGCCGCCACAGAATTTGCCGCTGCCGCCAAACGCGCACTCTCACGCCGAATCGTCAATTCACCCCCTGCGCGCGGCGAAAAACGCTGGGAAGAAGGCTGGCACAAACGCTGCAACACCTACGCAAGGCCGCTGTGAATGCGATACGAATCTTGAGTCACAGCAGAAGTTCACGCATTGAAGACCACTTCAATGCGCCACCTCAGGCCATAATCCGCGCCCCCCGCGTGGAGGGGCGACCAAAGCGTTATTTGACGGGCTAAACGAAACGGCGGTTTCAATCCGCGCCCCCCGCGTGGAGGGGCGACTCGCTTTGAGATATGGACCGGCCGCAAGTCCATCGTTTCAATCCGCGCCCCCCGCGTGCAGGGGCGACCAAGCGCCTCCGCTCGTTCCGCCGTGGTGCGGAGTTTCAATCCGCGCCCCCCGCGTGGAGGGGCGACCTTGTCGCCCACCGCCACAATTTGCTCATTGGCGGTTTCAATCCGCGCCCCCCGCGTGGAGGGGCGACTAGCTCCTACCGCATCAAACCGGCAGTGGCCACGGTTTCAATCCGCGCCCCCCGCGTGGAGGGGCGACGGGGTTTTTATCGAGACCTTCGCCTTTTATTGATGTTTCAATCCGCGCCCCCCGCGTGGAGGGGCGACCTGGCACGCAAGATGCCGTGACACCCAGTGAGGTGTTTCAATCCGCGCCCCCCGCGTGGAGGGGCGACTCTAACGACGGTAAACTTGTAGAGTTCGGAAGTCGTTTCAATCCGCGCCCCCCGCGTGGAGGGGCGACCTGTCAGCGGTTGTGAGCAAGGTCTTGTTCGCAGTTTCAATCAGCGCCCCCCGCGTGGAGGGGCGACCTTGACTCCGCCCTGCAAGGCCAAATCACGCGAAGTTTCAATCCGCGCCCCCCGCGTGGAGGGGCGACTGAATGCAGCTCGCTCGTCGGCCTTGTCGAACCAGTTTCAATCCGCGCCCCCCGCGTGGAGGGGCGACTCGGTTTCCACTGAGGCGAGCTTCAGCGTAACGGTTTCAATCCGCGCCCCCCGCGTGGAGGGGCGACGTGCTCGTGCATGAGGCAACAGGGATCAGCATGGGTTTCAATCCGCGCCCCCCGCGTGGAGGGGCGACGATTTCTGCATTTTCGATGCCGCAGTGATTGCTAGTTTCAATCCGCGCCCCCCGCGTGGAGGGGCGACAATTCCATTAAACAATTCTTGGCACGATGCACCTGTTTCAATCCGCGCCCCCCGCGTGGAGGGGCGACAGCGGCGGGCGTCATGCCCTGCTTCCACTGGCCGTTTCAATCCGCGCCCCCCGCGTGGAGGGGCGACGAAAGCCGACCCCTACTACAGTCAAAGGGTGGAAGTTTCAATCTGCGCCCCCCGCGTGGAGGGGCGACTGGCGGACATGGGGATGGAGATTGGAGATTGGAGTTTCAATCCGCGCCCCCCGCGTGGAGGGGCGACGCATGGTGGATAGAGGTTAGAGACAAGATTCCAGTTTCAATCCGCGCCCCCCGCGTGGAGGGGCGACTCCACGATCCGCATGAGTGCATCACGAAGATGCCGTTTCAATCCGCGCCCCCCGCGTGGAGGGGCGACAATCCGTCATATTCATAGAGCATTCGCCCAGACGGTTTCAATCCGCGCCCCCCGCGTGGAGGGGCGACCGCGCATGTCATAAAGGAAGCCGCGATCTGGATTGTTTCAATCCGCGCCCCCCGCGTGGAGGGGCGACAAGGACGGCATTGGCGACGGGCGAATCTGCGGTGTTTCAATCCGCGCCCCCCGCGTGGAGGGGCGACAACAATGGCACAGAAGCGCGTGCGCTATGGCTTGTTTCAATCCGCGCCCCCCGCGTGGAGGGGCGACTGCCAAGGTTTTTGCAATTGCTGCATCGTTAGAGTTTCAATCCGCGCCCCCCGCGTGGAGGGGCGACCCCTATCAGCACGACGATCCGCGAGGATCTGCATGTTTCAATCCGCGCCCCCCGCGTGGAGGGGCGACTCTCAATGTCTGGCAGCTTGTCTGTTTTCCCCTTGTTTCAATCCGCGCCCCCCGCGTGGAGGGGCGACTGGAATTGCAAGTGGCCTCAGTGGACATCCACGGTTTCAATCCGCGCCCCCCGCGTGGAGGGGCGACTACGATTCCGTTAGCTTTTTGACTGATGGAGTAGTTTCAATCCGCGCCCCCCGCGTGGAGGGGCGACTCAGCATCTCATTTCAGGATGATGCCATGCGGCGGTTTCAATCCGCGCCCCCCGCGTGGAGGGGCGACGGCAAAGGTGGAGTCCCTTGCTGCGCTTGGGATGTTTCAATCCGCGCCCCCCGCGTGGAGGGGCGACCTCGGCGAGGCAACGGGACATGTCGGTGGAACGTTTCAATCCGCGCCCCCCGCGTGGAGGGGCGACTTCTATCCAGCCTGCGGCGGATGCTAGCGGTGAGTTTCAATCCGCGCCCCCCGCGTGGAGGGGCGACCGCAGATTTCCGCTCGTGCGACCGCCTCGCCAAGTTTCAATCCGCGCCCCCCGCGTGGAGGGGCGACAATGAAATCGTCCAGCCATCCTCTGTCATGAATGTTTCAATCCGCGCCCCCCGCGTGGAGGGGCGACGAAGCATAAAACCCCTTCGCTTCTTGGATCAAAGGTTTCAATCCGCGCCCCCCGCGTGGAGGGGCGACTATCAGAAAGCGGATTAGCCTATGGAAATACAGTGTTTCAATCCGCGCCCCCCGCGTGGAGGGGCGACCTCACAACCAATGAATAAAAACTACCGCGATAATGTTTCAATCCGCGCCCCCCGCGTGGAGGGGCGACCGCGCTTAGCCAGCTCAACGCGGAGGGAGACACGTTTCAATCCGCGCCCCCCGCGTGGAGGGGCGACTACCCAGTGGCTACTTGACCACGGACAGTTAGACAGTTTCAATCCGCGCCCCCCGCGTGGAGGGGCGACTCAGCTCACGAAGGCGCTGGAGGCACTAACACTAGTTTCAATCCGCGCCCCCCGCGTGGAGGGGCGACCATGAAGATCTGCCTTTCTAATTCCGCCATCCTCGTTTCAATCCGCGCCCCCCGCGTGGAGGGGCGACTTCGTCTTTCTTCTGGCTACGAACTTCTCGCGTGTTTCAATCCGCGCCCCCCGCGTGGAGGGGCGACGCGAGGCCGCAGTGCGCCTCGCAAAAGAGCGTGAGTTTCAATCCGCGCCCCCCGCGTGGAGGGGCGACCTCCATGGCGGACTGGTCTGCGGCGAAAACGCTCGTTTCAATCCGCGCCCCCCCGCGTGGAGGGGCGACCGCGCGAAGGCTCTCACGATTCCTTTGATCCAAGTTTCAATCCGCGCCCCCCGCGTGGAGGGGCGACCAACGGCGAACCGGATTGGCAGGCCGAAGGCGCGTTTCAATCCGCGCCCCCCGCGTGGAGGGGCGACCGGCTACTATCGAGACTCAATGGGAAAAGTCGGTGTTTCAATCCGCGCCCCCCGCGTGGAGGGGCGACCACACGCTGCGCCGGATGACTCTCGATAATCCCGGTTTCAATCCGCGCCCCCCGCGTGGAGGGGCGACGGGAATTTTTTTCGGTAGTCGTCAGCCACGTTAGTTTCAATCCGCGCCCCCCGCGTGGAGGGGCGACACTCAAGCGGCGCAGACAGGAGGTGGTGAAGTGTTTCAATCCGCGCCCCCCGCGTGGAGGGGCGACCAATTCAAGCACGCCGCGAAGTTCCGTAGGGTTTGTTTCAATCCGCGCCCCCCGCGTGGAGGGGCGACCTTGGCCGCGGTGAATCCAATCCACTCAAGATTGTTTCAATCCGCGCCCCCCGCGTGGAGGGGCGACAGCCATGCATTCCGCGAAAGCGCCACGAGTGCAGTTTCAATCCGCGCCCCCCGCGTGGAGGGGCGACTGCGGGAGTCTGGGACCCGCTTCGCACTAAGAAAAGAACAGAGTGTTCCGCGAACCCATTTGTTTTTTGAGATGGGGCGAAAAAAATAATTAATGAAATGATGTCAAAGAGCGAGATTCGTAGGAGCGTGGCCCATCGCGAACCTGCCGGGTTTTTTCAGACCACTCGGGGTTCGCGGGAGCCTCGTCCGGCGGTTTAAAAAGAAAGTAGTCGAAGGGAATCAGAGAATCAGTGGACCTTCAATATCATATCCCTGCTTGGCTCCATGATGCTCCACCCGGTGGTGCCAATTGGTGCCGAGGTAATAGAATCGCAGGCTATCCGTTTCTGGTTCGATGATTTCTAGCAAGCGGTTTTTCAAAGCGACCAATTGGCCAGGGTCCACTTTGCACTCGAAGACGGAATTTTGCACACGTTGGCCGTAATCGAGACAGGTTTTTGCAGTTCGCCTGAGGCGAGACTTGCCGGCTGGTGTGCTGGTAGAAACATCGTATGTGACGAGGATGTACATTTGAAATTTCAAATTTGAGATTTGAGATCGCCCGCCGCGGTAGGTCTAGCGGGCGAGGAAGGCGGGATAGGCGTCGAGATCTCCGCGCAGGTGGCGGGCGAGCAGGCGGGCCTGGAGATGTGGCAGCAGGCCGATGGTGGTTTTTTCATCGAGAAACGGGTGGTTGATTTCATCTTGTTTGCGTTCTTGCCAAGCCGTTAGGACTTTCTTGCGGGAGTCATCTTTAAGCAACACCGCGCCATTTTCCTTGAAGTCGAAGTCTTTGCTGGTGATTTGTTGACGGTTGAGCAGAGACAGCGCGGTTCGGTCTGCTAGAAACGCGCGGAATTCTTCCATCAGATCCAGTGCAAGCGATGGACGGCCGGGACGATCACGGTGGAGAAAGCCGCATTGTGGATCGAGCCCACAACTTTCTAACGCGCTGCGACAGTCATGCATGAGCAAGACGTAGAGGAATGAAAGCAGGGCATTCACTGGATCGAGCGGCGGCCTGCGGCTCCGACCGGAAATGGTGATCGCTGGATCATGATTTGTTAGCAGATAGGGAAATGCCGCGAAGTAGGCTGCTGCCGACTCACCCTCGGTGCCACGCAGCATGTCGAGCGAAGTGGCCCGCGAAACAAAGCCGATGCGCACCGCGAGAAAATCCGCAGCGTTGGTTAGTGCGGTGGCTCGTTCGGCGGATTTTTCGCCATGATCGCGGGCGGCGCGCATCAAGACGTGGCGGGTGTTAGCGAGTTTCGCAGCGATCATGTTAGCGGCGATGGCGAGCGAGGCTGGTTCGTGGTCTGCGCGGCGGTATTGTTCGCGTCGCAGCAGGATATTTCCCGAGGTGAAACCATTTGAACAAGCGAGGAATTTCCCGTGCGGATTGTGAAATGACAACGAGACTTTGGCCTCAGCACAGGCTGCCATCAGCGCGGCGGAGCAAGAAATATCCCAGCCAAAACACGCGATGCCATCCAGATTGTGCAGCGGCACGCGGAGCTTAGTTTCCCCCTCATGGCGGATCTCCACGGCCGCCCCATCCTTGCGCAGATAGGCACCTTCCAAGGTTAAAAACAAAGTATTGAGGTGTGTCTTCATCGCTTCGTGAATTTGAGATTTGAGATTTGAGATCCATCAGACCGGACCGTTCTTGCGTTCCCATTCGAGGCGGGAGGGATGATCGGGCGGGAACTTCTTCATGCCTTCGCGCATCATTGCATCGAAGGATTTTCGTGACTGATCCGCGTTTTGTTTTTTCTGCCATTGATCTTTGCTCTGCTCATTCAAATGCCGTTGCCCCTCGATCTCGGAGTTCTGCAACGAATCCGCCCACCCGCGGATCTGCCGGGAACAACTCTCTGCGATGGATTTCAAATTTGAAATGTCAGATTTGAAATCCACCAGCGCAGGCCGCCGCTCGAAGTAACACAGCATTGATCTCACCTCGCCTGCCGATCCTCTGGCGATGTAGAGAAATGCCAGCAACTCATTCTTCGTCCCGCGCTCGAAGCCTTCTGCGATGTTGTTGGAAACTGATAGTGAGCAGCGGTCTAGTTGGTCTCGCTTGGAAAATGTGATCTTCTCTTTTGCTGCGATTAGAAAATCCTCGCAGCCCTCGGCGAGGCGGATCGCATCCTGCCACACTGGCAGATCTTCGAATCTTTGATAGGTCATGTGTTTGGGGATTTGAAATTTGAGATTTCAGATTTGAGATTGGAGATTGATTGAAAACCACGCTGCCGCGCCCTTTTTGAAGCGCATCGCGAGGGGCTGGCAGAAGTCGATCAATGAACAAGCATCGCAGCGGCGTGCTTCGTATTCTGCAAGTGGTGTGCGGCCACTGGTGAAACACTCGCGGACCTCGGCGGTCGTGTTTTTCACTAACTCACGCAGCACATCATCAAATTTCACCTCCGTCCGTCGCCGCTTCTCGCCGTAATACAAAGCTCCGCTCTCTATCCGAATCTTTAGCATTTCCTCCAAACACATCGCCTGCGCACACAACTGCACCTCATCAGCCCGGTGTGACTTCGGCTTGCCGCGCTTGTATTCCACCGGCACCGCTCTCGCAGGGCATTTCAGATTTGAGATTTGAGATTTGAAATTTCCTTCGGGCGGCTTATGCGCAGCTTGAGTGGCTCTTCCTCTCAAATCTGAAATCTCAAATTTCAAATCGCCTCCGAAGGCCGAAAACTCCACCACATCACAAATCCCAGTCAAACCCAGCAGCTCCGAAACCACCGGCATCCCGCGTGTGATCCGCACGCCCGCCTTCGTTTCATCCGCTCCTTCATGCGCATTTTCATGCATCGCCCGACCCTCGGCGGTGAACTTGTTTTCCGCCCACGCCTGCTCCAGATGAATCAACGCACATTGCCGCGGACAATACAGCCAATGTTGCAGCGCGGAAATCGGGACGAACTGGTCTTCGGGGAACATTTGGGGAAAGACGCGAGAATTGGAAACAGAAGAGTTGAGAAAACAAAGCGCGTTTTACGATACTTTCAGTCACATGATGATTTCGATATGAAATGGATTGATGACTTGGATGCCGCCGTACTTTTGGCCGTGGCTCATGTCTTCTGAATAGACGATGGAACAGCCAATTTCTTCGGCGGAGGCGATGATGAGTGAATCCCAATGAGAGAGTTGGTAACTCAGGTGAAGCTCCAGGGCTTTTTGAAAAGTAAGAAAGGTGATTCCAGCGATTTTGAACTCGAACCACTCACGCAGCCATCGGGATTCTTGGTCTCTCGATAAGTTCAGTTTCTTTGGATTTCTCGCGACCGTGATAAATTCATTGAGAACCTGAACCGATAGATGCAGTTGCGGGAGCAGGAGGATTTCTCTGGCGATTTGCCTTTTTCTAGAAGCTTCCTCCGTGCTGTCCACCGCATAGACAAGGATGTTTGTATCAACGAAGGCGTTCTTCATAACATTCGTCGCGGTTGAAAATCCAAGGTTCTTGGCGAGGCTCGTTTTTGCCGCGGGCATCGGCTTCTGCGTAGAGTTCGAGCAGACGTTTCACTCGGTTCTGCTCGGCGATTTCCTGTTCCGTCTGATCGATTTCTTGTGATTCGAGGAAATCCCGCACCATCGCACTCACGGACGTCCCTTTTTGCGCCGCACGGAGGCGGGCCTTGCGGTAAGTGTCGTCGTCGATTTTTAAAGTGATGTTCTTCATGACTGCGCTGCACAGTAACTGTGCTAAATTGGAGAGTCAAGGAGCCGATAGCGCTGGGTTGGGCTGTTAGGAGAATCCGGCTGGGTCATCTGGATGAGGCCGGCAGTCAGGGCAGGCTGGAGGTAATTCCGGCGGAAGGTGGGAAGGTGCTTGAGATCTAGCCGCGCCATCAACACTGCGGCGGCTAGAATTTCACCTTTCCCGAACACACTGAGCAACCGTTTTACTTGGTCGCTTAGTGGGTCGCTCACTTGGTCGGTAGCAGGAGCTGCTAACAGCGCTTCTAGCAAGGAGCCAAGGATGAATTCCGCGAAGGGCGCGGCATTGGCGGCCTGATCGGATGCAGCCAAGGCCTTGTAATATCCGGCCTGCCGATCATGCACCACGGTTTCCATCGGCAGATAGGCCAGTTGAGGTTTCCACGCCGATAGAATAAGCGTCTGCCACAACCGCCCGATCCGGCCATTGCCATCCGCAAACGGGTGAATGAACTCAGCTTTCTTCTCGATGGCCAGCGACGATTGAATCGAGCGGATGCGATTTTCCCGCCGCAGCTTTGGGGAAGCTACACCCCCACCCGCCTCCCACCGGCCCATGGCTTCGCTGATCCGGCTGATCAGATCGATCAACCTCGGCGTGATGGTGAGCGGCGGGGAGTAGGACATTGGATTTGAAATTTGAAATTTCAGTTTGAGTGACTTACGGGCTTCGTTTTGCCAGCACATTCTTCCACTCCGCAAGCGGCATGAAGACTGGATTGTCAGCTGCGGGCACTTCCTTATCCCACGCCCACCAGCCGCCGGCGATCTCGGCAAGCATCCGGCATTCACGGCTGGCAGAAAGAATGCAATCCCGCTTGGGCAAAGACTCTGGACGGTCCGCCTCAGTCCATAACTCGAACTCCAAATCAACGAGCCAACTCGCGCAGAATCCGTCCTGAGAATACTCCTCCATCTTGTAACGAAGAAGCTCCCGGGCCAGTTCCGCTCGGCTGGGTGTTGGTGGAGCGTCGGGCATGGTTAGATGCGGCGGATGAGGGTGATGCCTTCCGGAATGGCGGACTCGTCGATTGAAACTTCATAGTCAGAAAATGAGCGGGGCACTTCGACATCTGGCTTTTTCAAGACGGTGACGAGGTCGAAGAGTTTGTGGCTGGGAGCTGCGCCTAATTTATTTTCGTGCTTAAAAACTAAGAGACCTCTCGCATTCATCTCACCACGGGCCGCAGAGTGATCGTGATCGAACATGTTTTCTAAACTTTGGAATAACATCTCCAGATCTTCTTCAGAGAATCCTGTCTGAGCTGCAAATGGAGCGCTTATGAACCCGTGGCATCGATAAAGTCCGTATGGAACGATGTCTTTTCTACCCATAGTCCGGTTGCTTCCTTCTTGATTTTCGGATTCCGCTTCAGTGGTCACCGCCATGCGAGTTAACGATTGTTCTTGAGCTGCAATGGGGTCGATGGATGTGGAGAAAGCAATTTGAACAGGTCCGCGAACTTGGCCACAATTGACGCCTGTGGTCATCACCGCTCCAAACATGCGGATATCGAAGTAGGTTTGGCACATCCAGCTACGTGCCTTGTCGGCCATTTCGTTTCTCTCCTGAGCTTTTGTCTTATCATTGATCTTGAGACCTAGGGCATCATAAGCCTTTTGATGAGTTTGATTGAGAATAGAACGTTCTTTGACATAAACATCGTAACCAGCTTCTGGTTTTCCATCATCGTCAGCTTTTATGAGATTGATGTAGTTTCTAATTTTTCGTTTTAGGCACACATCTGAAACCCAGCCGAGTTGGGTTTCAAAATCCATTCGCGGGGCGTTGGCATTGTCTGGATCTCCGTTTGGATTGCCGTTTTTGACATCGAAAAGGAAAACGAATTCGTAACGATTTTTGATAGGTGTGTTCATTTATTTGGTTAGTTCTGTTTTTGATTCTTTTTCTTTGAGAGGTGCGATGAGGAGTGCTGGGTCGAATGGATCGAGAGTTTGTCCGTTGATGAATGCGATTCGTGACTCCGTAGATTGCCTGTGCCAATGGTTTTGATGATGAAACGCAAGGGTGAAAAGAGCTTGGTCTTTCGTGTTGAATGTTTCCTTCATATCCGATGGGCTGAGGGCAGCTTGAATGATTTCAATTTCGGTATTGAGACGTCTTGCGAGACCTCCAACTTTGTTGCCTTTGTTTTTAAGAGCTGTTTTATAGTGTCTGCGATACGGTTCTCCGAGAACTGCATAAGTTGCGAGTGGGCGAGCGAAAAACTTGGCGTAGTTCTTGGTGGTGAGGTCTGCGTTCACGGTTCTTGGTAAGTTAGCAAGCCGCTGCATTTCTCCATAACAGGAAAAGATGCGACCCATAAGGTAGGGGAATTTGTTTTCTGTTGGATTCATGACATTTGTGAGGTTGGTGAATTTATGGTTTCGAATTAGATAGGCTTTGAATAAGCCTGCGCGGATGTCTGCTCGGTGGGATGATCTCCATGAGTCGTCATGGATTTCCGCCAAATTACGACGGAGGGCGTTATGGATTAGGCTTTCGGGAAACGGATAATTTTCTCCTTTGTGAATGGCTTGATAGAATTGAACGGCTTGTGGCGGCGAAATGTTGTCTCTTTTTCCATCCAGAACTGTGCTCTCAAGCAAGAGGTTTGTTCCATATCGTGGAACAGGGTCTTTGCCTTCTTTGGTTTGAGTTAATGGCTCAATTTGAAGGCTTTCATAGTGGAACTCCAGATTTTCATATAACCTCATGGCCGTTGTCTCGAAGTGATCACGGACAATAATGCGTCCCTGTGAGCCTGAGAGTGTGAAGGCATGAAATTCGGAAGCGTCATCCTTGATGGGCTTGATACCTTTCCAAGATGAGGCAAGGAGGTTGCTAAAGCTACCTTGCTGCTCATCGAGATATTTGATCCAGAAACCCTTCGGCCAATACGCGATTACAGTATCCTTGGCGATGTTCTCGAACCGCTTCGGGAGCTGCTTGCCTTCTTGCGTTTCAAAGGCGGGGTCCATCAAACGATTGAGTGCGGTCGCTATTGCTTGAGACGCTGGTGGGCTAATGCTTGCGTTCTCCGAGCTTGCCCAGCCTTGAGATTCGAAAGCCTGTGCATTAAATGAGACGAGACCTGCGCCGGATGAAGTCGCCCCAGGCACTCTTTTGATAGACGGGAATAGTGCTTCTTGGGTGAATGGCTTGCCGGTAACGAGGCACATTTTGGTTGCTGCGCCTTGCTGTGAAGTAGGATTAGACATCCGTTTCCAGTAATCAACTACATGGTCTTCTTCATGGACGTAGTCCTCACTATTTGGGAGAACCTTAAAGGCGAATTGATCATTAGAGACAAGATTGTCCGGAAGCGCAATCGGCAGCCCATTTGCACGGACATTTCGAAGAAAAGTCAGTAATGCTTTAATAGAGGGCGATTGTGTCGCTTCGTAACATGAAGATACGTCGTTGATAAAAAGATCATGACGGTTACAGAGTTTTTCATCCGTCTGAGCCTTTCCTATCTCACTGTTAGGCAAAAATCCAAAAACGTAGTCGGCCTTATCCACGAGAAAGTAAGCGTAAGCACCGCTCGTGCGCCCTGCCCCTGTTTCGATAACGAACTGCCGGGGTATTAAAAGGCGCTTGGTGAGTTCTTTGCGTTTCTTTTCCTTGCCCTTTTTATCGTATTCTGGAGGGGCGAGTTCTTTGTTTGAAATGATGCCGCCTTTGGCGAGATTTCCATTGATATCCAACAAAATAGTCCAAGCGACAGGCTTCATTTCGAAGGACGTGTCTGTGATGAGTCGCTCTTCTTGGGCGAGCTGATAGAGGGTTCTTAACATGATTCTACGGTGTATTTGAGGAGACTTTGGCGAGCCTCGTCTGGGTTTTCTGGAACGATGATTGTTCCGTTTTTCATCATCGCATGAAAGAAGATCGGGATACTCCGGTCGTCCTTTTGCGATCCTTTGTAATCGATGTCCCACAGCATGATCCCTAAATCTTTCGTGTCTGGGATCGTAGCTGGTTGTTTCTCGATGAGTTCAAGTTCCGCAATGCACTCACGGCAGCCAAAGTAGGGTTGTTGAAAATGCTGCCCTTTTGACATACGGCGGACAAACATCTCATGAAACTTGTTGATGTTGTCGTCGGATCCCGCCCGTGAGGTCATGGTAAAGTGCAGTGTGATCGCGTATTCGACATTGCTCAGTGCGACGGTGTTTCGCATCGCACGATCACGGTCTGCGTGGAGGTAAGGGGCTGGTCCGCCATTGGTAATGATGGATTTGCTCGGTGCCGAAGCTTTGGTTGAAACCTCGTTTCGACGAAAGGAGGTCCATTTGATCGGGCTAAGAATCTGGATCTTCGAAACATGCCAAGCAATGGCAGGTTTCCAAAGAACCGCCTCGACCAATCCGCGGGCTGCGCTGGGCGTGATGCAGGGATAGGAGAAGCGTTCTGACTTAAACTCAGGTCGGGTGAAGATTGCGAGCGGGCCTTTGGCGCGAATGATGTAGGTAGGACTCTTCATTTCTTGAAGGGGAAGAAACGCCCAGCACCTGAACCTTCAGATGCGGGGCGTGATGGATGTTAACTTCTTACGGTGCAGGACCAGCTTGGATACTGGTCGCCTTTACCCCGATTATTTTGCCAGTGCAGAGGTTGGAGGTTGGTCAGATCGTCTTGGCCACCGTTCGATACGGGGTTTCGATGATCCACTTCCCACCCTAGGTCTGTAATGGCTCCATAAGAGTGACGATAGATTGTCGCTCCGCATTGGTCTTTGGCATAGCCGGGTCTCCCTGGGATGGGAGTCGCTCTGCGCCATACTGCTTCGATAGTGGCATCCGGGAAGGATCCACCTGTTCTTGTGGTGTTATGTTTTCTTTGCATATCAATGTTTCTTTCAGTCTGAAAGAGCCATTGACGGGGCTTACAAAAAACACTACCTTTCCAGCCTCTTACCGAAGGACAGTCTGTATTTTTCAGCCCGTCAATTGGGCCCGGATCGCTTAACAGCGATCCGGGTTTTTTATGCCCAAACATTTGAGGACAAGCAAGCGATATTTTGATAAAGAACAAAAATTGCTTCTCGGAAGTCTTGATTCCTAGAAGCAATGGTGTTAAATTCTTCCGGTCGCCCCTGCACGGGGGCGCGGATTGAAACCGAGAAGCAATCTTCGTCGCGTTTAGACGCCCCCCGTGAGGGGGGCGTGGATCCAGCTTAATCATGACATCCAAGGTAGGTTTGGGATTCGGTGTGGAGCATCAGACCGAGATCTTTCGAGTAGATCTGATCGAGTGAGGCTGGGTGAACGAAATGGGAGAAGCCACCTTCGAGTAGCGGTTCTGTGAATGGCTTCACAGTTTCAAAATCATGTCGCGTTAGACTAACGGTGTAGGGTTGGAGTGAGCGGAAATGCCCTCGGCTGAGTTTTTGGCCATATTGAAGAATATCTCTCACAGTTTTTAATTTTTTTTCGCCGTCATGCCCCCATGGAACTACGACGGTGTAGGCTTTGTGATCGTCGATGAGTTTGTAGCGTCTCGCGACATCTTCCAGATTTCTCTCTTCATATGCCGCCAAGACAGCGGCAATATCCCGGCTTGCTCCTGCTTGATAGAGGTGACGGAAATATTCATCGTAAAGATTTAGGTCTGCCAGATGATCTGGGGGTTGATCACCGATGACAACCCGAGTGATCGAAGCGCAGTTGGCAAGAAAGCCGAGTAACTTTTGCTCCGACTGATAGACGACGAACTCGCCGCCTTGTGGAATTTCTCCGTGTCGGTTGCAGCGTCCTGCAGACTGTGCCAGAGAATCCAACCCAGCGAGTGCACGAACGACCCGTTGGTAGCTGTGATCCACACCGCATTCAATGAGTTGGGTGCTCACCACGGTGCAACAGAGTTCTCCTTCTAAACGAGCTTTGATATCCGAGAGTTTTTTCCTTCGATGGGCCGCACAAAGATTCGTTGAAAGGTGGAAAAGCGACTCAGCATCAACGCTACCATTGATTTTTTCGAAAATTTCAGAGGCTTCTCTGCGGGTGTTTACGATAATCAATTTTCTCGTTGCGGCTGAGTCGAGAAGCAGACGGGCGGCTGAGTCTATATCCTTTGGTTGATCAATGTCCCAAGTTACTGACACGCGACTGCGAGTGATTTTTTGGTGAAGTTCCTCTATCAGGCTTTCAGGAATGATCGGAGTCATTTTTGGAAATCCTAGCGGAAACTTCTTTCGGTATTCAAAGGCTGGCTGCGTGGCTGTCGATAAGACCAATGAGCAGTTGTAGTGATCTACGAGTTCATTCAATGCACGCAAAGTAGGATCGAGAAAAGAAGTCGGAAGACACTGCGCTTCATCAAGAATGATGGTTGAGTTGGCTATATTGTGAAGCTTGCGGCAGCGCCCTCGTTTGTTAGCGAAAAGTGACTCGAAAAACTGGACTGTGGTGGTAACAATTACAGGAGCTTCAAAATTTTCTGCTGCCAACTGTTTATTCTTCGCCGCTGCGGTCTGTTGGTCAGCGTCGCTAAAGTCATCAAGATTTGAATGATGTTCGATTACGTTTTCCTCGCCCAAGCATCGGCGATACTCATCTGCAGTTTGCTCAATAATCGTAGTATAGGGAGCAAGCACTATAACACGGCGATGACCGCAATAGATAGCATGTCGAAGGGCGAAGGACATCCCTGATAGCGTTTTTCCTCCGCCTGTTGGAACATTGAGAGTAAAGACGCCAGACGCCTGAGATGCAGAAGTTTGACATGTATCGAGTATTCTCTTGCGGTGTTCGTTGATGGCCTTTTTACGAGGGTCTTGTGGTAGTGTTTCGAAGTGACTGAGTTTTTCGTCAAGTCGTTGGTTCATTTCCGCGATGGTGGTGTATTCGAATCTTCGAGAGCCCTTATCGAGTGCTTCAGTGACAAGGGAATCAGCATCCACCAAGCAGGAGAAAATCATGCGAGTAAAGAAGGGGAGAGAAAATGCTGATGGAGCATCGGATCTCTCCACGCGCGCCCAGACAGGAAGCAAAGGAATAGCCTGCTTTGATAGAAGCCTTTGGACTTCATCAGACCAATCCAAGACGAGTGGGTCGTTGTTTTTTAGTCTCTGTAACAACGGAGTTGAAGAACCTTCACCTTGATCACGAAAGTTAGAGAGACCTGCGTGATGCCCTGCAATTACAGCGGCTAGCGGATAGTGATGTGTGCCTAATGCAAGATGGGATCCAAATAGCAATTTTGCTAGAACGGCACCCGCTCCTGCGTGTTCTACCGAGATACTCTCTCCCTCGAGCTTTTTCTGAAAATCACGGTTATATTTTCCGAGATCATGCCAGAGTCCGGCGAGGAAGCCCCAGTCGTGAGCGGATTTGGCTTCTGGGGAGTTTGTCGGGAACATCTCTGTTGCGAACTTGGCGGTCCAATAGGCGACTTTGTTGAGATGTCCGTGGTCGGGACTCATCTCCTCGCACTTTTTGCATGTTTCGCGTTGGCACTGGTCTATTGCATTACCGAATGGTGTGAAAAGAGGCTCCCAATATTCTTGGGATTTGCCGTCGAGACTGTGCGCGAAGAAGGACACTTGGTTTAAAATGAGGGTTGAAATGAATGCATTCCGTTGTCAGAATGCAGGCATGGCGACATTAACGATTCGAAATTTACCGGAGGATTTGCATTTGCTGCTCAAGGAGCGGGCAAAGAGAAACCGTCGGAGCTTGAACCAAGAGGTGATTTTGATTTTGGAAAGTTTCCCTGATTCGGGTGAAGGAGCGATCCATGCAACTGAGCTGGTTGAGCTGACATCAAAGGAACTGGATTGACCTTCGCGGTGTGGCAGCCAGCGCTTGAAGGGTTCCGCTTTCGGGGATGGGACGGACTGGATGAGGCGGAGGAGTTGCTCGGTATCGGCAACATCGGTCATGCGTTGTTTGCCGTCGGCGGCGGTCATTTTCAAACCGTTACAATTTGTAACGGTTTCATTTCCCTCGTCCATGAGGCGCTTTTTCATGACGCGCCAATAGACTGAGGGATTCGGACTATCGGTCAGGATCGCGATGACATCGACGATGGCGAACACCCATTTTTGCTCGGCGGCGTTCCAAGCGCGGCGGACTTGTTTTTCTTCGAAGAGCGAGATGGCGTACATGGCGGTGATGGGCGTGGGCAGGCAAGATCGAAAAGCGGATGAGTTTTTTGAACTGCGGTGATTTAGGCTGTTCAGATAGGCACCTGTCAAGCGGGCGATGAGAGATTATGCGGAAGTTGTTGCCCTGCGGCGCGGGCGGCGGGGATATTGGTTAAAGACTTATTGATAGAGATGGTTGGCTCATCGGATGTCATCCGATGTCACTGAGAACTTGCGCCGAACGGGGCATCGTGGGTTCGATGATTTTTCCATCGATTTGTGGTTTTGGGACATTAGGATCAGCCGACTCTGATGTTTGAAATGCTATGAAGATCGTTTTTCGCTTAAAATTCCATACCGTGTTAGGTCAGTCGCTCTGGCTAAAACTTGTGACTCTGCTGAAGGGATCGGATGTTCGATTCGAGCAGGTTTTACCGATGCATTGGATCAATGACGGACAATGGCAGGCGGATATTGATGTCAATGGAGCCGATTTTTTGGGCTTTGAATATAGCTATCAACTCCGTCAGGAAAACAATGCGATGGTGTTAGATGAGTGGTCGCGGCTTTGTTCTACCGAGGCAGACTCAGCGATGACAGGAGCTTTGTTGCTAGAAGACACTTGGTGTTCGGCGGGCACGGTGGATTACGCGTTTGAAACCAAGGCGTTTCAGGCGGTGCTGTCGGCTCGCGGGCCGTTTGCGCGCTTGGTGATTCCCGCGGATGCGAATCACATTTTTCAACTCAGGATGGCGGCGGTGCCGGTGGGATTGGTGCCCTGTTTGATCGGCAGCGTCTCAGAGATTGGCGATTGGGGTTGGCATCATGCGTTGCCTTTGCAAGAGGTGGCAGCGAATGTTTGGTGTGCCAGTCTTTACCTACCAACAGATTGGCGGATCGAATACAAATACGGACTTTTCGATCTAGCATTGGGCTGCGCTGTGTCATTGGAACTCGGCGAAAATCGGCTGCTAGAAAAGCATTCGATCTCTGGAAAACAAATGACGCGGGTCAGTGACGAAAACTATCGTCGGGACATTTCCAAGTTATTCAAAGGAGCTGGCGTTGCGGTTCCAGTGTTTTCATTGCGCAGTGAACAGGGACTCGGAGTGGGCGAGTTTGCGGATCTCAAACCGCTGGCAAATTGGGCTAACAGCGTGGGTTTAAAGATGATTCAAATCCTGCCGATCAATGACACGACATCGTCTCATGACTGGACGGATTCCTATCCGTATTCGGCGATCAGCGTGTTTGCGCTGCATCCGATTTACTTGAGGATCGATGATCTTGGATATGCGATGCGCGCGGGATTCGCGGAGGAACTGGATGCTGCTAGAGAATGGCTCAACACACTGGAGCATGTGGACCACGAGGAAGTGATGAAGGCAAAATCCGGATTCCTGCGGGAAATTTTCACTAAACATCATGCAAAGATCACGGCCGGGAATGGTTTCTGTGAGTTTCTAGCAAATAACAGAGAGTGGCTTTTGCCTTACGCGGTTTTCTGTGTGAAGCGCGATCATTACGGCACGGCGGATTTCAGCCGATGGAAAGATTGGGCAGCGTTCGATCATGCTCGGATAGAGGCTCTTGGATATCCATCTCACCCCGAGTGGCCGGAGATTTCCTATCACATTTGGCTGCAATACGAATTGGACCGCCAGCTGAGTGACGCCGTCTATCACCTGCATCAAAATGGCCTAGCGCTCAAGGGCGATCTGCCAATCGGCATTGACCGGCAATCGGTGGAGGCATGGTCCGCTCCGCATTTGTTCAAGATGGACGCGCAGACTGGCGCACCGCCGGATGCTTTTGCAGTCAAGGGCCAAAACTGGGGATTTCCGACCTACAACTGGGAGGCCATGCGCGAGAACGGTTATGCTTGGTGGCGTTCGCGTTTTGAAAAATTGAGCCGTTACTTCGATGCTTATCGGATCGATCACATCCTTGGGTTTTTCCGGATCTGGCAGGTGCCTATTGATCAGGTTGAGGGCATCATGGGCTGGTTTGATCCGGCGCTGCCGATTCACATTGATGAATTCGCGCAGCGTGGGATTGGCTTCAACTATGACCGATTCTGTCGGCCCTATATCCGCGAGCGGTTTCTGTGGGAACGCTTCGGCGAAACTCTACCAGAAGTGAAAAAACTTTATCTAGAGGATTGCGGAAACGGCAACTATCAGCTCTGCGAACATGTCTCGACTCAGCGGCGGATCGCCGAGCATTTTGCAAAGACCAAAGCAGAAGACCTAGCAGAGAAAGAGCGGTTGGAAACAATGCGCCGAGGTTTATTCGATTGTGTAAGCGATGTTTTGTTTTTCGAAGTTCCCGGATCAAATGGCACACAATTTCATCCGCGCTATTCCATGCAGATGACACATTCATTTCACGACATGGATCGCGAAACCAAGTGGCGGCTGGAGGAGTTGTATGTAAATTACTTTTTCGTTAGGCAGGAAAATTTCTGGCAGGCACGGGCATATGAAAAGCTTCCAGCGATGAGACGCGCCAGCCAAATGTTGCTCTGCGGCGAGGATCTGGGCATGGTGCCGGGCTGCGTGCCGGGCGTGCTCAAGGAGTTAGGAATTCTATCTTTGGAAATCCAACGAATGCCAAAATTTTCTAACGTCGAGTTTTCTGACATTTCGCGGACACCTTACATGAGCGTGGTCAGCCCGTCCACGCATGACATGCCCACTTTGCGTGGATGGTGGAGAGAAGATCATCGTGTTAGCGGAAATTTTGCCTGGCAGATGCTTGGCATCGCATTTCCGCCGGCCGAGTTGAGCGGTCAAATCGCCACTTCTATCGTGCTCCAACACCTGCAATCTCCCTCCATGTGGGCAATTTTTCCGCTGCAAGATCTATTGGCGATTGATGAAAACCTGCGCCATCCAGATCCTGACGCGGAGCGAATCAACGTGCCCGCCATCATGCCGTATTACTGGCGTTACCGGACGCATTTGGGCCTTGATGAATTGGCGACTGCCGATGGTTTGAATGATCAAATTCAGAGTTTATTGCAGGCGACTGGGCGATGAGGTCAATTTTCCAATAGGGTTCTTGACCGCGCGAGGGGACTGCAAATAGGGTTCGCCCGACTATACGACACCCTACATCCAATTTCCGCATTATGAACATCCACGAATATCAGGCCAAGGAACTCTTTGACCGCTTCGGCGTGCCCAGTCCGCAAGGAAAAGTGGCCTCCACACCTAAAGAAGCTTACGATGCCGCAAAATGGCTGGGGGTCAGCAGGCTGGTGGTCAAGGCACAAGTCCACGCCGGCGGTCGCGGCAAGGGCGTGTTTAAAAATGGTTTCAAAGGCGGCGTGCAGCTCGTCGATTCACCCGAAGCCGCGCGTGACATGGCCGGCAAAATGCTCGGACAGATACTCGTCACCAAACAAACCGGTGAGGCGGGCCGCATGGTGCGCAAGCTGATGATCACCGAAACCGTGGATATCAGCCGGGAACTCTATCTAGCCATTTTATTGGATCGCCAAACCTGCCGCCCAGTCATCATCGTTTCCACCGAAGGCGGAATGGATATTGAGGAAGTGGCCGCCAAAACTCCGGAAAAAATCCTGCGAGAATTCATCAATCCGCTCGCAGGCCTACAAGCCTATCAGGTCCGCAAACTCTGCCAGAATCTCGGCCTCCAAGCAACAGCACGCCAGTTCGGCCGTTTGCTCCACTCGCTCTACAAGCTTTTTATCGAATGCGATTGTTCAATGGTGGAAATCAATCCCGTGGTGATCACCACTAACGATCACGTCTATGCGCTGGACGCCAAGTTGAACTTCGACGACAACGCAAGGTATCGCCATCCCGAAATTTCTGCCATGCGTGATCGCGATGAAGAAGATCCGCGTGAAGTAGCAGCTTCCGAACACGAACTCAATTACATCGGTCTTGATGGAAATATCGCCTGTCTAGTCAATGGTGCCGGTCTAGCAATGGCCACCATGGATATCATCAAACACTACGGCGGAGACCCTGCGAACTTCCTTGATGTCGGCGGTGGAGCATCGAAAGAAGCCGTCACTGCGGCCTTCGGCATCATTCTCGGCGATCCGAATGTGAAGGGCATCTTTATCAATATTTTCGGCGGCATCATGGATTGCAATGTCGTGGCGGAAGGAGTGGTCGCAGCAGCTCGGGAAACCAAACTTTCACTTCCGTTAGTCGTGCGACTAGAAGGCAACAATGTAGAAGTCGGCAAGGCCACGCTGGCTGCATCTGGCCTAGATATCGTCTCCGCAGATGGCATGGCGGACGGCGCGCAGAAAATCGTGGCGGCAGTCGCCTGAGCCAGTGATGTTACCCTATCGGATTTCGATTTCTAACTCTAATAATTTCCCGCTCCCGCAAACCAAGACTCCTCATTTCCCATGTCCATTCTCGTTGATAAATACACCAAAGTCCTCATCCAAGGCATCACCGGTTCTTTTGGAGCCCGCCACGCGAAGCTGTCTCTCGAATACGGGACAAAAATTGTCGGCGGTGTCACCCCGGGAAAAGGTGGCCAGTTGTTTGAAAACACTGTGCCAATTTTCGAAACGGTAAATGCCGCCGTAAAAGAAACCGGCGCCACTGCGACTGCGATTTTTGTGCCGCCCGCGTTTGCGGCAGATGCGATTTTGGAAGCTGCCGACGCTGGCGTTGGAATCATCGTTTGCATCACAGAAGGCATTCCAGTGATGGATATGATGCGCGTGAAGGCGATGCTAGCCGGCTCTAAATCCCGATTGATCGGACCTAATTGCCCCGGCCTTGTCACGCCCGGCTATGGCGACCGAAGCCACGACGGCTGCCGGATCGGCATTTCGCCGGGCTACATTCACAAGCGCGGAAATGTCGGGGTCGTTTCCCGTTCTGGCACTCTAACTTATGAAGCGGTCTGGCAGCTCACCCAGCTCGGCTACGGCCAAAGCACATGCGTCGGCATCGGTGGCGATCCGATCAATGGCACCTCCCACCTCGACGTGCTCAAAATGTTCAATGAGGATCCAGAAACCGAAGCCATCATCATGATCGGTGAGATCGGCGGCAATGCGGAAGTCGAAGCCGCACGCTGGGCCAAGGAAAACTGCACGAAACCAATCGCCGGTTTCATCGCTGGAGCGACTGCACCTGCAGGCCGCAGAATGGGCCACGCCGGCGCCATCGTCGGCGGAGAAGAAGACACCGCTCAGGTGAAAAAACGCATTCTCGCCGAGTGTGGCATCGCCGTTTCAGAAACACCCGCCACCATGGCCGCGACCTTGCTAGAACGCTGGGGCAAGTAAATTTCTGCTAGCCAAAAATCGCACGCAAAATTTTCGTGAATATCCTGAGAATCAGGAAAACGACGCCCACAACGAGGCCCACGGTGAAGAGCAGCACCAGACCGATCAGCCCCAAAATCACCCACAGCGGCCACCATCGGCTATCGAGCTTGCGCACGCGTCCGCCCCACTGCCGCCAATCTTGCCATTCGTTTTTCGCCTGCGGATTTTGCTCGGGATTATAATTTGCCGCGACGGGAGCTAAGCCGTCGATTTCGAGCACTTCGACTTCAATTTCTGTAGCTTCTTGATTCATGGCAGCGGTCGCAACAACGGAGAATCCTTCTTCAGGAAACAACCCGACGCAAACCGAATACGGAAAAATCTAGATTTTTCTGCGATCCATAATCCGCGATTGCCGTTGGGTAGAGTCTTGTTAATGTGCCTTTGAAATGAGTCGCAGATCGAGAAAAAAACGTGGTGAAGCCAGCGGCGGTGGATGGCTGGGAAAAGCTGCGATTGCCTCAATTTTCATCGTTCTTGTGGGCTCCGCAGTGATGTATTCGCTGATTCGAAGTTATCTACACAGCAATGATTTCCGGCGATTTCTGTCAGAAAAAGCCGGCAAGATTGCGGGAGTAAATGGCGAGTTTTCGCCCTTTCGCTGGGATGGATTGGCGGTTGATTCATCAGTTTTTGATGGCTCAGGACTCGGACCAATCAAAAACGTTAGAATTGATGAATTGCATACCGAGGTCGGAATCGGCGGACTGCGCCGTGGTGTGTGGGAGATCCAAGGATCACGCATACAAAGATTGGAATTATCTCTCGATGCGAGGAAATCAACCACAAGACCAACTCCACAAAAGTCTGATAGAAGCCGTGCTGATTCGAAAAACATGCCCAACTGGTTGCCGAGCAAAATCGAGTTCCAAGGCATGGATATCAATGAGGTCCACGCCGAAGCGTTAATCGATCAAGGGTTGATCGCAGCCGCTAATGTTAGGGTCAGAGTAGAACCGGTAGAAAAGAACAACAACTATCGAGTCGAACTGGCCGATGGGACGATTCAATTGCCATTTTCCTTGCTGTCTAACGTGCGGCTTCGTCACGCCAAATTGCGATATCAAGACCGCCAAGTTTTTCTCAGTAACCTCACGGCATCGGTCTGGAAAGATGGCCGCTTGCAAGCGTCCGGCGAGTGGGACCGAACAACGGGCAATTTTTCCGCGGAGGGTGATGTTTCAGAGGTCAAGTGCGAGAATGTTTTCAATGAAGATTGGGCGAAACGTTTTGTCGGCGAGATGTCATCCGATTATTCTGTGGATAACCGCACCGGCTCGTTGGTCGCGCGGGGTCACCTCAAAATTCACAACGGCACGCTTACCGCGTTGCCGCTGCTAGATTCTTTAGCAGCTTATGCGGATACTCGGCGCTTTCGTGTTCTTGCCCTCAATGAGGCGCATACCGATTGGCGCTGGAAAAACGGTGAGATCATTTTCACCGATCTCGTCCTCGCGAGTGAAGGACTGATTCGCTTGCAAGGCAGTATGATCATCCGCGGCAAGGAACTGGATGGTTCCTTCCGCCTCGGACTCGCAACTGGCACACTTGCATCCATTCCCGGAGCTGAAACTGATGTGTTTTCCGCAGGGGAAAGAGGACTGATGTGGGCTCCCCTGCGCATCACTGGCACACTCGACGATCCCAAAGAAGATCTGACAGATCGTCTAATCGCTGCCGCCGGATTGAGAATGTTCGATGTGATCCCAGATACTGGTGAAAAAGTCATCAAATACACTCAAGCCATATTGCGCGAATCACCGCAAAAAGTGATCGAAAAAGGCACCAAAATCCTCGAAAAACGGGCCGACATCGTCGAGGATGTGGTCGGCATGCTTGATGGTTTTTTGGGAGGCTCGCGCCCCATCATTCCAAAAAAGGAACCTGAGCCACCACCTGCTCAAACAGAAAAACCGTGAGGCTTTAATTTTTCCGATTGATCTGCCTGATTCTGTGTGCTGTTATTTCAGTGTTAGCTGTTCATGCTAGCAGACTGTAAGCAGAACTTAATCAAACGTCTATCACTGTGATTCATCACGGAAAGTGGCATTTCAGAAATCGCAATTCAGCATTCTCGTTGATCGAGATGATGGCGGCTCTTGCAATCGTGTCGATTCTCACATTGGCGGGATTCAGCATGATTCGCAGCTCACGCAGTCATGCGCGACAAGCTGCCACGGATCTACTAGAAAGCATGATCGAGCAGGCGCGGGTCACTGCTATCACTTCACGTAGCCAAGTGATTCTAGCAATTGTGGAACCAAGAAATTTCACAGCCCATGACACACAATACCGGCTCGGAATAGTCAAAGTGGAATCGTGGCCAGAAGACGGAGTCATCACTGGCACCTTACTGAACCGCTGGAAAAATCTTGAAACCGGCGTTGTTTTAATCGGTGGTGAAGTGAACGGGCTGCAGAATTTACTAGATTCTAAACCAATCGAAATCGAATGCTCTAACATTAAAATTAAACGAATGATGGTTCATGCCATCGCCTTCAATTCACGTGGCGGACTGCAATATCCACCCGGCTCCGCTCCGCTAGTGGTATGCATCACGGAAGGATCACATCGCAATGGTAGGCCAGTTCCAGATCATCGTGCAAATGCTAATACCGCCACAAAAAATGAAATCAAAATCTGCCGCGTATCATCTCGCTGCTACAGGCTTAACTGATGAAATTTAAAAGCCACTATCGATTGCATCAGCGGGCCTTTTCATTAATTGAGTCGATTATGTCTATCAGCGTTTTAGCAATCACTTGCCCATTCGTTTTTGCGGTGATCGCACAAGCAGGAAAAAGTGGATTATCATCTGAAGCAGAAACACGATGTGCGTGGATAGTCGCGACATGTCTGGAGGAAATCCGTGCATCTCGCGAAGGCTGTCCGCAGTATTTCACTGCAACCGAAGAAGGGGATGCATTTCCTCCACCGGACGATGTTTGGGCGCTCGCATTCACTTCCGATGGCAAGGTGGCCGGAAAAATTTCAAAAGCAGACTTCGAAAACGGAGCAAAAGAATCTGCGGGCAAATCCATACTCTATTATGCATCGCTATCGGCAAACATTACGCCTGAAAATTTTGGTGAACTTGCGCTGATGAATGTCAAAATTTCCATCAGCTATCCGGCGTCCATGCCACAAAAAAGACGTGATCATCTCGATTTCCACACTCTCATACCATGATTTTCGGCAATGATAGAACGAAAGGTTTTACTCTAATTGAGCTGATGTGTTCGATGGTCATTGCATCGATCATTCTCTTGTTGATAGCAATCACACTGGCTGCTTCTGGTGATAGTTACGGGCGCATCAAAGCCAATGTGGAAAGCGAGCGCGAGGGCAGAACACTGGTGAATCAACTCGTTAGTGATCTTGCTAACGCTCAATTTCATAAGCATTTCATGATCCAAAAATCCCCAAACGTATGGCCTACCGATCATTTGGGATTTCTCACACTCGCACCAGCGCTGGCTCAGTCTGAAACTGGGCGCGTAGGCGATCTCTGCGCAGTAGTGTATTACATCAAAGATCTAACGATTAACGGAAAAACCGTGCGTTGTGTCATGCGTGGCTTTCGAGAAAGTTTGGAAACATTCAAGGCCCTTGAAAACAATGATGTCAGTTTAATCTATCAGGAAAACTTGGCCCTAGATGAGCCGATCGCACTCGGGATCATTTCATTCGCGGCACGTCCAAAGTTACGGGACACCAACGGAAAATGGATCGACTGGGCAGAAAGCACCCACACCAACCCACAAGCCATCGACCTACGGATAGTGGTCGCACGCCACACTCTTGCTAGAAGACTCAATACAGCCGATGACTGGAATGGTGTCGGTGCTGCTGGCTCTCTCATTGGCAATGCCACACATGCTGAGCGCAATGCAAACCTCGAAGTTTACTCAACCATGATTTGCCTTAAAAGCCATGAAATCGACTAAACTCTGCAGAAATCGTCAACTTGTTGCGGGCTTCACCTTGCCCGTAGTTTTAGTCATCACTGGAGTATTATTAATTCTATCGGTTGGAGTGCTCATGGTCACTAACACTGAACGCAGCACGGCTCGTTCGCTGGTAGAGCATCAACGCGCCGATCTTGCCGCCAAGGCGGGACTTGAGGCAGTCCGTGAAATTCTGAAGAGGGAAACAACAACCGATGATTTCATCATTCTCCAATCCACTCGGGCTGAGCCTATCACCAATGACCGCGTGAAAGCACCGCATCTTTTCCTGGCGCGCGGGAAAGTCCGCGAAAACCAAATCTCATTCTGCTACATCCCACTTTTCAGTTCCGTTAGTGCACCAGACGAAAACCAGCAATTGGCGGCACCTCGTCTAGAAACGATTTCCGAAGCAAGCGAATCTCACAGAATGGATTTTACGGCTCTGCCCTATCAAGACAAAGTGAGCGTTTCCTGGCGACCCATCCATGATGAAAAAGGCCGCGCAGTTGCCCGTTACGCGTGGTGGTTAGAGGACTTGCAGGGAAAAGCCGATCCAAGGCTAACAGGCAACACTGACGGGCCGGACCACACGCACGTTAGAGCTGCATTCCCCTACCCTGCGCCCGGTCTCAATCCAAAACCCGATGCGGACAATGAAACACCGCTCAATCAGATCGCCATTTACGCCATCGATTCCAAAGCGACATCAGACGATCAAGGCGTTTTAGAGAAATCCTTGATCAATAATCGGTCGATTATGGTTTCACCCGGTTCCTTACTTGCCGCTGCCAAAATCAAGCCTCCCCTATCAAGAGACAACGTCGGACACTTGATTGATAGAAAAGCACGTAGCACAGAAGAAAATTTGGTGACAAACCTGCAGCCGTATTTCGAAAGACCACTCATCCCTCCCACTACTGGAATTGATCCCTCGGTCATCGGAACACCGCGCATGAACCTCAACTCATTGCTCGCTGAAGCTCCGGGCAAAGCAGTCGATAAAATGGCGTCTTTTATCAATAACGCATTGCCAGATTTTGAGAAACGCAAAGGCGGCTTTCCAGAAAACTACATAATGACTCTAGCAGCAAATAGCATTGATTACGCCGATGCCGATTCTGATCCCACTTTGATGGACGGAAATTATCGCGGACTGGACGCCTACCCATTGATGAGTGAGATCGCTTTAAAGATACAGTATGTCGGAATTTCTAATCAACATGACCGGAAAATCATGACGTTTCGATTTAAGTTATTCGCCGAGCTTTTTAACCCGACAAGCAAACCGGTAAAAGGCGATGCTAGATTGAGCTACGAAGTGGCGCTGCCGATGAGCGGCATCGGCGCAGGAGTCGGCGGTGTGCCTTTCGATTCTCCGTCGCTGATTTCTGCTGCTTGTGTCCACAACTTATTGTTTATCAATGATCGCTTTTGGAGTGACTCGGTCGAAGTAAATCTCCAGCCAAACCAATACTTCTGTTATCTTTTTGCCGATGCCATTTATTCTATAGATGTAGGAGCCTCGACGGACATCATCCCGAATGGAACTCCTTTCAGTCTCGATGAAACAAAGGGAATTTCTGGTGTATCACTGATGTGGAATAATCATGTGGTGGAACGCTCAGAGCGCATTATACGCCAAGCAGGACTGAACTATTCTATGAAGAACGGCGTGTTAACTGGTGGATTCTCAGTCGGAACAACCAAGACCTTGACTAAGGCAGCCTTGCCCGGACATGTCTATGACGATTATCCGAATATGTATTATAACATGGGAGACCCGCGCATCACCCACTATTTGAGAAGTGCTTTTCTTGATGAAAACGCTTACCCGGAAAATGCCAGTCCTAACCGTAGAAACATCCGACTCGATATTTACAAAAATGATGCAGCTAACAAACCAAAAGTTTATGCTCGAATGTTGCCCTCTGAATGGCCTGATGGTGGCCACAACGCTCCCGTTGGCTCCTGGTCTAACGGAACAAATGATGGCACTGAATTGACCGCAGCGAAGTTCGACTTTGCATATGATCCAGAAATGGGAAAGGCGGCACCACAAGTCATCTCCAATCTGGGGCGTTTTCTCAGCACGACAGAACTCGGGCGTGTGTTTGATCCGATCATGCATGCCCCCACATTTATCAACAGTGAGGATACTGATTTATTCCGCAACAAAGGAAAATATCCATCATCGAGCGCCACGTGGCCTGATGTCATCAGCGATCAGCCAAGTTCGTATTATGGTGGAGGTAATACGTTGCGCATTGGCAGGCCGGAGCATCCTGCCTTTGTTTCGCTCAAGAAACCCGGTCTTCACGCTGTGCGTTTGCTAGATCTATTTCATGTCGGCCGATCTCGCTCGGATGATGCGCTAGAACGCGAAGGCCCGGTGATCCGCATTGAGGGTCATGTGAATTTAAACACCGCCACCCGTGATACCATTCGTGCGATGGCAGCAGGAAATCTCGTGATGGATCCGCTGTTAGCAAAACAAACCGACACCCACCACAGCGGTGCCCCATTTATGGCTCCTCCTGTTTCACCGCTCACGCTTCAGGCTCCTAGCATAACTTTAGAAGCTGACCGCATCGCGGATGCGATCATTGGAAATCGCCCATACATAAGCGCGGCTGATCTAGCAAACATCAAAGACTTATCCGGAGAATTCGTTTTCGGTAATCGCGCCATGTATCCAGATGAGAAACGCGTAGAGTGGTCAGATGCCGCCGCTGAAGAAGTTTTTGCTAGAGTATATGAAGCGTCCACCGTGAGATCGCGCAATTTCAGAGTGTGGATTGTTGCCCAGTCACTTGCTCCGTCTTCCAATGCAAATTCAGCTCCTACGGTGCTGTCGGAGGTGCGAAAAGTGCACAACCTATTTGTTGATCCCGGTGAGCGAGCGCTCGACGGCGCCATCATCAATGAAAATTGCAAAACCATCGTTAACTTCACCAATGAATTCTAACTTATGATTGCTAAGATAATACATAAAGTTTTGCTTTTAAGCATCATTTCGCTGGCAGTGCATGGACAAGACGCAAAACTTGGACCGCTCGGATTCGTTAGATTAATCAATGCCGTCACTATCGGCACTGGCAAACTTGATGTGCTAATCGACGGCAAGAGCATTCGCGCGGATGGCTATCAACCTGGCAACGTCACCGGCGGCATTGCGCTGAAACCCGGCAGCCATCAAGTGGTTTTCCACCGCGAAGGAATCAAGAAGGGCGAAACAGAAGTCCAGGTAGAGCAAAATGATACGACGATTCTCATTCCTTTTGCCGAAGAAATCCCCGGCAATGAGGTGAAGCCGACAGTCTGGAAAATCCGGATTTTACGACTTAAACAACACACATCTGAAAACGAGCGCACCGCATCCTTCGTCTCGGTTTCCCGCGAGCCCGAAATCAAGATTGAGATGCGTCAGGCAGATGGAAATTGGCAGCCATTGTTGGTGAAACGCTTAGCGGTCGAGCGAACTGAGATTCAACAGGCGCGTGGTTATATGTCGGTGCGTTGCGGGGAACGTGAGTTGTCCGCGATCTCGGTGGGCTCATCAGGAAATTTTGTCTCGGTATTGTTTGAGGACGAAAATGGCCTTCTTTGCTCAAAGACGTTCCTCGATTATAAATTTCTCAGTGCAGATTGAGATTGGCGGAATCCAACGAATCACTTCATATTCTTCTCCATGCGTCGGCTCCGCAACGATCTACCCTACACTTTTCGACCTCCAAAAGATGGCAAATGGATTCGCCGCCTCGGGCTGTTAGTCAATCGGGAATTACACCTCAACCGGAAATACCAGATTCAAACCATCCAAGATGACGGCTTTGATCGCGTCCGCAAACTGAGCGAAGCCGGCCATTCGATACTGCTCGCACCCAATCACTCAGATCATTCGGATCCTCATGTGATCACGGAAATACTTTTTCGTCATGCCATGCGCTCTTATTTCATGGGAGCACGTGAGATTTTTGAAGTCAGTCCGCTTGCCGCGTGGTCCTTGCAACACATGGGTGTCTTCTCCGTAGATCGCGATGGCCCAGATCTATCCGCAATCAAGACTGCAATCTCTCTCATCGAGCGCGGCACTGATCCACTAATCATTTTTCCCGAGGGTGAAATCTATCATCATCACAGACGGTTAGATCTACTTAATGAAGGAGTCGCATCGATATTACTCAAGGGAGCTGCCCGACTGACTGGCGGGAAAAAAGCGTATCTTATTCCCGTGGGGTTGAGGTTTTTCCATGAAGCATCGGTGGAAAACACCTTCCGTGATAGGCTTTCGAAACTTGAGGATCGCATCGGTTGGACGCCGAAGCCCGCAATGTCCACAGACGATCTCATCCTCCGTCTTGCCACCGGTGTGCTCGCACTCAAGGAAACCGAATTCCTCGGAAAAGCCGGATGTGGCTCGATCCAAGAGCGTCTTTCCGAGCTTTGTGACAACATGCTCAGTGAGGTGGAAACCCGCTATCCTCGCGACTCCAAGGCATCCACTCCTCCAGAACGTGTGCGCGCGCTGCGCTACCGCATTCGCCGCCGTCTGTTGGATACGGAAAAACCACCCATCCCCACCGAACGCGAAATTTTGCTTGATGATCTCGACCGCGTTTTCACAGCACTTCAAGCGCACAGTTATATCGGAGACTATCTATTGGTGGATCCGACAACTGACCGCCGTGCCGAGACAATCATGAAACTTGAGGAAGACCTGCTCGGTTTCCCAAGCTATCCAGTCGGGCGCACCGCACGCGTCACGGCGGGTGAGCCGATTCCAGTCAGCGATCTGTTAGCATCCGGGGAACTACCTGCCAAAGGTGCCCTCTTGCTAACCGAGTTACTGGAGAAAAAACTAGCAGATTTACTAAAATAGAACGGTGCAAGCGCGTTTGAATTCAGAAGAAACGCGGAATCATCCCGGCCCTGAGTGGGGAAATCTGAATTGGGATTGAAGATTGCAAGAATGCGACAACGGCTCTAAGTTCCCACCCATCCGCATGGCCTTACCCCCATTTATATATCGATCTACGATTGCCGCATTGCTCGTGGTGAGTCCTGTTTCGGCCCAAAACACCCGCGCATCATTGTTGGTCGGGACGCAAAATGAGCCACTCGCTCCAGTTGACCCGCCAGTCACACGTGGCTCCTCGGACGGAGCGATCACTTCTCGCAAGGATGCGCGCACGATCACCCTAAAAATTCCAGCACCACGCGGCCTCATCGTGGACCGCGACGGCGAACCCTTTGCACAAAGCCGGGTGGCCTATCAAGTGGCATTGCAGTATCCTCAGTTTGAAAATGTGGACCGCGATTTCGTGGTGAACTGGGCAAGGACAAGGATCGATTCGCTGCAAACATTGGTCAAAAACTTGACCATCAAAACGGACGACGAATTGTTCGATCACTATCGTCACCGCCGTTGGCTGCCGCTGCTCATTTCAGGGCAGATCGACGAAAAAGAATCAAGAGCGCTCGAGTCGAGACTCAGCTCAGGCCTCATCCTCAATCCGATCTATCAGCGTTACTATCCGGAAGGCGAACTTGCCGCTCACCTCATCGGCTACTCGGGCAGCGTGGGCAAACTACCGACGGGCCCGATCAATTTCAACGACCCGTTGTGGGAAGAATCCGAAGGCCGTTCAGGATTGGAAAAAATCTTCAACGAACAACTAACCGGTGACCACGGGACTAAAAAAATGTTGTTTGATGAAAACGGCAACAAGCTGCTAGAAGAACAAGTGAAGCGCCCGCGCGCCGGAGGCACGGTGGTCACCACTCTCAATCTAAGCTGGCAACGTCTCGCCGAGAAAACTCTGCGCAACGGTTGCCGACGCGGCGCATTCGTCGTCATTGATGTCATCACCGGCGAGGTGTTAGTGATGGCGTCACGTCCGAGTTTTGATCTCAACAGTTTCATTCCCGGCATCAACGATGCAGATTTCGCCAAACTCAACGAAGATCCATCCCAACCGCTTTTCGGGCGCTCCTTTCAAGCCAGTTATCCGCCCGCATCATCGTTCAAGCCGATCGTTGCCCTCGCCGCGCTCAATATGGGCAAAGTCACAGAAAAATCCACCCTTTACTGCCCTGCCGCGATAACGGTTGGCAACAAGGTATTCAAGAACTGGAACAAGACCCCAGAAGGTTCAATCAATGTCAAACGCGCTCTCGCACGCTCGTGCAACACTTGGTTCTATCAAGTCGGTATTGATGTCGGGCCTTCTTCATTTCTCAGCCTGGCAAGGCGTCTTGGTTTCGGCTCACTCTCTGGACTGCCGTTGATCGGCGAAACCGCTGGCCTTGTGCCCAGTGACGAGTGGATGCTCAAACACGAAAAACGCCGAATCCTCAATGGCGACACCGCGAATCTATCCATTGGACAGGGAACACTGTTAGCCTCCCCACTGCAGGTCGCGCAGGCCATGGCAGGTATCGCCAACGGCGGCGCATTGCCCAAGCTCCAACTCGTGCGCCAAATTCAGGACAGCCGTGGACGCGTCACATTAGCGCCGCTACCGGAACGAAAAACTTGGCTCGGCGTCGATCAAAAAGCCGTAGAGATCGTTCGAGAAGGAATGTCGGATGTGGTGAACTCCGGCGGCGGCACTGGCAAGAGTGCCGGGCTGAGCTTCACCACACTTTGTGGCAAGACCGGCACCGCCCAATGGGGGCCGAAAGCCAAAGACCAACGCCTCGCATGGTTCGCTGGGTTCCTGCCGAAGGACAACCCGCGATATGCATTTGCCGTGCTTTACGAAGGCCGCCCCGGTGAAACGGTCTCCGGCGGACGCATGGCGGCACCGATGGTAAAAAAGTTTTTCGAAGGCATCAAAGAGGACATCAAGGAAACCATCGCACCGCCGAAAAAAGCGCTCATTGTAGTGGATGAAAATGCTCCGAGCGAAGACGAGGTGAAGCCAGAGTCACTGGATGGTGATGATGCCGACAGCTCGCCAACCAATGAAGGTCCGCGCAAGGCGCTCCCGGTAGATCCGCTGGAAACCGAGGAAATTCCTGAACCAATCACACCCGATTCCGACTCCGTGCTGGACGAAGAACCCACCTCACAGCGTCCAGCCCGTGCGCTTCCGGTGGGTGATGATGAAGTGATCGAAGAAAACGTCGAGGAGCCATAAATCTGGCAATGCGTCTTCTGCTCAACAATTTCTGGCTGTTCTAAAGTGAGTCATGATTTGTGGAATCGTGTCGTGACTTTCTGCAATATGCGGGTTTATTAATCTGCATATGAAATCTCGCCACTTGCTTCTGCCCCTCTCACTCGCACTGGCTGCAATGTTAGGTTATTGGCTGGCAAAAACAGCGGTGCCGCAAAAAGTAACTAAGATTAAACCACACTCCGAAACCGCTCAGCAAGCCGGCCCAATTGATGAACCACCGACCCAATTCAACCGCGGCGAGCGCGAGACAACCCAAGACGGTGATCATGAAGCTGAAGCAGAAGGGGCTCTCGCAGGACAGCGGGTTCTCGCATTCAAAGATCGGGCCGCATTGGAAGACTTCATCAAAAGAGCCGGATCCAAAATTCGCATTCTCGGACAACTCGACGCACTCAACGCCCTGCAAATTGGATTTTCCAACTACGGCGATCTGCTTGCGCTGCTAGACGGCAGCGAGGAACAATCATTCATTTTTCCCGTTCAAATTCCCGACATCAAACAAGGCAGCGTGCAGGAAGGAGCGGTGCCACTGGGAAACAACTTGCTCAAATGGTTAGGCATCTCAGGAGATAACAGTTCTTGGGGCAAAGGCGTGCGAATCGCCATTCTCGATACTGGCGTTACGGCGAATTCCGCATTCAATACCAATATCCAAATGATCAATTTGGTCCCGCTCCCAGCCGATCTATCAAAACAGAACGGCCACGGCACAGCGGTAGCCGGCATGATCATCGGCAATAACTCACTTACACCCGGCGTGGCTCCACACGCCGATATTCTATCCATACGCATTGCCGATGATAACGGTATATCTAATAATTATCTACTTGCCCAAGGCATCATCGCGGCCGTCGATGCAGGTGCCAGCCTGATCAACATTTCGATGGGAAGTTTCGACGACAGCGCAATCGTTAGATCCGCTATTGCCTACGCTAATGCGAAGGGAGCAATGATTTTTGCGGCGGCGGGAAATAACGGAACAAATGATGTCTCTTTTCCGGCAGCCAATGCAGGAGTCATTGCAGTGAGTGCCGTGGACGCAGTGAACAATCATTTGGATTTCTCCAATACAGGACCAACTGTCGATATTTCTGCACCCGGCTACGGCGTCAATGCGGCATGGTCAGACAATCAGGCCGTCAGCGCTACAGGTACTTCCTTCAGCACGCCCATTGTAGTCGGAACGATGGCAGGTATCCTCAGCTTGTCGGGAAATGAAAACCTATCCCCACAGCAAGCATGGGCTTTGCTCATCGAATACGCGAACGACGGCGACACTTCCGGGCCGGACGAAAAACTAGGCGCAGGTATGCCTGACCCCGGACGCGTCATCAACGGAGACACCCCTGGTATCTATGACGCTGCATTGGCCTCAAGCCGGATTCTCCCGCCCGATTCGCAATACCCAAATGGTCAGGTTGAATTTCTCATACAAAACTGCGGCACCGAAACCATAATTAACAGCACCGTCAATGTGGACATGGGAGGCGGCACGATACCCTACAACATCACCACTCTAGCACCCAAAGCCGTGACCACAGTGCGCGTGCCGATATCACGCTCGCTCGCCAATCAGGGCACCACGATGAGAGTCGATGCCCAAGTGTCACTTTCTAACGGTGTCGTGGATGCAAAACCCTCGAACGACCGGCGTGTCGAAAATTATGCATCTTCGCCTGTTCGTTAGTTATATCATATTATCTCTGCGGCTGAGCGCGGCGGAGATTGGTGAACCGACTCCGGTGAACCAGCTGCTGGTATCAGGAAATGCCTGTGGTCCTGCGGCACTGCTCAATGCGTTCCGCTTTGGCAACAGCGATTGGCAGCGCGCCTCCAACAGCGTGACTGGCACCAATGACAAAGAGCTCATATTAAAAGTGATCCGCGAGATTGGCATGAGGCCATCCAAACACATTGCTGGTCGCCCGCGCTGGAGCCGCCGTGGCGTCAGTGTGGCAGATCTCAGAGACATGGCAGATGAAATGACCATTGGCCAATTCCTGCCCCATCCGAGCGACGAAGTCTTCTTTCTCCAACCGCGTGAAACTCCGGAAAAACTGCTGATTCGCGTTCATCAACGTCTAGCAAAATCTATCACCAAAGGACTTCCGCCGATCATCAGCCTGCGAAGATATACGCTGCGTTCTCAACCTAACGGCCAAGCGCAATGGACGGTGATCGATGCTCATTTTGTCACGTTGACCAAAATTCCCACGAAGCTGAACAAGAACGCCCAGCGATTTCCCGTAACTTACATCGACCCATGGGGAGGCAGGTATTGCCATGGAGAAATCGCCATTCCAAGTCCACCATTTCTAGCAGACCCATCAGGAGATCCATCATGCCTTGAGGCGGTGTTTCCAAAATCCTCAGTCGGCAATAAACTCGTGCGCAAGAGCGAAAAATCATTCATCGCCGTCTCCGCCGCCATCGGCAGGTGGTAGCTTGCGGATTTTTTTTACGGCCATTATGAAGATTTTTCTTGAATATGGCTAAAAAGTGGATGTCTTCCCCGTCTCCCTGCTCTGTTCTCTTGCTACTGCGGCTGAAGAACGGAACGCCTCCCCACATCCCCCCTTCTCCTCCCCACACATATACATATGAATAAACTTCTTTTTAGAACATCAGCATTGTCTTGCTTAAGAACGAGATTCCCCTTTGTGATCGCCGTGTCGTTTGTGGGAATATCTGCATTGTCTGGGCAGACGACACTGCACAACCTCTCTACCACCACAAGTTTTCAGCTTGATGGAGCCGCCGGGACATACAACATACCCACCAGCACCTACACAGGCAGCAATAACCAACAAATCTTTGGCACGGTGATTCAGGATGCGATTTTTATCCCCTATAATACTGGATCCGGCTCAGGCAACTATCGGCGCCTGTTTCAAATGGATGGGAAAGATCTGGTGGATGGCTACAACCGAGATGCGGGGAATCCAAATCAAGGCAACACCTTTGAGGCAACTACGCCTAACGGCTTCAATCAATTTCTGAAAGTCGGTGAACTGGTGGCAAATAATGGCTACTACCAGTTTTCGCTCGATATCAACGAACCGAAGGCGGATTCTAACAAATTTCTCAGCATTGATAGATTGCGTCTTTATGTAGAGTCGGCGGCCCCTTTTACAACTGATCCAAACCCGCTTCCTCAAACGGTGAATAATTTGACCCAACTCGGAACTTTGGTTTATGACATGGATGCCACGGCCAACAATAGTATCCTTCTCGACTATTCTCTAGCAGGTGGGTCCGGGAGCGATGACATGACTTTCCTGATCCCAATCAGCCGGTTCAGTGGTTTCAATGCCAATGCATACGTTTATCTCTATGCGGAGCACGGTGCGCAGGGTACCTTTCTCGATGGTTTCGAGAATAACGCTGGTGGTTTTGACGAATGGGCTGTGCTGGATGTCAGCGATAAGACCACTGATCCACCAGTGCCATATACGCAGCCCATTCCTGAGCCTTCGGCGTTGATGCTTTTTGGAGTTGGTATCATGGCCATGCTCCGCCGCCGCCGCAATTGATCCATACGAGAATTCTAGCCATGCCCTCGGAAGGCGTCAGACGGGCAGCTTGTGACGAACCCGTGCAAGGATGTCCTGCGCAGTGACTCCCGATTCTCTCATCACAGCGAGGGAAAGTGCGTCACAGCGTTTTGCCAGTCGTTTGCCGCTTTCATCTACCACTAGCGGATGGTGGTGATAAGCAGGCTCCGGGAATTCTAACAATGACTGGAGCAGTCGGTGGACGTGGGTAGATGTTAGCAGATCTTCCCCGCGCGTGACGTTAGTGATTTTTTGCCAGGCATCGTCCACGACCACGGCGAGATGATAGGCCGGGCCGATATCTTTGCGGGCAAGCACGACATCGCCGAGCACGTTAGGGTTCACTGAGATGGTGCCGTGGCGGGCGTCGTGAAATGTGAGAGGGCTTGTGGTTAAATATGCGGTCGCAGAATCCAATCGCCATGCATGAGGAATATTGGCGTCGATTTTTTTCTGTTTTTCTGATAGAGAAAGCACGCGGCAGGTGCCGGGATAAATCGGTCCTTCTGGCCCCTGCGGTGCGGCGGTCATGTTTTCCCATTCCTGTTGGATTTCTCTGCGTGTGCAGAAACATGGATAGATCAAGCCGCGTTCACGCAGCGACTCGAGTGCGGCTTGATATGCCGACAAGCGCGATGTTTGGCGCAGTGGTTCGCCATCCCAGGTAAGTCCGAGCCATTTCAAATCCTGCTCGATTTCCGCATAGTATTCAGCGCGGACGCGTGAGCCATCGATGTCCTCGAAGCGGAGAAAAAACTGACCTGCGGTAGATTTGCGGGCGAGATCGTGAGCGAAGCACGCGGCCAGTGCGTGACCGAGGTGAAGACGACCGGTCGGGCTGGGAGCAAATCTCGTGCGGACGATCATGCCCGGTTAGAGTAAAATCAAGCAGCGTCCTGATCGGCGCGTTTGCGGCGAATGTTCGGTGGTTTTTCTCCGAGCACGACTTGACGGTTGATCGTCACGGACTCGATGTCATCGCGTGACGGAACATCGAACATGACGTCGAGCATCAATTTTTCAAAGATCGAGCGCAGCGCACGGGCGCCGGTGCCACGGCGCACCGCTTCTTCGGCGAGCGCACGGAGCGCATCGCGAGTGACGCGCAGTTTCACGCCGTTCATGGCGAGTTGTTTGCCGTATTGTTTCACCAGCGCATTTTTTGGCTCGGTGAGAATCGACATCAATTCGTCTTCGGTGAGTTTCCGCAGAGCGGAAATGACGGGCAGGCGACCGATGAATTCCGGGATGAGTCCGAAATGCAGCAGATCTTCCGGTTGCACTTTTTCTAGCACATTGACTGATGGATCACTGAGGTTTTCCTTGTCTGCATTCGCATGGAATCCAAGCGTATTGCTACCGAGGCGACGGCGCACCATTTCTTCGAGACCGACGAAAGCACCACCGACGATGAAAAGAATTTTCTCGGTGTTGACCTGGATGTATTCCTGCTGTGGGTGTTTGCGTCCGCCTTGCGGTGGGACGTTGCAAATCGTGCCTTCTAAAATCTTGAGCAATGCTTGCTGCACACCTTCTCCGGAAACATCACGGGTGATCGAAACGTTCTCCGTCTTGCGTCCAATCTTGTCAATTTCATCGACATAGATGATTCCACGTTCCGCGCGGGCGACATCGAAGTCCGATGCTTGGAGCAGGCGCAAGATGATATTTTCCACGTCCTCGCCGACGTAACCCGCTTCGGTTAAGGTGGTGGCATCGACGATGCAAAATGGCACGTCTAGCACCCGAGCCAATGTGCGAGCAAGCAGCGTCTTGCCTGAGCCGGTGGAGCCTAACAATAGCACATTGGACTTTTCGATTTCTACGTCCTTGAATTCTTCGTTCAGCTTCACCTGGTCTTGGCGCAGACGTTGGTAGTGATTGTAAACCGCGACTGATAGAACCTTTTTCGGGTTTTCTTGGCCGATGACAAACTCGTTGAGCTTGGCGAGGATTTCGGCTGGGTTCGGAATATTGAAGCCGGCTTTTTCTGCCGAAGTCTTGCCTTTAGCGGGTGAACCACGCAGTTCTTTTTCCAGAATGCCGGCACAAACGTCGATGCATTCGTTGCAAATGTACACTCCCGGGCCAGCGATGAGTTTTTTGACCTCGGAGTGGCTCTTTCCGCAGAAAGAACACATGGTTAGATTAGAGGCGCGTGCCATTTTTACAAGGGGAGGTAAGTGATTTCTATCAGTCTTCCGACTTCTTGGTATCCGCCAGAGCGGCTACCGAGTCAGGGAGTTGCTTGCGGCTTTCGAGAACTTTGTCCACCAGCCCGTAAGCCACGGATTCTTCTGCAGTCATGTAGTTGTCGCGATCCGAATCGTGTTCGACTTGTTCGATCGTCTTGCCAGTGTGTTTGGCGATGATGCCGTTCAGGCGTTTTTTCAAGTTGAACATGAAACCGATGGTGCGTTCCACATCGGACGCTGTGCCGCTGGCACCGCCGGAAACTTGGTGGATCATTACGTGCGAGTTCGGCAGACAAAAGCGCTTGCCCTTGGTGCCGGCGGTTAGAAGAACTGAACCCATCGATGCCGCGATGCCGATGCAGTAGGTGTTCACATCGCAAGTGAGGAACTGCATGGTGTCATACATTGCCAATCCCGCGGTGACCGAACCACCAGGCGAATTAATATATATATGGATGTCCTTTTTCGGGTCCTGCATTTGCAGAAACAAGAGCTGGGCGATCACCGAGTTTGCGACAAAGTCATCAATCGGTGTGCCGATGAAAATGATGCGGTCCTTGAGCAGGCGCGAATAGATGTCGAACGAGCGTTCGCCGCGTCCGTCCTGCTCGATGACGATGGGCACGTAGTAGCTGTTGCGGGGGGCAGGTGGAGTCATGGAGTTGAAAGTCATGTTAGTCTTCGGTAATGGCTTCTTCTTCGGATTCCACGACATTCGCTTGAGAAACGAGGAAGTCAATGGTCTTGCCGATGGCGATGGAACTGCGGAATGATGGGATGCGGCCGGAGCGCTGCATGTCCTTAAAGAATTTTTTCGGTGAGATCTTGCGAGACTCTGCGATCTTGAGCAAGTGGCTGACTAACTCCTGATCACTGACGGTGATTTTTTCGACGTGGGCGATTTCTTGCAGCATGAAATTGGTGCGCAAGTTGGTGACGGCGAGTTGGCTAGCGTTGGCGAAAATTTCGCTCTGCTGGGATTCGATTTGGTCCTCGGTAATGCCATATTGCACCCCGCGGCGCACGATCGAATCCGCCTGATTTTGAGTTTCCTGAGTGACCAATTCATCCGGCAGCTCGAAATCGACCTGATCATTGAAATGAGCAACGATTTGGTTGATCTTCATATCTTCGATTTTGAGTTTCCGCTCGATGGCCATGTTTTCGCGGATCAGGTCGGTGATCTCGGCAATGGTTTTCCCAGGGAAAAGGCGTTCTGCTAGGGCGTCATCGAGCTCGGGCAAAATTGCTTCCTTATGGCCCTTGAGAGTGGTGGAGAAAACCATGGTTTGGCTGCGGAGCTCGGCCAGAGGAAAGTCTTCGGGCAGGGTGATCGTGATTTCCTTGGTTTCCCCGACCTTCATGCCCTCGAGCTGAGCGGCGAATCCGGGCAGGAATGCTTCTTCATTGAGACGCACCCAGAAACCTTCTTGACCATTGAGATAACCGACCGATTTGCCGAGAAATTCTTCGGTGGGTTTTCCATCGACGGTCGAGGTGTAGTCGATCACCGCGAAGTCGCCCATTGCGGTGGCGCGATTTTCGATGTCTTTGAAATCGGCGAATCGCTCTTGAAGTCCCTTCATTTGAGCTTTGACGTTATCTTCCGGCACGGCCAGCGGTGGCACGGTGACGGTGACTCCTTTGTATTCAGGAAGTTGAACTTCGGGTGCGAGGGTGATTTTTGAAATAAAAGTCATGCCGCCATCCGGCAGGTTGGTCAGATCTTCAGGCATTCCGAAGTCCAAGACTTTTAGAGATTCTTGTTTGAGAGCTTCGTCAAAGGCTTCATTGAAAAGCAGCTCGTTGAGTTCCTCGGTGATTTCCTTTTGGTAACGCTTTTCAACGATGGCTTGAGGCGCTTTTCCCGGGCGAAATCCCTGAATGCTAGCTTTGCTGGTGTATTTTCGGACGATTAGATTCCGTTGACCTTGGACCTTGTCGGCGGGGATTTCGACGCGGAGGGTGGCTACGCACTTGGGCTGCTTATCAACAACAATGTTCATGATGGATATAAATAAGGCCGACTTTAGCGCCGGGGCGGAGACACTATCGAGAAACCCGCACCCTTGTCAAACTGGCTGTGAAAAAAGCTCAGGCACGCCGAATCTTTAGTAAAATATGCGATAATCCATCTGCAATCCCCTCGTGAATTGCTTTTTCACAAAGTTCCTCATCTACCGATTGTCGGACAGTCTCGCCAGTGCTAGGTTGCCGACCCAATCACGTGACCACCATTCGACTGACCTGCTTTTTCCTCACACTCCTCGCCGGGAGCGCACTTGCTGTTGAGAATCGCCCTTATTTCAACGACAAAAAAGCGCCCGAAAACCGCAAAGATCTCGAAGCGATCCAAGCCGCGCTGCAAAAAGCCTTGCCACAGGCCCGCTCTGCCACGGTTTGTATCGATCTTGGCGAAGGCTCCGGCACCGGAGTGATCGTCTCTGAAGACGGTCTGATCCTTACCGCAGCCCATGTCTCGGTCGGGGTGAAAAAGCAGGTCATCGTGGTTCTGGAAGACGGCACCCGCTTGAAGGCTGAAACGCTTGGATTGCAGTCGGAAAAAGACGCCGCCATGATCCAAATCACTGAAAAAGGCAAATACCCGTTCGTTTCGCTAGATCGCAACAACTCCACCCGGATCGGCGACTGGGTGTTTGCCCTCGGCCATTCCGGTGGCTTTGACAAATCCCGTGGCTCAGTTGTTAGGCTGGGTCGCTTGGTCCGGATCGCCGATGGCACTTTTCAATCCGACTGCATTCTTATCGGCGGCGACTCCGGCGGCCCATTGTTCGATATGGCGGGACAACTCACCGGCATTCACTCGCGTGTCGGCCACCAACTCCAGATGAACATGCATGTGCCAATGAACGTGTTTCTGGAAAACTGGGATGGACTAACAAAAGGTGAATTCATTGGCGAGGGGCCGTTTGCGCAGAAACCCGAGAAAGGCAAAGGCTTTCTGGGACTCGCCTCGGATACCCGACCAGAAGGTGGCCTGCGCGTCACTAAAGTCGGCAAAAAAAGCCCCGCAGAAACCGCTGGGATCAAAGAAGGCGACGTGCTGCTCAAACTCAATGGAACCAAGCTCGAATCCCGTGAACAACTGAAGGACCTTCTCAAGGAAATGGCTGCGGGCGATGCACTCAAAATCGAGCTGGAACGCGACGGCAAAACTCAAACTCTAACATTTAATCTCGGTGAACGCTGATTTTCTCAAAATTCTAATCTTTTGCTGCCTAGCAAGTTCATTGAAGGCACAACAAAACTTGGAAAGCATCTACCGGACCACGGGAAACTCCGTCACTGCCGCATTCGAAGCTCAACGCGCCGTGTTACAACAATCCAGCGCCGTGATCCTCGATGGGCGCAAGGAGCGGGCATACGGCGTGGTCATTTCGTCAAACGGCTACATTCTAACTAAGGCCAGCGAGATATTAGATATTAAGAATCTCTCGGTCACGGTGGACAAGGCTCAATACAAGGACGTGCAAATTCTCGCCACCGATCCCGCATGGGATGTGACACTGCTGAAAATCGAAGCGGCCGATCTGGTCCCGGTGGTTTACGCGCCGGATAGCAACATTCCGCAGGGTTCGTGGGTGGTGGCAAACGGCGCATCATCTCGATCTAACCGCCGAGCACTTGCGGGCGTGATCAGTGCAAAAATCCGTGAGATTCCATTTGGTGGAAACGGCTCGATCTCCGGCGTCGTGATCGGTGTTGGACTCTCGGAAAAATCGAAAAACCTCGAAATCGATCACATCACAGAAAAGAGCGGTGCCAAAATAGCCGGCATGAAAGTGGGCGATATCATTCTAGCAGTTGAGGGCAAAAAAGTGACTAAAACCACCGAGATCGCAGAGATTCTCAAAGACAAACTTCCCGGCAACACAGTGAAAGTGACGATCAAGCGCGGCAAAGAAGAAATAATGCTAGATGTCCGACTCATGGCCCGCAGCGAAATGATGGGAGCCGAACTCAACCGCAATGATCAAATGAGCGGAGATTTTTCCAAACGTCGCAGTGGATTTCCCCGAGTCATGCAAACGGATATTCTAGCAAACAGCGCAATTGTCGGCGGTCCTTTGATCGATCTCGACGGGCGCTGCGTCGGCATGAACATCGCCCGCGCCAACCGCGCAGAGAGTTATGCAATTCCGGTGGAAGATCTCAAAAATCTAGCTGAACGTTTGGTGAAACAACCACCTGCCAAGTAAGAATGGAGTTATGGCATCAAGCCACCGCATCCGAGCGTGCGATCAGAGTGGTGAAGCAGTCTTCGAGTTGTTGGAGAATTTTCGGATCTTCTATTTTTCCTCCTTCGGGAGTGGTGATATATAAAGTGTCCATCGCCACGCCTTTTTCCGTGCAAATACGAGCGTGAGCCGTGTTCAGACCGTAGTGATTGATCGTGTGAAAAAGGTCGTGGAGCAGGCCGATGCGATCAAGCGCTTGGAGTTCCACCGTGGTGCAAGTCGGGTGAAGTTCATTACTCACATAAGCCTGAACCGGCACTGGAATGGCTTGATCCGTGCGCGCTTTGAGGAAGTTCGCGCGGCGTTTGAGATAACGTTCGGGTTCATAATCGCTGGCGGCAAGGATCGCCTCGAAGGTTTCCAAAAAACGCTTGCGGGTGGAGGTCGCAGAAATCGTCTCGAAGTTAGTGGTGCAGACTCGGAAGATATTCACCACGATGCGATCCGTGCGGGTAAAAAGATCGGCTGATAGAATATTGATTTGCTCCGATGCAAGTGCACAACAGATTTTTTCTAGCAATAATGGTCGGTCGCGCGTGGCTAGAACGAGTTCAGTGTAGCCCTTATCAGTGTGATCAATCCATTTGATGCACGAGGCAAATAAGTCCCCGCTCGATTCTTCACGCTGGAGAAAATGGCGGACCGTGCGCACTTGAGTCACAATGTGGCTCGCCTGACGAAAATGAAATGCGGATGATGGCATACGCTCGAAGTGGATCATGACGTCCTCATGGTAATCCTCACGCATGTTAGCGATGACCTCACCACGCAGCGCGATGCGGTCGGCATCGAGTTTTTTTGCGTATTCCTCGCGACCATTTTTGAGAAAAGTGCGGGTTGCTGAGTGGAGTTGGAGCATCAGGCTTTCTTTCCAGCCGTTCCATGATTCAGGCGCAGTTGCGTTAGAATCCGCAAACGTGAAAAGAAAGAGCGCATCAAGGTTAGAACGGTTTTTGACGATGGCGGCGAATTCCGCGATGACCTCTGGATCGTCAAGATTGCGAGTGGTGGCGGTGCGCCAAAAAGTCAGGTGGTTATCCACGAGAAACATCACAAGTGTGCGGCGGGCTCCTTGGATTTGCAGACGGTTGCAAAGCCTGGCCGCGAGCATCGCTGAGCCATCAATGTGCTCACGGACATTTTCTGCGCGCCCCGTATCATGCAGGATGACAGCCAGATAGAGTGCGTAAGGATCTTCGATTTCATGGAAAAGCTTTCGATAAATTTCCCGGCGCGGGTTGGTTTCCACGATGAGATGGTCGAGCTGATCGACGCAGCGCAAGGTGTGCTCGTCGGCGGTGTAGCGGTGAAAAAACTCGTGTTGAACGAGGCAATCGAGCGCGCCAAACTCTGGCAGATAGCGACCAAGAAACCCAATGCGATGCATCAGGCGCAGAGTGCGAGCGACATCACCCTTGCGTTCAAGGATCGCTTGGAAAATTTGTCGGTTAGTTTTTGAGTAGCGGAAGGGGCGGTCGATGTCTTCCCAGTGGTTAGCAATCAGACGGCGGAGTTCTGGGCTGAGTTGCAGATTGCGCAATTGGCAGTGTTGGAACAACCGCATCAAGCGGTGTGGCTCATCGACAAAAATATCTGCACTAGCCGGAAATAAACGGCCGTCGCGGGCGACGAAGCCATCAAATTCCTCGCGGCTTTTTTTCCGAAACGTTAGAAACGAACGAATACCCGAATCCGCGCGTTTTTCCTGCTCGATCTGGAACGCTTCCATGAGCGAGGTGCTGTGTTGATAGATATGGCGGGTGTGGCGATAATAATCACGCATGAATGCCTCGGTGCTACGTAGAATATTGCGCTGCGGGTAATTGAATGCAGTGGCGACAACTCCTTGCAGCAGCAATGTTAGCTGATCAGTGCCTTTCCCGGTGTGATAGTGGAGTTCATTGCGAACTCGATGGAGAAAGTCGTAGGCATCTTCGATTTCGCGGCACGCGGAAGCGGTGAGGATTTTGCTAGCGACGAGATCCTCGAGTTTTGCGCTGCCATGTTTGACCCGAGCGACCCATTGGATGCAGTGGTAGTCACGCATTCCGCCGCAGCTTTCTTTTACGTTAGGTTCTTGGAGAAACACGGTATGCGAGTATTTTTCATGACGGCTTCTGAGGTCCTGGCGGCGCAGTTCGAAGAAGGCTTCCTGCCCTTTATTAATGCAGTCCTCACTGAAACGTTTGGTGAACTGCTTAAACAAGACCTCGTCACCGGTGATCAGCCGCGCATCCATCAGCGAAGTTTTATTTTCCTGATCTCTTTTGGCTTCTTCAATACACTCGTTGATCGAGCGGCATGCGTGACCCACCTTAAAACCCACGTCCCATAACAGATAGAGAATGCTCTGGACAAGTTCTTGAATCGGCAAGGGAAGCTTGTCCGATGCGCGGGGAAGCAGGAAAAGGATATCGATATCCGAGCGTGGGTTGAGTTGTCCGCGCCCGTAACCGCCGGTGGCGACTAACGAAAGCGGAAAAGATGCACCTTCTTTTTTCGCGTTGAGCGAAGCTTGGAGTATTGAAACAAGAACGGTGTCAATCAGCGCGGCGCGATCGCGCGAAATCTCCAAGCCGCCAGCTCCCGCGCGATGGCGCATCAGGATTTTCTGCTCCTCAAGTTTCAGGAAGCGTTTGTAGAGGTCGATCCTCTCAGCTGGGGAAAGCTGGCCTTCTAACGCGGGCTTGAGTGCAGTGCGGGCGTGTTGATCGAGGCTACTTTGATAGGTATGCATTGAACGGTGCAGATTAAAGTTAGATATGTGATAACAATTAAAAAAGTTAGGCGAAGACCGCCATGGCTGAACCCATTCTGGCGTAGAGCTCGATTTGGCGTGATGAATGGTCGCGAAGATCCTCTGCGAGGCGGATGGCTCCGGGTTCGAATAATGTGATCGTGGATGAACCGCCAAATGCGAAATAGCCTTTTTCCGCGCCTTTTCCCACCAGTTTTCCCGGAGTGAATGTCTGATGGATCGAGCCGACGCAAGTGGCACCGATTTCCAACAAAAGAACCGTGCCGATGCGCTCTGTGTGCAATGCGGTGATGGCACGTTTATTCGTCCATAGGTAAGAAAGATTTTTGCGCAGCGCAATGGGGGACACCGAAAAAAGCGGCCCATTGATCAAGCGGGATTCATCCGCAGTGCCAGCCACGGGGAAATGGAATCGATGATAGTCCACCGGGCAAAGCCGGGAGAGCACCAGCGCACCGTCGGCATAACGTGCTGCAAGTTTGCTATCACCTAGCAGAGTTGCGAGATCAAATTTCTGCCCTTTTACGAAGACTCCCTGAATGGCGGAGGCCCGCTCAAACCCCAAATGGCGACCGTCTGCTGGAAACACGACGCTGTGTGAATCTTCATCCACTGGCCTTGCTTCGGGCCTGAGTTTTCGGAAAAAAAACTCGTTGAAACTGCCGAACGCGTCCGGCGAATCTGCAAAATCCGCGGGGTCGAGACCATATTCCGCGATGAATGGGGCGATGCGCTGCGCAGATTCTGGTCGGCTCATGCGTTTGCCATACCATGAGGAAAAACAGCTGTGTTTTACCAGCGTGTGCAGCGCGGCGGCCCCTAGTGGATTCCCATAAACCCAGCGCAAAAAGGCTTCTCCATAGACTTGTTCGGTCTCGAGAGCTTGTGTGTGACGGTTGAAATAGCGGATGGCTTCCACGCAGATGTTGTATCCCGGGAATGTGCGATCCGCAAGGCCGAGGCGATCAAAGCATTTTTTCTAACGGGATCGCTGCGTCCAAATTATCTGGAATTACGACAAGGTGACTTGCAGCACTGTCGAGTTTTCCACGGCAGTGAGCGCGGAGGCGGAGCGTGGCAATAACAGAAATTGGCCTTGAGGAAAGATGCGTCCAGACTTGCTTTTCAATGAACCAGAAACCACCGAAACAATAGAAAATGATTGCTCAGCGGGATTGCAGAGACTTTGTCCTGCGGCGAGCGATTTCCGATCCGTAGAAAAATACTCGCAACTGGCGAGATTCTCGCCATGCGGTGTGTCCATCGTGGGTTCGAAATCGCCAAAATCAATACTGGCAAGCGACTCGGCGACATGGAGATCGCGCGGCTTTCCATCTAACCCAATGCGATTCCAATCAAAAACTCGATAGGTGGTGTCCGAGTTTTGTTGGATTTCATGAATCAAAAAACCCGCACCAATCGCGTGGAGCCGACCGGATGCGATGAATATCGAATCGCCCGCAGCTGGCTTGATCGAATGCACGCATTGCTCGACCGTGCCGCTGGTGATCGCATTTTCAAAATCCTCACGAGTGACGCCCGCTTTTAGGCCTACATAGAGTTTTGCATCCACATCCGCAGCTGCGATGAACCACATTTCAGTTTTCGGCTGGCCGCCAAGGCTCGCGGCGAGCTGCGCGGGTGGATGAACCTGAATCGAGAGGTCATCTCTGGAGTCTAACACTTTGATCAGGATTGGGAAACGAGAATGCTTTTGATATCCACAGCCGAAAATCTCCTCGCGGCGTGTCGTCCAAAGTTCATGTAGCGACATGCCTGTTAGTGGACCATTATCGACGATGGATTGTTCTTTCTCGCGGTCCACGATTTCCCATGATTCGCCATAAGGTTTGTCTCGTGTGGGCAGATTACGGTGATAAACATGTTCGAGTTCGCGTCCGCCCCAGACGCGTTCCATGTAGAGAGGCTTGAAGGTGATCGCGTCCACTCCGTTGGATTTAAATAATAGTCTGAAAACTTGCAATTGCAGAAAACCGCGTTTGACGGGTCGTCAGGTTGCCATGAGGTTACAGTTAAGTTGAACTCCCTGTCCGAGCCGCCAAATAACCCGAGCCTCTCTCAGCCCAAAAAGCATCGAAAATACCGTCGATGGTTGGTGCTGGCGTTGATCGCCTGCGGTGTGGTCTGGTTGAATGGTCCGGGTTTCCGCTGGTTGGCTCCGATTGTGGCAGGTCATTTTTTGAAAAAGGCCGGATTTCAGAGCAGTTTTTTGCTTGAAGGCAGCCTCTCTGGCGGGCTGGTAGTCAGGAATCTTCATCTTCAAAGCGATGCCGCATTAGCAAATCTAACGGCGAATCGAATCACTCCAGACTATCGTTTCATGGAATTGTTTCAGGGAAAACTCGGCGGCATCGCGGTGGACGGCCTGCACGCCGACCTGCGGCTCGGCATGAAAACGGAAAAAATTCATAAGCCTTTCGATCTCGATGATTTGCTGAAAAATCTAAAATCTGTGAGAAGTCAATTGCGGCCCATGACAATTGATCTGCGCAATCTCAGCGTCAATGCCAGCCGCGATGGGAAATCGATGATGGCCTTGGCATCTAGCAATTTTCATCATGCCGCAGGCGATGACAATATACAGCTCAGCCTCGGTGCCATCACTGACGCGACCGGCCGAGAGTGGCCGGCCCAGCAATCGACGATTTCATGGCAGGCCGATGATTTTTCGATCAACCAACTGGACCCGCTGTTAGGATTAGGGATCCGCAATTTGGTTCTGCGCACGCTAAGAAATGACGAGCCAACCGCAGAGGCTGAGATTCACCTAGACGATGCGGTGCTGGTGGTCGGAACGACGCCCGGCTTTAGTTCGGTGCAGATTGATCTGAGAGAAGGTCGAGTTTCTAGCGAAAAAATTGCAGCTATATTCGCCATAAAAATTCCAATTAAAGCCACACTGACTTCGTTGTCGGTGAATGTGGAAAATTTTCTAACTAACCCACTAGCCGCCACTGGTGCCATGAGAGCCTTACTGGAAGACGTCGAGTGGCAAGACTGGAAAGCGCCAGAACTCTCGCTAGATGTTGGACTGGAATCAGGCAGAGCGACCATGGCCGCGAGCGGACAATCCCTCGGCACCGGCTTCTCGCTGAATGCAGACGCCACACTCAGCGATGCGGCGAATCGTTTCAAGCTGCAAGCACTGCAAGGGAGCTACAACATTGCCTCGGTCCCACAGCTGATCGCTTCTCTATCTGAAAAATACAAACAGATCGACCCTGCCGCACCAGTCCCTGCATCCTCGGCAGCTGGCGCGTTTTCAGTAGATTTCAAACAAGCCGCACCTGCATCCGCGCATGTCACTCTGCTAGTAAAACCGGAAGACGAAAAAGCGGTGTCACCACTGACGATCAAGACGAATTGGAAATCCGACCAATCGCTCACCACCGGAATCGAGATGGATGGGATAAAAGTCGCAGCGGATTATTTGCTAGAAGCCGGGACTTATGACGCGAAGATCGATTCAGAAAAATTCACCAGCTCGCGCATTGATCCATGGCTGGCGATTGTGAAAGCACAGACGCAGGGTGCAGTGGTGTTTTCCGGGCATTGGAGTGGCACTGGCGATCTGAAAAAAAATCAACACAAGGGAAATCTAGCCATCGCAAAAATCGAGGTGAACCGCGAAGGACTTCCACCACTGGAAGCCAGTGGCGGAGTGACTTATGACTGGCCAACACAATTTCTAACGAACGATCTAAAAATCATTTCCAAAAACCAAACGATCTCAGCAGATGCTAAGCTCGCGGATGGCTTATTGGAAATCTCCAAGCTGTCATGGCTCGATGGAAAAACCGCAATCGCGGGCGGAGAACTCAAGTTGCCAGTGCCCGAAGATTATTCGAAATGGCGCGAGACACTTGCAAATGACAAACGTCCGCTATCTGCAAACGTGGAATCACAAGTTTTGTCATTGGCATTGCTAAAAAATTGGCTGCCCGCGGCTGCGAAGCTGGATGAAAAATCCACTGGCCTGCTGAAAATGATCGTTTCCGGAACTTATGCGGCACCAGAAATCGATCTGCTGCTAGAAATTAAAAATCTCCGCTCACCCGAACAACCGCGACTTCCTCCAGCAGCCCTCACCGTGAAAGTCTCCGGGCGCGATGGCAATCTCAGCTTGGAAGGCAAGGCCAGCACTGCCGATTTTCCACCAGCAGAAATCACCGCATCCATGCCATTCCGGCCAGCAGAATGGGCGAAGAATCCAAACATGATCCCAAGCGAAAAACTCACTGCTAGAATGGATCTTCCGCGCATCGATCTCTCACGATTCGGCTCTTTAGTAGCAGATGCCCGCAAGGTTTCCGGTTTTCTATCAGGCAATGTGGAAGTCGCAGGCGAACTATCAAAACCCGCCATCAAGGGAAAAATCACGATCACCGGAGCAGGCATCGAGTTGAAAAGCGACAAGATTCCTCCCGTGACCGGCATCGGTGCCGTGGTTGACCTTTCTCTCGAACGCGTGACAATTTCAAATTTCAAAGCCTCACTGGCCAGCGGAACCATTCAGGGCGGCGGCTCTCTCACAATGGCTCAAGGAAAGCCGGGAACGTTAGACTTTCGAATTACCGGCAACCATCTACCACTGGTGCGCAATGATTCTCTAATCGTCCGTGCGAATGCAAATCTTCGACTCACTGGGCCCTTTGAAAGAGCCACACTATCAGGAACTGCTGGGATCGTGGACAGCTTGTTCTATCGAGACATTGAGTTGTTACCAATGGGATCGCCGTTCACCGGGCCATCTGCTGCATCGTTGCCGAAGATCGATGTCGCAGTCGCCAATCCCGGGTCTTCAGTGCCAGAGCCATTTCGCAACTGGGCTATCAATGTGACAGCCCGCACGGAAAATCCGTTCTTCATTCGTGGCAATCTAGCAAACGGCTATGCTGTTGGAAATGTCCGCATCGGTGGAACGCTCGGAACTCCAGCGCCCGTTGGATTAATCACAATTTCTAATTTTAAAGCCTCACTGCCATTCAGCACGCTCCATGTCAAAACGGGATTGATGAGATTCACTCCAGCGACTGGCTTTGATCCGATACTGGAAATCCGCGGCACCGCAGAGCCTAGACCCTACCGAGTGAATGTGTTAGTTCATGGCAGAGCCTCGCACCCTCAATTGATACTCACCTCCTCACCACCATTGCCGGAAAATGAAATCATGACGCTGTTAGCAACGGGCACTACGACCTCGGGCTTGGAAAACCAGCAGACGGCATCATCCCGCGCAATGCAGTTGTTACTTGAAGAACTTCGGCGCGGTCGATTCATCGGTGGCAAAAAACTCCGCCCGATCTTTGCAATGCTAGATCGCATCGATTTCAGTCTGGCAGAATCCGATCCCTATTCGAGCGACTCATTTTCCACAGCCACCATTCAGCTCTCTGACCAATGGTTCGTCTCCGCCGGCATGGGCGCGGAAGGCGATACAAGGGTGTTAGGTGTTTGGCGCATCTCATTCCGCTAATGACGCGATTGCTCACCATACTCTGTTTATTTCTAACTGCCGGTTTGGTAGTCGCGCAAACTCGCGTGCGCGTCACAGGATTGACGACCAGAAGCGAGTCGGACATTCTCACCTTGATGGGTGACCGATTGGCCCACGTGACAGCAACGACAGCATCTGCCCCGCGCGCAGATGATGCTGCGTTTATTCTGCGCCAGATGTTAGTCAAAGATGGCCACTCCGGTGCTGATGTCGCTTGGAAACTCAATGGCCAGAATGAAATCATACTCATCGTGCGTGAAGGGACGCGCAAACACATCGGTCAAATCAAGATCAATGGCGTGGATGCCGTTGATGGAAAATATCTAGCAAAACTTTTCCGCAAACCAGCAGAAAAGGATAAAACCTTGCTGGATCAAACCGCACCATTTCGTCAAAGCGACGTGCAGACTGGCTTGTCATATGTGCGGCAAGAACTCAACACCCGCGGATACTGGCAGGCAGAAGTTTCGATCACTTCACAGGACGAGGACCCACTCACTGGAGCCGTGAACATCACCATCGATACGCAACCCGGTCCCCTGTTTCAGATCGGAAAACCCTCTGTTATTTGTGTGGATCCCATCGGCGCCAAGCTCGTCGCGGTAACCGCCGGACCATTCATCGGTCGCGTGGCCACCACTGGAAATGTCAACTTGATGCGTCTAGCAGTTGAAGAAGCTATCGCAGGTCGAGGTTATCCAGACGCACAGATCCGGATGAGTCAAACACTGACATCTAACCGTTTTGTTCCTGCTTTCACGATCACCCTCGGTAAACGACTCAAGCTCCGCCAGATCCAAATCAAGGGCCTCGAGCGCACCAACCCAAAACGCATCGCGCAACGCATGAAAATCATGGAAGGCGAATGGTATGACGTGGCGGCGATGAACCTGCGACTCCGCGAATTCCTCTCGACCGGCGCGTTTGCATCCGCACAGGTGGAAACTAACATTGTCGGAAATGATGTCATCGATGCCACGATGCATTTTGAAGAAGCAAATGCTAGGGAACTGAGTCTAGCAGCTGGATTCGGCACCTACCAAGGAATCGTCACGCGCGCGACTTATGCTGATCGCAACCTGTATGGAAATTTGTTGGGCTTTTCAGCAGGGATTGAACTTGGCTCCCGCGGTATTCTCGGCGAAGTCCGCCTCACCGATCCATGGTTGTTCGGCTCCGATCTATCAACCACAGCCCGTGCTTACGCACTGATTTACACCCGCGAGGGCTATCAATCGTTCGAATCCGGCATTGAGGATCGATTCACCTGGAAATATAACAAACATTACACACTTGAACTGCTAGCTGGATACTCGGTGGTTAGCGTGACTGGCGATGGACTATCAGATGACTTGTTGGGTGACATGTTCTACACCCATCCGCGGGTAAGAATCTCCCATGCACTGGATTTCCGTGACAACCCGGTGCTGCCAAAATCTGGCTGGCATATCGAAAACGCATTCCAAATGGGCGCCGCCGTGGGCGACCTAACATCGAGTTATGTCGTGGCTGGCTTGACCGGAGGCTGGCATCACAAAATTAACAAAAACTATGACATCGGCATCGGCGGTGAATGGAGCATGATCGTGCCTTCCGGCAATCTGGTGGATCTACCAATTGATATGCGTTTGTTCAACGGCGGCGCACGAACCGTCCGCAGTTTCCCAGAACGCGAACTGGGGCCCACCGTGGATGGATACCCGACCGGCGGCGAAATAATGTGGAGCATCAATGCCGAACTCCACCGCAAGCTTACCGAAACCGTTAAACTTGTCTCCTTCCTCGATGCCGGAAACCTAACGACTAACGACGCCAACCTGAATTCCTCCGGCGTCGAACTCGCAGCAGGTCTAGGTCTCCGCATCGATCTGCCGGTCGGCCCGGTGCGCTTCGAATACGGCTACAACCTCACCCAAGATCCCGGTGATCCCGTTGGCACATTTCACTTCGCAATTGGCTCGGCCTTTTGAAACGCGATTTGATTGCAAGTGACGAATGGCGAACTGATGATTTTTGATTTTGAAGAGCCGGGGTGTGGAAGTTAGACAAACTTTGGTTTGAAGGCTCCGGACGAGCCATCCGGGCCACGTGGCGCGGGTGGCCCGCTCGCCGCCTGAAACTTCCAAATTAGTAAGGATAATCCGGCACCAACATCCGCACGGTGCAAACTTTGTTAGGACACTTATCTGTTCTTACCACCATGATATATCTCCATGTAATGAAGCGACCCGAAGCAGGCGGACCCAGTCCGCTCGATCTAGCCTAAAGCCATCTCATTCTACCCAATTCTATCTGCCTAGCCGAAATTTTCACATCCCGCATCTTTTGCTTGGCAAATCCTCCATGACGGCCTAAAAAACCTCCCATGAACGGATTCCGCAGAGAAGTATCTTTCCGGGTGGCATTTGTAACGGTTATACAACCGGTTGCATTTGTACAGCAAATACAACCTGTGGCTCAATAACACTGTTCTGCAAGAAATGATGCACTGGCATAGCTCTATATTGATTGCGATTTCTTCCTTGTTGCTTGGCTGCAGCACTGGGTCTCGCGCTATATCGACAACACGCGATACCGCTGCAATCTGTGTTGAGGATAGCGTTGACCAGACGTTTTTGGGTAATTGTAATGGATTGCGCACGTCAGACGGATTTAGACAGAATATCTGGCTGAATTTTAACAAGGATGGTCACGGTGCAATCTGCATGGATCTCGACCACCAACTTTTTCTCGTGATCGATACCGAGCTTCCGGTTCGGTCAGTGGCGAATCTAAGCAAGCGATTTAGCAACCTCAAGATTTCCGCTGCCACACTGCGCAAACGAATTGATCCAGATGCCTTTATTTTAGATAGGGAAGGGATTGACTGCGTATTCCGCATCCCACCCGACGCTGAAGAGTCATTTGCCGCTGACCTTTTTAACGAACTTTTGGGCCTTAAGCTTGCGCCGACTGACATTCGGTTTCAGTGGGATTGAGGTTCATAGTTGGAGACAGATCGAGCATACCTTGACAAGATGCAGAACAAGTCGTGCCGCACCAACCGGCTATAAGCTTTTCAATTTCATTTCATTTTCCTTTCAATCGCGCCGGTGGGCGCACATCAAACGTTCTGCCAGAATATGAACAAAGCACTCTCAGCTCAGATTCGCGCCGCGTGGAGCAGGCTTGATCCACCATTTCGGATTGTTGCGAGTGATGAAGGCGTGGAACCCGACCTGCTAGATAACGAGTTCTCCCACCGCCCGCGAATAGAAGACGTGACTACGGATTTTATTGATCAGGCGCCTGATGGATACGGATCTGCTTTGACGCATGTTCTGAGTCCAAATCCCCGCTTTCCTATGTCTCCGTAGCGCTACATTC
>ENA-OFCF01000048-OFCF01000048.1-metagenomes-genome-assembly--contig:-NODE-48-length-62562-cov-4.393732_pt1 | contig 62562 bp, 56 predicted proteins | sample MGYA00153387_OFCF01 | MGnify analysis MGYA00153387 | reverse complement strand
CACCCTTGGAGAAGCTTTCGTCGACGAGGATATCGTGCTTGCTGAGTATTCAGCGACGATTATCGGACTCGAAATCCTGAGGTCCAAGCAGCTCGAGAGCGAAGAGGACCAGAGAAAGAACGATGTCGTGGACCTGGCGATCCATACACTGTCTTACAGTGAGAAAGAAGCCGTAAACCATATCTTCAGAGAACTTGACGGGGACGAAGGTCTTCTGGTTGCTTCCAGGATTGCCGACAAGGTTGGTATCACACGGTCAGTTATCGTCAATGCGCTGAGAAAGCTCGAAAGTGCCGGCGTTATCAAATCCAGGTCCCTGGGAATGAAGGGAACGAGGATTACGATTCTCAACGACAAACTTCTGGAAAAACTGGAGATCAAAAGAAAATAAAGCGAAAGCATGACGACATAACAAAGACCAGTCACCCGGCTGGTTTTTGTTGCGTGCGGAAGTGATGTATGGTATAATCCTAAAGGACAAAAATAATCACATCTGTGGATCTCAGGGACGGTGCCGAAGAGGTTTCCTTGGGAGATGAAGCGGGTGGAAGGTTAAAACCAGGAGGTAGTAATAATGGCAGTAATTTCAATGAAACAGCTTTTAGAAGCTGGCGTTCACTTTGGTCACCAGACCAGAAGGTGGAACCCTAAAATGGCTCCATACATATTCACAGAAAGAAACGGGATCTATATCCTAGACCTGCAAAAGACTGTGAAGCTGATGGATGTTGCCTATGATTTCGTGAGAAGCGTAGCAGCTGAGGGCAAGGACGTCTTGTTTGTAGGAACGAAGAAGCAGGCGCAGGAGACGATTCAGGAAGAAGCTTTAAGAAGCAACATGCACTTTGTCAACAACAGATGGCTTGGCGGAATGCTTACCAATTTTGGAACCATCAAGAAGAGAATCTACAGGATGGAAGAAATCCATAAGATGGAAGATGACGGAGTCTTTGAAGTTCTTCCCAAGAAGGAAGTAGCGTCACTGATGAAGGAACTTGAGAAGTTGGAGAAGAACCTGGGCGGAATCAAGAATCTTGATGTCAAGAACCTGGGTGCCGTATTCATCGTAGATCCCAGAAAAGAAAGAATTGCCATTGCGGAAGCAAAGGCACTAAATATCCCAATCGTTGCTATCGTAGATACTAACTGTGATCCAGATGAGATTGATTATATCATTCCTGGAAATGACGACGCCATTAGAGCAGTAAAGCTAATCACATCGAAACTTGGAGATGCGATACTAGAAGCTAGGCAGGGCGAAGAATTAGCTGAGTAAGTAAGTGTGAAAGGTAGGTGGTTTTCCATTTACCTTTTCTTTTAGAATGAGATAATTCCAATATAAACTTTAGGAGGAAATAATAGTGATAAGTGCACAGATGGTAAAGGAACTAAGAGATAAGACAGGCGCAGGGATGATGGACTGCAAGAAGGCATTGACAGAGGCTGAAGGCGACATGGAAAAGGCAATCGATGTCCTGAGAGAAAAGGGACTGGCCTCCGCAGCGAAAAAATCCGGCAGAATCGCTTCTGAAGGAGTCATTGCGACCTTCATTTCAGAAGACAAGAAAAATGCCTCAATCATCGAACTGAACTGCGAGACGGATTTCGTATCCGCTAATGCAGATTTCATCGCCACAGCCAATGCGATTGCAGAAGTTGTTGCAAAGAGCGAAGTGAAGGACCTTGACGAAGTCAAGGCACTGACTCTAAACGGAGCGACTGTTCAGGATGCTGTGACAGACCTCATCGCCAAGCTGGGTGAGAACATGAACCTCAGAAGGTATGTCAAGTTCAATTCTCCAGACGGCCTCGTAGCCTCATACATCCACATGGGTGGCAAGATCGGTGTGCTTGTACAGGTTAAGGCAGAGAAGGCCTCTGATGAAGTTTCAAACGTGGCAAGGGATATCGCAATGCATATTGCAGCCCTCAATCCGACGTTCCTTGACCAGACATCCGTCGATGCTGATACCATCGAGAGAGAAAAGGAAATCTACCGAGTTCAGGCCATTAACGAAGGGAAGCCAGCAAACATCGCTGAGAAGATGGTCGGCGGAAGACTGAACAAGTTCTTCAAGGAATCATGCCTTGTCAACCAGATGTTTGTCAAGAATCCTGACCTTTCCGTTTCAGACTACGTCAAAGAAGAATCAAAGAAGTTCGGGAACATCGAAATCACCAACTTTATCAGATTCGAAAAGGGCGAAGGAATCGAAAAGGCAGAAGTGGATTTTGCCGCTGAAGTTGCAGCGCAGCTGATCAAGAAGTAGACAAATTAAAAAAGAACTTTAAGGGTAATTAAAATAATTAAAGAAGAGAACACCGAAAGTGTTCTCTTTTTTTAAAATAATTGCTAGAATGGAACTATAATTCACATACGGAGGATATTATGAGCGAACCGAAATATAAGAGAGTCATGCTTAAACTGTCAGGAGAATCCCTTGCCGGTACGACCGGTTATGGAATTGACTTTACGGTGGCCACAAGAATTGCCATGGAGATCAAGGAACTTGTGGACATGGGAGTTCAGGTCGGTGCCGTAATCGGAGCTGGAAACATCTGGAGAGGCAGGGAAGGAAGCGGCATGGACAGGGTAACTGCAGACAACATGGGCATGCTTGCCACATGTATCAATGCTTTGGCGCTTCAAAACTCCTTGGAAGATCTTGGCATCGAGACAAGGGTCCAGTCCGCCATTGAAATGCGGGAAATTGCGGAACCCTTCATCAGAAGAAGAGCCGTAAGGCATCTTGAAAAAGGCAGAGTCGTCATCTTTGCGGCTGGTTCGGGGAACCCTTATTTTACGACGGATACCGCTGCAGCGCTAAGAGCTGCAGAAATTGAGGCCGAATGCATCCTCCTGGCGAAAAAGGTGGACGGCGTCTATGACATGGACCCCAAACTGCATCCTGAAGCCAAGAAATACGACAAACTTACTTACAGGCAAGTCATCGAACAGGACCTCAAGATCATGGACATCACCGCCATAACCCTCTGTAAGGACAACGACATCCCCATCATCGTCTTCGGTCTTGATGGAGAAGGGAATATCAGGAGAGCCATCATGGGCGAATCCAATGGCACCATTATCGACGGGAATGAACGGTCATCAAAATAAATTGAATTCATTTTGAAATAGGAGGAAAGACCATGATAAAAGAATTTACCAAGACCATGGAAGAAAAGATGGGCAAGACCATAAAGAATTTGGAACTGGAACTGTCTTCACTCAAAGCGGGACGTGCGAATCCTACCATGCTGGATAGGATTGAAGTGGATTATTATGGATCGATGGTTCCCATCGGGCAGGTCGGGAATATTTCCGCACCTGAACCGAGAATCCTGATGATCACCCCTTGGGAGAAATCAGCGCTCAAAGCCATCGAAAAAGCCATCAACCTATCCGACCTCAACATCAACCCCAATAATGACGGTTCCGTCATCAGACTGATCGTTCCAGAACTCACAGAAGAGACCAGAAAGAATGTGGTGAAGGTGGTAGGCAAAAAAGCTGAAGAGGCCAAGGTTGCTATCCGTTCGATCAGGCGAGATACCATAGAAAAGATCAAGGCATTAAAGAAGGAGATTTCAGAAGATGAAATCACCAGGGCTGAGGAAGATGTACAGAAGAAAGTAGACGAATTCATCAAGAAAGTCGATAAGATCGTTGTAGAGAAGGAAAAGGAAATCATGAAGGTCTAATCTTCTCAACCGAAGGAAGGAACGCAATGTTTAATTTTTTCAAAAAGCCCCCGGCAATGGTAATCGAAGATACCCCGCTGGACATGGAAAGGATTCCGAAACACATCGGCATCATCATGGACGGAAATGGCAGATGGGCGAAAAAGAGAAATCTCCCAAGGTCCATGGGACACAAGGCAGGGGTTGAAACAATCAGGCGAATTATCAAAGAATGTGACAGGCTGGGTGTGAAGCACCTTACCCTGTACGCCTTCTCCACGGAAAACTGGAAGAGACCCAAAGATGAGGTCAGCGCACTCATGACTCTACTCGTCGAGTATTTGAAAAGAGAACTGGATGAACTTCACCGCAGCAACGTCATCGTGAACTATCTTGGCAACATCGAGAAGCTGCCTCTTCTGGCCCAAGAGGAGCTAAACCGTGCCAAGGAGAAAACCAAGAACAACACCGGCGTGCAAATGAACCTGGCCTTGAACTATGGCGGACGGGAGGAAATCATCCATGGCGTGAAGGAAGCGATAAGGCATTCCCTGGAGGGGAAGCTTGACCCGCAGGATCTCACGGAGGAATCGTTCAAGGAATACCTCTACACCAAAGGACAACCGGACCCGGAACTCATCATCAGGCCCAGCGGAGAGCTCAGGATTTCCAACTTTCTTCTATACCAGGGCGCCTATAGCGAGCTTTGGTTTAGCAACATCAACTGGCCGGACTTCGAGGAAGTCCATCTGAGAATGGCCATCAGAGACTATCAGAAGAGAGACAGGAGATTCGGAGGATTGAAAAGTGAATAGAAGGTACATCGGAGCGTTGACTTTGATCCCATTATTGTTCCTGATTTTTTTAGGGGGTTGGTTTTTAAAATTAATCACCTTGTTCTTGGCAGCCAGGGGACTCTATGAGTTCTATTTTGTCATTTCAAAAAAGGACCATCATCCGATGAAGCTCTTGGGATATGGCTTGCTGTTGCTCTACTACACTCTCCTGTTTTTCAGTGAAGATCCCATCAGGCATCTCGGTGTCATCATCGCATTGGGGATCACCGTGGGGTTTGTGGTCATGGTCTTCAGCGAGGATTACTCCATCACGGATGTTTCCCTGACGGTCATGGGGTTCATCTATACTGGTGTCCTCTTTGGATTTCTTATTCTTCTCGATCGGGGAGAGCATAGGAATTATCTTGTTTATACTGTGTTCGTGATTTCCTGGGTCTGTGATACTCTCGCCTACTATACGGGAAGACTCTTTGGAAAACACAAGCTCATCGAGCGGATAAGCCCGAAAAAGACCGTCGAGGGGGCTTTGGGCGGACTTCTTGGGGGAGCTCTTGGCGCATTTCTTTTAGGTTATGCCATAGAGCCGATCATCGGAATCTCCCCCTGGCATTTTCTTGCCATGGGCTTCTTCGGTGCCATGTTCGGTCAAATCGGTGACCTGGCGGCATCTTCGATCAAAAGATATGCTGGAGAAAAGGATTTCCCTAAACTTATTCCCGGACATGGGGGAATATTGGATAGATTTGACTCAATACTCTTTGTCACTCTTTTTGTTTATGCCTATATGATGTATCTGATATAAGTCAAGAAACCTAAGTTAGCGTCAATAGGGGACGCTCTATCCATACTGTCCAGTAAAATAAGCCATAGTGAGTGAAAAGCCATCCATCTGGATGGCTTTTTGTCATAAACATAGAAAAAAACAACATTGTTCATAAGATGTTTAACAAATGTATATTGATTTATCTCTTTTATAATAATATATTGTATATAAGAGTAGTTGCAATTAGAATCAATTATGAAGGAGGTAATATCATGAAGAAAGAACCCAAAACAAAAATATTATTCACGCTTCCTGTTGATTTGAAAGAAGAACTCTTGAAAGAAGCGGATAAGGAGAATAGATCCTTGAATAATTACATCCTTACATTGCTCTTAAAACGAGTCCAATAATCCGCAATGGAAATAGTTTGAATATTAATCAGGTTGGAAAACATAAATTGGTTTTCCAACTTTTATTTTTTTGGAGAGGGACAATGGTCGGTTATCTGGCACCATGCTTATTTTTGGATACTCCACCACCGGGGAAGAAATTCGAAAATAGTTAGTAAAAGTTAATAATTCTTTTGTATAATGAATGAGTAACATTTTAAGCAGAAAACCAGAGGCTGGAAGGAGATAATCTTTTGAGATCTATTTCGATCATCGGAGCATCCGGGTCCATCGGCACCCAGACGCTTAGCGTCCTGAGGGAGCAGAAGAACATCAAGTTGTCAGGAGTATCCGTCCATTCGAATCTGAAGGCTCTGAAGGCCATCATAGAAGAATTTAATCCGGGCCATGTGGCCATCACCAGGGAAGACCTCTATAGAGAGGCCAGGGAGATGCTAAAGGGCATCGGCTATGGGGGCGAGGTCTCCTTGGGAATGGAGGGGCTTATAAGAATCGCCACACTCCCGGAAATTGACACTGTCGTGTCATCGCTCATGGGCATGGTCGGGCTTAAGCCAACCGTTGAGGCGATCAAGGCAGGAAAAGACATCGCCCTGGCAAACAAGGAAACCCTTGTTGCTGCGGGAGAGATTGTCATGAGGCTTGCCCGGGAAAAGGGTGTCAGGATTCTTCCCGTGGATTCTGAGCATTCCGCCATCTTCCAGAGTCTTCAGGGCTCAAGGCGCGAAGAGGTGAAAAGCATCATCCTCACGGCATCCGGAGGACCTTTTCTGGGGAAAAACCGAAAATATCTCGAAGGGGTGACCAAAGAGATGGCCCTCAAGCATCCGAACTGGGTCATGGGGGCGAAGATCACCATAGATTCCTCGACACTCATGAACAAGGGCCTTGAAGTCATCGAAGCCAGGTGGCTCTTTGATGTTCCTTATGATAGTATAAAGGTCTACGTCCATCCCGAAAGCATTATCCACTCCATGGTGGAGTATAGGGACAACAGCATCATTGCGCAACTCGGGTCACCGGACATGAGACTGCCCATCCAGTATGCACTGAATTATCCTGAGCGGCATGAAGCCGTGGCCAGAGAACTTGACTTCCTTGGCATCGGAGCGCTCCATTTCATGGAACCCGACAGGGAAACCTTCAGGGCCCTTGACCTGGCTATCCTTGCGGGAAAACGCGGCGGCCTTGCCACAGCGGTGCTGAACAGCGCAAATGAAGAGGCGGTGTCCTTGTTTCTCCAAGACAAGATCCGTTACATTGAAATCATATCCGTCGTCGAAGAAGCACTGGACCATTTTAGCAATCTCGGGGAAATCACCCTGGAGAAGGTCTTTTCGACAGATGAAGAAGTAAGACAACATATCAGAAGAAAATATAAAGAGGTGTAGAATGTATCTATTATTATCGATATTTGCCTTTGGACTCCTGGTCCTTGGCCACGAGTTCGGTCATTTTATCATGGCCAGAGTCAATGGGGTCACCGTGGAGGAGTTCTCCATAGGAATGGGACCGAAAATTTTGAAGAAACAAGGGAAAAAGACGTTGTATTCGTTGAAAGCCTTCCCCATCGGAGGCTCGGTAAAGATGTTTGGTGAAAATGAAGAGGAGTCCGGGGAGGGGTCATTCTTTTCCAAGAGTCCTCTTCGGAAGATTTCCATCATTATCGCCGGACCGGTCATGAACATCATCATGGCCCTCATCATCCTGTTTACGGTCACGCTTTTTACGGGCTACAGCAGCAATGTCGTCAACGAAATAATGCCCGGCTCACCAGCAGAGGCCGCAGGTATAAGCGTTGGAGACAGGATTGTGAGGGTAAATGGCGAGAAAGCCTATACCTTCCAGGACATCTCCACCTATATCGCCTACAATGGCTTCAAGGAGATAAATCTTGAACTGGAAACCAAGGAGGGTCTTGTCAAAAAGACCATCACCCCGATGGATTCCGAAGGGAGACCCCTCATCGGCATCGTCCCGAAAACAGTAGAAAAGGCGGGATTCTTTGAGTCCGTCGGCGAAAGCATGAACCAGGGGCTGTCCCTCGTGACCCAGACAATATTTTCCCTGAAGATCCTCTTCTCCGGAGAAGCGACGCTCAATGACTTCGGTGGTCCGGTCACCATCTTCAAGATTTCCACGGAAGTGGCCAGCATTTCCCTATGGGCCCTGGCCAGCTTTATCGCCTTCCTCAGCATCAACCTGGCTGTCCTGAACCTGATCCCTTTCCCAGCGCTGGACGGAGGATGGATTCTAATCCTTCTCGTCGAGCTCATCACCAGGAAGAAGCTTCCGGAAAAGTTCGTTGGAATCTGGAATACGATTGGATTTGTGATCCTCATGGGATTCATGCTGCTGATCACGTTCAAGGATGTATTCCTTCCAGGAGGATTTTAGCAGATGTTAAGAAAAGACACGCGTAAGATCAAGGTCAAGGACATCTATATCGGAGGTGACAGCAAGGTCACCATCCAGTCCATGACAACGACGGACACCCGGAATGTGGAGGCAACCCTCACGCAGATACGTGCGCTTATGGTGGCGGGATGCGATATCATCAGGTGCGCGGTTCCCGACATGGAAGCCGCAGAAGCTCTGAAGGAAATCACAAAGCAAATTCCGATACCCGTGGTGGCGGATATCCATTTCGATTACAGGCTGGCCCTGAAATCCATCGAGAACGGCATAGCGAAGCTGAGGATCAATCCCGGCAACATCGGTGGGGAAGAGAAGATAAAGCTCCTCGCCGATGCCTGCACAGCGAGGGGGATTCCCATCAGGATCGGAGTAAACTCCGGATCCATGGAGAAGGACATCCTTGAAAAATACGGCAGGGTCACCCCCGAAGGCCTCGTGGAGAGTGCGCTTCGTAGCGTTGAACTACTGGAGAATGCAAACTTCAACAATATCGTCATTTCCATCAAGTCTTCAGATGTCATCACGATGATGGAGAGCTACAGAATCCTCTCTGGAATGGTGGATTACCCCATGCATCTCGGTGTCACCGAGGCTGGAACCATCTGGAGAGGGACCATCAAGAGCTCTATCGGCATTGGTGGGCTTCTTTCAGAGGGCATCGGCGATACCATCCGGGTATCCCTGACCGGAGACCCAGTGGAAGAAATCAAGGCAGGCCGTGAAATCCTGAAGGCCACAGGCCATCTTAAGGAAGGAATTGAGTTTGTGTCCTGTCCCACATGCGGGCGGACGCAGATTGATCTGATCCGGATTGCCAACGAGGTCGAAGAGGCACTGAAGGACAGCAAGAAGAACATCAAGGTTGCCGTCATGGGATGCGTCGTGAACGGTCCCGGGGAAGCGAAGGAAGCGGATATCGGAATCGCAGGCGGGAATGGGTTTGGGCTCATCTTCAAGAAGGGCGTCATCCTCAGGAAGGTCAGCGAATCCGAACTTGTTTCAGCGCTCCTCGAAGAAATCGATAAACTGAACTAAAGACAAGATAGGGAAAGGAGGAACTTTTGTGGAACTGAATGAACTTTTCAACAAGGAGTCCTCATTGAAAAGCTACAACATAGAGAATGTCCTGAAGGTGGAATTCCTGAAAAAGGCAAACATGTTCAGGGTCTTCCTGAAATCCGGGAAGCTGCTTGACCCGAAGGTCAAGGAACCCGTTACCGGATTTCTCGCAAAGCTGACAAAAATGAATAATGAAGTCACCATCATAAACGTCCTGGATAGCTTAAGTGATAAGAATATCCAGGATGTTCTCATGGGGATGTTCCTGACGGAACCTCTGAACTACAACTTCCTGAAGGATGGTAAGGTGGCGTACCATGAAGACAGTCTGACCCTGACCCACTATAGCCAGGTTCTCATCGCCAACTTCAGGGACAGGGAAAACCTGAAGCGGATCCAGAGCGTGTTCGCGGACTATTATGGCAGGGAGATCAGTCTCGAAGTCAGGCTCGATGAAGGCCTCATGCCAAAGAAAGAGGAAATCAACGTCCTGAGGGAACTAAAAGCCATGAGAACCGAATCGGGAGGCAAGGGATCACTGCCTGGAGAAAACATCCCTGTGGGGGTTCCCCTGAAGAGCAAGCTCATCCCAAGCACAAATGGCAAGGACAAACCAAAGGATGAGAATATCCTCCTGGGCAAGGCCATCAAGGAAACCGCGCAGAAAATCAAGGACCTGGATGATAATTCAGGCATTTCTGTCATCGACGGTGAAGTGTTCAAGATGGATTCGAGAAAACTAAAGAGCGGCAAGGTACTGGTCATGCTCTATGTCACGGACCATACCAGCTCCATTTCCGTGAAGATCTTTCTTAAAGAAGGGGAGGAGCTGCCCATCAAGGAAGGGGAAGTCTTCAAATTCAAGGGGAATGTCACCTATGACATGTATTCCAAGGAACTGACGATGATTTCCAGAGACATCGTCCGGATGGAGAAGATCAGACGCCATGACAGGGCGAAGGAAAAACGCGTTGAACTTCATGTGCACACGAACATGAGCAGCATGGACGGTCTGGCCTCCGTTGGGAGAATCATGAGCCTGGCCAAGGATTTCGGGCACAAGGCCGTGGCCATCACAGACCATGGTGTCGTCCAGGCCTACCCGGAAGCCATGGATATGGCAAAGACGACCGGCGTCAAACCGATCTATGGCATGGAAGCCTATGTGGTCAATGACGACATCAATATCATCGAGAATATCGATGACTCCCTGACGGACATGGTCGTCTTCGATATCGAGACGACGGGTTTCTCCTCGAAGAACGACAAGATCATTGAAATCGGTGCGGTAAGAGTCAGGGATGGAATAGTCTTGAGCGAGTTCTCCACCTTTGTCGACCCACAAAGGAGCATTCCACTGAAGATTACCGAACTGACAGGCATCACCGATGATATGGTGAAAGATGCGCCGGTCATCGGGAAGGTCATCCTGGAATTCAATGAGTTCATCAAGGATGCCACTCTGGTCGCCCATAACGCCTATTTCGATGTGGGGTTCATCAGGAAAAACCTGGGGGATCTCGGAATGTCCATCGAGAACCCGATACTCGACACTGTGCCGCTTTCAAGGTTCCTCTACAAGGAACTGAAAAGGCACAAGCTCGATACCATCGCGAAGCATCTTGGCATCAACATGGGCGCCCATCACCGCGCAGTGGACGATGCCGTGACCACCATGAAGATCCTAAACAAGTCCATGGACAAGATGAAGGAAATGGGCATCGAGAACTTCAGGCAGCTCAACGAGAGGAGCAAGGAAGAGATCGATATCAAGAAGCTCCCCATGTTCCATACGACGATTCTTGTGAAAAACAAGATTGGGCTCAAGAGCCTCTATGAAATGGTCTCTTCCTCGCACATAGAAACGTTCCACCAAAAGCCCAGAATAAGGAAGAGTGTTCTGAAGGAGAAGAGGGAAGGCCTGCTTCTGGGTTCTTCCTGCATCAATTCCGAACTTATCCGCTACATCATGGAGGGGAGGACCGAAAAGGAAATCGAGAAGGTCGCATCCTTCTATGACTATCTCGAGGTCCAACCCGTCGAAAACAACCTTGACCTTCTTAAGGACGGCAGGATTACAGACATCGAGGGCCTCCGAGACCTGAACAGGAAGATCATCTCCCTGGGCAAAGCCTTGGGGAAGATGACTGTGGCTACTGGCGACGTCCACTACCTGAACAAGGAGGACAAAATCTACAGGAAGATCCTTCTGGCCTCCCAGGGGTACAACAACCAAAATGGCGAACTGGACCTTTATTTCCGCTCCACAGATGAGATGCTCAGTGATTTCAGCTATCTGGGAAAGGACAAGGCCTTTGAAATTGTCGTGACGAATACGAACAAGATTGCCGATATGATGGAGGAATTTCTGCCCATCCCCAACGGAACCTTTCCCCCCAAGATTGAAGGGGCTGACGAGGAAATCCGTGAGATGACCATGGACAAGGCGCATGAGCTTTACGGCGAGGTCCTTCCGGAAATCGTCGAAAAGAGGATTGACAAGGAACTGACCTCCATCATCGGACATGGCTATGCCGTACTTTATCTTATCGCCCACAAACTTGTGGCGAAGTCCATGTCCGACGGATACCTGGTCGGCTCAAGAGGGTCGGTAGGATCATCTCTGGTGGCTACGATGACAGATATCACGGAAGTCAACGGCCTTCCCCCTCACTATCGGTGCCCGAACTGCAAGAACAGCGAATTCATCCTTGATGGCAGCACCTCCAGTGGTGCGGACCTTCCGGAAAAGAACTGCCCAGTGTGCGGTACGCTCTACATCAGGGATGGTCATGACATCCCCTTTGAAACCTTTCTTGGTTTCGAAGGAGACAAGGAACCCGATATCGACCTCAACTTCTCTGGAGAGTACCAGGCCATTGTCCACAAATACACGGAGGAACTGTTTGGGGAAGGATACGTCTTCAAGGCAGGAACCATCGGAACGGTAGCGGACAAGACCGCCTACGGCTATGTGATGAAATATCTTGAGGGAAAGGAAATGAACCTGCCCTCGGCTGAGATTGAACATCTTGCTCAGGGCCTTGTCGGAGTCAAAAGGACCACAGGACAGCATCCTGGAGGAATCATGGTTGTTCCTCGGGACAATGACGTACATAACTTCACCCCGGTCCAGAGACCGGCGGATGACCAGGAATCTACGATCACCACCACCCATTTTGATTATCATTCCATCTCCGGGCGGCTTCTGAAGCTGGATATCCTGGGTCATGACGACCCGACCATGCTGAGGATGCTGCAAGACCTCACAGGACTTGACCCGAAGTCCATTCCTTTAAATGACAAGAAGGTGCTTTCGCTCTTTACCTCCACGAAGGCTCTCGGGGTTTCAGAGGAGGAGCTGGGTGTCCCCGTCGGTTCTTTTGGTCTCCCTGAGTTCGGGACAAAGTTCGTCCGGGGAATGCTCGTGGACACCAGTCCATCCACCTTCGCTGACCTGGTGAGGATATCAGGCCTTTCCCATGGGACGGATGTCTGGCTCAACAATGCCCAGTACTACATAAAGGGAGGGTTTACGACCCTGAAGGACTGCATCAGCACAAGGGATGACATCATGATGTACCTCATCCACAAGGGCATGCAGCCCAAGAAGAGCTTTACCATCATGGAGAGCGTGAGAAAAGGCAAGGGGCTCAAGGGAGACGACGAAGAGGTCATGCACGAGAACGGTGTTCCCGACTGGTACATCGAATCCTGCAAGAAGATCAAGTACATGTTCCCGAAGGGGCATGCCGTGGCTTATGTCATGATGGCCATGAGGATTGCCTATTTCAAGGTGTACTACCCACTCGCCTATTATGCCACTTACTTCTCCATCAGGGCTTCCGACTTCGACGGAGAACTGATCCTGCAAGGGGAGCTGACGGTCAGAAAGAAGCTTCAGGAGCTCTATGAACTGGGAAATGATGCCTCCAACAAGGAAAAGAGCCTGGTCACAATCCTCGAGCTCGTCTTCGAAATGTACAAGCGAGGCTTCAAGTTCAAGGAAGTGGACCTCTATAAATCCAACGGTTCGAAGTTCACCATTGAGGAAGACGCCATCAGGCCACCCCTGAGCTGTCTTGTGGGCGTCGGAGTAAATGCCGCCAACAGCATCTACAGCGAAGCGAAGGAAGGGGAATTCATGTCCAAAGAAGACCTCAGGCTGCGGTGCAAGATTTCCAAGACGGTCATCGAGACACTGGACGGATGTGGTGCGCTGAAGGGCATGGATGAGACCAACCAGCTTTCCTTTTTCAATTTCTAAGGATGTCAATCCCAAAGGGTTGAAAATCCCTTGGAAATGTGATAGTATACAAATGTACAATAACTGGAACTTTGAGAGTGGGCAAGACCCGCTCTTTAATTTTGTAACGCAACTTTTTCCAGTTGCGTTTTTCCATATCCGGATATTGAAATATTTAAATTAATCTATGATAAAATAAGGTCATGAACAACAAATGCGGGGTGAGATTATGGAAAAACTAAAAATGTTAGAAGACCTTTTTAAAGAGGAAATCGAATCCTTGGGCTTTGAAATGTACCACATGGAGTATGTCAAAGAAGAGGGGATGAACATCCTCCGGTTCTATATAGACCATGCGGACGGGATAGCCCTAGCAGATTGCGAGATGGTTTCAAAAAAAATAAGCGTAATTCTGGATGAGAAAGATCCAATTGTAGAAGATTACAATTTGGAAGTTTCCTCCCCAGGCATATTCAGGCCGCTATTCACCAAAAGGCACATGGAAAAAGCCATTGGGGAACAGGTACTGTTAAAGACAAAGAAACCTGTAAAAGGAACAAAAAACCTGAAGGGGATTCTGAAGGACGTGGATGAAGAGCGGATTATCCTTGTGTATGACAAAGAAGAAGTCGAGATTCTGATGGATAATTTGAGAAAGATAAATATTGAAGTTGATCTTTAAAGCATATTGAGGAGGATAAAATGGCAAAGGCAAAGGTAAATGTGAAAAAGAAGGATGAGGTTATTCTTGCATTGAAAGCCATAGTGGAGGAAAAGGGAATCAGCGAGGAAATGCTCTTTGAGACCCTTGAAGATGCCCTGATTGCAGCATTCAAGAAGAACTATGCAAGTTCAGGCAACCAGAACGTCAGGGTGAACATCGACAGGGAAACAGGGGACATCAAAGTGTTCTCCCTTAGACAGGTTGTCGAAGAAGTGAATGACGAACAAGAGGAAATCTCACTGGAAGAAGCTCAGGCACTGAACAAGAAGTATGAACTTCTTGACTACGTAGAAAAGGAAGTCACTCCGGAGAACTTCGCGAGAGTCGCCGCACAGGCTGCAAAGCAGATTGTGACACAGAGAATAAAGGAAGCGGAAAGAAGCCTCCTTTACAACGAGTACCATGAAAAGGAATTTGATGTCATCACGGGCATTGTGCAGCGGAAGGATAAGGGGAACATCTACATCGACCTTGGAAAGTCAGAGACAGTCCTTACCCCTTCAGAGCAGATTGCCGGAGAGAGCTATGATTTCAATGACAAGATCCTGCTCTATATCGTTGAAGTCAAACAGAATCCAAAGGGACCGATGATTTCTGTCTCCAGGACCCATCCAGGACTTGTGAAGAGGCTCTTCGAAAAGGAAGTCCCTGAAATCTACGACGGTATCGTGGAGATCAAGTCCATATCAAGGGAAGCTGGCTCCAGGACGAAGATTGCCGTGTCTTCCAATGATCCTGCAGTAGAGCCGATGGGTGCCTGTGTGGGACCCAGGGGTTCAAGGGTGCAGAGCATCGTGAATGAACTTCGGAACGAGAAGATCGACATCATCAAGTGGTCAAAGGATCCAAAGGAATTTATCGCCAACGCCTTAAGCCCGGCGAAGGTCCTTGAGGTATATACGGAGGAATCCGGAAATTCCTGCAAGGTCATCGTTGATGACAACCAGCTCTCCCTCGCCATCGGCAAGGAAGGACAGAACGTCAGGCTTGCTGCAAAGCTAACCGGCTGGAAGATTGATATCAAGAGCAAGAAGCAGTTCGACCAGGATATGCTGACCCGCGAGAAGGAGAAGGAAGAGCATCAGGCCCAGGAAGCGGCTGAACTTTCCAAAGAGACAGTCGTCGAGGCGGACGTTCTGGAGAACGAAGCTGACATCGCTGTCGACGCTGATGTGGAAGAGAAGATTCTCGAGGATGCCATTGATGAGGACACTGAGGTAGAAGAGGCTTCATCAGAAGAGGAAGTCGAGATAGAAAAGGCTTCATCAGAAGAGGAAGCAGAGATCGAGAAAACCTCAACGGAAGAGGACATAGAAATAGACAAGGAGAGCTAAACTCCGAAGAAGATGAAAGAGAGGTGTTTTAGATGAAGGTGAAAAAAATACCCATGAGAATGTGTACCGGCTGCATGGAAATGAAGCCAAAGAAAGACCTCATCAGAGTGGTCAAGAACAAAGAAGGTGAGCTTTCCATGGACCTGACAGGAAAGAAACCCGGAAGAGGGGCCTATGTTTGCAAAGACGTGGTCTGCCTGGAGAAGTCCTTCAAGACCAAGAGACTTTCCAGAAACCTCGAGACGGCGATAAGTGAAGAGATCTACAGTGATCTTAGAAAGGCGGTTACCCATGAATAAAGTATTGTCCTTTCTGGGACTGACCCGAAAATCGGGGAATCTCGTCATCGGTTACAACAAGAACATGGAACAAGTGAAGCTGGGAAAAATAAAACTTCTCATCGTATCCACAGGCGCTTCACAAAATACAAGAGATAAGTTCAAAGGGTACGGCGAGAGATACAACGTACCTTATATAGAGGATTTCACTCCTGATGAGTTAGGAACTGCATTAGGTTTTGAAACGATTGCTGTCGTGGGGGTTTCTGACTATAGCATGGCCAAGAAGCTTAAGACCATATATGACAGCGTCAAGGAAGAAAATATAAACGGAGGTGGTCCTATTGTCAAAAATCAGAGTGTATGAACTTGCAAAGGAACTAGAGATAACGAGCAAAGAACTAATAACCATGTTGAAGGATGAATTTGGGATAGAAGTCAAGAACCATATGAGCGTAGTTGAAGAAGAGGATGCAGCACTGATCAAGGAGCTCCTTGCTGACAAGGCAAAGGAAGCCCTTCCTGAAGACGAGAATAAAGAGAAGAGCATCATTGACGAATATGAGGCGATTCTTGAAGCGGAAGCAACGAACCTTGCAAAGAAAAGGAAGAAATCCAAACGTGAACTAAGAGAAGAAGAGCTGGAGAAGGCCAAAAGTGAAGAAAAGACTGAAGGTATTGAAGTCGGTGATTTCATTACAGTCAAGGACTTTGCAGACAAGCTGGAGAAACCAGTGGCTGAAGTGATCAAGGCTCTTATATTCAGCGGTATCATGGCTGGAATCAACCAGGAAATCGATTTTGAGACAGCGGAAAAGGCTGCCGAGAAGCTTGAAGTCAAACTGGTCAAGGTGAAGGACGAGACCCTGGGAATCGAAGACGAAAAGACCGACGACATTTTGGACGTCAATCTTTCGAAGAGACCTCCCATCGTTACCGTCATGGGACACGTCGACCACGGCAAGACATCTCTGCTGGACGCCATCAGAAAGGCCAAGGTCACAGAGTCTGAAGCGGGCGGAATCACACAGCACATCGGTGCCTATACCATCACGTTAAACGGAGAGAAGATCACCTTCCTGGACACGCCTGGTCATGAAGCATTTACGGCCATGAGAGCAAGGGGAGCACAGATCACGGATATCGTCATCCTTGTCGTGGCTGCCGATGACGGAATCATGCCACAGACGGAAGAGGCCATCAACCACTGCAAAGCGGCGGGTGTTCCAATAATTGTCGCAATAAACAAGATCGATATGCCTGCTGCAAATGTAGAGAAGGTAAAGCAGGAACTGACAGAGTTCGGCCTGGTCGCAGAAGAATGGGGTGGAGACACCATCATCGTACCAGTATCGGCCAAAGCTAAAATCGGTATCGAAGACCTACTTGAAATGGTCCTGTTGACCGCTGAAGTGGAAGAGCTCAAGGCAGATCCAAACAGAAGGGCAATCGGAGCGGTCATCGAGTCTGAGCTAGATAAGGGAAGAGGCCCGGTGGCGACACTGCTCGTACAGAAGGGCACACTAAGCGTCGGGGACTCTATCCTGGTCGGTTCAACCTATGGAAGAATCAGAGCCATGTTTGACGACAAGGGAAAGAAGATCACCAGCGCAGGCCCATCCATCCCCGTGGAAATCCTCGGACTTTCCGATGTTCCGCAGGCTGGAGACAAGTTCAATCAGGTCAAGGACGAAAAAACCGCAAGAGGAATGGCTGAAGCAAGAAAGATCAAGGAAAAGAGCCTTGCCCACAGCACCATGAGGGTTTCCCTTGAAGACCTGTACAACCAGATGAAGGAAGGCAAGATTCAAGAACTTCCAATCATCGTCAAGGCGGATGTTCAGGGTTCCATCGAAGCCCTGAGGAACTCCCTGGAGAAGCTCTCCACAGACGAGATCAAGGTCCGAGTCATCCATAGCGGCGTTGGTGCCATCACGGAAACTGATATTACCCTGGCTGCGGCATCCAATGCCATCGTCATCGGATTCAATGTCAGACCGGACAACAATGCAGCTGTACTGGCGGACAAGGAAAAAGTCTATGTCAAGACCTACAGGATCATCTACCATGCCATAGACGACGTCAGGGCTGCCATGATCGGCATGCTTATCCCGGACATCAAGGAAGTCATCCTGGGACGAGTCGAAGTCAGACAGACCTATAAGGTCTCTGCCGTGGGAACCATCGCAGGCTGCTATGTCCTGACAGGAAAGATCACCAGGAATTCCGAAGTGAGAATCCTAAGGAACAGCATCATTGTCCATGAAGGCCACCTGGCATCCCTGAAGAGATTCAAGGATGATGTCAAGGAAGTCAACACAGGCTATGAATGCGGACTCTCCATCGAGAAGTTCAACGACCTGAGAGAGGGAGACATCATTGAGGCCTTCTTCATGGAAACCATCAAGAGAAAAGAACTTTAGAAGCACAAATCATAATAATATGGAAAAGTGAGGTGGATAAAATGGCAAAATATAGGGCTGGCAGACTCAATGAGGAGATGAAGAAAGAAATTTCAAGCATCGTCATGAGTGAACTGAAAGATCCCAGAATCACAGCCATGATTACCATAACAGATGTGGAAGTGACCTCGGATTTAAGTTATGCCAAGGTTTTCGTCAGCATCTTTGGAACAGAGAAGGAAAAGGAAGAGTCTTTGGCTGCGCTGAAAAGTTCAGCAGGATTCATCAGGCATGAAGTGGCGCAAAGAATCAAGGTAAGGTATGTACCAGAGCTCATCATGACGCTGGACGATACCATAGACAAGGGCATGCACATTGATGCGCTCATCAAAAAAGCCAACGAGATGAAGGGTAATTAGGCATGGATTACATGGAGATCATCAACAAGATCAAAGAGACAGACAAGATTGCTTTGGTTACCCACGCCTCACCTGACGGTGATGCCGTGGGCAGCACCCTGGCACTTGCGCTGGCCTTGAGGACCCTCGGGAAGGATGTGGTCATCCTGTCAAAGGAACCTGCACCCGAGAACCTGTCCTATCTTACACTCTATGAAGAGTATGGCAACGAAGGCAAGCTTCCAGAGGACAGGAAACTCCTGATTGCGCTGGATTGCGGCAATGTCGAGAGACTCTCCATGGAAAAGCCGGGCTTCCTGGATATCTACAAGATCAACATCGACCATCATGTGAGCAATGACATGTACGGAAACCTGAATGAGGTCCGAACAACATCTGCCTCAACGGCAGAAATCATCTCCGAACTCATCGGGGACCTTGGCGTGGGGATCAGCATCCCCATGGCCGAGTGCCTCTATACAGGTATCGTGTCCGATACGGGTTCCTTCAGGTACCCGTCGACCACGGCAAATACCATGAGGGTCGCAGCGAAGCTTCTTGAGACAGGCTTTGATTTTTCAAGGATCCAAAGGAAGCTGTTCAGCACCAGTGATTTTAAGAGACTGAAGCTGCTGGGCAGAGCCCTCATGACCCTGGAAAAGTATGAGGATGGGTTTGTTTCCATCATGAACCTCGTCGCGCTGGACTTCAATTCGCTCGCCATTTCCGACAGGGATTCGGGCGATATCGTAAACTATGGCCTTGAGCCTCCAGAAGCCGATGTTTCCATTTTGATGAAAGAAGCGGAAGGATTCTTCCGGGTGAGCGTCAGGACAAAGGAAGTCATCGATGCCAGCGCCCTTTGCGGGATGTTCGGCGGAGGAGGCCATGTCAGGGCTGCAGGCTGCAACCTGAAGGCCGATACCCTGGAGGAAGCCAAAAAAATGCTTCTTCTTGAAATTGAAAGGATGAGGGCTGTTTGAACGGAGTAATCAATCTATATAAGGAAAAGGGAATAACCTCCTTCGGCGCTGTAGCGGCTGTCCGAAGGATCCTTCATGTGAAGAAGGCAGGCCATACGGGGACACTGGACCCGGAAGCCGAAGGCGTGCTCCCTGTTTGTGTTGGGAAAGCCACAAAGCTTGTGGACTATATCATGGGTGGCGTGAAAACCTACCGGGCGGGTTTCAGGCTGGGATTCGTTTCAGACACCCTGGATGCCTTTGGAGATGTCAGGAAGACAGACGGAGCAATTCCTGAAGAGAAAATCGTCAGGGAAGCCATCGAAGGTTTCCTTGGGGATTCTCTGCAGGTACCCCCGATGTATTCGGCCCTCAAGAAAGACGGTGTGAGGCTCTATGAGCTCGCACGGCAGGGCATTGAGATCGAACGGGAGAAGAGGCCGGTAAACATCACCAGGCTGGAGCTTACGGTTTTTGATGGCGTTGACGGGGAGATTCTCGTCACTTGTTCCAAGGGAACCTACATCCGGAGCCTCATCGATGATATCGGTGAAAAGCTTCAATGCGGGGCCATCATGACCAGCCTTATCCGCGAAGGTACAGGCACCTTCACCATGGAAAATACGGTCAGGCTATCGGAACTTGAGGAAAAAGGCTACGAAGGTTACCTGATTCCCATGGATGAGATCCTGGCAGAATATGCGGCATTCACTGTTCCGGAGGAATTCCTGAAGCTCATTGCAAATGGCGTCAGGGTCAAGAACCGGAAAGTCACAGCTACCCTCGAGAAGGGGCTGTACCGGGGTTATTCTGAGGATGGCAGCTTTCTCGGCATTTTGAACAGAGATGAGGATTCCTTGTTTCTAACAGTAAATCTGATGTGAGGTTAGGACATGATAATAATAGATGAAAAGGTCAAAGGAGAATTCAAGGGGGGCACCTATATCGCTCTGGGGAGTTTTGACGGACTGCACAAAGGCCACATGACCCTGATCAACAAGGTTGTTGACGAGGCCATGGGCGATGGGCTGAAAAGCGCGGTCTATACCTTTAAGAACCATCCTCTGACCGTAGCGAAGCCTGAACTGTCGCCCAAACTTCTCATGGATACGAAACAGAAAATCCATCTTTTGAAAAGCAAGGGTGTGGATATCACGATCTTCGTCTCCTTTACCAAGGAATACATGCAGACGGAAGCCGAGGACTTTATCAAGCTCCTCATCAAGGAATATCATGCCGAGGGATTCGTTGTTGGATTCAACTATAAATATGGTTATCAGAACAAGGGCAATGTCGATACTTTGAAGGAAATGTCCGAGAAGTACGGGTTCAAACTCTTCGTTTTGGATGCGGCACTCTCCAATGATGACATCATCAGCAGCACGAGAATCCGAAACCTTATCCTGAAGGGCAACCTGGTGGAGGCCAACAAGCTTCTCTTCGAGCCTTTCATGCTCAGAGGTACCGTTATCGGTGGACAGAAGCTGGGCAGGAAGCTGGGATTTCCCACCGCCAACATGAGCTATGACACGAAATATGTCATTCCGAAAACCGGCGTGTACTACACGAACATCATGGTGATGGGCAAACTCTACAAGAGCATCACCTCTGTCGGCTACAATCCGACAGTAAATGGGAAAAGCCTCAGCATTGAGAGCTACATCCTGGATTTCAACCAGGAGATCTACGGAGAAGAAGTCCAGCTGTATTTCATAGAATATATGAGAGACGAGTGGAGATTCCCAAGCTTGGATGAGCTGATCATCCAGCTGAAGGCCGATGAGGCCTATGCGGCAGGCAGGGCGCTCTGGTCTTTACTCTAATATTGCAGTTGAAATCGCTTTATGGTATAATACGTTCGAACCATGAACTATGTTATAAGGATTGCCGTCTTTTAACTTGGTCATTGGGGATAAACAATTAGGAGGAATAACTAATGGATAAGGCTAGAAAATTGGAACTAATCCAAACTTACGGAAGACACGAAGGTGACACAGGTTCACCAGAAGTGCAGATCGCTCTTCTTACTGAGAGAATCAACTCTCTGACAGAGCATCTTAAGATACACAAAAAGGATCACCATTCAAGAAGAGGACTTCTTATGATGGTTGGTGCTAGAAGAGGTTTTCTTAATTACCTGATGGCTGAAGATATTGAAAGATACAGAGATATCATAGCTAAGCTTGGAATCAGAAGATAATCTATAAGTATACTCTGAGCCTGCTTTTCTAAAAGCAGGCTTTTAGTATATAATTAACTTGAACCATCTTGTGGTTCAGGCATACCCGGGAAACATATGATTAATAGGACAAACAATCTGACCTGGTCTGTAAATAGGGATTATGGGATGACGATTCTGATATTTTTTAAAAAACCAAGGATATAACAAAAAATCAGACAGGAGCTGTATCTTTTGTTTTTTAAAAAATTCAATCGGAGGAAAATCTCATCTCATCCCTGTCTGCCGATGCAGGCAGCATATTAAAGGAGATGAACCGATGAAAGTTAAAAAAGAAATCCAGGTAGCTGGAAGAACCTTGGCCATTGAATTCGGAGAAAGAGGAATGATGTCTGACTCCGCAATCTTCATGAATTATGGAGATACCGTCATCATGGTCAACGCCAACGCTTCGGAGAACCCAAGAGAAGGAATCGACTTTTTCCCTCTGGCCGTAGAATATGAAGAGAGAATGTATTCCGTAGGCAAGATCCCTGGTGGATTCATCAAGAGGGAAGGAAGACCTTCAGAGAAGGCCATCCTTTCAGGCAGAGCCGTTGACAGACCCATGAGACCTCTGTTTCCAAAGGGGTACAGAAACGACGTGCAGGTGGTTTGCACCGTATTGTCCGTCGAGAATGACAACCTTCCTGAGATTCTCGCAATAAATGCTGCGGCAACGGCACTTCTGCTTTCTTCCATTCCTTATACGACACCACTCGCAGCAGTGCACGTGGGTCTTATCGATGGAGAATTCATCCTGAATCCGACATCAGCGCAAAGAGAAGTGAGCCAGATGATCCTTACTGTATGTTCTACGGAACACAGGATCATGATGCTCGAAGCCGGAGCCAAGGAAGTGGACGAGGATACCATGATCAAGGGTATCACATTTGGATTCGACGCCTGCCAGCCTATCATCCAGTTCGAAAAGGAACTGGTTGCGCAGTATGGCAAGAAGAAGAAGGTTCCGGTCATCCATGCCCTGAATGAATCTGTTGAGAAAGAAGTCAGAGCTTTTGCCAAAGAAATGGTCGTCATAGCCATGCATACGACAGACAAGAATGAGAGAAATGAGAAGATCGACGAAGTCAAGGTATTGCTCGCGGGTGCATTCGGTGAGAAGTATCCGGAAAACAAGAGCGACATCGCAGAGACGCTTTATCTCCTTCAGAAGGAAACGGTAAGGGATATGGCCATTATTGAGCACAAGAGAGTCGACGGGAGAGCCTTTAACCAGATCAGACCGTTGGCAGCAGAAATAGAAATTCTTCCTAGAACCCACGGTTCAGGTCTTTTCACAAGAGGATCGACACAGGTTATGGCCGTCACCACATTAGGTGCCATCGGCGATATCCAAATCCTTGATGGGGTCAGCGAAGAAGTCAGCAAGAGATATATCCATCACTATAATTTCCCATCTTACTCCGTCGGAGAGACAAGACCCATGAGAGGACCAGGACGTAGGGAAATCGGACACGGTGCCCTTGCAGAGAAGGCCATAGAGCCACTTCTGCCAACTGAAGAGGACTTCCCCTATACCATCAGGGTAGTATCAGAAGTACTGTCTTCCAATGGTTCCACATCACAGGCTTCAGTCTGTGCTTCAACCCTTGCCCTGCTTGACGCAGGTGTTCCGCTGAAGAGATCCGCGGCAGGAATTGCCATGGGATTGTTCATCAACGATGACCTCAGTTGTGAGGAAGTCATCACGGATATCCAGGGTGTAGAAGATTTCTTTGGAGACATGGACTTCAAGGTTGCTGGTACGACAGAAGGAATCACGGCTATCCAGGTTGACACGAAGACAGCCGGCCTTTCCCCATACTGCATCGACAAGGCCATCAGAGATGCCAAGACCGCAAGGCTTGAAATCCTTGAAGTCATGAAGGGTGCAATCTCTGAGGCAAAGCCAGAAGTTTCACAGTACGCACCAAAGATCTTCACTTTGAAGATCAATCCTGACAAGATCAGGGACGTTATCGGTTCCGGTGGCAAGGTCATCAACAAGATCATTGCTGAAACAGGTGTTAAAATTGACATTGATGATACCGGAAAGGTATTTGTTGGCGGCACGGATATCGAAATGGTCAAGAAGGCCATGAAGATCATCGAAGGCATCGTCAAGGAAGTCGTTCCTGGTGAAATCTACCTTGGTAAGGTCATCAAGATTGCTACCTTTGGTGCATTCGTTGAAATCCTGCCAAATAAGGAAGGTCTTGTCCATATTTCCAAGCTCGACATCAAGCGAGTGGAGAAGGTTGAAGACATCGTTAACGTAGGTGATGAGATTCTTGTCAAGGTTACAGAAATTGACCAGCAAGGAAGAATCAATCTGTCCAGGAGAGATGCGCTCATGGATATGGAAAAGAAAGAGAAAGAAGCTGCTGCAAAGTTGGCTGAATAAGAGAATCAGAACGGATGAGTGCCTGAGGCATTCATCCGTTTTTTTTGATGACAATGTTTATCCATACAGCATATCGCATTAACACCCCGGCAGAATGGGTCTGGTATTTAGGGACATCTTCTATGAATACAGTCTTGATGAGAACTAGAATCCGGACCTGACTGCTGAAGCGGTGCAGCTATTCAAGGAAATAAAGCCACCCATTGTCATTCTTCATTTAAGGTATACGATGTTTGAGCGATGAGTGGGGAAAGCAGACTAGAAGTGCTTGAGAATGTCGGTACTGCCTCCATAGTGTTCTTTTCACTCGCTCAAGGTGTTTTGACCCACAAATATACGGGGGGGCGTCGTAGAGGGTCCTAGGGCCAACATGCCCCTTGCTGAGCAGAAGAGGAAGGAGTTACGAAAGAGAAGACGCACAAGGTAAAGTTAATCAACCAAGAGGGCATATCCAGGTTGAGTCAGATCGAAGGTAAGGACAGAGCCATTGACCAGACGAACTTAGTTTAAAGGTTATGCCTAAAACTAGTGTGGAAAATGGAATACATTATAATTTTTAAGTATAATATCAGTATATAAAGTTGATTAGGACAAATTTGTAGCAAATTGTGAATCATGTATTTAGATTGAATTGGAGGTCTGAGAACACTATGGGGAGTAACAAGGTGAAACACCTAAAAAACACTACATGTAGAGTAATAAAGATTGATAAAGAAGCATTATTTGAATTTATTTATGAAATGGTAATTGATAATTTAGAAGAATTCTTCGACATAATTGATGGTACGGTCGTAACAAGCCATCATAAATTTGATTCAGAGTGTGGAGAATATATATGCCTTATAAAGGATGACCGATATAAATTGCCTGACATATTTGATATTGAGAAATTGATATCAAATATACCACAAACGACTGATTCTTTTTACTCGCCAAACCGTTACAAGGAGATGACTTTTGAGGAAATAAAAAACATATTAGCAAATAATTCGAATAACAGTACAGAATATTCCCGTATTGTGATGCAAAGGAACACGCCTACACCAACAATCATTTGACTAAAATGGGTTGTTGACGCAACAATATAACTTTTGAAAGGGGATGTATTATTTAAATGAATAATGAAGTTGAGTCTTCAATAATTTCAAAAGCTATTATTCGAGCTGGAATCCATTTTTATGGATATGGGGATGCCTTAGAGTTAATCAACCTTTGTCAAAAAGCCTCCTTACCCATCTTAGGAATTGATTCTTTTATTGTAACTGACACAAAGACGCAGCCTTTTATGGAACACAGTATTGATTTATCGTTTTCCGAAAACTCCTATAAGCAGGCTAAAGCTTTTTTGGAATTAAAAAAGCACAAAGGATTTGTTTTTGAAATAGTGTATTAATTGTTAAATTCAAGCATATTAAAGCACATGAGAGTGGCTTATAAAGCCAAGAATTGTTAGCACGCAATCTTTCTACATTGCGAAACAAAAGGGATTCAATTGAATCCCTTTTACAATGCCTAAATTTCAACACTATTCGCAAACAAAGCTATTTTTTATGGGCTATCCTCTGCCTGAAGGGTAAGGGCTAGATTCCTTCATTGATGAAACGGTACTGCGACATGTAGAGGTTATAATAGATCCCTTTTCGGACAAGAAGTTCACTGTGGGTCCCGGTTTCGGAGATGATGCCGTCATTGACCACCATGATCCTGTCACAATCCCGGATGGTGGAGAGGCGGTGGGCGATGACGAAAGAGGTCCTGTTCTTCAGCAGGGCTTTGATGCCCTCCTGGACGAGTTTCTCCGTCTGGGTATCGATGTTTGAAGTGGCTTCATCGAGGATAAGGATTCTCGGGTTCGCGAGGAGTGCCCTGGCAAAAGAGATGAGCTGCCTTTGTCCCACGGAAAGCCTCGACCCCCTTTCCTTAACCTCGGTGTCGTAACCGTTCTCCAGGGCGGATATGAACTCATGGGCGTTGACCGCCCTGGCAGCGTCAACAATCTCCTCGTCCGTGGCATCGAGCTTTCCATATCGGATGTTGTCCTTGATGCTTGCAGAGAAGAGGAAGGTGTCCTGGAGCATGATGCCCATCTGGCTCCTCAGGGACTCCAGGGTGACATCACGGACATTCGTTCCATCCACGAGGATGCTCCCACTGTCGGGATCATAGAACCTGGAGATGAGATTCACAATGGTGGTCTTGCCTGCTCCGGTTTCTCCAACCAAAGCGATGCTTTCCCCTTGGCGGATCCTGAAGGAGACATCTTTTAACACCTCGACACCATCCTCATAACTGAAGGTGACTTTTTCGAAGGTCACATCCCCCTTGATGGTGGGCATCGTCGTGCTGTTTTCGATGTTCTCAATTTCCGGGTTGATGTCCAGGACCTCGAAGATCCTTTCTGCAGCGGAGAAATTCGTAATCAGGGTGTTGTAGAAGTTGGTGATATTCATCACCGGTCTCCAGAACATGCTGGCATACATGGTGAAAGCGATAAGGGTTCCGAGGCTCACTTCGTTACCAACGACAAGGTTGACGCCCACAAAGTAGACGACAATGGCACCGAGGCCCCAGGAGGTTTCGACCAGAGGCCAGAAGAGGTCGTTGAGCGTCACAGCCTTCATGAAGGCACCGGACATTTCTTTGACCATCTCATTGTGGATTTCCCGGGAGGACTCTTCCTGGCTGAAGCCCTGAAGAATCTTGATTCCGGAGAAGCTTTCATGGGTAAATGCGTTAAGATTGCTCCTTTTGCCACGCATTTCCTGCCACAAGGGCCGTGACTTGATCTCGATGAGGAAGAGGAGGAGGCCGAGGACGGGCATGACCGCCATGGTGGCCAGGGCAAGCTTGAGGTTCAGGGTGAACATCAGGAGCGTGACGAGGAGAAGCTGGAAGATCTGTGGGAGGAAACTGGTGACCGAGTTGGCGAAGAGTTTTTGAAGCGCATTGACATCGCCAACGACTCTGGCGAGGATCTTTCCCACTGGCCGTGAATCGAAGAAGGAGAAGGAGAGCTTCTGGATATGCTCAAAGAGGTTTTCACGAAGCTTCAGGACAATCTTGTTTGACACGATGCCCATCTTGAAGATCCTGACTTTTGAGGCGTAGGCCGACAGGATGTTGAGGAGTAGCACGACAATGGTGACGATGACCAGGCTGGGAATGTCCTCTCTTGCGATATAGACATCGATGGCCTGCCTGATGAAATAGGGATTGATCAGTCCGACGACCATGACGAAAATCATGAGGACGAGGACGAGAAGCACCTCCTTCTTGAAGGGGATCATATAGGCGAAGAGACGCTTCAGGAGGTATCCCTTCCCATGGAGGGTGAATTGTTCGTCCTGCCTTGTGGTATTCTTTTCCATTTAGATCACCTCCATCAAGTTGTCGAAGTCCTTGAACTGTTCCTGATAGACTTCGTAGTACTTTCCCTTCAGTCTGACGAGTTCATCATGGGTTCCCTTTTCCAGGATCCTGCCTTTTTCCATGAAGAGAATCTGATCCGCATTCTTCACAGCAGAAATCCGATGGGCGATGATAAAGAGCGTCCGTTTTCCGGGAAGGGCACGAAGATTTTTGAGCAGGTGGTACTCCGTATCCATGTCCAGAGCTGAAGTGGCGTCGTCGAGAATCAGGATGGGCGAATCCTTCAGGATCGACCTGGCGATGGAGATCCTCTGTTTCTGGCCCCCCGATAATCCCACGCCCCTTTCGCCGATGATGGTGTCGAGACCATCACTGAGGTCTTTGATGAAATCAGCACACGAGAAGTCCAGTGCCCGGAGAATTTCTTCGTCCGTGGCTTCCTTCTTCCCATAGCAAACGTTGCTTCGGATGGTGTCGGAGAAGAGGAAAGTGTCCTGGGTGATGAGCGATATGGAGGTCCTGAGCGATTTTAGGGAAAGATCCTTGATATTCTGCCCTTCGATGAGGATCTCCCCCTTTTCGATGTCGTAGAACCGGCCCATGAGGCTAAGGATGGAGGTTTTTCCGGCACCCGTGGTGCCCATGATGGCAACGGTATCTCCGGCCTTCGCCTTGAAGGAGATGTCCCTGAGCACTTCCTCATTTCCGTAAGAGAACGTGACGTTTTGGTATTCGACGTTTCCGAGGATTTCAGGGGCCAGAGGATTTTCCTTCTCGAGAATCATCGGTTTGGTGTCCAAAATGGCCCTGATTTTGGCGAGGGATGCCTTGTTCTGTGCGAGGAGGTTGACGAGCCAGCCCATTTCCCTCAGCGGCCAAATCAGATTTCCGATGTATCCGGAATAGGCAACGAGGGTTCCGATGGTCATCTTGTCGTAGATGACGAAAAGGCCCCCGATGCAGATCATGATGAGCTGGGAAATTCCGGTAATCAGCTCGATGGGCGGATAGTAGGTGGCGGTGATTCGGGCGTTTTCATTGTTGAGTTCAAAGTTCCGGGTATTCATCCCGAAGAACTTGAGGATTTCGTGTTTTTCCCGGGAAAAGGCCTTGACCAGCCTTACCCCGGCGATGTTTTCCTGGGCGGTCGTGTTCAGCGATGCGATATGGTCAGAAATCTCCCCGTAGTTCTTCATGGTCTCATTTTCGAGCTTCATGGCGATGTAGGCGATGGGGACGAGAATGACGAGAACAATCAGCGTCAGCTGCCAGTTGAAGTAGAGGAGGACGGCTAGCCCCAGGAGGAAAAACAGGATGTTCTCGATGATGAGCCTTATTCCAAAGCTTACAGCCTGCCAGATGTTGTCGATGTCTTCACCCATTCTGGACATGAGTTCCCCGGTATTCATATTGTCAAAGTATTTGAAGTCGAGAGAAAGGATATGGGCAAAGGCCAGCTCTTTCAGGTCGTTGAGCACTTTCGTGGATAGAAAGTCAAAAAGATAATCCTTGAAGTAGCCAAGGACAGCCCTCGACAGGGTGATCCCAAGAAGAGCAAGAATGATTGGGACAAAGATTTCCATCTCTCCCTTCCCCAGAACCCTGTCGATGATGGCACGGGTGAGGAGTGGATTGAAGAAGTCCAGTCCGATTCCGACAACCATGAAAATTGAGGGAATGAGGAGGAGAAGCTTATTTCTTTTTAGTGTGGGGTATATGATGTTCAATTCGGAGTCCTCCTTAAAAAAAGGTCATGGCAATTGTGCCATGACCTTAGATTACAGACTGGTATATTGACTGTCAATATCATTTGAATATTTACAGTATGGTTTTTAGAATATCTGCTACTTTTACCGCTTCGCCGGCTCCCATGGTGATAATAAGGTCTCCGGACAAAGCAGTGAACTTCAGGTAAGTTGCCGCATCCAGGAATTCTGTAAAGTTCACCGTATGGACAGTATTTCGTCTCCTGATGGCATCCCCAAGCTCTTCTGCGGAAACGAGCCCTGTATCGGGTTCCCGTGCTGCATAGATCGGGAGGAGAACCAGCGTGTCCACGGCATCAAAAGCTTCGCTGAATTCATCGAAGAGGGCCCTTGTCCTCGAGTAGGTATGGGATTGGAAGACAACATGGATCTTCTCATGACGCATTTTCAATGCTGTCAGGATGGAGTTCCTGATTTCACTGGGATGATGGGCATAGTCATCGATGACCACGATTCCCTTCATCGTATAGAGATGCTGGAATCGCTTGTCCACTCCGGTGTATGATTCGAGTCCTTCTTTGATGGCTTGAATGGGAATGCCCGCTGCCATGGAGGCACCGACGGCGCCCAGGGCATTGTAGACATTGAATTCACCAGGTACTCGGAGGGTGATGGTACAAAGGAATTGCTCCAAGAGGTATGCGCTGAAGGTTGCGACACCGTCCTCATCATACGTGATGTCTCTGGCCACGAGGTCTCCTTTATGGATACCAAAGGTCATGACCTTGATCTTGGAATTCTCCAGAACATAGGCCATGTTAGGGTCATCAATATTCGCCACCACAATGCCGTCTGCGGGCATCATGGTGATGTATTTTCTGAAGGTATCCAGGATATCTTGCAGGTCCTTGTAGTAATCCAGATGGTCTGCTTCGATGTTAAGGATGACCGCAACCTTTCCCGGGAACTTCAGGAACGAGGCTTTGTACTCGCAAGCTTCGGTAATGATCAGGTCACCCTGCCCGATTCTGTAATTCCCCTGAATCATGGGCAAGAATCCCCCGACAAGAATTGTCGGGTCGGTATTCCCTGCCAGGGAGATGGAGGAAAGCATCGAGGTCGTAGAAGTCTTCCCATGGGTTCCTGTGACGGCGATGGAATTGACGAAGTTCTGGATGATGTGTCCCAGGAATTCCGCCCTGTCATAGGTAATCAGCCCGAGTTCTTTCGCGCGCAGCAGTTCTTCATTGTCTTCCCTGATGGCTGCAGTGTATACCACGACATCCTGGTCGGTGATATTTTCCTTATGGTGACCGAAAAAAATTTCGGCTCCATCCCCTTTTAATCTTTCGATGGTTGCGGATTCCTTGAAATCCGAACCCGTTACCTTTATGTTGTTTTTAAGAAGGATTGCAGCGAGACCGCTCATGCTTATGCCGCCAATCCCAATGAAGTGAACCTTCTTGCTTTCATATTCCTTTAGGTCAAATAACATTGCACCACTTCCTTCCTACAATATCATAATACAACAGAATCGAAGTTCATACCATTTTTTCGGTTTTTCTGAAGGAAAACGGGAATCCCGGAAGAAACCTTAGGTCATGTGGCGAATAATCGGATAGATTCTGTTGTAAATCATTCGATAATGTTATAAAATTAGAAAAGAGAAATCCGTAGGAGGATCATTATGCAAAAGTATTCCAGAAACAGCAGAATCAGTGTCATCACAAAACTGCTGATAGAAAATCCAAATAAAATCATGAGTCTCAATCATTTTTCCGAAATCCTCAATGCTGCTAAATCAACAATCAGCGAGGATATCCTGGTCATCAGGGAAATCCTCGAATCCCTTGAAATGGGCAAGATCGAAACCATCGCAGGAGCCACTGGCGGCGTCAGGTACCTCGCCAAGATGGGCGAAAGCAGGGAAGTCTCCTTCAAGGAGTCCATCTGCCAGATGCTGGCGGACAAGTCAAGGATTGTCCCGGGGAACTTTCTCTATATCACGGACATCATGCTGGACCCTGTGATTGTCCACAAGGCAGGCGTGATTCTGGCCTCAAGGTTTTCAAAATCAAAGACGGATTATGTCATCACGGTAGAGACCAAGGGCATCCCGCTGGCCTATGAGGTCGCAAGATATCTTGGCGTTCCGCTCATTGTCGCCAGGAAAAACTCCAAGGTCACCGAGGGAACGAGCGTTTCAATCAACTATGTGTCGGGAACGACAGGAAGACTATCGAACATGGGACTGGCCAAGAGGACCCTGAAAGAATCCTCCAGGTGCCTTTTCATTGATGATTTCTTAAGGGCTGGAGGAACGGTGAACGGGATTCAGGACCTGCTGAACGAATTTGATTCTGTGCTGGTCGGCATCGGTGTCCTCGTCGACAACAAGGACGTCACGAAGAAGCTTCCCACCGCCTATACTTCACTTGTGGATTACTACGGCGTGGACAAGGACGGCAACGTCAGGGTAGAAGCTTCCAAGAACTAGAACCCGGCATAAGGATGAACTCCTAAGATAGATAAATAGATAGGAAGAAAAACACCTTGGATGAATTCCGCTTCAGCCAGGGTGTTCTGCTTTGGGGCGAGAAATGAGTCATGGCTTGGCAAGAAGAGTCACGGGAGGATAGCCCTCCTGAGGCGAGGATTACAGTGCACGCTTAAAAATGAGCGGAATCTCAAGGCATCTCAGGGATAAAAGGTTCTTGTTCCTTCCGTATCGCACGCTTGGTCGGAGACAAGGGGGTATAATTGCTGAAGACTTGTAAACATTGCTGCTTTTTCGTATGATAGGGATAGAAATTCAAGGGGAGTGAACTGATGGGGAAAAAGAACGAATATGGCATTGCCCCGAAGAAATCCCCCGAAGGCACGACAGGGGGAAGAGTGCAGCCTAGGGCGGTGTTCATTCCCTAAAGACAGGGAGACAGCCTCCCTTAGACAGAAGAGAAACGAAACTGGAGGTGCTTTTATGGATACGAACCTGAACCTTGATATCACGCAGGAACAGAAACTGGTCATGACTCAGGAGATGAGGCTTTCGCTAAAAGTCCTGCAGATGTCTTCCCTGGAACTTCGGGATTACCTGGAGAAGGAGTACCAGGAAAATCCGGTCCTGGACCTTCAGCAGGAAATTGCAGAGTCGATGGAGAAAATCGACGCCCAATCCTTCCTAAAGTCTCTTGAACCGGATTTTCGCGGCAACAGGGAGGCCGGAGACTATAACAAGGCAGATGTGACGTCCCTGGATTACCTTTCCATGGATGAGACGCTAAGCGATTTTCTTCTGAGCCAGATCAGTGTTCTCGATATGGATGACTATGAACGTGCCCTATGCGAATTCGTCGTCGACTCTTTGGACAGCAGAGGGTACTTTACGGATTCCGAGGCTGAGGTGGCGAAAATCCTCAATACCAGCGAGGAGGATGTGCAAAGGGCGGTCCGAAGGGTCCAGTCTCTGGAGCCGGGAGGCATTGCAGCAAGGGACCTCAAGGAATGCCTGCTCATTCAGCTCAGGATGAAAGGCATCCTGACAAAAGTCCATGAAAAGCTGGTGAAGGAACATCTGGATGACATCGCGGAAGGACGGGTTTCATCCATGGCGAAAGCCCTGAATATGAAGCCTCTCGAGGTACAAGATATCATCGACGATATCCGGGAGCTCGAACCCAAGCCTGCAAGAGGCTTTTTCGATGGCCGGAAACCTTCCTACATCGTCCCCGATGGCAACGTCATCGTGGAAAACGGGGAAATATCCCTGAGGATGAACACAGAATTCATTCCCCGGCTGCAGATTAACAAGGTTTACAAAACGCTCGTCAGTTCGACAGAACAAAAAGAGACCAGGGAATACCTGGATGACATGATGAGCAAGGCGATCTTTCTCTTAAAAAGTGTCGATAAGCGAAAAGACACCCTGAGACTTGTCATTGAAGCTGTCATTAAAAGGCAAAAGGCTTACTTCACCGAAGGGGAGGAGTTCCTCAAACCCCTTACGATGAAGGAGGTCGCTGAAGAGCTCGGCATCCATGAGTCGACAGTCAGCCGCGCCATCAAGGAGAAGTATATCGCTACGCCCAAAGGAACGATCAAGCTGAAGGAACTGTTCAAGACCGCGGTAAAAGGGACGGGACAGGAGATGGCCACGGATTTTGTCATCGGTCGAATCAAGGACATGATCGACGGTGAGGACCCGAAGAACCCTCTGTCCGATCAAGCTATCGCTGACACCCTCAACGAAGAGGGAATCAGCATCAGGAGAAGAACAGTGGCCAAATATCGGGACGAACTGGGCATCGGGTCATCTTCCAGGCGGAAAAGGGTTTAGGTCAGGAAAAGGAAGGAGACAGGGAAACCTGCCCAGTCCTAATTCCCAAATAAATGTGGCCCGTCCGGCATTTGGGGTATCCTTGTAACACCAGTTTCAGAGAAAACCTGATGTTTGGAATGAATCATCGTGTGCCTGTAAACAAAGAGAGAAGCTTATCACTGTTCATGATAAGCTTCTCTCTTTGTTCGATTTGATTATGTCATGATTCTGGCTGTTTCATGTTTTCACCCGTCTATTCTGAGGAGGAGGTCCTCACTTTTTCTGCAACCTCTTTTTGGCCGTTTCATAATCTTCCAGGGTGTCAATATCGATGAGCTCTTCCTCCGACGGGATACCTACGGTCCTTACCAGTTCCGGGTGGGCCTGGATGAGGACTTTTCCACCGACATCACCTTCCAGGAGCAGGAACTCCTCTCTAAGCGATGAAGGAAACAGCACAGGGCTTCCGGGTTTTCCGCCATAGACAGGCAGGATGATGGAGGATGGGGATTCCTTGAAAGAGAGCAGGATACGTTCCAGGGTCTCTTTGGAAAGCAGGGGCTGGTCCCCCATGACGAAAAGGTAACCCTCGACCTCTCTGGAGGCGTGGAGGACCCCTTCCTTGATTGAACTGCTCTGGCCCAAGGCGGTCAATTCATTGGCAACGGGGATAAACTTCAGGGCCTTGGAACGCTCTTCGATGAGGGGGTCATTGGTCACGATGATCTTCTCGAAGAAGTCCACGGCAGAAACCTTCAGGAGCACCCTTTCGATGAGGGTCATCCCCTGGAGGTCAAGCTGCAGTTTGTTTGTCTTCATCCTTGTGGAAAGTCCTGCGGCTAAGATGATGGCTGCAATCTTCATGGTGAATCTTCTCCTTTGTTTTAAGCGGAATGGGCTTGTCCGAAGCGGTACCCCCCCTTACAAACCCTTTGAGAGGAAAAGAAAGGCTGTAGGATACCAGGAGTATCTTCCAGTCTTTCTTGTGCTGTCAAAATGGGCAACCTATTTCTTCTTTTTATAGAAAGTTTCTTCCAGAGGCAGGGACAGCCTGAAATTATGGTCCAGGTTGTAGTAGGCGTTCTGAACGGCAGGGGCAGTAGGGATGCAGACGATCTCTCCGATGCCTTTTGCGCCATAGGCCAAATTTGAAAGGTTCTTCTCGATGAGCAGGGGTTCAATCTCTGGGACCTGTGTGGATTTGAACAAGCCCAGGGTTCCCAGCTTGGACTTTGGAACGCAGTTCTCAAGCTTGTAATCTTCGGTCAGGGCATATCCAAGGCCCATGACCACTCCGCCCTCAATCTGTCCCTCTGTGGAAATCGGATTGATCGCTTTTCCGATGTCGTGGGCTGCGATGACTTTGATGAGTTTCCCCTCCCTGTCGATGACCACAACTTGTGTTGCATAGCCATAAGCCACATGGCTTTCAGGATTCTTCTTGTTTGAACCCATGGAGTCTGTCTTTGGTGCGAATTCTCCGATGAAGATCTGACCTTCCAGGTCCTTGAGGCTCTTCTTGTTGTCCAGATGCTCCTTCACTTGAAGGGCGGCCATCTTTGTGGCTTCGCCAGTAAGCAGCGTCTGTCTTGAAGCGGTGGTGGTTCCGGCGTTTGGTGCATATTTGGTGTCGGGACGGTCCACGATGACCTCTTCTTTAGTCAGTCCTGTCGTCTCGCAGAGAATCTGAAGCATGACGGTTTCAGCGCCCTGGCCCATGCAGGATGCACTGGTCCGGATATGGGCCTTGCCATCAACGATGGCAATGTTGCATCTCCCAGTATCAGGGATGCCCACGCCAAGCCCCGCATTTTTCATGGCGGAGGAGATACCGACGAAATAATCCGGATCGTCATAATACTTCTCATACTCTTCTTTGACGGCTTCCAGGGTTTCCAGAAATGCCGTACCTTCGTCGGCAATCTGACCGTTTGGAAGTTCATCGCCGGGCTTGATGGCATTCCTTCTTCGCATTTCCCAGGGGGTGATTCCCACCTTCTCCGCCAGAGCATTGATGCAAGACTCCATGGCGAAGCAGGACTGTGTGACGCCGAAGCCCCTGAAGGCACCAGCTGGAGGGTTGTTCGTATAGATCGCCCTTCCTTCGATATCCACATTCTGGAAATTGTACGGACCCGCCGCATGGGTGCAGGCTCTCTGGAGGACGGGTCCTCCCAGGGAGGCGTAAGCCCCTGTATCGGAGATGATCCTGGCCTGCATCCCCTGGAGGATTCCCTCTTCGTCACAGCCAACCTTGTATTCCAGTTCCATGGGATGTCTCTTGGGATGGACGGTAAAGCTCTCCGCCCTTGTCAGCCTGACCTTCACCGGCTTTTTCAGCATAAAGGCTAAAAATGCGGCATGGTGCTGGACACTCATGTCTTCCTTTCCTCCGAACCCACCGCCGACATAGGCGCTGTTGATCCGGACCTTCTCCAGGGGCAGTCCCAGGAGGTTGGAGATTTCTCTCTTTTCATCATAGATGCCTTGTCCGCCGGTGATGACCTTCACACCGTCTCCATCTGGCATGCCCACTGCGCATTCAGGTTCAAGGAACGCGTGCTCTGTGATCGGGGTATTGAATGTGAATTCTACCCGATGCTTCGATTCCCTCAGCGCCTTTTCCGAGTCTCCCCGCTTTAGCGCCTGAAAAGACAGGAGATTGCCTTTTTCATGGATGTTCGGCGCATCCTTTGCCAGGGCTTCGTCCGGGCAAGTCATGGGCTTCAGTTCTTCATACTCCACCTTGATCAGCTTCAGGGCCTGTTCAAGGATCTCCTCGGTTATGGCAGCGACCAGGACAATGGAGTCTCCCATATAGCGGGTGACCTCTCCGATGTCGATCATGGCCGGCCAGTCCTGGACCAGATGTCCGATATGTCTGTGGCCTGGGATGTCCTTGGCGGTATAGATGCCGAGGACACCTGGCAGTTCCATTGCCTTGGAGCTATCGATGGAAAGGACCCTGGCCCTGGGGTAGAGTGTCCTTAAAGCTTTTCCGTGGACCATCCCTTCGACATGGTAGTCATCAGAGAACTTGGCAGTTCCAAGGGCTTTGGGTCGCGCGTCGATACGACCGACATTGATATTGATGCCGGATCGGTTGTCCTGCGTAACGGGGGTGTTTTCCCTGAACATCTTTGCAGAGAGCAAAATGGCTTCGAAAATCTTGACATAACCGGTGCATCTACACAGATTTCCCTGAATACCCTTCTTGCAGTCTTCTGTCGTCGGGTTGGGGTTCGTTTCGATGAGCGCCTTGGCGGCGACAATCATTCCCGGGGTGCAGAATCCGCACTGGACAGCCCCGACCTTCTCAAAGGCATGGGCGTACACTTCTTTCTCCTGCTCCGAGAATCCTTCCAGGGTCTCGATGCTTTTCCCTTCAATCTTGGACGTCTTTAATACGCAGGCTTTCGTGAGCTTCCCATCTACAAGGATAGAACAGGTGCCGCAGGCGCCTTCGCTACAGCCGTTCTTTACTGAGTACAGGCCATGCACTTCCCTCAGATAGCCCATTAGGCTCATATCCAATTCTGTTTGAACTTCTTTTCCATTGACGATGAATGAAAACATAGGTCTCCTCCTCCTGGATTTCGCAGTCCGGTCAAATCTCCTGCACATTATTGGACATGTGGTGCGGAGATTTGGACCTTTTGTCAAAATCCTTGCTATTTTTTTGTTCCATTGACAAAGAAAACAAGTGGGCTAAGATTCCCTTTGGCCCGGAATGCCTTTTAGGGAGCGAATGACACTTAATAATCGTCCATATTATATCATCCACGAAAAATAAACTCAATCGTTTTGCGTAAAGGTATACAGGTTGCAATATCCTCTAAATAAGATTATCATAATGATAAATGAACCGGCCGGACGAAAGTTCGGATGCCCATAAGGAGATGTTTTTTTGCCGTCAACAAAAATTGGAATATCCTATCTGAAACAGATACAGCCCAACGTCATAAAATATGCCGAAGTCATCGCCAATGTCCTCAAGGTGGATGTGGAAATCGTCGACAATAATCTTGAGAAGATCTCCGGGACAGGGATGTTCAAGGGGAACATCAACGGGTACTCGAAGGGAAGGGTTTACCAGAGCATTCTCCAGGAAGGCCTCCACAGGATTATCCAGTTTCCCAGGGAAAATGAGCTTTGTCAGCTGTGCGACTACAAGGATACCTGTATCGAGACGATGGAAATCGCGACTCCCATCAAGCTGGATGAAGAAAACATCGGCGTCATCGGCCTCGTCTGCACTACAGAAGAGCAAAAAGCGTACATCAACGAGAATCTAGACTCCCATCTGGAGTTCCTTCTGCAGATCAGTGAAATGATCACTTCCAAGATTCTGGAATTTCGGAGCAATGAAAGTAATCTGAACAGCCTTCTGATGCTCGAGAATATCCTCGACAATATCGAGAACGGCGTCATCGCCGTTGACACCAAGAACAAGGTGACCTACATCAACGAGGAGGCCAAGCGAATCCTCAAGATCTCGGATGAACCGACCCATGTGGAAATCAGCATCGGAATGGTTTCCGGCGGAATCGGGGATACAGAGCAGTATATGGTCACTACGCAAGAAAAGGCCTACCAGGTCATGGGACGGCTGGCCGATCTGGAATCCTATGGCATCGGGTACAGGAAGATCCTGATCTTCTCCACGCTGAAGGATGTGCGGAAGAAGGCCTATGCAATGACCACGGGGACGCGTCCGCTTCCGATGGAGAACATCATCGGGGAATCGGAGATCATGATGGACATCAAACGCACCATTATGAAAGTGGCGAAGACCGATTCGACGGTCCTCATCCGGGGAGAGAGCGGAACAGGGAAAGAGCTCGTCGCAAGGGCAATCCATGCTGAAAGTGACAGGAGAGACCAGCCCTTCGTCGGCATCAACTGTGCGGCCATACCGAACTCCCTGATTGAGAGCGAACTCTTTGGATATGCCCGGGGAGCATTCTCCGGCGCAAGTACCGGGGGCCGGATCGGAAAATTCGAACTGGCCAACAAGGGTGTCCTCTTTCTCGATGAGATCGGGGACATGCCGCTTTACCTTCAGTCGAAGATCCTGAGGATCCTTCAGGAGAGGACCTTTAGCCGCGTGGGTTCCAATGATAATATTGAGATTGATATCCGTGTGGTAGCGGCAACAAACCGGAACCTCGAGGAGATGATCCGGAAGAACGAATTTAGAAGGGATCTCTTCTACAGGCTTAACGTCATCCCGATCATGGTGCCCCCGCTGAAGGACAGGGGAGATGACCTGAAACTCCTTATTGAAAGTTTCCTTACGAAGTACAATCAGCTTTTCGGGACGGGCATCAGGTCCATCGACAAGGAAGCCTATGATTCCCTGAAAAAGTATAACTGGCCCGGAAATGTCCGGGAACTTGAAAATACGGTCCAGTACCTCGTGACGCTGGCGGATTCTTCAAAGGTCATCAAGAAGTTCACGCTGCCTGACAACATCCGGTTCGAAGCGGATGAAGACATCCACGAGATCGACAAGTACAATATCAAGCCGCTGAAGCAGATAGAGGATGAACATATCAAAAAGGTCCTCGAGATGTATGGGGATTCTACAGAGGGAAAGAAAAGGGCGGCCAAAGTTCTGGGCATCGGTATCGCCACCTTGTACCGAAGGCTTGACGCTGAGTTATCAAAATGATAAAGTCCTTGTAGAGCAGGGCTAAAATCCTATACAGCGCAGGAAGAAGCCCTAGGAAAGCGGGTAAAAGAAAGAAAATTGATTATCATAATGAGAATTATTTCTCATTATGATAATTTTTTCTGAGCTAGCCTGGCGAATACGCCAGAGAGAAAAGGAACAAAAGAGTGAACATTTCACAAATAAGAGGGACCATTTAAGAAAAGACATTACCAGATTTCAACAATTCGTTAACAATATGGTAATAAAATGGGCGTATATTGATTTTGTGAGGATTTCGTATCAGAGTTGGCACGCTAATTGCTTATTAGAAAGTAGTGAGTGAAAAGGTGGAACCGGAAATGAAGCCTTATGTCCCTATACCAAAGAATGAAGTGGTTATGACGGTATCGGGTAAGCTCAACCAAATACTAGGTAAGGAGAACAAGAATGGACAAACAAATCAAATTGTTGCTAAATAGCTTTAACAAGGACGAGGATAAGGGGGAAAGTGCCAGTTTCATGTCTTCTAAGGAAGTGACCAAGGCAAGAGCATTTCATGAGAGCTTTGCGGAGTATGAGAAAACACCTCTTGTAAGCCTTGAACATCTGGCAAAAGAGCTGAATGTCGGAGGAATTTACATCAAGGATGAATCATACCGGTTCGGCCTTAATGCGTTCAAGGTTCTCGGCGGATCCTTCGCCATGGGAAGCTACCTTGCAAAGAAGATTGGAATGGACATTACTGATCTCCCATATGACAAGATGGTATCGGACGAAATCAGGAATGAAATTGGGGATATGACCTTCGTGACAGCCACGGATGGAAACCATGGAAGGGGCGTAGCCTGGACAGCAAACAGACTGAAACAGAAGTCAGTTGTCTATATGCCAAAAGGCTCTTCCGAAATCAGGCTGAAGAACATTCAGGCAGAAGGCGCAGAAGCGTCCATCACTGACATGAACTACGACGAGGCCGTGAGACTTGCAGCAAAGTATGCTGACGAGCACGAAGGTGTCATCATACAGGATACCGCTTGGGAAGGTTATACCGACATTCCCAAATGGATCATGCAGGGATACGGAACCATGGCCCTGGAAGCCAGTGCACAGTTGAAGGAAATGGGCATCGAACGACCTACGCACATCTTCATTCAGGCTGGTGTGGGTTCCCTGGCAGGAGCCGTTCAGGGATTCTTTGCCACAGAACATATGGACAACGTTCCGGTCACGGTCGTTGTTGAACCTGACAAAGCCGCCTGCTACTACCTTTCTGCCAAGGAAGGAAAGATGACCAATGTCGGCGGAGAAATGCAGACAATCATGGCAGGACTTGCTTGCGGAGAACCAAATATCCTGGGCTTCAACATTATCAAGAACTACTCGACAGGATTCCTTTCCTGCCCGGATTATGTTGCAGCGGATGGAATGAGAATTCTTGGCAATCCTTTGAAGGACGACCCTAAGGTCGTATCTGGAGAATCAGGCGCTGTGACGCTGGGTGCCCTGTACAGAATCCTGAAGGATGAGAACTATGCGGACATGCGAAAGCAGCTCGGACTTGATGAAAGTTCAAAGGTCCTCCTGTTCTCCACTGAAGGGGACACAGACCCTAAGAAGTATCGGGATATCGTATGGCTCGGAGATAACAGCATGATGCTCGACAAATAATGAAACTTAAATCAGGAAAATAGACAAGACAAACCAAAATAAATTGTAAAAGAGGTTAATCATGGAGAAAATAAACGAACTCATCAGCAAACTGGAAAGCCTTGACAGCAAGAACTTGTACCAGGACGACTTTTTCCACACTTGGGACAAGTCACAGGACGAACTTGAAGCCATCTTCACTGTAGCGGATGCCTTAAGGGACCTTAGAGAGAACAACATCTCCTCGAAGATCTTTGATTCAGGCCTTGGAATCTCCCTGTTCAGAGACAACTCCACAAGAACCCGGTTTTCCTTCGCTTCAGCCTGCAACCTGCTCGGACTTGAAGTCCAGGACCTGGATGAGGGCAAGTCACAGATCGCCCATGGCGAAACTGTAAGGGAAACCTCGAACATGATCTCCTTCATGGCAGACGTCATCGGAATCAGGGACGACATGTACATCGGCAAGGGCTACACCTACATGAAGAGCGTCTCCGACTATGTCAAGGAAGGCCACGAAGATGGCGTTCTGGAGCAGAGACCTACGATAGTAAACCTGCAGTGCGACATTGACCATCCGACACAGGCCATGGCAGATATGCTTCATATCATCCATGAGTTCGGTGGAGTGGAGAACCTCAAGGGCAAGAAGATTGCCATGAGCTGGGCATATTCCCCATCTTATGGAAAGCCACTATCTGTTCCTCAGGGAATTATCGCGCTGATGACGAGATTCGGCATGGATGTTACCCTGGCCCATCCAGAAGGCTACGAAGTGATGGCGGAAGTTGAAGAGATCGCGATGAAGAACGCGGCAGAATTCGGCGGGTCCTTCACCAAGACAAATTCCATGGCAGAGGCCTTCCAGGATGCGGATATCGTCTATCCTAAGAGCTGGGCACCTTTCATCGCCATGGAGAAGAGAACGGAGCTTTACGGCGATGGCAAGATGGATGAGATCAAGGTCCTTGAAAAGGAACTGCTTGCCCAGAACGCACAGCATAAGGATTGGGAATGCACAGAAGAGCTGATGAAGCTGACCAAGGAAGGGAAGGCACTCTATATGCATTGCCTGCCTGCAGACATCTCAGGCCTCAGCTGCAAGGAAGGCGAAGTGGAAGCTTCCGTGTTCGACAGATACAGGATTCCCCTGTATAAGGAAGCAGGATTCAAGCCATACATCATCGCAGCCATGATCTTCATGCAGAAAAGCGAGAACCCAGCAGAGACCCTGAAAATGCTTCTGGAGAACGGAAAAGCAAGGGCTACAAAGTAAATTTACACCTATAACGATAATGAAGAAGGAGATTTGAATAATGGAGAATACAAGTATCGATTTCAATAAAGTCAAAGCAGCAGCAGAGGGCTACAGAAAAGACATGACAAAATTCCTCAGAGACCTGATTAAGCTTGAAGGGGAATCCTGCCATGAGAAGGACAAAGTCTATCGTATCAAGGAAGAGATGGAGAAACTCGGATTCAATGAGACATTCGTTGATGACATGGGAAACATCCTGGGTTACATGGGTACAGGCAAGACTTTGGTGGCCTTTGACGGACACATCGACTGTGTTGGTGTCGGTAACAGGGAAAACTGGGATTTCGACCCCTTTGAAGGCAAGGAAGACGAGGTCAATATCTGGGGCAGAGGCGGTTCCGACCAGCTCGGCGGCGTAGTCAGCTCTGTTTACGGGGCCAAGATCATGAAGGATTTGGACATGCTGACAGACGAATACAAGGTCCTTGTTGTGGGTTCCGTACAGGAAGAGGATTGTGACGGCCTTTGCTGGCAGTACATCATCAACGAAGACAAGATCCGTCCTGAGTTTGTCGTTTCAACAGAACCAACCAACGGAAACATCTACAGAGGACACAGAGGAAGAATGGAAATCCGTGTCGACGTTTATGGCGTAGCCTGCCATGGTTCAGCACCTGAAAGAGGAGACAACGCCATCTACAAGATGGCTGACATCCTGCAGGAAGTCAGGGACCTGAATGATAAGCTCCACTATGACGAATTCCTTGGAAAGGGAACCGTCACGACCTCAGAAATCTTCTTTACCTCCCCTTCAAGATGCGCCGTAGCAGACAGCTGTGCCATCTCTTTGGACAGGAGACTTACCGATGGAGAAACCTACCTTTCTGCCCTGAAGGAAATCGAAGATCTTCCTTCTGTCAAGAAGTACAATGCCAAGGTCTCCATGTACAAGTACGAAAAGCCATCATGGACAGGACTTACCTACCCCACTGACTGTTTCTTCCCCACCTGGGTCAGACCGGAAACCGCGCCAGAAACCAAGGCGATGATCGAATCCTTCACCGCAATGTATGGGACACCCAAGGTTGACAAGTGGACATTCTCCACCAATGGCGTATCCATCATGGGTATGCATGGAATTCCAGTTGTTGGCTTCGGACCAGGCAGAGAAGAGGAAGCACATGCTCCAAACGAGAAGACCTGGAAGGATGACCTGGTCAAGTGCGCTGCAGTCTATGCCGCACTGCCTTCAATCTACGTGAGCAACAACACAAAATAATTTTCAATAAAATAGTGAACTTTGGACGAGGCATTGCCTCGTCCAAAGCCCTATAAAATAAAAGTCTTATGGATAGAATCACAGGGTATCTCTCGTCGGCCTCATCGAAGAGGGATACCCTGTGATTCTACTCCAAGAGATTGGCCTGCAGGTCGCCTGCAGATTATACAAACCGGATGCCGGGGGGCGAAATGAGCTTTCCTTTAGAAGAAGTCAGGGACCCTGGATTCTTTGCATCAGAGGAAAAGGAGAAGAAATGGAAGATAGAATGAGACCCATCCCATTTGAGAATCTTCTCGAATGGATGATCAAGGAATATAAAGAGGAAGGGAAAGTGTTCGGCCTTCCAAAAACCAAGTTCTATGTCAGCAGAACGGGAAATCAGATGGGAACTGCCTTTGGAGCCAAACTAGGTTCCTGCTCAGGACCGGCTGCCGGTCCGCAGACCCAGCTTGCCCAGAATATCCTGACAGCGTACCTTGCCGGAGGAAGATTCATCGAACTGAAGACCGTCCAGAAGCTGGACGGTGACTTCATGAGAGAGGCCATCGCCAAGCCATGCATCAATGCCGAAGACGAAGGGTACAACGTGGAATGGTCCACGGAACTTACCGTGGAGGAAGCCCGTGAGGAATACATCAAGGCATGGATCCTCTGCCATGTCGCCATGAGAGAATTCGGAATCGGCGACAAGAGGGATTTTGCCTTCAACATGAGTGTCGGGTATGACCTTGAAGGAATCCAGACCGAGAAAATCGATCGCTTCATTGAAGGACTGAAAGATGCTTCAAAGGTAAAATTCTTTCAGGACTGCATGGATACCCTGAAGGAGAAGATGAGCCTCCTGGAGAAGTTCAAGGGGGAAGACCTGAGTGAAATTTCTCCAAAGATCTGTTCCACCCTCTCCCTGTCCACCATGCACGGATGTCCGGCCACTGAAATCGAGAAGATCGCCACTTATATTCTCGAAGAGAAGAAGGTCAGTGTCTTTATCAAGTGCAACCCGACACTTCTTGGGTATGCGTATGCAAGAAAGACTCTGGATTCTTTGGGCTATGACTATATCGCCTTTGATGAGCACCATTTCGATGAGGACCTTCAGTTTGATGATGCGGTGATCATGATTCGTCGTCTTCTGGAGAAAGCGAAGAGGGAAAATCTTACCTTCGGAGTAAAACTGACGAATACTTTCCCTGTGGAAATCGAAAGAAAAGAACTTCCAGGGGAAGAGATGTACATGTCAGGAAGACCACTCCTTCCGCTTTCCATCGCCGTTGCCGTGAAACTGGCCGAAGCCTTCGATGGAAGACTTCCCATGGCCTTTTCAGGCGGAGCTGACGGGCTTAACATCAGGTCGATTCTGGAGACCGGGATCCAACCGATCACCGTCTGCACCACGCTGCTCAAACCAGGCGGATATGCAAGGCTCAATCAGATTGCCATGACTTCAGAAAAGAAGCTAGCTTCGGAATTTTTGGGCGTCGATGTGGAAAAGCTGAAGGAACTTCAGTCGAGCGTCCTGAAAGATGAAAGAAACCACAAGAATTACAGGGAAGGAGTCGGCTCAAGAAAGACGTCCTCCGTATTGCCGGTTTTTGACTGCTATAAGGCCCCATGTAAAGATGGAGGATGTCCTCTGGAGCAAAACATCCCAGAATACCTCAAACTTGTCGGAAAGGGGGACTTTGAAAAGGCTTTTGAAGTCATTGCCAAAGACAATCCTTCTCCATCAATTCTTGGCAACATCTGTACCCATCCCTGTCAAAGCTATTGCACAAGGGTGGATTATGACAAATCCCTGCAAATCAGGGACATGAAGAGAATCGCTGCGGACAATGCCCAGGAGAGCTACCTTGAAAATATCCAGCCAAAGGAAATCCTCTCCAGGAAGAAGGTTTGCGTCATCGGGGCAGGTCCTGCAGGAATTTCAGCAGCACTTTTTCTTCGAAGAAACGGGATGGAGGTCACGGTATTCGAAAAGGAAGCCAAACCTTACGGACAGGTCCAGTACCTGATTCCAGAATTCAGGATTTCCAATGAGGCCATTTTGAAGGACTGGAGAATCGCTGAAAAGCAGGGGGTGAGCTTCCGGTTCAATACAGAGATGGTTCAGGGCGTGGAAGAACTGAAGAAAGAATACGACTATGTGATCATTGCCACAGGCCCGAAAATGGAAATTAAAACCCCAGAGGACCTGTTCGGGGAAGAGATGCTTCAAGGGGAAATCGTTCTGAGGGGAATCAAAGAGAAAACAGTAAATCTAAAAGGAAAAGCACTCATTGTGGGCAGCGGATTTGTTGCCTGTGATCTGGCAAGGTCCTTAAAGAAATCCCCTTTAATCGAAAGCGTGACGATGCTGCTCCAGGGGAATGAAGGAAAGCATGTTGTTCCGTTTGATGAGATGACCCTCTTAGACGAGGAAGGGATCACCACCACAAAGGATGCCGTATCCTACAGTGAATATGATATGCTCATCAATGCCAAAGAATTCAAGAAGGACGAGAACTGCAGCCTGAAACAAGAGGGAAGCCTTGAGACCGGATCAGAGAATGTCTATGTTGCCGGAGAATGCCTCAGAGGATCATCGACCATGGTTCAGGCAGCAGCGGATGGAAAGAATGTCGCCAGGGAAATCCTCAAAAGAGAAGGGCTGAGGGATGATTTCAAGGGCTTCAGACTTGAAATGAAACCACAGGACCTCTATATCGCAAAGGGTGCCCTTCGCAACAGCCTGAAGACCAAGGAAGAAGGGAACCGGTGCCTGAGATGCAACGACATCTGCGAAATCTGCGCAGAGGTATGCCCGAACAGGGCCAATGTGACCATCGAAGTGGAAGGTTTCGAAAACCTGCACCAGATCGTCCATATCGACGGAATGTGCAACGAGTGCGGAAACTGCGACTTCTTCTGCCCCCATGGAGGGAAACCTTACAAGGACAAGTTCACCCTCTTCTGGAATGAAGTGGACTATGACGAATCCCACAATGCGGGAGTCGTTCAAATCAAAGACGGCAGCTACCTCGTTAGAGATGAAAAGGGGACACAGACAAAGGTGGAGAACGAGACGACCACTCCAAAAGGGGACTATGAGCGGCTTGCCCTTGCCCTGATTAAGAAATACCCCCATTACTTTTTAAAGCTAAAAGGAAAGGAGTGATGACAGATGATCATCGGTAATGGCAGAGTCATCACCTGGGATGAGGAAAATCCCTTCATTGAAAATGGCGCAGTCCTCATCAAAGACAGCCTTATTATCAAGGTGGGAACCTTCGAGGCGCTCAAGAAGGAGTTTCCGGATGAAAAGGTCCACGACGTCAGGGGACGTCTGGTCATGCCAGGAATGATCAACGCCCATACCCATATCTACAGTGCTTTTGCCCGAGGCCTCAGCCTGGGCAAGCCGGCACCTCACTTCCTGGAAATTTTGGAGAACATGTGGTGGCACATCGACAAGAACCTTACTTTAGAGGATACCCGGTACAGCGCCTACGGCACATTGTCGGAATCCATCAGGCTTGGGGTCACAACGGTCATCGACCATCATGCGAGCCCGAACCATATCCGGGAGAGCCTGTTTACCATCGGGGATGTCGCCAGGGAGCTGGGCATAAGGGCATGCCTGTGCTACGAAACCTCGGACCGGGATGGCGAGAAAATCGCCAGTGAAGGCATCAGGGAGAATATCGAATTCATCCGTGCACACAACAAGGACACAGAAGACATGCAAAAAGGCCTGTTCGGGATGCATGCCTCCTTTACCCTGTCCGACAGGACCCTTGAGAAGTCTTCCGCACAAATGCAGGGTCTGGATGCCGGATATCACATCCATGTGGCAGAAGGAATCGATGACGAGACCCTGTGCCTCAAAGAACACGGCATGAGGGTGGTGAACAGGCTGAGTGATTTCGGCATTCTTGGTGGAAAGACCCTTGCAGTGCACTGCGTCCATGCTGATGACAATGAACTTGAGCTTCTCAGGGAAACGGACACGAGTATCGTGCACAACCCTGAATCGAACATGGGTAATGCCGTGGGGGCATCGCCTGTGTCCAAAATGATCCAAAAGGGCCTTCGGGTTGGCCTCGGAACCGATGCCTACACGAGCGACATGTTCGAATCCCTGAAGGTGGCCAAAGTGCTTCAAGCCCATACCACGGGCGATGCCACCGTGGGATTTGGAGAAGCCATGAAGATGCAGTTTAAGAACAACCGGGAGATCACAAGAAGGATCTTCAATCGCGACCTGGGGATTCTGAGGGCAGGCGCCTGCGCCGACATCATCACCCTGGACTACAACCCGCTGACGCCCATGACCAGGGGCAACGTCCAGGGCCACGTGCTTTTCGGCATGAGCGGCTACCAGGTCAACGACACCATGATCAACGGAAAGTTTGTCATGAAGGACAGGATTCTCCTGACCCTGGATTTCGAGAAGACCATGGCGAAATCGAGAGAAGTCTCGAGCGAGCTCTGGAAGAGACTCTAGAAACCAAAGAGAAGCATCAGGGAACACCCTGGCAGGGGAATAGCCGAAAGATTATCTCTCCTCAGGGTTCTGATGTCAGAAGGGACTCAAATACTGTATAATGAAGGAAAGACGCCAAAGAAAGAGATGCAGGCGTTGCCAAAGGGGGGTTATTTATGAAGACCATCATCAGGAACGGAGTTGTCGTCGATTCGGAAGGTTCTGTCAGGGCGGACCTTCTCATCGAAGACGGGAAGATATCGGCAATAGGGAGCCACATTGAGGAGATGGACGCGGAAGTCATCGATGCCGGAGGGAAACTGATCCTGCCAGGACCAATCGATGTCCATACCCATTTTGACTTGCAGGCAGGCCCCCTGAGGGCTGTGGACGACTTCTACCAGGGCACGCTGGCGGCTGCCTGCGGAGGAACAACGACCATCGTGGACCACATGGCCTTTGGACCGAAAGACTGTCCCGTGGGCCACCAGCTGAAGGAATATCACAGGCTGGCTGATGGAAATGCGGTCCTTGACTACGGCTTCCACGGAGTTCTCCAGCATGTGGACAAAAAGGTGCTCGAGGACATGGAAAACCTCATTTTATCAGGAATTCCAAGCTTCAAGGCCTATATGACCTATGACTTCAGACTGCCTGATGACGAGATCCTGAGGGTGATGCAGTCGGTGAAAAAAACTGGGGGCGTTCTTACGGTCCATGCGGAAAACCATCAGGTCATCGGCCATCTGAGAAAAAAATTTGTGGAAGAGGGAAAAACCGGTGCCATCTATCATGCCAAGAGCAGGCCGGCCCATACCGAGGCGGAAGCCGTAGGAAGACTCATCCACCTTTCCGCCATGGCGGATTATCCAAATCTCTATCTGGTCCATATCTCGACGAAGGAGAGCCTGATGGAAATCCGGAAGGCACGCCAAAATGGAGCGAAAAATGTCTATGTGGAAACCTGTACCCAGTACCTGACCCTGACTGAGGACAAGTACCTCCTTCCTGAACATGAGGGGCTGAAGTATGTCATGTCGCCGCCCCTGAGGACGCAGGAGGATTGTGACGCGCTATGGGAAGCCATCGGGGAGGGACTCGTCAGTGTGGTCGGAACGGACCACTGCCCGTTCTTCTTTGAAGACAAGGTCAAATATGGAGCGGATGACTTCACCCATTGTCCCAACGGGGGTCCCGGCGTGGAGGAAAGGGTACGGCTGCTCTTTTCCGAGGGGGTCATGAAAAAGAGGATCACCCTCCAGAAGTTTGTCGAAGTTTCGTCCCTCAATCCGGCAAGAATCATGGGGCTCTATCCCAAAAAAGGAACCCTTAGGCCTGGGTCTGATGCGGACCTCATCCTCATGGATACTAAAAAAACAGGAGTGTTCCATCAGGAGCATCTCCATGGCAATGCAGGTTACAGTCTCTATGAAGGCTACGCCTATACCGGGGAGATCGGACTCGTCATGCAAAGGGGAAAGGTCATCGTCAAAGACGGGAAGTTCCTCGGAAACCGCGGGGACGGGGAATTCATGAGCAGAGACATCCCGGAACTCGAATCAAAATAAAAAACAATAAGAAGGAGATTATTATGATGAACAAAGAAGCTATAATCGCAAAGAAAGCACCAGCAGCAGTAGGACCTTACTCCCATGCCTGCAAGGCAGGGAACCTTCTCTTCATCTCCGGACAGCTGCCACTGAAGGACGGCCAGATCGTAACAGACGTGGAAGAGGCTACGGAAGCTTCCATCCTCAACCTGAAGATTGTCCTGGAAGACCAGGGTCTTACCCTGGACAATGTCGTAAAGACTCTTGTCTTTGTCAAGGACATGGGAGACTTCGCGAAGATAAACGCCGTTTACGCAAAGTACTTCACTAAGGATTTTCCTGCCAGGTCCTTGATCGAGGTTGCAAGACTCCCCAAGGATGCCGTTGTTGAAATCGAAGCGGTAGCTGCCTACTAAGAAGCGTTAATTCATGGAACTGAAGCCATCTTGTCAAAGGGATGAGATGGCAGGGATATTAGACGAGGAGAAAAACATGATGAAGCGAAAACTTACCAGGGACCTCATCGCATTGGCCGTGACAGGGGTCTTGTCATTTTCAGTACTTACAGGGTGCGGGGCGAAAACCGCGGTTACAACGCCTGCAGAGACGTCATCTGAGGTGGAGACACCAGCAGAAGAAAAGATCGTGATCACAGACCATCTCGGAAGGGAGGTCGTGCTTGAGAAACCTGCTGAAATGGTTGTAAGCGGATATAACATTTCCACGTCCATGATGATTGCCATGGGACTTGAAGACAAGATTGTCGGTATCGAAGTGGGTGCTGAGGACAGGCCAATGTATAAGCTTGCTGCTGAAGAATTTCTAGCGCTTCCCAATGTGGGAAGTGCTAAGAACTTCAACCTGGAGCAGGCCATCTCGCTTAGTCCTGACCTTGTGATTCTGCCTGTTCGACTAAAGGAACAGATCGAAACGCTTCAGGGCATGGGTATTCCTGCCATAGGAATCAATCCCGAGACGCCTCTGCAGATGACGGAGACTTTGACCATGATTGGAAAGGCCACAGGAACGGAAAAGAGGGCAAAGGAACTTGTGGACTACATCGATGGGAAAATGGAGACCCTGAGCAAACTCACCGAGGGAAAAGAGAAGCCAAAGGTGTATATTGCAGGAAACAGCTCCTTTCTGACGACAGCCTCATCGAAGATGTATCAGAGCTACCAGATGGAGATGGCCGGCGGAGAAAATGTGGCTAAGGACATCGAAGAGAACTATTGGGCTGAGATCTCCTATGAACAGCTCATCACCTATAATCCTGATGTCATCGTCATTGTTTCGGATGCCAAATACACCAAAGAGGACCTTTTGAAAGATGAGAAGCTGGCATCTCTAAATGCCGTGAAGAATGCCCGGATTTACAAGATGCCTGGAAATTTCGAGGCCTGGGATTCCCCTTTACCAGCAAGCGTTCTTGGGACCCTCTGGATGACCAGCTTCCTGCACAAGGACATCTACACACAAGAACAGCTGAATGTCGATATCAAGGAATTCTATCAGAAGTTCTTTGATGTTGAAGTTGTCACGAATGCTATTCAGTAGGATAAGGATATGAAGAATAAGGTGTCCAGCACGGAAAGAACCTTTAAAATAGCCGGGATTCTCCTTCTGGTCATCCTTGTCTTTGTCAGCCTGATTTCAGGGCGTTATCCGCTTACCCTGGAAGAAATCCTGCGAATCATCCTCGAGAAAAGCACAGACGAGACCTCCAGGCAGGTGTTTTTGACCCTCAGGCTTCCAAGGACGATCATGGCCGTTGTTGCAGGCGGTGCCCTAAGCATTGCGGGGGGCATCTACCAGAACCTGTTCAAGAATCCCCTCGCCACACCGGATATCATCGGCGTCTCTTCCGGAGCGAGCCTGGGTGTAGCTTTTGCCATCCTTTTTCTGGGTGGCTTTCAGTTCATGCTTCCGATTTCAGCCTTCATCGGGGGAATCCTTACGATTCTCCTGGTGTTCCTCTTATCAAGGATGTCCAGGGAATCGGAAATCCTGTCCTTCATCGTTTCAGGCATTGTTGTCAGTGCGCTGGTCAAGGGCGTACTGATGACCCTGAAATATTTTGCGGATCCGCAAAATCAGCTTGCTGCCATCGAGTATTGGACCATGGGAAGTCTTTCTGCCATTACGGAAAAAAAGGTTCTTCTTGTCCTTCCACTTGTGGCGGTGAGCTTGTTTGCGTTATATCTCCTGAGGTGGAAGATCAGCGTCTTGTCCTTGAGCGATGATGAGGCGGCATCCTTGGGCGTTGCTGTGGGTAGAACGAGACTTACCGTCATCTTGTTCTCTACCATGCTCGTTTCAAGCGTAATCAGCGTCACAGGCCCAGTGGGATTCATTGGGCTCATCAGCCCGCATCTCACGAGAAGGCTGCTAAAACGGAATGATTTTGGAATGATCCTTCTCAGCGGCATCCTTGGTGCTGTGATTATGCTCACGGCAGATATTCTTGCAAAGTCTCTGGGAACAAGCGAAATACCCGTCAGTATCTTCACGACGTTTATCGGAGCCCCTTATCTGGCCTTTCTCCTGATTAGTGAAAGGAGGCGTGGCTGATGCTTAAGCTTATCGGATTGAACTGTGGTTACAATAAGAAGAAGCTCCTCGAAGATTTCAATGCACAAATCAGCGAAGGTAACCTGACGGCCCTTATGGGATTGAACGCCTCAGGAAAGACGACACTGCTAAAGACCATTTGCGGGATTCTAAAGCCGATTTCAGGGAGGGTGGAACTTGATGGAGAAGATCTTCTGGCTTTGTCTCACAGGGAAAGAGCCAGGAAAATCAGCTACATGCCGCAGATGCACAGCATCGTTTACGGCACGGCGGTAATTGATATCGTGCTCATGGGTGCGACACCGCATCTCCGGCTGTTTGATTCTCCTGGTGCACCTGAACGCAAACGGGCCATGGAGATGGTCAGTCTTGTGGGGATGGGGGATAAGGCCAGTGAGAACTTTCTGAGCCTCAGCGGAGGCGAACAGCAGCTGGTGCTCATTGCGCGTAGCCTCATGCAGAATTCAAAGGTCATGCTCTTTGATGAACCTGAAAGCTCCTTGGACTATAAGAACAAGCATGAACTACTTTCCACCATCAGGGAAATGGTCAAGACGCAGAGGAAAGTTGGCGTCATTACCCTGCATGATCCCAACCTGGTCCTGAATTTCTGTGATGATATCCTGCTTGTCAAAGACGGGCGTATCCTTCAGGAAACCAGAATCGACGATACTCCTTTGAATGAATTGGAAGCCCTTTTTAGCGGAGTCTACGGGGAAGTGGAGATTTCGAGGCTAAACGGGGTCTATGTGGTCAGCAAACGCATGGATCCACTCATGACAAAGAAACGGGTTTATGAGGTGGAAAGCCTCTATTTAATGGTGATGGCTGATTTCAGGAGGAGCGGGAAACGAAACCTTCTGATCACCGGAAGCAAGAGGGTCGGGAAGACAACCCTGCTCGAGCGAATTCTCCTCGACTACAGGCATGTCGGCAAATTGACTTCAGGGCTGCTCCAGGACAGCAAGGACAGGATGAGAGCCGTGATTCTCTTCAACAGCCATGAAGCCCCTGTCGTGGTGGGAAGAAAGGAAGGAAGCAAAATGGTTTCCATAGAGGGCGTATTTGACCGTGAAGGGGTAAGGCTGATTAAAGAAGAGCTTCTTGGGCATCCGGAGGTCTTCGTTTTCGATGAAATCGGATACCTGGAAAAAGACTCTTCAGTTTATCTCACAAAGGTCATGGATGTCCTTAACAATAACGCATGCATTGTTGTCCTCCGAAAAGATAATCTTGCCCATATCAGAGAGATATCAGAGATGGAGGATGGGTTCATCGCTGACCTGGATGACTACCAGCAAATTTGAACATGATGTAATCCCTAATTCCGGCTACGTTGAGACGGATGTAAAACTTTCAAAAAAAAGAGATATACTAAATTTGGAAATTAAAATAGAAGCATAAAGGTAAATAACCATTAGAACTATCGTCCGGGATTTTTAGTTGGATAACTGAGAATCAAATATCTTTAAATGAAATTACACGGGTGATGCTATTTTGCGAAAAAAACTATGTAGTGGATTTTCTAAATAAGAAGTGGGTAAAGCACCAAGTGAAAAAACCACAGTTCCTTATTGAAGATAACGATGAAGCAATCATGTACCAGTAAATTGGGAAGGGTCTAGCTTGAACAGGAACGCAATAGAGTCAAAGGCTACAGGGCTGAACCAACCGACAAATTTTGTGGAATGCAGTCTAAAGTAAAAAGCGATAGTTAACTGGAATACTACGGGTGACCACAAATTTTGCTATTACAATTAGTTCTAATAGTAATTGGTCAAATGCAATGATATAATATTTTTGGAATATCAATACCTTCAATAATATTCCGATGAAGAGAAGGTATGTGAGGATAATGAATGGATGATTTAAAATTAAAGACTCGGCAACAAACTAAAATCGAAACTCAGGGGCTGAATCTATACTATGGAAACTTTCAAGCTTTAAGGAATGTTTCTATAAGTATTCAGGAATGCTCAATCACCGCACTTATTGGTCCTTCTGGTTGCGGTAAATCCTCTCTTTTGAGAATCTTTAACCGAATGAATGACCTGATCCCTGGGGCTAGGGTGGAAGGCGAAGTTTTACTCGACACTACCTCAATTTATGGGAAAGAAATGGATGTCGTCGCACTAAGGAAAAGGATAGGCATGGTTTTTCAGAAGCCGAATCCTTTTCCTATGTCAGTGTATGATAATATCGCTTTTGGTCCGAAACGTTTTGGACAGAAACACGCCACTGAACTAGATGAAATTGTGGAAAAAAAATTACGCGAGGTCTCGTTGTGGGAAGAAGTAAAAGATAAGCTGAAGAAGCCTGCTTTTGATCTCGCACCAGGGGAGCAGCAGCGTCTTTGTATTGCTCGTGCACTTGCTGTTGAACCTGAAATCATTTTGATGGATGAATCCTGCAGTGCTCTTGATCCTGAATCTACACTTAAAATTGAAGATTTAATGCACGAACTTGCGAAGAATTATACGATAGTTATTGTTACCCATAGCATGGAGCAAGCGGCAAGAGTATCTGATATGACCGCATTTATGATGATGGAAGATGATAAGGCGGGAGTTTTGGTCGAATACGCACCGACTGCCCAGCTCTTCTCCAATCCAAGAGACAAACGTACAGAGGATTATATCACCGGTAGATTCGGCTAAGATTTACTCTTGCGTATCTGTCAGAGATGGAAGTTCGAGCAAGTACACTACAAATATTTTCTAAACTAGAATCTAGTTAATGAACTTCATATAAAAAGTAACCATTAAAACTGTGGAATGGAGAAAGCCAAGCATTTAGAATTATCCGCATGGAAGATTTTAATGCTTGGTTTTGTGTGAAAAGTATGAAAACAATGATGATAAACGACAAACACAAAAGACGAATCAGGACAATTTTACAAGTTGTTTTACTGTCTATAAGTATTAGTATTCTATCCGCCTGTAGTCGGTCGACCGAATCAGGTTTTATTGTTGCAGGCTCCACTTCTGTACAGCCTTATGCTGAGATATTAGCTGAAGAATATATGATTATGCACCCAGGCGCTGCGATTGACATCCAGGGCGGGGGATCATCAGCCGGTATCACGGCAGCCAAGTCCGGTATTGCCAATTTAGGGATGTCATCTAGGCATTTAAATGATGATGAGAAAAGCTTATGGAGTATTGAAATTGCCAAGGATGGATTAGGGGTAATCGTACATCCTTCCAATTCAATTGAAAACTTGACTTTGGATCAGATCAGAAGGATCTACTCAGGCGAAATCAAGAATTGGAGTGAGATTGGCGGCACCGACTCAAAAATCCATATCATAACCCGAGAAGAAGGATCAGGAACAAGGAGCGCTTTCGCAGAATTGGTCATGGAGAAAACCGAAATCACGTCAAAAGCCATCGTGCAAGATTCCAATGGAGCGGTTAAACAATTGGTTAAAGACGATGAAAATGCCATAGGATACATTTCCTTAGGCTTGGTCGATAAAAATGTGAAAGCATTGCATCTGGAAGGCGTTGCAGCGAACCAGGAAAACATATTAAATGGAAGCTACAGTCTGTCAAGACCGTTTTTATTTGTTTCACTCAGCCCGCCTACAGGAGAAACCAAACAGTTTTTGGATTATGTCCTTTCAACTGAAGGGCAGAAAATGTTGAGTGATGAGGGACTTATCCCTACAGCGGGAGGAGTGAAATAATGAAAAATTTTAAGGAAAAATCAACGGAGCGCATTTTTTTCATCATTGCGCTTTCCTCTTTGTCAGTGTTGGCACTGATTAGTGTATTCATACTAGTACAGGGGATACCGATTATCTCCAAGGTGGGTTTGTTCAACTTTATCTTTGGAATGAAGTGGGCCCCTAGCCAGGGAGCCTTTGGAATTTTCCCGATGATTATTGGTTCAGTATCTGTCACGATAGGGGCAGCAATCCTGGGGGTTCCAATTGCAATTTGTTGCAGTATATTTTTAGCCGAATTTGCTCCAGCTCCCCTAAGAAATATTTTTAGACCTGCCATTCAGCTGCTTGCTGGCATACCTTCAGTAGTATACGGATTTTGGGGCGTACTTTTTATCGTTCCAACGATCAGGAAGTACCTGGGCGGACCAGGGCTAAGCATTTTAGCGGGTTCAATCATTCTCGCCATCATGATTTTGCCTACAATCATCAGCATATCTGAAGTGTCGCTGCTTTCCCTGCCCCGTCAATATAAGGAAGGCGGATTAGCTCTAGGTTTGACTCATTGGCAAACAATTTATTCGCTATTGCTACCGGCTGCAAAGTCAGGAATTGTTTCAGCCATAATCCTAGGCATAGGACGAGCAATTGGTGAGACAATGGCGGTAATCATGGTTCTTGGAAATGCGGTAGCTATACCAGAATCGATTCTTGATCCTGTAAGAACGCTTACGACAAATATTGGGATTGAAATGGGTTATGCATCCGGTGATCACCAGCATGCATTGTTCGCCACCGGTATCGTGTTGTTTGTCATTATCATGATATTGAATGCTACCGCCCAGTATATTACGCGAAAGAAATGAGGTAATTATGAAAGTTAATGCGAAAACTTCTCAAAATATAGCCAAAATTATTATTTGGTCTGCCGCACTTCTTGTCATGGTGATTTTACTTGCCATCGTTCTCTATATCCTCGTAAAAGGAATACCTGCAATTAGCTGGCAGTTCCTAACAGAGATTCCTCGCAATATGGGCCGTTCAGGAGGTATTTCTTCTTCGATTGTTGGCACTTTAATGGTGACTGCGGTGGCGGTCATCGTAGCAACGCCTTTCGGAATCGGAACGGCCTTCTATCTCACTGAATACACCCGTGAGAGCAAAATCACACGTGTTATCCAATTTAGCGCGGAGTCGCTTGCAGGGATTCCTTCCATTGTCTATGGACTCTTTGGGTTTATCTTCTTTGTAACCTACCTTAAATTGGGATGGTCTGTTTTATCTGGTGGCCTGACTATGGCGATCATGATCTTACCGACAATCATCCGAACATCAGAAGAAGCGATACGAACAGTACCAAACCTGTATCGTGAGGTTGCATATTCATTGGGAGCCACGAAGTGGCAAACCATAACCAAAACGGTTTTCCCATCGGCGCTTCCGGGTATAGCCAATGGAATAATTTTAAGCATAGGCCGATGTGTGGCTGAAACTGCAGCAGTTATGTTAACCGCAGGGTCAGCATTGCGTATGCCAACATCTATATTTTCGCCGACAAGAACGATGGCAATCCATTTTTACATACTTGCAAGAGAAGGCATATCGCCTGAAAGTGCTTATGGTACAGCAGCACTTTTAATCATTCTGATTTTTCTCATCAATGTTGTTTTCAACATACTGGTCAATCGATTCATTGCGAAAGGCCGTTAGGAGGTGGAGATTGAAGCAGCAATCCAAAATAATCATAAAAGATCTGACGTTTTATTATCATGAGAAACCGGTCATTCACAAGCTTAACTTGGAGATAAATGCGAATGAGATCCTTGCATGTTTTGGTCCTGCCAACAGTGGGATAACGACTTTGCTTAGGACACTGAACCGTCTTGGTGACTTGATTCCTGGTGCCCATCTTGAAGGGGAAATCCTTCTGGATGGAAAAAACATCTATCATCCAGACATGTCTGTTGCTGAACTGCGTCGCAAGGTTGGAATGGTCTTTGATGTACCAACTTCTCTTCCTATGTCTATTTTTGATAATGTCGCTTTGGGACTTCGCATGGGCGGATTGAAATCCAAAGCCGCGCTTACTGAAAATGTAGAGAAGGCATTGAGAATGGCAGCACTATGGGATGAAGTCAAAGACAGATTGCACACCCCGGCAACGAGATTATCCGGGGGGCAGCAACAACGCCTTTGTATTGCCCGTGTGTTAGCCTTGGAACCTGAGGTTATTCTCCTGGACAGGCCTTGTTCGGCTCTCGATCCTGTATCGACAGCAAAAATCGAGGACTCTTTAAGAGTGCTTAAAGACCAATTCACCATAATAATAGCGCCCCATACAGTTCAACAGGCAGCACGGCTAGCTGACCGGGTTGCATTCATGTTAATGGGAAATCTGATAGAAACTGGCATCACTAAGGAAGTGTTCGCAAATCCTATGGATCAACGAACAAGCGACTATATTACGGGCAGATTCGGCTAAACTATGGGGTAAACTCATTATGCCGGTATTGTATTGTGGACAGATGCTTTAAACAGTCCATACTGAGAATAGACAAATGAAAAGTAAATACTTAGAGGTTGTACAAATATTGAATTCTATATTGGAGGTAGTTGAAATTATGAGAATTAAATTAGACGATGAACTTGAAATTTTGAACAATGAGATTGAAATAATGGGGCATTATATTCAAACTTCAATTGAAACCAGTGTAAACGCTTTGGTCACGCAGGACATAGCTCTCATAAAAATAGTAAATGATCTGGAAATTAAGATAGATGAGATGGAAAAAAAGATTGAACAACATTGCATGAATCTCCTAGTTCAGCAGCAGCCCGTTGCTTCTGATTTAAGACTTATCGAATCTGCGTTGAAGATGATGACTGATATGGAACGTATCGGTGACAATTCTGAAGATATCGCTGAACTCACGAAAATGTTTAGCAATAAGAAATTTATCACTAATCTCGTCCACATACCGCAGATGGCTGAAGTAACCATAAGCATGGTTAAAAGAAGCATTGCCGCATTCATTACTAAAGATAAAATGTTAGCCTTACAGGTTTGTTACGATGATGATCTCGTGGATAATTTATTTGTCACTGTTAAAACAGAACTTGTTGAATTAATTCGCCAAGATATAAACAATGGAGAACAGGCTATAGATTTGATTATGATAGCAAAATATTTTGAACGAATTGGAGATCATGCACAGAACATAGCTGAATGGGTAATTTTTTCCTTGACTGGAGAGCATAAGAATACTGATAATATTGGAAAAGCAGACTAAGCAGGAATTTCAACTAAAAAATCATCGATGATAGGCTATCTGATCACTATTAAGAAAATTGTGGTTGTGTGTTGATTAATGTAAGTGTATGAGAGCAAATGCACTTACTTCTCATAAGGTTCTTTGTCAATTTGGTGGGGAAAAAATCCCCCCCCTGGTCTATTTATAAGATATTGGAGAAGTTGAATTGCCCGTTGAAGATTAAGAAAACCAAAGGCGATACGCTTGGATTGCTCGATGATTCGGTTGGTTCTCTTGATGGCACCATTTGAATAGTCATAGTCGAACATGTTCAAAATCTCCCCATGCCAGTTTCAGGCAGAGGTGTAGGCGGTTTGGAACTCGTTCAGACGATGCTGATGTGATCGAGGGTGAGGGCCACTTAGCCATTCTTTGTCGGATGATTGCCTATACGGTTTCAAAACACGTCTTAGCTGCGTTATACTTTTTCATAGATGGAGTCCTACCCTTGCTGTTTAAATTGTTTGTGTCGTGACAACAATTATAAATGAACTTGGGAAAAGACTTCATCTTTTTTTCAACTTCTTCACTAAATATTATATAATAACTATATTCACATTCAGATTTGAAAGGTATCCTATGCTTTTAAAAAGTTAATAGAATTAAGGTATCTGGAATGGAGCTACACTCGTCAGAATCGAAGAGATATTATTACATCACGTCGGTTATAAGTCACATGAAAATAGATAACAAACCTTCAATAATAAAGGGAAAGCGTATTGGTTTTACATGTAGTGTATGTAATTCCTGGGAAATAACTAATGACAAAATAAATGGAATCAAAGTGGTTTCGGACGATTGGAATGGCGAAATATTTTCAAGGTATATGAACTTGGCACAACTGTTTTCATGAGACTAAGATTCGTCGACTTTTCCATGATTATGGGTTTCACAAATATTAAATATATTAAAATGAACAATATATATTATAATTGAAACAGAAGTGAAGTTTAAGCAGCCTATCCAGGACGTGGCTGTGCTGAGTGCCATCACTAAAATGGCTGAGGAGAAAAAGAAAGGAGATCAGGATGAAGACACTTTGGGTACTGGAAAATCAGCTAAATGAAAATCTTGAGGGATTTCAGCAGATTGATCGTCAAAGCGATGTGGTTCTGTTCATGGAATCCAAAGACAGATCTCTCTGGAAAGGGGAACACAAACAAAAATTGGTGCTTGCGTTTTCCGCCATGCGCCATTTCGCCGTGAAATTGGAAGAGAAGGGCTATCAAGTTGTGTATCGGGAAGTCGATGATTTTTCTCAAGGGCTACAGGATCACCTGGCCACATATCCTTCTAATGAATTCCTGGTTCATGAGCCTACCGACTACCGGATCAGAACCATGATTGAGAAAGAATTGGTTTCCTCGGGAAAAGTGAAGACTGAAATTCTCAGCGAGAGACCCTTATTTCTTGTGGAAAAAAAAGACTGGGAGATTTATCTTCCCCAGGGAGAATCATGGAAACAGGACGCAGTCTACCGAAGGTTACGTAAAGAGCGAGGGATTCTCATGGAAAAGGGCCGTCCCATCGGTGGTAAATGGACCTTTGACAGTGAAAACCGGAAATCCCCACAAGAAGGATTGACCTTTCCTGAGCACATCCAGTTTCCTCCGGACAAGATCACTCTTGAGGTCATGAATCACGTTGAAAAGGAATATTCCGATCATTTTGGAGAACTGAAGAATTTTTCGTGGCCAGTGACACGGGAAAACGCCCTGGAGGCGCTGGAACAATTTATTGACGACCACCTTGCCACCTTCGGAGATTACCAGGATGCCATGATGCAAGGGCATCCCTGGATGTCTCATTCTCTCCTATCAGGAGCCCTCAATCTGGGACTGCTGACACCAGAGGAAGTGATTAAGAAAGCGGAAGAGGCATACCATCAGGGAAAGGCATCCTTATCTTCCGTGGAAGGGTTTATTCGGCAAATCCTGGGATGGAGAGAGTATATTCGGGGTGTCTATCTTCGAAGAATGCCCGAGTATGAAAAAGTCAACGTATTCAATCATCAAAATCCTCTCCCATCCTATTACTGGACCGGAAATACGAAAATGAATTGTGTGTCGACGGTTGTGCATGAGGTAATTGAGAACGGATATAGTCATCACATTCAACGGCTGATGGTGCTTGGAAACTGGGCAAACCTTCTCCGAGTAAGACCCCAGGAAGTGTCAGATTGGTTTTTGGAAGCCTATGTGGATGCCTATGACTGGGTGGTTCTCCCCAATGTTTTAGGGATGGCCCTCTATGCCGATGGGGGGCTGATGAGCACCAAACCCTATGTGTCATCGGGTCAGTATATTCATCGGATGAGTAATTACTGTGAGTCCTGTTCCTACACGATCAGTGAGAAGACGGGGGAAAAGGCCTGCCCTTTCCATGCCCTTTACTGGCTTTTTTTAGAGGATCACCGAGATCTTCTTGAAAAGAATCCCAGAATGAGGCTGATGTATGCGAACTGGAATAAACAACAGGAAGAGCAAAAGAATGAACTCATTGCAAAAGGGCGTGAGCTCTTGGATGAAGCAAAAAAAACCACCGGATATAAATGAATCCTCGGATTATATGAAACAGGCGATACCCAGCGCAAATGTGCGGATCATGATATTTCTCAGTTCAGTGTCAGCAAGAGGCAAAATGTTGTTGCTTTAGAACGAAATATGATAACATAATAATAAGAGAAGATTAATACTTATCAAATAATTCAGATGGAGTGATTTTATGGAAAAAGACCTATTAGAAAACAGATCATTGTCCATTGAAGAGATTAGAGAATTGTGGTCAAAAACCTATAGTGAAACTGGAAAACCGGACTGGTCCCATATTTTCCCGTTTTATCATGAAGATATTATCTTTCAGGATTCGATCCAGAGAATTGAAGGCAAAGTGAAATTTGAAGCCATGTGTAATCGCTTGGCTAAGCGCTGCAAGAGTTTGAAAATGGATATCTACAACATTAGCCAAACGGATAATATTGTGATGATGGACTGGAAGATGACCATGTCTTTTCGGTTTTTCCCCAAAAAACCGATTTATGGTGCCACAAGACTGACTTTTGACCGTGAAGGTTTGATCATTGAACAGAGAGATTATTATGATCTCTGGGGCGACATTTATGATGGAATTCCAGTGATCAGAGGAATCTACCGATGGTTTATGGGTGCTTTTTTCGGATAAGGAGAGGTAAAGTGATATTTAAATTTCCAGAACAGCTGATGTTTATAAAAAATGGTAAAGCTATTCAAAAACATAGTGATGAATCTATGGATGGAAAACTTTGTGTTGTCTCTGGTGCTACTTCCGGCGTTGGCTATGAAGCTGTAAAGGCCTTAGCAGCCGGTGGAACGAATATCGTGATGGTGGTCAGAAATGAAAACAAGGCTAAAGCCGTCAAAGAAGAGATTGAGAGAAAGTACTCCGTATCTGTCGATTATTTTATCGCTGATTTTTCGGATTTGAAACAAGTTGAAAAAGCAGCTTTGGAAATTTTGGACAAGTATCCAAGAATCGATGTCCTGGTCAACAGTGTCGGGATTCATTCCACCAAAAGGATATTAAATAAAGACGGTTTTGAAATGGCTTTCTGTGTCAATCATTTATCTACCTTTTTGCTGACAAAACTGCTATTGAAGAGAATGGCTGAATCCTCGCCTTCAAGAATTATT
>ENA-OFCF01000047-OFCF01000047.1-metagenomes-genome-assembly--contig:-NODE-47-length-62805-cov-3.124685_pt1 | contig 62805 bp, 59 predicted proteins | sample MGYA00153387_OFCF01 | MGnify analysis MGYA00153387 | reverse complement strand
TTTAGCTTTTAGAATTTTTTTTTAAATAAATATTTTTGGTATTAAACAAACTGGAACAGGGTTCATTTTGTGCTGGTTAATTTGGTTTAAACGGTTATAAATCTCGAAAACTATTTTTTGTCTTTCTGTAAAATTTTTTTGATCTGAATTATTTTCACAAGCCAGCATAGCCCATTCTAACTCATCATAATTTGCCCCGAGTTGGTCTTCATCACTTCTTTCATCACCAAACAATCCGTCGGTTGGGGCCGCAGTTAGAATAGAATCCGGAATCTGTAAATATTTGCCAAGTTCATAAACTTCGCTTTTCATTAAATCGGCAATAGGGCTTAAATCGACACCACCATCACCATATTTGGTGTAAAATCCAACCCCAAAATCTTCTACTTTATTGCCAGTTCCAGCAACCAGATAGCCGTTAATACCGGCAAAATAATACAATGTTGTCATTCGTAATCTTGCCCTTGTATTGGCGAGTGCGAGATTAACTTTTGTTGCATCTGCCGTTAACGACACTACATTTTTGAAAGTTTCAAAAACCGGAGTTAGATCGGCCTGGATACTCGAAACATTTGGGTATTCAGTCTTTAACTTCAAAATATGTTCGTCGGCTCTGCTATTATGAGATTCAGCCTGGTGAATGGGCATTTTGACACACAATACTTCCAGACCTGTCTGCGCACAGAGTGCTGAAGTTACTGCCGAATCTATCCCGCCAGAAATTCCTATTACAAAACCTTCAACTTTGGCTTTTTCAGCATAGGTTTTTAACCAATTTACAATATGTGAATTTACTTTTTCAACATTCATAGTCAGTAATTTTTGTATGTTTTTTCGCCTTTTCTATAATTTGTAGGCGATTATTTCAAAACAATATTAAAAAGTAAAAATACAAAATTTGCCTATAAAAAACTTACTTTTTTAAAATTTAAAAACATTTACGCCGATGCCATAACCATAGTTTTTTCCTTCAGGTGTTTTATAAATTCTGATTTTATTACATGCCCTCCCTAAATCAATTTTAGACCAAGTTTGGCCTCCATCTTTTGTTTCAAATCCAGAATTCATTGTGCCAACAAAACCGTGTTGTTCATCTATAAAACCAATTCCAAATTCTCGAGCCGCGTTGTCTTCCACTAGTTTCAATTCTGTCCAAGTTTTTCCACCATCTGTTGTCTTTGCAACATGTTGTTGCTTGATGTTTGGATCGGTATTATAACTTTGGATTGTTATATATCCAACGTTTTTGCTCGGAAAACTCACTTTCCAAGTGCATTCAAAAGGTCGGTTGGATTGGTACACCTTTTGCCACGTTTTTCCACCGTTTTTTGTTTTCAAAATCACTGCGTTGGATGTCGACAAGTCGTCGCTCGACGCTGCGCAAGCAAAGCCTTCGTTTTTGTCAAACATTTTAATATCAAAAAGCATCTTGCAATCCTCTTGCATCGAAGACGACGTCCAAGTTGCGCCGCTATCGTGAGATATCATAATGTTTGCCGGGCTTCCAACGCGTCCAACAGCAAAAATATGATATTTGTATGCCACGTTGCCAGCATTAATTATTTGTTCTTTAACGATATCAATGGCACATAAACCTTTTACATACGGACCATTATATTTAACTGGATTCCAAGTTTTGCCACCGTCTTTTGTTCCATACAAGGGTATTGAATCTTTAACGTTCGGAAAATAATCTGTGCCAACCGTTCCAGCAAATCCAATGTTTTTGTCAATAAATGCAATGGTTCTAAAAAAAGTTCCTTCTTTTTTTAGTTGATTTTGCCAGGTTGTACCTCCGTCTTCGGTATGAAAAATATTGCCAAAACCGTTTACATACCAGCCTGTTTTTTCATCTATAAACGTGATGTCGTCTTGTTTGCCTCTGTAAGGCTCTGTTTCTAGTTTTTTCCAATTTATCTCTTGCGCGTGCGAATAAAACATTGACGTTAAGGTCAAAATTAAAATTAATTTAGTTTTCATAGTTAGGTTTTTTTTTGAATTGGTCTTATGTTCAAGATTTTTGTTACAAAAAAGTAAATAAATTTAGTTTTTCATCTAAATCCGCAATTTTATGAATTCATTTTAAAATTTTAAATACCGAAGTGTATATTTGCCATTTAAATTCTGTCGTAGGTTGTTTCCTAAAATTTTTATCCGTTATTATGAAAAAAATAGTTCACTTATTATTATTATTCATTGTTTTTAGTGCATGCAACAATAAATCAAAAGTAGAAAAAGAAGTTGAAGAAATTCCGCTCGAAATTAAAGTCAGTCGCTTTGACAAAGTTTTTTTTGAAACACCAATTAACGAGCTTTCAAAAGCAAAAAAACAGTTCCCGATGTTTTATCCTGCTCAAATTCAAGATTCTGTATGGATTAATAAAATGAATAATCCACTTTGGCGCGAATTGTATTCTGAAGTTCAAAATAAATTTGGCGATTTTAAAATTCAGAAAACCGAACTCGAAGAAACCTTTCGATACCTAAAATATTATTTTCCTAAAACAAAAATTCCAAAAGTTTACACTTTAATATATGAAGTTGATGCCAACACAAAAACCATTTTTGCCGACAGTATTGTGTTGATTTCATTAGAAATGTATCTCGGAAAAAATCATAAATTTTATCAATATCCTGAATACCAAAGACAAAATTTTGAACCAAAACAAATGATGCCCGATTTGATTGCTAGTTTTGCAGACTCAAAAATCAAATATCCAAAAGACAAAACTTTGCTTTCAAAAATGATTTATGCCGGAAAAATTTTATACCTGAAAGATTTAATATTACCCAGATTTAGTGATGCCGAAAAAATTGGTTATCTGCCATCACAAATTACATTTTGTAACGATAATGAAAGTTTTGTGTGGCAGTATTTTATTGAAAATAAATTATTGTTTAACACCGATTCTAAACTCGACAGTCAATTTATAAATTCAGCACCATTTTCAAAATTTTATCTCGAAATTGATAACGAAACGCCGGGACGAATTGGTACTTGGGTGGGTTGGCAAATTGTGCGTAGTTATATGAAAAATAACACAATAACTCTTGAAAATTTATTAAAAACAGATGCTGAAACCATCTTTAATCAATCAAAATACAAACCTAAAAAAATATAAAGATGACATCTGAAATCAAATTTGTTGTAAATCTTGATGAGAATCGTGTGCCAGAAAAACTAACCTGGTGGGCAGAAGAAGGTGGCATAAAGCAAGAAGAAGCGCAAGCCGTAATGCTCAATATCTGGGACGGAAAAGCCAAAGAATCCCTGCGAATCGACCTTTGGACAAAAGACATGCCAGTCGACGAAATGAAACTTTTTTTTCATCAAACATTAGTGGCTATGACCGATACTTTTAAAAGAGCAACCGGAGATGAAAAAATGGCGGCTACTATGAAAGATTTTACCGATTATTTTGCCGAGAGATTAAAGTTGGTTTAGGTATTTTGTTTTAGGTTTAAAAGCTTCATGTTTTAAAATAGTTTCAAGTTTATGAAAAAAACCTATACATGCAAATGTCAGGGCATTTTTTGCTTAAAGAGCTACTTTACGTTTAATAATTAAAATTTATAAATGTAGACGCCTTTGCTCTTCGCAATTATTTGAGACCTGACGTTTATAAACTTCAAATTGCTGAGAATTGTATTTAAATAAGTTGTTATTTAAAATTTACAACTGCGCGATAGGGATAGCAGCGGCATCCTTTTTTGTGCCGTTTTTTTCGGAACAAAAAAGATATAGCGGAGAGCCCGGCCATTCGCCAAAAAAAAACCCAAATCTACAGAAATGGGTTTTTGATTTATTGTGAAAAAAAGTTTATGCTTCAAACGGAAGTACAGACACAAATGATTTGTTGTCTCTTTTTTTCTGGAACTTTACAACCCCATCAACTCTTGCATGCAAAGTATGATCTTTACCCATGTAAACGTTTTCTCCCGGATTGTGTTTAGAACCTCTTTGTCTAACAATGATATTTCCAGCTATTGCAGCTTGACCACCATAAATCTTAACGCCTAAACGTTTTGATTCTGATTCTCTACCATTCTTTGAACTACCGACACCTTTCTTGTGAGCCATGACGTATAAGTTTTATAGTGTTATTATTCTTGAGTATCTTCTTTTGCAGCTTTTACTGCTTTCTTTTTTGGTGCTTCTACTGTTTCTTCAACAGGTGCAACTTCTTTTTTAGGAGCAACTTTTTTTGCTGTTGCACCAACAATTCCTTCAATTACAATTTGGGTAAGATATTGGCGGTGGCCATTTCTCTTTTTGTAACCTTTTCTTCTTTTCTTTTTGAAAACGATTACTTTATCTCCTTTTAAGTGTTGTAACACTTTGGCTTCTACTGAAGCTCCTTCTATAGCTGGGGCGCCTAAAGTGATTGTGCCGTTATCGTCTAATAATAAAACTTTGTCAAAAGATACTTTTGAACCTTCTTCATTAGTTAAACGGTTAACATAAACCTTTAAGTCTTTGCTTACTTTGAATTGTTGCCCTGCTATCTCTACGATTGCATACATAACAAATTGTTTTTATTAATTTTAAGTTTGCAAATGTAATGATTATAATTTAACTACCAACTATTTGATTCGTTTATTACTATTAAATTTACATACACTTAAAAACTATTACAAGGGGAAAATTAATTTGTAAAATTATCAACCAATTGAATTTTACGATTGAGGAAATTTTTATATAAATTAAATATTAACTTACTTTTATACTTTTCAGGACCAACGGCTATTTAGTAATTGCTGTATTTAAAGGGAGAAAAGGAGCTGATAAATTTTAATTTTCAATTTAAGTTTGTAATTTAGCATCTTTAACAAAAAATTATATCAGATGTAAAGAGTTTGGTATAGTTTTGTATTCAAAATAGTTTAAAAATTGATGAATCCTATTATATTGTTTATGAAAAGAAATTATAAAATTTTAGTAGCAATAATTGCCCTTTCGGCTTGTTTATATGCCTTTAAAATAAATTCAGAACCGACATTCAATCCCGAAAAAGACAAGATGCTTCTGGAACTGCTCAGCTTTGTTATCGAAAAAGGACATTTTGATCCAAAAGATATTGACGATACTTTTTCAAAAGGCGTTTACAAAGACTTTGTACTGGCACTAGATCCATCAAAGCGATTTCTGTTACAGAGCGACATAGACGAGTTATCAAAATTTGAGCTTTTAATTGACGATGCTATTAAAAATAAAGATTTGACTTTTTTTAATTTGGCCTATGACCGTTTGATGAACCGAACCGAAGAAAGCAAAAAATATTATACAGATATTCTGGCAAAACCATTTGACTATAATATAGACGAAGATTTAGAAACAGATTATGAAAAAACGCCCTATTGCAAGAGCACAAGCGAGTTAAAAGACAAATGGCGAAAACAAATAAAGCTTTCTACACTTGCCAATTTGACTGATAAATTAAAATTTCAACAAAATAAAAATACCGAATCGGCACTCAAAACTGCAGTACTACCAAACGAAATTGACCCTGAAACGTTAGAGCTTTCTGCCGAAGATAAAAAAGTAACAAGTGCAAACGGCACTCCAAAATCTTTTGAAATTCTTGAAAAAGAAACACGGGAGAGCGCAACAAAACAACTCAATGACTACTACAGTTTTGTGAAAGATCTAACGCGTGAAGACTGGTTTGCAGTTTTTGTAAATGCAATTGCAGAACGTTTTGATCCACACACCAGCTATTTTGCTCCGGAGGCTAAAGAAAAATTTGATGTCGAAATTAGCGGCACTTTTTTTGGAATCGGTGCCAGACTGCAAAAGAAAAATGATTATACAGAAATAACCGAATTAATTTCTGGCGGTCCGGCCTGGCGTCAGAAAGAATTAGAGGCCGGTGACGTAATTCTTAAAGTGGGACAAGGCAGTGCCGAGCCTGTTAACGTTGTTGGTATGAAAATTAATGATGTTGTCAAAAAAATTAAAGGACCAAAAGACACCGAAGTAAAATTGACTGTTAAAAAAGTAAGCGACAATTCCATAAAAGTCATCAGCATTATCAGAGCCGAAGTTGAAATAGAAGAAACCTACGCAAAATCAAGTATAGTTAACAAAAATGGCAAATTGTACGGTATTATTTATTTACCGAAATTTTATATAAATTTTGATAATAAGGACAATAGAGATGCCGCAAAAGACATTGCTTTAGAAATTGAGCGTCTAAAAGAACAGGGAATAGAAGGTTTGACAATAGATTTGAGAGATAATGGTGGAGGATCATTGAAAACAGTTGTAGATATTGCAGGGCTATTTATTAATCAGGGACCCGTTGTTCAGGTAAAATCGACAGGAAAAAGCAAAGAAATTCTTTCTGACAAAGATCCAAAAATTCAATGGGAAGGGCCTTTAGTGATTATGATTAATAATTTTTCAGCATCAGCATCAGAGATATTAGCTGCGGCAATGCAAGATTATAAACGAGGCATAATCATTGGGAGTAAACAATCCTACGGCAAGGGCACTGTTCAAACCGTAATAGATTTTAATCAATTCGTTCGAAATAGTGATTTTGGCGATTTAGGAGCTTTGAAAACAACGACGCAAAAATTTTATAGAATTAATGGCGGTTCAACACAACTGCGAGGTGTTGCAAGCGATGTAGTGATGTCAGACAAGTTTTCGTATATAGATATTGGCGAGAGAGATAGTGATAATGCTTTGTCTTGGGATAAAATTGACGCTGCAACATATACCACTTGGAACAAAAACACAAATTTTGAAAAAGCCATTGCCAACAGTACTAAACGTTTGTCTGAAAGCAGTCAGTTTAAACTAATTGACGAAAATGCAAAATGGTTGAGCAAACGCAAAGATGACACAAAATACAGTTTGAACATTGACAGTTACAAAAAAGCCCAAGAGGAACTGGATTTAGAATCAAAAAAATTTAAAGCCATTAGCGCTTATAAAGGTCAATTGATTTTTAATTCTTTGCCTTATGAAAATGCAATGATGGAAAAGGACAATGTTTTGAAAGAAAAAAGAAAACGTTGGCACGAATTTTTGAACAAAGATGCCTATGTTGAAGAAGCTTTAAACATTTTAGACGACCTTCAAAGTACTCCAATTGTTCAATCAAAATTACCATTAAAAGACAAAAAAGTAAAAAGAATTGGGTCGTTGTAGCAAAGTTTAAAACTAAAAAAACCGTCTTGTTGAATAATTAGACGGTTTTTTTATCGTTAATTTTTACTCCTTTAAGAATTTTTGACTGTAATCTTTTCAATTTTCAACTTCCAACAAAAGAATGTAATACCAATTATAAGTATTACATTTTTACTATATTTGCTTAATATTTATTTCATTTTTTATGAATTTGGAGTAATAAATAAGTGAAGTAATATAAATCAAGGAAATTTTTCAAAAAAATCTATTTTTTTTGATTATCAATATGGTAATTTACAACATCAAACTAAAACAGACACTTTCGAGTGCGTTAGCAATATAATTTATAAACCTATGTACACAACTTATCATTTATCGTCTGCTCAAGAAGTAACTACAGATATTTTAGAAGCAATAAAAACAACTTTTAAGTCAAAAGCGATAACAATAACAGTCACAGAAGAGATTGACACCACCAGCTATTTAATGTCAAGCCCAAACAATAAAATTGCTACTGAAAAATCCTTGCTTCAAGCAAAAAATAAAGAATTTATCGAAGTTATATTATAACATTTATGCGAAAAATTCTTTTTACACCTATTGCTTTTGAACAATACAACGATTGGCAAATTGAGAACAAGCAAGTCTTTATTAAACTCAAAAAGTTGATTAAAGAAACCGCCAAAACACCGTTTGAAGGTACAGGAAAACCTGAAGCGTTAAAATATGATTACGCTGGTTGTTGGTCTCGAAGAATTACCGATGAACATCGATTGGTTTATAAAATTCAAGCGGATTGGATTGAAATTATTGCGTGTAAATTTCATTATTAAAAACAAAAAACCCGAGCAATGCTCGGGTTTCTTATTTTATCTGCTTTTCTTTAAACTACTTTTTGTTTTTGAGCAGTTTTTTAGTCTCACTATTATAGAGCTCTTTTGCAATAGTTATTTCTTTTGCATTAATAAAATCATCTATACTGACGTATATAAAACCATTATCATCATTTATATTTAAATTCTTTTTGTCAGCACATTTTACACTTTTTTTACCATCAATTAGGTAAAGTAGTATTCCTTTATTAAAATTTTTAATCGCAAGTTCAGTTAATCTTTTGTAAATTACTTTATTTACTTCTTCATAACTAATACTTCTAAAACACGATTTTATTGAACATAAATCTTCGTCTTGAAAATAAGGATATGCTTGAATTTTTTCAATAGGAGTTAAATCATTATGACAAAATGTGTAATGTTTTTTTTGAATCTCTCCCATTTGATTTTGACTAAATAAAACATTTGATGCCAATAATAAAATGATAACTATATTTTTCATATTCCTTAGTTTTATTTGGTTAGACTTAAAAAATGATTGTACATCTGACGATTAAAAAGATATTCAGGTGTACCCATACTTAATTCCCATCCATATGCTTTAACCTCTGAATGAGCATTATTATTATATTTATTAAGCCAACCAGCATAACTACCACTAACATAATCTGCAACGTGATTTAATTCGTGACCTGCAACACTTGCAACGTGTCTAACGCTGTTTAAAGCTAATTTTTTTATATAAATCAAGCCTTTTGAAACAACTTTATAATTACCTTGACTTCCAGTTATAGTTTTTTGAGCTTGACCATAAATATTATCTTTTCCACCTATGACATCTTGTATTTCAAAACTTGGGCAATTTGCAGACTCATATAAATCAGGAAATATTTTAGCCATATTAGTAGTAAGTTCTTCATTGGTCCATCGTGCAACATCATCTGGATCAAAACCAGCTTTAGTGATTGCCTTGTCTAAAATAGACCTTTCCTGCATTTTATGCATCGCATGATTCAGCCCACTGACCATAAACTGTCATCATAGGCATTACCAATTTTTGCGTTTTGTGTGCTTTTGTGAAGGCACAAGTAAAGTACTATCATTAACAGGAGTAATTACTTCAATTATAATTTGATCATTATCATTTAATTCCTCTTCACCAAATTCGGTAGAACCATTAGCATACTTCGAACCATAAGTTGAAAAACTATATCTTTCTTTTTTAGATAAAGTAACTTTTACAATTCCTGAACTATTTGTAATGTATTCACCAATTTTAACATACCTCTTCATAGGTATTCCCCATTTTGCTTGCCTTATTTTTACGGTATCATTCATTCTTGGCAGCTTTGTATTTGAATCAACAACTTTAATTGATATATTTATTTGGTTGTCCATATAAGTATTTTTATTAAAACAACTTGACAAAATCATACTTAAAATGAACAATTTTACACATTTATTAATTTTACCATGCATGTCTTATAATATTTAAGTGATTTACCAAAACTCCTGGTTTATAATATTCCCCAGTATAATTGACTTGATAACCTGCTGGAGAAAAATTTGTTTTTATTGGACTTCCCAAAAATGGATTTTGAGCCTTTAATATTCCTTTAGTCCAAAAATCACTCGGATTGTTTTGGTAAAAATTGTAAAGATTAGCTACATTATTATATAATAATTGAAATCCACCAGCCATACTATGAGGATCAAATGTTGTTAACTGAAACACATTAATTCCCATTGCTCCAAGTTTATTTGTAATTCTAATAGCTGCATTTCCACCTCTGCTATAACCAAATATTTTTATACCTTTTCCGTGCTCATAACCAGCTTTTAAATAATCAAAACTTTGAGTGGGCAAGGCGCAACCCGTAACCACTACTTGAGATGGAAAAGCACTATCATTAAACGTTCCATTGCCCGAAACACCATAAATATTATTGCCCCAAGTCCATAGGCTACCATCATTTGAACTTAAAACTGAACCTCCTGAAACTTCCCAAGTTGTAGTAAAACTTACCGCATTGTTTGAAAGCATATAATTTATTTGAGTATTCTCACACACCTTAAAACAAAGTGTTTCCGGAATATCTTCCAGTGATACGTTTTTGCGTGGATTGCTTGGGTCTACCAACAATGATTGACAAGCAACGCTACCATCCCATGCTATTTGAAACCCATTTTGGGTTTGCCCAAAACTCTGAATGCCTGTTAAAAATACAAACATTAAAAAAAGTTTAGCGATTAATCCTGTTTGCTGTTTGCTGTTTGCTATTTGCTGTTTATAGAAAGTTGTAGCATATTGAAGAAGATTTAGATGGTAAATATATACATTTTTAATTACTAATGAAAAATAAATGTTAAAGTTTTAGGTTTTGTGTTAAAATAAATTTTTTAACTATTTTTCAATAATATGTTAACGAAATGATTTTGAAAATTAATTTGTAAAAAAACAACCAAAAAAAACCGTCTCATTAATCAACGAGACGGTTTTTTTTGTGGAACTTATGGAATTAAATTATCAACATCGCATCACCATAAGAATAAAATTTATATTCTTCTTTTACAGCAATTTCATAAGCTTCTTTCATCAAATCGTGACCACAAAAAGCAGAAATCATCATTAATAAAGTTGATTTTGGGGTGTGAAAATTAGTTATCATGCAATTGGCAATACTAAAATCGTGAGGCGGAAAAATAAATTTGTTTGTCCAGCCATTATATGGATTTAGTGTTCTGCCAGAAGATACCGAACTTTCGATTGCACGCATGGAAGTCGTTCCTACTGCGCAAATTCTTTGTTTTCTTTTAATGGCATTGTTTACAATATCACATGCTTCCTGCGTGATTTTTAGTTCTTCAGAATCCATTTTATGTTTGGATAAATCTTCCACTTCAACAGGATTAAAAGTTCCTAAACCGATATGTAAGGTTACTTCAGCAAATTCGATACCTTTAATTTCAAGCCTTTTTAATAAGTGTTTAGAAAAATGCAGTCCGGCAGTCGGAGCAGCCACGGCGCCCTCTTCTTTGGCATAAATGGTTTGATATCTTTCGGCATCTTCCGGAGTAACTTCACGATTAATGTATTTTGGAATAGGCGTTTCTCCAAGTTCTGTTAATTTATTTCTAAATTCTTCATATGAACCGTCGTACAAAAACCTCAAAGTTCTGCCACGTGATGTGGTATTGTCTATTACCTCGGCAACTAACGAATCGTCGTCGCCAAAATACAGTTTATTTCCAATTCTAATTTTTCGGGCAGGATCTACAAGTACATCCCAAAGCCTCTGCTCTTCATTGAGTTCTCTCAATAAAAATACTTCGATTCTGGCGCCAGTTTTTTCTTTATTACCATATAAGCGAGCAGGAAAAACTTTTGTATTGTTTAAAATCAAAACATCGCCTTCGTCAAAATAGTCTATAATGTCCTTAAATGTTTTGTGTTCAATTGTTTTTTTTGCCCGATTTATAACCATTAAACGAGATTCGTCCCGATTTTCTGCTGGATATTCAGCAAGCAGTTCTTTTGGTAAATTGAATTGAAAATGAGATAATTTCATATAATATATATTTTTAAAAGTATTAGATTAATTTTTATTGAAAAATAATTTAAAACGATTGCAAATATACGATTGTGAAATAGGCGAAGTCAAGTATTTTCCCATTTATTTTTAAATAAAAAAACCATTAAAACAACATGAGGCTGTCATCATAACAAAAACAATGTGTTTTCGTGCGTGAAAGAGTTTCGGCGTAATTTTTTTGCTTTGCGTAAATTTAAAAAATAAAAAAATAAATCAAAAATCATGGAATAGTTAAGAAATATTGTCAAAGACGTTTAGCGTTTATATTTTATAAAAATAATATTTATTTTTTAAAAATTTATAATTTTGAACGTAAAAACAGAGTGTGTTATTTAGATAATAAATTAATTATGAGTTTGACTATTCTTTACTTTTTTGGCCTATTATCAAAATTAATTTGTTTGCACGACAAAAGTTTTACTTTATCATTAATTTACTTCGCTTTTCCTTTTCCTGAGCGTCAACGACCGCCACAGCTGCCATATTCACCATTTCTTCGACGCTTGCACCTAATTGAAAAATATGAACAGGCTTGTCCATTCCCATAATTATTGGCCCAATTGAGTCAACCTGATACAATTCCTTCAAAAGTTTGTAGGTTATGTTGGCTGCCTCAAGATTGGGGAAAATCAATGTGTTTACTTTTTTTCCCGCCAGTCTTGAAAACGGAAATTTTTTAAGTAACATTTCTGAATTCAAGGCAAAATCGGTCTGAATTTCGCCATCAATAATCATTTCCGGATAATATTTGTGTAAATAAGAAACTGCTTCGCGCACTTTTGAAGCACTTTGATTGGCTGAGGAACCAAAATTCGAATAAGAAACCATCGCAATAACGGGTTCCATTCCAAACATTCGAACTACTTTTGCGGTCATTAGCGCAATTTTTGCTAAATCGTCTGCAGTTGGATTTGGATTTATGGCAGTATCCGACAAAAACATAGGTCCGCGATTGGTCATCATCATATTGGCTGTTGCAATTAAAGAAATTCCGGGCGCTTTATCAATTAATTGCATCATTGGCTTGATAACCGACGGATAACTTCTTGAATATCCGGTAACCATGCCATCTGCGTCTCCTTGGTTAACCATCATTGCAGCAAAATAATTGCGTTCACGCATCCATTTTTGGGCATCTAAAAGAGAAATGCCACGTCGGCGTCTTGATTGCCAAAAAATGTCAGCATAACGTAATCTTCTGCTATCTTCTTCTTTGGTTTTTGGATCATAAATAGGCACTTCTATGTCAAAACCTATCTCTTCTTTGAGTTCCAAAATAATTTCTCTATTGCCCAACAGTATCGGAAAACCAATGCCTTCTTCCATAACGATTTGTGCTGCTTTCAAAACATCAAGATGATCGGCTTCAGCAAATACAATGTTTTTTGGATTTAATTTGGCACGATTGGTTAATAATCGTACCATTTTATTATCATATCCCAAACGATTTAGCAACTCGTGTTCATATTTTTCCCAATCTACAATAGGATTTAGCGCCACCCCAGATTCCATTGCAGCTTTTGCAACTGCTGGTGCAACTGTTGAAATTAATCTCGGATCAAATGGTTTTGGTATAATATAATCTCGTCCAAAATTGAGTTTTTTTTCGCCATAAGCAATATTGACTTGTTCTGGAACAACTTCTTTTGCCAAAGCCGCTAAAGCACGAACCGCAGCCATCTTCATCGCTTCATTAATTTTTGTCGCACGAACATCTAAAGCTCCTCGAAAAATATAGGGAAATCCCAAAACATTATTTACCTGATTTGGATGATCTGACCTTCCTGTTGCCATAATAATATCTTTTCTGGCAGCAATTGCAACATCATAATCTATTTCTGGAATTGGGTTTGCCATTGCAAAAACGATGGGGTCATTTGCCATTCCGAGCAACATATCCGCAGTTAAAATATTGCCTGCCGACAGTCCCAAAAAAACGTCGGCACCTATCAAAGCATCCTTTAAGTTGATATTTGGAGTGCCGCTTGAATATTTTTTTTGTAAGTCGGATAAATCAGTTCGTGCCGATGATAAAACGCCATCTTTATCAAACATGATTATTTTTTCGGGATTTATGCCTAAAAGAACATAGAGATTTGCACAGGCCAAAGCAGCAGATCCAGCACCAGAAATTACTAACTTCACATCTTTTGTTTCTTTGTGAGCCAATTCTAATGCATTTAGAAGTGCGGCCGACGATATGATTGCGGTGCCATGCTGATCGTCGTGCATAACCGGTATATTAAGCTCTTCAACCAATCGTCTTTCTATTTCAAAAGACTCTGGCGCTTTTATATCCTCAAGATTAATTCCTCCAAAAGTAGGAGCAATATTTTTGACGGTTTCAATAAATGCATCAATGTCTTTTGTGCCAATTTCGATATCAAAAACATCAATATCTGCAAAAATTTTAAACAATAGTGCCTTACCTTCCATAACTGGTTTTGAAGCTTCAGGTCCAATGTCGCCTAAACCTAAAACCGCGGTTCCATTAGTTATTACTGCAACTAAATTTCCTTTTGCAGTGTATTTGTAAACATTATTGATGTCTTTTGCAATTTCCAAACAGGGCTCGGCAACGCCAGGAGAATATGCTAAAGACAAATCGCGCTGCGTTGCATATTTTTTGGTAGGAACAACCTGAATCTTTCCGGGAGTCGGTTTTGCATGGTATAAAAGTGCTTCTCTTCTTTTATTGGATTTGTTCATTTTTATTTTGTTGATTCTAATTGGCAAAGGTAAAACTATGAATCAAAAATGATATGTTTTTAACTGTTTTGTTTTGAACAAAAAAGAATTGCCCGATTTTAAAATTTCGTGCTGTTTTTAAAAAATTATTTTGAAAATTTGTATATTTGAATAAATAATTTTAAAAAATGAATGCAACTTTAAATAAAGTTATGCTAATTGGGCATTTGGGCGACGACGTTAAAATGCATTATTTTAATCAGGATTCTTGTATTGGCAGGTTTTCATTGGCTACAAATGAAATTTATATAAACAAAGAAACTGGCGAGAAAATTACATCAACCGAGTGGCATACTATTGTTGTGAAAAACAAAGCCGCTGAAATTTGCGAAAAATATTTGTCTAAAGGTGATAAAATTTATGTTGAAGGCAGAATCAAGTCAAGACAATGGCAGTCTGAAGACGGCGTATTGCGACACACAACAGAAATTCAGGCTGTAGATTTCACATTTCTGACTACAAAAAAAGAAATTTTAAGTTCGAAACAAAATGCGTCAACCGAATCAAAAAACATTGACTTAACAGCCGAAAAGAAAGCACTTCCTGAAAATGATATGCCTTTTTGAATTCTTAGTTAAACTACAATAATCTGAATACTGAACCTTCCAGTTAAAAAAATTTAGAAAATTCTGATGATAATTTTATCTTTGGTTTTCCGCAGTTTTCCTGCTTCTCTTCATAAATTAAGCTAATCAGAAAAGTAATTTTTAAAATATACGGTAAGCAAACCAATTTGAAATTTGCAGTTTTTATGATTAAACCTGCTCTAGTTTTAAGTACAACTGCGGCACCAATTTGTTTTTTATCTAATAGAATTGAGCCGATTATTATAAACAAAATTAAGTTATGAAAAATAAAGATTTTTTTTTAAATAATTTCCCACAATATTTAGAATTGTCTGCTGGTGAAAGAAATACATCACATGAACAAAAAATTATTGAAGGTGTTGCTTCTTTTGGAACAACTAAAGTAAAACAAATTATGACTATAAGAATTGATATTTTCGGAGTGAAAATCAGCGGTAAGTTTAAAGATGATGTTTTAAATTGTGCTACAATTGACAACAAAAAATTTTATATTTGCTGGCACAATTAGTTTAAAAGATTTTCAAATAGCAATCAAAGTTAATGAAGATTTTTTTGAATGTAAAAATGGAGAAAATGAAACCCTGCAAGATTTAAGAAACTTCCCAAAAAAAAACCACAAATAAGTTTTACAAATTGATTAATTTTAATGAGAGCATTGGGCAAAAAACGAATAACAAATTAATATAACAATTGAATAATCACAAATGTCAAAAAAAATAGTATTCTTAACATCATTTTTAGTTATTTTTTTATTGAATGTTAGTTGCAATAATGATTTGCGACCAAAACCAAACGGGCAATTGCTATTGGAATATCCTTTGTCATCGTACAAATTGACTGCCACGGATTGCAATTACAATTTTTCTGTTAATGCTAACGCAATTTTGAAAAAAAAAGGCAATTGTAATTTTGAAATTAATTATCCAAAAATGAAAGCTACAATTTATTTAAGTTATAAACCCGTAAATAATAACATTAATAATTTGTTGAAAGATGCACAAAAACTCACTTACAAGCATGTTATTAAAGCAGACAATATTTTGGAGCAGGCATTTATAAATCAGAACGATAAGGTTTATGGAATGTTTTATGATGTTGAAGGCAACGCGGCAACCAACGCTCAGTTTTATGTTACTGACAGCTCAAAACATTTTATTGATTGTTCGCTGTATTTTTATGCAAAACCCAATTTTGATTCCATAATGCCAGCAGTTTCTTATCTTAAAAAAGACATGAAAATGATGATGGAAAGCTTGAAATGGACAAAGTAAAAACAAAAAAAGCCATTCGAAAATGACTTTTTTTAATTTTATTTATAGATAATCAGGATTACATTGTTCCTGATTTTTCATCTTTACTGCAACTTTTCTTTCCGGTACAACAACCAGAAGCTTTTGTTTTTGTATCAACCATTGGATTTTTAGCTGCTTCTTTTGCCGCACGTCTGGCTTCTTTAGCTGCCATCTTTGCAGCCCTTTTTTCAATTCTCATTCTTTCCTTTTCAGGGTCGCCAATATACATTGCTTTGTCCATCGAGGTCTTTAAATTAGACACTTTATAGATTTTTCCGCCGGCAACTGCTTCAACTTTTTCTACTAATTTTTCGGCTGTAATGACATTGCTGTCAAAAGTTATAAAAGCGCTTTGTTTGTCAAAATCAACTTTTGCTTTTTGAACACCTTTTGTTGCAGCTAATTCTTTTTCAATTTTATTTGCACACATAACAGCACAAGACATTCCTGAAATAGTAAAACTTGCAGTCTCAGTTTTTGAAATTAATGAAGTTTTGTAGTTTGTTTTTTCGGCAAGTGTTGCTTCATTTTTTGATTTATTTTTGCAATTTGAAAGCGAAACTACTGTAATTACCAACGCTATTATAAGATTTAATTTTTTCATAGTAAACATTTTTTAAAGTTCAGTGAGTAAAGTTAGTAAAAATATGATTTGTTTTTGTTTTTTGTGATAAATTTAATCATTTTTGCTAAAAAAAATGAAAGTTCAAAATTTGAAATGGTTTTTATTGGTTTTGCTGGCATTGGTTTGGGGAAGTTCATTTATCTTAATAAAAAAAGGTTTAGTGGCTTTAAATCCTTTTCAGGTAGGATCATTAAGGATTATTTTTGCGGCAACATTTTTACTAGTCATAGGTTTTAAAACATTAAACAAAATTGCTGTTGTTCAATGGAAATATTTGATATTGACTGCAATTTTTGGCACTTTTATTCCAGCATTTTTGTTTGCGATTGCACAGACCCAAATTTCTAGTGGTGTCAGTTCAATTTTAAATTCATTAACGCCATTGAATACCTTGATTTTGGGTGTCATGTTTTTTGGATTAACCTTTAAAAAAAGTCAACTATTTGGGATTTGCATTGGACTTTTCGGCTCTATACTTTTGATTTACAACGGTGCGCTAAACAATCCTAACCAAAATTATTATTATACGATTTTGATTATTATCGCCTCTATTTGTTATGCAATAAATGTAAATTTAATCAAACGTTACCTTTCAGATTTGAGTCCATTGAGCATTTCAACCGGAAATTTTGCAGTAATGCTGGCTCCCGCTATAATTGTGCTTTATTTTTCCGGATTTTTTAAGATTTATCAATTGCAAACAGTGCAACATTCAATGATTTATATTTTGATTTTAGGGGTTATTGGCACTGGCATGGCCAATATTATTTTCTTCAAACTAATTCAGATATCATCTCCGGTTTTTGCGACTTCCGTAACCTATTTGATTCCAATAGTAGCTTTTTTTTGGGGCTTACTAGACAATGAGATTTTGAGTCCTATTCAGTTTTTAGGTGCATTTATTATACTTCTAGGAGTTTATTTATCCAGCAAAAAGTGATAAAAAAAATTTAAATTTAACAAAACTTACTATTGGTTGGTCAACTTTTGAATCATAACTTCCAACCTAACACGTAATATCTAGATTTTTTTGTTATCTCGGGATGTTGGCAGGATTTGTGCATTTCACGCTCTTAATTTTATCTATAATTATTTCACGATTCTGCAAAATGAACAATGCATATAAAAAAATTAGTTTTAAACTGCCATTGTCCATATCTCTGATTACATTAAAATAGCGATTAATATTGCAAAAACTACTCAAGTGCGAGCTCAATGTAAAATCTTAATGCGGTTTTAAAGGCGTTTTTACCACAAATCTATTAACATAATGTGATTGGCTAGATATTTTTACTTAATTTTACATTTCATTTTACAACTCTAATGGAAATAGAAAAATTTTTTAAAGATTTATTTGGAAAAGCTAAATTAACAGCAGAAGATTTTGCGGTTCAGGCAGAGGCTGGGTTTGATAAAATTAAAGAAAGTGCAGCACCAATGTTTGACAGAGCAGAAAATTTTGCTAAAGAGACTATAGATAAAGTAAAAGAAAATGCGGCTCCATTAATAAAACAAGCAGAAGAATATATTGAAATCGCTAAAGAAAAAACAATGCCAGTTGTTGAAAAAGTGGAAGAATTTGTTTATCATACTAAAAATAAAATAGCTGATGCTTTTGAAGATTCAAACATTGAAACAATAAAATTTGAAGAAGTTCCAGCAACCGAAAATATTGCAGAAATTGTACCCGAAAAATCTTCTGAATTAGCCAGTAACTTCGTTGCCCACATTGAAAAAGATGCAACCGAAACCGATGACAAAACTTCTAGTACGAAAGGAACATAATTTTTAATTTTGTTTTGAAAATTGTTGCCTGCATAAATGTTAGCTTTACCTTCTTTTACAGGCATTTTTTTAAATCCATTTGTATGACGTTAGATACCAATTCCTTATACCATTTTGTAGATGTTTTTTTAAACAAACTATTGGATTATTCTCCTAAATTAATTGCTGCATTTGCAATATTATTCATCGGTTTGTATGCTATTAAAATCATTAATAAAGTAGCAAAAAAAATAATGATACAGCGAGAGCTAGAACCTACGTTATCAAAATTTTTGACTGATTTAATGATTTGGGCGTTAAAAATACTGCTGTTCGTTATGTTTATCTCCAAACTAGGCATTGAAACTTCTTCATTTGTCGCCATTCTTGGAGCTGCAGGTTTGGCAATCGGATTATCGCTTCAAGGGTCTTTGTCCAATTTTGCAGGAGGTGTTTTGATTATTCTTTTTAAACCTTTTAAGGTTGGAAATACAATTGAATTCCAATCTGTTTCAGGAACAGTTACTGAAATTCAAATTTTTGTTACCAAAGTTATAACTGCAAATAACCAAACAATTTTTATTCCAAACGGGATTTTATCAAATGGGATAATCACTAATTTTTCAATTGAAGAAGTCAGAAGAGCCGATTTGAATATTGTAATTTCTTTTGAATCAGATATTAAAGTAGCCCGCGCTATTATTGTGAAGGAATTGGATTCTAATATTAGAATATTAAAAAAACCATATCCGAATGTCGAAATTGTTCTGCTAACTGAAACTGGTTTTAAAATTAGTATAAAAGTTTGGACTAAAAATGAAAATTTCTCGCAGGTTTGTTCTGAAATTCTTGAAAACTGCAAAACTAACTTATTGATTGCTGGAATAAAATCTTAATTATATCAATTACAAACTTATATTTTGAAAAAAATTACATATAAAAATAGCGTTGTTAATTTTACTGATAAAGGAACAGGCATGCCGATAATTTTGCTTCATGGCTATTTAGAAAATCTTTCGATGTGGAATTTCTTTATTGAGGCTTTCGCAACGAAACATCGCATTATAGCAATTGATTTATTGGGTCACGGCGCAACGCAATGTATTGGATATGTTCATACGATGGAAGATCATGCAGCGATGGTTTTTTCGGTTTTGAAAAATTTGAAAATAAAAAAGGCGGTTTTTATCGGACATTCTATGGGAGGCTATGTCGCTTTATCGTTTGCCTCAATGTTCGCCAAATTCTTAACCGGATTGGTTTTGCTTAACAGTACCTCTCAAGCAGATTCTCCAGAAAAAATTGACAATCGCAATAAAGCTATAAAAATTGTAAAACAAAATTTTGTCAGTTTTGTCAGACTTTCGGTCGCAAATTTGTTCAGCCCTGAAAATCACACCAGACTTTTTGAAGCAATCGAAAATGTAAAACTAGAAGCCTTAAAAACGCCTCTTCAAGGAATTATTGCTGCTCAAGAAGGAATGAAAATAAGAAAAGACCAATCTATTTTGTTACACACAACGCAATTTCCAAAACTTTTAGTGCTTGGCAGAAAAGATGCTGTTTTAAATTATGATGAAACTAGCGAGCAAACCAAAAACACATCGGTACAATTAGTTACTTTTTCAGGTGGACACATGAGTCATATTGAAAATCGTGAAGAATTGATTGAAGTTTTAGTGCGGTTTTTAACCGATTGGAAGTTGTAAATTATTTTTTTTCTGCAAAATCAATCGAAGTATTTAAAATTTCGGCGATTAAAATAACCAGTTCATTGATGAAACTATTTAAAATTTCTTCATCAATATTTGTGCTGCTTCCTGTTGGTGTTTTAAACTGAAAAGGTAAAAAACCAGCTTTCATGTTTTTAAAAGAAATGATTCCCGCTTGTAACTGCTTTGCGTTGCTATCAACATTATACATATATGCATAAGCAAGGATTTGTATGATTTTTTCATTTTTTATATCCAATGTTAAACCCGACCAGGATTTCAATACAAGATTTTTACTTTCTACTTTACCCGTTTTGTAATCAACAATTCTTATCACCCCATTTCGTTCTTCGATTCTATCCACTTTGCCTTGTATTTTTACTGGAAATGGCAGATTTTGGTGGATAATTAACCTTTCACAATTTTTTTCTAAAAACAAAATTTTAATTGCATCACCATTTATTATTGATTGCAATTCATAATTTAAAAAATTAAATATATGTCTCTTTGCTACTTCGAAAGCAAGCAAATTTTTACCTTTTTTGATATTTCCCTCCTTATAAACTAAATTGAATTGTTTTAAAACTTCTGTATTAAGATTTTGAAAGCACTGTTTTAGATGCGACTCGGTTAAAGACACTCCAATAAATGGTGTGTACAACGCTTCTAAACTACCGTGAATAATGGTGCCCAGTGTTTTTAAAGCAATATTTTCTTCGACTTGATCAGCTTCGTTAATTTTAAGAACTTTTTGAAAATAAAAATCCAAAGGATTTCTTATATAGCTTGTTAGTGCAGTAGGTGAGTAACCAGTAACAGCAATTTCCTGTAATCTGCTGACAACGAGCGGTGATTTAGAAATAATTACAGGTTTGAAAGCTGTTTCGGGCAAAACGGCATTAAATATTTCGTGTGTTATGTTGTGATTTGGTTGCTTTTCGACCTCAAGTTGCGTAATAAATCTAGATTTTTCTCCGCTATCAAAACCGTCACTTTCGGTATTGTATATTAAATATATATTTTTTGCGCGTTGCAACAAATGATAAAAATGATAGGTGTAAATAGCGTCCTTTTCTTTATAAGTTGGCAGTCCATATTCTTTTTTTAAATCAAACGGAATGAACGAATTGGCACCTTTTCCTGCAGGAAACTTTCCTTCGTTAACAGATGTTATAATCACAGTTTCAAAATCCAGTACTCTGCTTTCTAAAACGCCCATTATTTGCAAACCCTGTAAAGGCTCGCCTTCAAAAGATACTTCTGCCAGTTCTATTGTTTGCTTGTAAATAGAAAAAAGCGTATCAATATCATTTACGTGGCTATTTTGTTGCAAATAATTGATTAGTTGATTAATAGTTTTAAAAATAGAATACAAAAAAGCATTCGAAATTCTGTCATCTTCCGTGGCCAGGTTCCCTTTAATGATTTGAATTATTTTCAAAATATTTAATAATACTGAAATTGGTTCATTTTCCCATTTTGCAAAAATTAGAAGGAAAAGTTCGCTTTTTAAAGCTTGTAATTCATATAGTTTTTTGTACGAAATAAAAGTTAAATTGTTGGTGGTAATTGCTGCAACTAAACTTCGTGTCATAATATAATTTTCCAATAATGGATGCGTCAAAATACCTAAAACATCTTTATAATAAAAAACATATTGACCGGAACTGTTTTTTAATGCAGTTTTGTGCATCTTAAACAATTTGGAAATCAGTAATTGAATAGGGTTATTTTTACTTAAATACCCCATCGTAATATTTAAATCGGTTATTGAATTTGGTAATGAATTTAAAATCGGCAGCAATAAATTCTCATCACCAAGAACTACTGCAACACTATTAAGTTCAATAGCTGGATTGTCGGCTATTAAACTGTCAATTATGCTTCCTGTAATTTTAGCTTGTCCAATTGATTTTGGTGTACCAATAATATGAATGTTTTTATTACCGCTAAACGAATCGAAAATCCATTCAAAAGGATTTGATTTATAATGTTTCCAGTTGCTTTTGAAGTTCCTGATAAACAGTCCTGCATCGTGAAAATTATCATTTAAGAATGTTTGCTCAAAGTCCCAATAAATTTTAGCCTTGTTTTGTGCTAATAAATATTGAATTATTTTTTCTTCAGACGGATTTAAAGCATTAAATCCAGCAAAAATATATTTTGTATTTTCGTTTTTATTTGCATAAGCTGAAACATTTTTAACTGCTTCTCTGCTAATAAGTCCTTGATAACCGATTCCTTTGGTTATTAAATGCAGTTGTAATGACTTGTAAAATAATGGAAGTAGTTTCCAAAAATTGATATAATTTTCAAGTAATGCTGTTTTATTTGTAGGATCGATACCCCATTTTTTAATATCGTCGATATCTTTCAGATAACTAAGAATATGAAATGGATCTAATAAGTATCTGTCAATTTCGTTAAAATCCTGCAAGAGCGTTACTGCCCAGTTTGCGAATAAGTCAAAAGACTGATGAATTTTTATTTCCTTTAACTGCAAATAAATCTCATAAAACTCGAATAATAATTCAATTGAATCAATCTTTCTTAAATTGGATATATCCTGAACAAAATCCTCAATGCTTGTTATTTCAGGAGAAAAAATAGTGGTTGTAATCTGTTTTTTAAGTGCTTCCAATAAAAATATTTTTGCTCTTTTATTGGGCAGTATAATTACCAGATCAGATAGTTGACTGGAATAATCGGCAATTATTTGACGTGCTAAATGGTCTAAAAAAGATGACTGTATCATAGTATAAATATAAAAAAAACGCCCCGATAAATCGAGGCGTTTTTAAAAATATTATTAAGAAATTATTTAATTAATTTAACTTCTACTCTTCTGTTGTTAGCTTTACCTGCTTTAGTTTTGTTTGAAGCAATTGGTTTAGCTTCGCCAAATCCTACAGATGCTAATCTTGATGACACAATACCGTTTTCTACAAGATATCCTACTACTGCTGCAGATCTTTCTTGAGACAATTTCAGGTTAGCAGCATCTTTACCATCGGAATCCGTATGACCTTCAATACTAAAATTAGCACTAGGATACTCTTTTAAAATCGCAGCAATTGATTGTAGAACTGGAATTGTCTGAGCCTGGAAAGAAGATTTGTTTACATTAAACAAAATAACTTTAGCATAGTCATTCAATTTTTTCATTACGGCATCGTCAACTACAGCTTCTGGACAACCTCTGTTAGATGCTGGACCTTTAACTTCTGGACATCTGTCGTCTTTATCTAAAACTCCGTCGCCGTCAGTATCTGGCCATGGACAACCATTATTTTCTTTTGGTCCTTTAACTTTTGGACATTTGTCAGATTTGTCTGTAATTCCATCTCCATCGGTATCAGGACAACCATTCATTGCTTTCAAACCAGCAACATCTGGACAACTATCGTCTTTGTCTGCAATACCGTCTCCGTCTGTATCAGGACAACCGTTGAAAGCAACTAAACCAAAAACATCTGGACAAGCATCATCTTTATCAAGAACAGTATCTCCATCTGAATCAGGACATCCATTTAGTTCTTTAGGTCCGGCAACGTCTGGACAAGCATCATCTTTGTCATAAATTCCATCTCCATCAGTATCTTTTCCACCAAATTTGAAAGTAAGACCAGCAAAATGCTGAATGTGTGATGGTACTCCTGCAACTGCACCATCTCCATTGTCAAAAGATTTCTTAGCTGTAGTTTGAAGAGCCAAACCAACAGTTTCAGTAAACCAAACAGTCATTCCTATACCACCATTGATAGTTCCAGTTCGTCCTCCACCCCACAGTACGTATCCACCACCAATTTGAAGAGTTGGTTCGAAAGTTTTTGACTTCAATAAGCTCATGAAGCTATATTTAATTCTTGCATCTGCAGCATAATAAGACAGATCTCCAGGATTTACGATCACATATTTGCCTAAATCTGGGTCTATCGGATTGTTGTTTACTAAGTCTCTAACTGCCAATTTAGAAATTTTGTTTAATGATCCAGCTAATCCGAATGTGAATCCTGCACCTACATATTTATCAACAGCAAAATAAGAAACCGATGGAAGTATGTTCCAGTTTTCTTTTACATTGTAGGGCTGATTGAATAAATTTATAAATTTACCATCACCGATTGTCGCTCTTGTGTCGACCGCATTTACACCAAAGGAAATAGCCCACTGGTTGTTACTGTCCTGTGCCTGAGAAGATAGTCCCAACACAAGGAAGAAAGCAACCAAAAATTTGTTTAGATTTTTCATACTTATTTTAATTTGTTTAATACAATTTATTCAGCAAAAGTAATTAGTTTATATTTAATTACAAAATGTTATGTTAAAAAAAATAAAAAAAATGTCGCTATTGATGAAACTTTAACAGTTTGCTGGATTTATTCAATAACATTTAGTTGTTTTCCTACACTTATAAATGCTTGTATTGCCGCGTTTAAATGGCTTTTGGTGTGTGCTGCAGACAGCTGAACTCGAATTCTTGCCTTTTCTTTTGGAACTACCGGAAAAAAGAATCCAATTACGTAAATTCCCAATTTTAAAAGTTCATTTGCCATTGTTTGCGACAATTTTGCATCATAAAGCATGACAGGAACGATTGCAGAATCGCCTTTAATGATGTCAAAACCTGCTTTTTCCATTTCAGTTTTAAAATAATTGGTATTCCATTCCAATTTATCTCTCAAAGTATTGTCTTTTGCTAAAAGTTCAAAAACTTTAATGGAGGCTCCAACAATTGCTGGTGCTAATGAATTTGAAAATAAATAAGGTCGTGATCGCTGTCTTAAAATTTCAATTATTTCTTTTTTTGCCGTTGTATAACCTCCCATTGCTCCGCCAAGTGCCTTTCCCAGCGTTCCTGTTATGATGTCAACACGGCCCATAACGCCTTTTGCCTCCGGCGTTCCGATTCCGGTAGCCCCTATAAATCCTGCAGCATGACATTCATCAACCATCACCAAAGCGTCGTATTTGTCGGCAAGATTACAAATATGATCCAATTTGGCAACAATTCCATCCATTGAAAAAACGCCGTCAGTTACAATTAGTTTGAAACGCGTATTTTTTGAAGTTGCTATTATCAATTGTTCTTCTAAAGCATCCATATTGTTATTTTCATAACGGTATCTGGCTGCTTTGCAAAGTCTTACGCCGTCAATGATTGATGCGTGGTTCAAAGAATCTGAAATAATGCAATCAAGTTCACTTAACAAAGGTTCAAAAATTCCACCGTTTGCGTCAAATGCTGCGGCATAAAGAATAGTATCTTCGGTACCATAAAATTTTGCAATTTCCTTTTCTAAAGTTTTATGAATATCCTGCGTTCCACAAATAAACCTTACCGACGACATTCCGAACCCATGCGAATCCAAAGTGTCTTTGGCGGCTTGAACAACTTCAGCATTAGAAGATAAACCAAGATAATTGTTGGAACAAAAATTTAAAACCGTTTTGCCGTTTACAATAATTTCTGGTCCTTGTGGTGATGTGATGATTCTTTCTGTCTTAAAAATCCCGTTATCTTCAATAGTTTGAAGCTCTGATTGCAGGTGTTGTTGAATTTTTCCGTACATATGCTGTGTTTTATATTTCTTTTTTGTTTACTTATTTGGTTTGTAAAATTACTATTTTTTTACCTTCCAATTGCGGCTATTATTAAATTAAGATGCTAGAGCCACAACTTGAATTTTTTCTCCTATATATACAATAGCTTTTTTTACAACTTTATATCCCATTTTTTCAATTGCAATTTGGTAAGTATTTAACTGCAATTGATGCTTTTTTTGATACAATCCTGTCTTATAATCCAATAAAAAAACTTCCTTATTATTATTAATCGCAATTCGATCTGGTTTTAATGTTTTTGAATCTTTTTGCAAGATTGATTTTTCATTCAAAATTTGATTTTCTATATCAAAGTGATCCCTTAATTCTGCATGAGTTACTATTTGGATTATGCTCTTTTCAATAATTATTCTTTGCTGATGAATCAGATAGCCCTCTGCTACTGCTTTATTTAATACCACGTCAATGTCATTCTGAGTTTTTATAGAAGACAAAATTTCGTGAACTAAATTGCCGTATTCAATGGCAGTTTGTTGATTTGTTCCCCACATTAATGCCTCTTGTTGTGCAATTTTGATATACTTAAATTGTAAAACCTCATCAATTTGTGGAATTGGTTTTACTAAATCAACATGTTTTCCAGCCTGAGTTAATTTTTCTGCAATTCCAAATTCATACAAAAACTGATTTTCCTTAAATACGTCATTTTTAATTAAATATTTTACAAAAAAAGATGACATATTGTTTTTTCTGGGTTTTTTTTCATTATCTAAATTAACTGTTGAAATAATATAAAGTTGTTCTTCTGCACGAGTCAGCGCAACGTATAAAACATTAATATTGTCTAACAATTCTTCGTCTTTTTTTTGATTATAAACCGCCGTAGCAGCATCTCCAAATCCCTCAATTGCTTTTGAATTGTCAATCAGCACTTTGGGCAGACCAAATATTGATTCATCGCTTTCAAGCCACAACTGATCTTTTGGTTTTCGAAAGTAATCCTCGTCGGCAAACGGAAAAATCACTACCGGAAATTCTAATCCTTTTGATTTATGAACCGTCAAAATTTTAATTGCATTTGTGCCTTCGGGCGACGGAATACTAAATTTAGAGCCGTTTTGATCCCAAAAATCTAAAAAATCTGATATTCCGGATTGACCTCTAATGTCTTTTTCTAAAATTATATCTAAAAAATACTGAACATATGCATTGCTTTTTGAATTTTTTAAAAATCTTGAAATGATTGTTTCAACTGCTTCATACAAAGATTTTTTCCTAATTTCCTGAAATGAAAAATTGATTCCGATGTTTGACAACCAATTCTCGAGTTCCAAATCGGTTGTAAATTCAATTCCTGCCGCAATAAAATCGTGTACTGGAATTTCAGATTGAAAATTTTGCGCCACATAGTACAGAAAATGAGCTTTTGAATTCAAATCGCTTTTAATACTAATATACTTTAACAAATAGACAATCATCTGAACCTCCGAAGCATTTTGAATCATCAGCGTTTCCGATGAAAGCAATGGTATTTTTTGCGTACTCAAAAAATTTGCAATTGCAATTCCTTGGTTTCGCGTTCGGGTTAAAATGGCAATATCTTTATATTCGAAGCCTTGATTTATTAATTTTAGAATACAATTATAGGTTTCCTGAAGGTATTTTTCATGTAGATCTAGATCTTCTTCTTCATCTTCAATAATGGATGTCTTTTCAGGTTTTTCCAGAAAAGTAATCGAAACATAACCCCCAACTTTGGAATTAATTTCTTGTTTGACATGATTTTTATACAAATCTGCGTAATCCAGATTGTCAAATTCTGATGCCAACATTTGAAATAAATTGTTATTAAAATTAATAATTTCAGAAAAACTTCTATAATTTTTGTAAAGTGGCGTTACTATTTTTTCGGGGTTGTTGAAAGGGTTTTCGTTTTTGCTTAAAGCAATAAATTGTTCTGCTTTTCCGCCTCGCCATCTGTAAATAGATTGTTTTGGATCGCCAACAATCATCAAAGTGCCTTTTTCTCCATTAATTTCGCCAGAAGTTGCATTATTAATCAGGGGAATTAGGTTTTGCCATTGCATTTCAGAAGTGTCCTGAAACTCATCTATAAAAAAATGTTGGTACCGCTCGCCTATTCTCTCATAAATAAATGGTGCAGGCTGGTCTTGAATTTCACGATGAATTATAGCATTAAATTCGGTAATTGAAAGCACATTTTGTTCGTTTTGAATATCCGACAATTCGTTGCTGACAGTATTGAGTAGCGATAAAGGTGTTATATTTTTTAGAAAAGCCTGATAAAAATTTTTCTTTTCGTTGTTGTCATACACCATTTTTAAAAGTCCTAAAATTTCCGGCAAATTATTTTCGATTAAAGTCGAATCTTTAGCATTTTTATTGATTTTTACATCTTCAATTTCAAGGAATTTATAATTATTTGCGCGAATATCATTTTCGATAATAAAATTAATATGTTTGGTAAAAGTACTATACGCAAATGATTTTATATCAATTCCAGCATTTTCAATAATTGCATTTGCCTGATTTCCTAAACTTTTATTTTGAAGGTTGAAATCTTTTACTTCGTCGAATAGTTTATTTTTTACAGAAATAAAATCTTCAATTTTTTTATCTTTAAAATTGGCTATTTCGTTGCGATTGTTCTCGTTAAGAATCAATTTTCCGGTTTGAAAAATATCGTTTGTGATGTCCCACGATTTGTCGTCGTCGGTTTTTTCCATCGTAAAATCTACTAATAATTTTGTTAAAACCTTGTCTTCACCTGCTCTCGAAATGATGGCGTCAACAGCTTGCGTCAGTAAATTTTCTGTTTCGAGTGTTACTTCAAAATTCATCGAAAGCCCTAAATCGTGAGCAAATGCTCGGATAACACGATGCGTAAATTTGTCTATTGTCGAAATATCAAAAGCAGCATAATTATGAATGATATGCTTTATGATTTGTTTTGCTTTGGTTTTGATGCCATCAATAGACAGTGGTTTTTGCCAATTTTTTGTCTCAAAAACCAAATCCTGCATTAGATTTTTTGCCTTTTCAGATGGTATTTCGGTTGCAAATTCAGACAAGCTGCCCACAATTCTTGATTTCATTTCATGAACAGCCTTGTTGGTAAAAGTTATGGCAAGAATATTTCTGTAAGCATCATTTTTGTGTGATGTTAAAATTATTTTAAGGTATTCTTTCACCAAAGCATAGGTTTTTCCGGAACCAGCAGAAGCGTCGTAAATAGAAAATGAAGGTCGTTGCATCTGAATTTTAATTGATTTTAAACAAAAATAGGTTAATTATATCAAATTTAAAAACCAATAAATTGTTTGTACGTTTAAAAATGCTGCTAAGATATTTTAACGTTTTTATTTGCTATACAAAATGAGTTTGGTAAAATCGGTGGTTCCAAATTTAAGACAAAAAGATAATTATCCTAATGCCTTGCATGAGTTAAAAAGCCTGACAGGGTTAAAAAAATCAAATTAAATGAATTTAATCTATTTAATGTTAAACATAATTTGAAAAAAAATTGAATTACAAATTTTTATCAAAATGTTAATTAAAACACTTGTTTTAATAGTATTCAAAGTTAATTGATTATTTTTGAATAAAATTATTATTAATCTTATAAAAAATAAATATTATGGCTTTTGATTTACCACAATTACCTTATGCTTATGACGCTTTAGAGCCGAATATTGATGCTAAAACAATGGAAATTCACCATTCAAAACATCATAATGCTTACACGACTAACCTGAATGCAGCCATTGCCGGTACTGACATGGAGGGCAAAACTATCGAAAATATTTTAATTAATCTTGATATGAAAAACGCAGCTGTCAGAAATAATGGTGGCGGATTTTATAATCATAATTTGTTTTGGACTGTAATGTCGTCTGCTGGTGGCGGATTGCCAAGTGGCGATTTGGCTGCTGCAATAGAAAGCTCTTTCGGGAGTTTTGAAGAATTTAAAGCGAAGTTTGCAAAAGCTGGTGCTACTCAATTTGGTTCAGGATGGGCCTGGTTGTGCGTTCAAAAAAGCGGAAAACTTGATGTATGCGGAACCCCAAATCAAGACAATCCATTGATGCCAGATGTGGGTTGTGGTGGCACGCCAATTTTGGGAATGGATGTTTGGGAACACGCCTATTATTTGCATTATCAAAACAGAAGACCCGATTATATTGAAGCTTTTTTTAATGTCATCAACTGGACTGAAGTGTCAAGACGATTTGCTTTAGAAAAATAATTTTCCGGAATTAAAAAAATTAATCAGAGCTGCACCTTCTTATAGTTGTGGCTTTTGGTTTTTTTGCATTAAAAATACAATTTGTTTTCCAGATGTAAAATTCTGGTAATTTAAAATTTTGTACTGCGCGGTATATTGCCAGAAGTAATTATTCAAATGGATTTTATGATTTGTTTTTAATAAATAATGTATCCTTATAGAAAATTATGCATAAGGTTCATTGATATTAAAATTAAAAATTTTCCTCAAAGTGTTTCAGAACTTGTCATTGGTTATTTTGAAGCAGCAACAGTACCTGCACAGCCTGATAATAAAATGATAATAAATTTTAGACAGCCAATTGAACTTTGATAAAGATTTTTATAATGATGCTGAAAAAGTGTCTTCAGACTTTGAATAAAAGTATGAACTATAAAATTATTGTTACACAGGCAACGGTCAAAAATTACAACTCTTTTTTATGACTAAAAATACCTATTTTTACATCTTAATTCTATAATTATTCGATGCAAAATATATTAAAAACCCTCATTATTTCAAGTGTTCTGATGTTTTTTTCAGGATGTTCATCAACTCAAAAAATTGCAACTTTAAAACCCGAACCCGACGATGCCTCGCCACTTTTGTATGATATCTCACCTTCGTTTATCAACTTGCCCATCACAATAAAAATTCAGGATATTGAAAATCAGACTAATAAATTTTTAACTGGAATGATTTATGAAGATAATAATATTGAAGATGACGATTTGACCATCAAAATTTGGAAACTTAATCCCATTGAATTAAGTAATAAAAACGCTAAAATCGAAACTATTTTGCCTTTAAAAGCAATTATCAATTATAGATATGGCATCAATAAATTTGGTGTTTCACTTTATGACACGAAAGAAATAAATTTGAATGGCAAAATCACTTTGAGCAGCAGCATCAATTTAGTAAATTGGAAATTAAACACCATAACCGAAATAAAATCAGTTGACTGGAACGAGAGTCCAACCATAATTATTGCTGGAAAAAGCATTGCAATAACCTACTTAATTAATCCCGCACTTCGTCTTTTTAAATCTAAAATGGAAAAAAGTATTGATAATGCTATTGAGAAATCAATGGATTTTAAATCAAATGTTGTTGATGCCATCGAAAAAGTGTGTTTGCCAACACAAATGAACAAAACTTTTAACACCTGGCTGCGAATCGTTCCATTAGAGATTTACACTACAGAAGCGGTTTTGAAAAACACCACCATAAATATGGAAATGGGTTTGAAATGCAACATCGAAACCATAATTGGTCAGAAACCAGAAACAAAATTTAATCGCGAAAAGCTGATTTTAAAGCCTGTTTTAAAAATGCCAAACCTAATTACAGCCAATGTTGTTGCAGTTTCTACCTATCAGGATGCGACAACAATTATCAATGAAAATTTTAAGGGAAAAGAATTTAGTAGTGGAAATAAGAAAGTTGTGGTTCAAAATGTTGCGATCTGGCATAAAAACGGCAAAATGGTAATTGCATTAGATTTATCAGGAACGCTAAATGGAACAATATATTTGACCGGGTTTCCGCAATACAACCCAACGTCTAAAGAAATTTATTTTGACCAGCTGGATTATGTGATTGACACAAAAAGCAAACTCATAAAAACTGCATCCTGGCTTGCTTCTGGTTATATATTAAAGAAATTTCAAGAAAATTGTCGCTATTCAATTCAGCCCAATCTGGAAGATGGAAAAAAGAAAATGCAAGAATATATGAACAATTATACTCCGATGCCTGGTGTTTTTGTAAATGGAAGAATCGGAGCCATCGAATTTCAGAAAATTCAGTTAACCAATACCGCAATTATTGCTTTTTTAAGTGTAAATGGTGATGTTAGTATTAACATTGATGGGTTAAAGTAAGTTCAAACCTCCACTTTTTTCTTCATAAACAATCTGTAAACCACGTATCCGACAATTCCTACCAAAAGATACGGAAAAGCCATCAGGTAAACAATTCCATCGTTTACGGCGGCGCCTTTATTGCCGCCTTCTTCGCTTTCAAGCACTGCTCTGCACATTGCACATTGGGCACTGGAAATTATCGTTGACGAAACAAAAAACAATAAAAAGAGTATCTTTTTAATTTTAAACATAGTACGGGGAAATCATTAAATAAACAATTACTCCAGTAACAGCCACATACAACCAAATTGGAAAAGTAAATTTAGTAATTTTTTTGTGTTTGTCAAAGCGCTGTGCCAAAGCACGAACATAAGCAATTAAAACCAGAGGAATTACAATAATTGAGAGTGAAATGTGCGTTATTAAAATGAAATAATAAACGTATTTGATAGTGCCTTCACCTCCAAATTTTGTTGAATCGGCGGTCATGTGATAGGCAACATATAAAGCCAGAAACACCACAGAACAAGCTATTGCGGACTTCATAAGGTTTTCGTGCAGTTTTCTGTTTCCGTTTTTAATGGCAATTACTGCAAAAATCAATAATACCGCCGTAATTCCGTTTATAGTGGCATAAATTGGCGGTAAAAATGTTAATGGTGTAACATCAACACCAAAATCTTTCAGTTTTACCGAAAACAATATGGCTACAACCAACGGAATTGCTATTGAAAGTATCCAAATCCAGATACTGTATTTTTGTTCAATTGTTTTTGTCTGCATAATTTATTCTTCTAATAATAATGAAATATCTTTTTTAATCATCTCTACTCCAGCTTTTTCAATTCCATCATAATAAACAATCGGATTTCCAAACTCGTCTTTTCGGCAACGAATATTACCTTTTTTGTCAATTAACGCAAAAAGTCCGGAATGTTCAAATCCTCCTGCAATTTTTGGATTTAATCCGGTGTAAAGCGAAAATCCTTTATTGGCAAGTTCAAAAATAGTGTTTCTGTTTCCAGTCAAAAAATGCCAGTTCGGACTTGTTATTCCTAATGTTTTGGCGTGTGCTTTTAAAACTTCGGGCGTATCATTATCTGGATTTATCGTGATTGAAGCAATTCCAAAGTTTCTGTCATTTAAAAATTCATTTTGAATTTCGACCATGTTTTTATTCATTATTGGACAAATTGTTGGACAGGTAGAAAAGAAAAACTCGACAACCAATACTTTTCCCTGAAAGGTTTGGTTTGAAATTTTTAAATTATTTTGATCTGTCAAACTAAATTTTGGAGCTTTTCCGACTTGAAATAAATTAGATTCAACTCCTGTTTCACCAGCAACTCTGTCCAGTCTGTCGCTTTTAACAATTGTGCCTTTTTTTATCCTTTCAATTATTTTTGGAATTGAATAGATTCCGAAAACCAAAACTATAAATGAAATCCAGATATATGATTTGTTTTTTTGCATTTCTTTTACAAATTAAATTTTGCGAGTAGCGTTATTGTTTTTCTTTAATGCCGCCCGATATTCATAAAGCATAATTTTGAAATCGTCCAGCATTTCGTTGCTTAATTCTGATGGATGAAAAGTGTTGTAACCCTCTTTGTATTCTTTTTCGCTGGCTACTTTTCGACCTCTCAAATTTAATTCTTTGTCAACTAAATAAATATTTGGGGTTCCGAAATCTAAATTAATCTGATCTTTTTTTAGTTTTAATTTTAGATAGTAATCTTTTATAGTTTCGGACTTTCCAAAAACAAAAATCCATTTTGAAACATCGCCTGTTGTCTTTAACGCTTTAATAATTTCTTTGATGTCATTTTCGGTTCCCGTTGGGCACACGATTACAAACTGAAGATCTTTAAATTCGCTGTACCTGTCATAAATTTTCGAATTCAAATTGTAGAGATTTCCTCTATTTCTGAGCACTTCAAAACCGCCAAATCCTAAAACTGTAATTTTGTTTTTTAAAGTAATTTGCTTCCCGTCTAAAGTTTTCCAATCCTGATTTAGATTTGGAATATTTTTTGTTAGAACAGGCAGTTTAGTGAAACTATTTACGCCAGAAGCAAAAAAAAGATAGGCAACGATTGGCAGAATAAAAAGAACAAAGAGAACGATATTTTTTTTCATTATAAAAAAGTAAAGTACAAAAATAAAAAAAGGCACGCATAACGTACCTTTAAATTGAACTAAATTTGTGTTAAAAATTCCATTTTATGGTAGCATTTTTAAATATTTCGAATATATAGTCTGCTTCGACTAAAAGTATAAATAATAAATACAAGACCAAAAATATTACAGGCATAACGATTGCCCATTTTAAGCTGTTTTTTTCACCTTCCATGTGCATAAATGCCCAAACAATATAATAGGCTTTATATAATGTAAGTCCGTAAAAAATCCAGTTTAAAAGATTCATGCTCAATAAATCAGTCATGTGGAGAATATCTGGTTTTAAAATACCCAGGATTACCTCAACCGTTGTTACTACCGATAGAAGGATAAATACTTTCCAGATTCTACTGGTATTTGAAACGTGTGCGTGCGACATAATATTGTTATTTTAAAATAAATTAAACCAGATAGAAAACAGTAAATACAAAAACCCAAACCAAATCGACAAAGTGCCAGTAAAGTCCTACTTTTTCTACCATTTCATAGTTTCTTCTTTTTTCATAAGTTCCGACAATTACGTTTAGAAAAATGATAATATTGATCATTACACCTGAAAAAACGTGAAATCCGTGAAAACCAGTGATAAAGAAAAAGAAATCTGCAAACAATTTGCTTCCGTATTCGTTTCTGGTCAGATTCGCTCCTTCAACAACAAGACTGGCATTTGCTAATCTAATTTCGGACTCGGCTCTTGTCAAAACTGTTTTATGTTTGTGTTTGGTTAAATCGTGATTTACTTTTTTATCGGCTCTGGCGACTTTATCATCTTTAAAAATAACTTCAGTTCTGACCAAAAGGTTTGGGTTGGCTTTAAAACCTGCCTGAACTTCGGCTACAGAATAGGCTGGCAAAGTGCCTTCTTCCATAAACCACCTTCCTTTACTTCGGTCTAAACGTTCTCTATCTTCCGGAAGTGTTGCCGCAAAACTTTCTAATGCAACTCTTTTGCCAGTATTATCAACGAATTGGAGTAAGCTTCCGCCTTTTGTTTCGACAGCTCCATATTCGCCTTTGATGAAATTTTTCCATTCCCAAGCTTGAGACCCGACAAATATTAATCCTCCGATTATGGTTAGAAACATGTAAAAAGCAACTTTACTTTTTTGTAACTGATGTCCTGCATCTACAGCCAAAACCATGGTAACAGAAGAAAAAATTAATATAAATGTCATTAATGCAACATAATACATAGGTGCAGAAACGCCATGTAAGAATGGAAAGTGTGTAAAAACTTCGTCGGCCAGTGGCCAGGTTTCTATAAATTTGAATCTTGAAAAACCATAGGCAGCCAAAAAGCCTGAAAAAGTCAATGCATCTGATACGATAAAAAACCACATCATTAGTTTGCCGTAGTCCGCTCCCATTGGATTGTTGCCGCCGTCCCACGTTTTGCCTTCGTTATTTGAAGTAGTAACTGTAGTATTCATAAAATTTACCCATTAAAAAGTTCACAAATTTACATTTTTTTCTTATTTAAAGAAATATAAAAACAAAAATAAATACAACCATAAAAAATCCAGAAAATGCCAGAACATTGCGCCCAGCTCTAGTCCAAGGGTTTTTGTGGCATTATATTTTTGTTTAAAATGATTGTAAATTACAACCAACAGACAAATTAAACCTCCGGCAAGGTGCAAAAGGTGTACGAAAACCAATACAAATAAAAATGATGAATTTATAGTACTAGTCGGACCTGTTGGATATAAATCCATTTGAATTAAGGTGTTAAAGCCTTTGAACTGACAGAATACAAAGCCAATTCCAAGTCCCAAGGTTGCTAATAAAAATAATGTTGTGTTATTTCTATTGTCTTTTTGAATGGCTTTTTTAGCCAGCAAAAATGTTAAACTGCTCAATAAAATTAATATTGTACTGATTAAAAAAGGAGTTGGCATATCGAACGGTTTCCAGTCTGGTCGTGACTTGCTCACTACATAAGCACTCGTTAGTCCTGCAAAAACCATTATGAAACTTATAATCCCGAACCACAAAAGCATTTTTTTTGATTTTGCATTCTTTTCGTTATATTCTGCTATTGTCATTTTGTTTATCTTAAAAATTTATCGGTAATGAAAATTATTTGTAATAATGTGATATAAAAAATACTGGTAATCATTAATTTTTTGGCTGCTTGAGAAGTTCTAATTTGATACAATCGAGTAGCATAGAAAAGGAAATACATTCCTAAAAGAAAAATTAAAACACCTGCAACCGGGCTTAGAAAAAGCTGACCTGTATAACCTAATACTGGCAATAACGAAGCTACCACAAGCCAAAGTGTATATAAAATGGTTTGCGTTGCGGTCGATTTGTCGCGTTTTCCCGTTGGCAGCATAAAAAAACCTGCTTTTTCATAATCTTCATATAAAAACCAGCCAATTGCCCAAAAATGCGGAAATTGCCAAAAAAATTGAATCATAAATAAAGTTGCGGCTTCAATGCCAAAATTTCCGGTTGCGGCAACCCAACCCAACATAAAAGGGATGGCTCCCGGTATGGCTCCTACAAAAACAGATAAAGAAGTAACTGTTTTTAGTGGCGTGTATATGCTTGTATATAAAAAAATTGAAATTGCACCGAACATCGCGGTTTTGGGATTGATGTTATAAAGTATTGTCAATCCGATAATTGTGAGTGTAATTGCAATCAATAGCGCGCTTTTTGCGTTCATTCTTCCTGACGGAACGGGTCGGTCTTTGGTTCTGTCCATTAAAATGTCTAAATCTTTTTCTATTACCTGATTGAATGCATTTGAAGCTCCAACCATACAATATCCGCCAATTGAAAGCATTAATAATGTTGCCCAACTGAAAGGGTGAAAATCGTCGAAGCCCAGTAAAAAACCTGCAATTGACGAAAACACAACACTAATTGCCAGCCCAGCTTTTGTAATAGCCTTGAAATCAACATAAACAGATTTAATCGTAGCCGTTTTGGATAAAGAATTCAATATTTTTTTGATTTTTATAAACTTTTGCAAAGGTATGAATATGATTGCACAATTTTGACAGTTCAAAATAGATTTTTTGGATAAACGATTATTAAAGTTTTCTAAACCATCTCCATCAATTCCAATGCCCTTCTTATACTTTTTACATTCTCAAAAGTCAATAACAATCGCAATCCGTTTGGGGTTTGTTTTTCTTTCATTTTGCAAATGTTGCTGTGTTTTTGAACAAACTCCAAAACCTTGTGAAAATTAGGAGAAGCATAAAACGCCGATTGCTGATCGGAAACAAAATAACAAATCATTTTGCCTTGTTTCATCACCAGTTTTTCGACTCCAAATTGGGTGGCAATCCATTTTATTTTAATTGAATTGAGCAACGAAACCGCTTGTTTTGGCAAAGCTCCAAAGCGGTCAACGAGTTTGTTGTTGAAAATTAATAAATCTTCGTCGGTTTTTATAGTACTCAATTCGCTGTATAATTTCAAGCGTTCTGTAATGCTGTTAATATATTCATCAGGAAACAAAAGCTCAAAATCGGTGTTGATATTGATGTCTTTTACATACTCTTTTTCGGGTTTTTGTTCATCGCTATACAATTCTTTGAACTCGTTTTCTTTCAATTCCTCGATGGCTTCGTTCATGATTTTTTGATAGGTTTCAAAACCAATTTCATTAATAAAACCGGATTGTTCTCCGCCAAGTAAATCGCCTGCACCCCGAATTTCTAAATCTTTCATGGCAATATTAAAACCGCTGCCGAGTTCAGAAAACTGCTCTAAAGCAGAAATTCTTTTTCGTGCATCGTCGGTCATGGCGTGGTAAGGCGGACAAATAAAATAACAAAATGCTTTTTTGTTGCTACGTCCTACTCTGCCGCGCATTTGATGCAAATCTGATAATCCAAAATTATTAGCATTGTTAATAAAGATTGTGTTGGCATTCGGAACATCCAGTCCAGATTCGATGATGGTGGTTGCAACCAAAACATCAAATTCTCCATTCATAAAGGCCAGCATCAAATCTTCCAGCTTTTTGCCTTCCATTTGTCCGTGACCTATCCCGACTCGTGCATCTGGAACCAATCGCTGAATCATTCCAGCCACTTCTTTAATGTTTTCTATTCTGTTATTAACGAAAAAAACTTGTCCATTACGTTGAATTTCATACGAAATTGCGTCTCGAATCAACTCTTCAGAAAATCCTACCACATTGGTTTCTATCGGATAACGATTGAGCGGAGGTGTAGTAATTACTGATAAATCTCTTGCTGCCATTAATGAAAACTGCAATGTTCTCGGAATAGGAGTTGCTGTTAAAGTCAAAGTATCTACATTTGCGGTAATAGTTTTGAGTTTGTCTTTTACGTTGACGCCAAATTTTTGTTCTTCATCCACAATCAGCAATCCTAAATCTTTAAAAACCACATTTTTATTAACCAACTGGTGGGTTCCAATCACAATATCAAGTTTACCATCTGCCAAATCCTTTAAGGTTGTTGCTTTTTGTTTTGCGGTTCTAAATCGGTTTAAATAACCAATCGTAACTGGCATTTCTTTTAATCTTTCGGTAAAAGTTCGGTAATGCTGGTAAGCCAAAATTGTGGTTGGCACCAAAATTGCAACTTGTTTTGAGTTGTCAACTGCCTTGAAAGCCGCACGAATGGCGACTTCTGTTTTTCCGAAACCCACATCGCCACAAACCAGGCGATCCATGGGCCGGTCGCTTTCCATATCGGCTTTTACTTCAGCGGTAGATTTGGTTTGATCGGGCGTATCTTCATAAATAAACGAGCTTTCCAATTCTAATTGCAAATAACTGTCAGGCGCAAAAGCAAAACCCTTGTCCAATCTTCTTTTTGCGTACAACTGAATCAAATTAAAGGCGATATGTTTTACGCGTGCTTTTGTTTTTTGTTTTAAAACCTTCCACGCATTTGAACCTAATTTATAAATTTTGGGTGGTGTTCCGTCTTTTCCGTTAAATTTTGAAATTTTATACAAGGAATGAATGCTAACATAAACGATATCATTATCGGCATAAACCAATTTGATGGCTTCCTGCGTTTTGCCTTCGACCTGAATTTTCTGAAGTCCGCCAAACTTTCCAATGCCGTGATCAATGTGCGTTACATAATCGCCCACAGCCAATGTAGTAAGTTCTTTAAGGGTAATATTTTGTTTTTTAGAATAATTGTTTTTAATACTAAATTTATGATACCGTTCAAAAATCTGATGGTCGGTATAACATGCAATTTGCAATTCTTCATCTAAAAAACCTTCAAAAATCGGCAGCGTTATAGTGTCGTATTGTTTGCGGATGCTTTCAGAATTGACTTCATCTAAAGATTCAAAAATCGAATGAAATCTTTTGGCTTGTGCATCATTGGAACAAAAAAGATAATTTTTGATGCTGTTAAAATGGTTTTTACTCAAATTTTGCAGCAACAAGTCAAATTGTTTATTAAACGAAGGTTGAGGCAAAATATAAAATTCAAACGTTTTCTGAGTTTTGAAAACAGTTTTTGATCCCAATTCAACGATGCAAAAATCGACTGCTTTTTCAGTAAAAGTAATTTGATTTAAAAACAATTGATCTGGCGAAAGGTGTTTTATTTCTGAATTGATTTTCTGAAATTCGGTTGTAGCTTTTTCAAAAAAACGATCTAATTTATTACATAAAATTTCTGTATTATGAATAAAAATAGTAGTTTTGGGACTGATATAGGCGAGGAAACTTTCTCTTTCTTCCTGAAAAAATTTGTTTTCCACGTTTGGAATAATCGTAATTTTATTTTGTTTTTCGATAGACAATTGCGTTTCAACATCAAAAGTTCGGAGCGAATCTACTTCATTTCCAAAAAATTCAATTCGATAAGGATTATCGTTTGAAAACGAAAAAACATCAATAATGCCACCTCGAACAGAAAATTCTCCGGGCTCTGTAATAAAATCTACCCGTTTAAATTCATATTCAAAAAGAACCTCATTAATAAAATCTATCGAAATTTTATCGCCAACTGCAACTTTTAATGTGTTTTTATCCAATTCTTTTTTGGTAACTACTTTTTCAAAAATCGCCTCTGGATAAGTTACAATGACAGCAGGTTTTTTTCGAGAATTGATGCGGTTCAAAACTTCAGAACGCAACAAAATATTGGCATTTTCGACTGCTTCAATTTGATAAGGCACTCGAAACGAACTCGGATAGAATAATACATCCTGCTCACCAATTAATTGTTCCAGATCGTTTAAATAATAGGCGGCTTGCTCTTTATCGTCTAAAATGAGTAGCATCGGATTATCGGATTTTGAAAACAATGCATTAACAACAAATGACAATGACGAACCCAAAAGTCCCTTAAGATGGATTTTGATGCTGTTTTGTTTTAAAAATTCGGCTATTTGATTGATTTTTGCCGATTTTTCGTATTTTAAAAGTAGGTTGTTTTTACTCAATTTTTATTTTATTCTTATTTTTAAAAATAGTGAAGTTATTATTCCAACTGATTTTTTTAGCCAACGGCTGAATCAATTTAACTATTTCATATAAACGGTTTAAATGAATTAAATGAATTAAATGAATTATCAACCCTGAACACCTTGCTGAAAAATGCCCAACTTCAGACAAAAATATCCTCAAAAATTATATTTTACTGTTATTTGGAATCGCCCTGGAAGTGTCCAGCATTTTTAACATATCTGACTCACCTTTTTCCATCGGAATAGTGTTTTTTCTAATAATTTCCTCCAATTGTTGCGAAAATGATAAAATGGCTGCATTAATTTCAGGAATTAAAAGTGCCACTTTCTGATCGGGTATGTTTTGCAAATTCATATACAAATCCAACATTCTGATTTGAGTGTTTAAAACTGCAATTCGGCTTTTGATGGCTGAAATATTAATTTGTTGGGGAAGAGTATTGGTCAGATTACTCGTTTTTTGGGTCAGTTTTTTCGATTTCTTTTTAAATGCTCCAATTGAACTTTTAGGCTTTTGTCGCAGCTCTTCCAGAAACAGACGCCATTCTGTCCAGTTGGCAATCAGAATTTGGGACTGTGGCTGCAATTCAGGAATATAAAAAATCCATGATTTGTTGATGTTTTCAAAAACAAGTGTTTTCTTTTTTAGGTCTTTTTGCTGCTCAAGTATTCTTTTGGTATCATTGTTTTTACAAGACAAAAACAATAAAATTAATGTTGAAAAAAGTATAATCTTTAGTTTCATCTTAACAATTTGATACAAAAATACTATTTTGATACCACTTTTTGCCAACTTATCTCTAAAATTTCAAGTCCCGATTCTGGTTTTTTAGATTCATATTATGGCAACTTTAGATAAAATAGCGCAAATAAACCGTATTTTTGCAAAAATTAAAATCTTAAAATTGTTTATAGCATGCAACTGTACAACACTTTAAGCGCCGACGATCGATCAAAACTAATTGATGATGCAGGGAAACAAAGGCTCACTTTGTCTTTTTATGCTTATGCGCAACTTGAAAATCCAACACAATTTAGAAACGAATTGTTTCTGGCCTGGAATAAACTTGATGTTTTGGGCAGAATTTATGTGGCCAAAGAAGGAATTAATGCACAACTTTCGGTTCCGGCCGATTGTTTTTATGATTTTAAAAAAACTTTAGATTACTATTCCTTTTTAACCAATATGCGATTGAATATTGCGGTGGAGCAAGATGATTATTCTTTTCTGAAATTAACAATCAAAGTGCGGAACAAAATTGTTGCAGACGGAATTGAAGACGATAATTTTGATCCAACTAATATCGGAACCCATCTGAATGCAAAAGAATTTAACAATTTTCTCGAAAATCCAGATACAATTGTTGTCGATATGCGCAATCATTATGAGTCCGAAATTGGCTATTTTACAAACGCCGTTAAACCCGATGTAGATACTTTTCGGGAATCTTTGCCTGTTATCGAAAATCAATTGTCTGATTATAAATCCAGCAAAAATATTCTGATGTATTGTACTGGTGGCATCAGATGTGAAAAAGCAAGTGCTTATTTGAAACATAAAGGTTTTGAAAATGTATTTCAGCTTGAAGGTGGCATAATCGAATATACCCGACAAATAAAAGAAAAAGGAATCGAGAGCCAATTTATTGGCAAGAATTTTGTTTTTGACCAGCGACTGGGCGAAAAAATCACGGCTGATGTTGTTTCCAATTGTCATCAATGCGGAGCATCATGCGATATGCATACCAATTGTGTAAACGATGGTTGTCATTTGCTTTTTATTCAATGTGAAAATTGCAAAATTGAGATGGAAAATTGTTGTTCGTCAGAATGTCAAACCGTTATTCATCTGCCTTTAGTCGAGCAAGTAAAATTGCGAAGTGGCGTCAAAAATGGCAATAAAATATTCAAAAAAGGAAAATCTGACATTTTGATTTTTAAAAATAATCCAGATAAAAAGTTGCAAATCAAGACTCGGATAACAACTCCAAAAGTAGTTTTGCCCAAAAAAATTGCTGTAGGAATTGCCACTCATTATTATACAAAGTCAGGAATTGGACAGTTCAGCATTCTTGAAAATGAAATCGAAATTGGGGATACTTTGTTGATAAAAGGAAGCACAACTGGCGAAGAAACAATAATTCTGAATGAAATGTATCTCGAAAAACAAAGTGTTCAAAAAGCGACTATAAATGACAATATTACTATAAAATTACCTTTCAGAATTCGACTTTCAGATAAATTGTATAAGCTGAAAAGCGATTTTTCTAGTTCTTTTTAAGTTTATTCAAAGCATTTTTAGTAAAATCAGATAAAACCAGATTACCAGATATTTTGGCTCTTTCAATCAATAAAGTATCCCAATTGCTGGTGTTTTCCCAAAATATTTTTTTGATTTCAAGCAGTGCTTCTGGATTATAGGACGCTAATTTTGAGCAAAAGACATTTAGTTCCAAATCCATAGCTTCAATAGTTTCAAAAACTTCGTCATACAAACCTTTTTCGTTTGCCCAAGCTGCATTTTTCCATTGACTTGCTGCCAAAGTTAAAGCCGTCATTGCGGTTTTTCCAATTTTTTTTGAAACAACAGGTTCAATAACGAAAGGGCCAATTCCGATTTCTAATTCTGATAATTTAATACTTGCGTTTTGGGTTGCAAATACATAATCGCACGCCGAAACCAGTCCGACGCCGCCGCCAACAGCTTTGCCATGCACCCTTCCGACAATAATTTTTGGACATTTTCGCATAGCGTTAATCACATTGGCAAAGCCCGAAAAAAAAGCCGTGCCAGTTTCGAAAGTGTCGATTGCCAAAAGTTCATCAAAAGACGCACCAGCACAAAAAGCAGTGGTTCCCTGACTTTGAAGCACCACAACCGAAACGTTATCGTCATGTCCAATCTGATTGAAAGCTTCGACCAATTCTTGCAAAAGCAAACTTGGAAAAGAATTACTGGCAGGATGAAAAAACGAAATAAAAGCGATTTTGCTGGCTATTTTAGTATTTATTGTTCCTTGATTGGAAGAAAAATTCATGTTATTATTTTTTGTAAAATTAAAAAATCTATTCCAGAATTGATAGTTATTCTTTGAAACTTTTTCCAAAGTAAATGGTAATAATCAGGGTGAAATTTTAAAACAAAAAAAATCACAGTAATTGTAAACCTATAAAAAATCAACGAAAAATATTCTAGAACTTTCAGGAGATAATATTTTTAAAGTAAATTTTAATTTTGAAAAAAAATCATCCTAAATTGATTGGCGCATCTATAGAAATAGACGATACGTCCAAAATATTATTTTCAGTTTGATTCAAGCTGAACTCACATTTGTAAATGAGAATAAAGAACAATTATACTTGAGTGCCACAAAGATTACCAAAAATAAATAGGTTTAAACGGATAAAATTCAGAAACGTTATTTTTTATGACTTGCCTCCAAATTCCTTTCAATTGAATGTCCAGGTCTTGACCATTTTGGTTTTTCGCCGAGCGTTTGAAATTGAGAATCGGCGGCTTCAATGGTTTCGGGTTGAGCCACTTTTACGAAGGGTTTTTGAGGAATTAATCCCAACATTTTAAACATTTTTATATCTTCGTCTACATCTGGATTTGGAGTAGTCAACAATTTATCGCCAGCAAAAATAGAGTTGGCTCCCGCAAAAAAGCACATCGCCTGTCCTTCTCTGCTCATGTTCATTCGTCCGGCCGACAGTCTCACTTGTGTTTCGGGCATTACAATTCTTGTTGTTGCCACCATTCTGATCATTTCCCAAATTTCGACAGGTTTTTCTTCTTCAAGTGGTGTACCTTCAACGGCAACAAGCGCATTTATTGGCACCGATTCTGGCTGAGGATTTAATGTTGAAAGTGCTACTAACATTCCGGCTCTGTCTTCGATTGTTTCGCCCATTCCAATAATGCCACCGCTACAAACGGTCACGTTGGTTTTACGAACATTTTCGATGGTTTGCAAACGGTCTTCAAAACCTCTGGTCGAAATTACTTCTTTATAATAGTCTTCTGATGTATCAAGGTTATGATTGTAAGCATACAAACCCGCTTCTGCCAAACGATGTGCTTGATTTTCGGTGATCATTCCTAGTGTACAACATACTTCCATGTCGAGTTTATTGATTGTGCGCACCATTTCCAGCACCTGATCAAATTCCGGTCCATCTTTCACGTTACGCCATGCAGCTCCCATACATACGCGCGACGAACCACTAGATTTTGCTCTCAAAGCCTGTGCTTTTACCTGAGAAACAGACATCAAATCATTTCCAGTAATATCCGTGTGATAGCGAGCCGCTTGCGGACAATAGCCACAATCTTCGGGGCAACCACCAGTTTTTATAGACAACAAAGTTGAAACCTGAACTACGTTTGGGTCATGATGCAACCTGTGAATTGTTGCTGCTTCAAAAAGCAAATCCATCAATGGTTGGTTATAAATTTTGAGTATTTCAGATTTTGTCCAGTTATTTCGCGTAGTATTCATAGTTTTATTTGAGATTTCAAAAATAACAAATTACTATTTAAGTTCGACTATTGAATGGAATAAAGTTGTAGAAATAGTTTATTATCGCAGTTATCGGTTTCAGTTTTTAGTCGCTGTTCGCAGATGCAGTTTAAAGATTCTAATCGCGGTGCTCGGACGTAACAGGAAAATTTTGAATACAGTGTCCGAAAACTGAAAACTGAAACTGAAAACTGAAAACTGAAAACTACCTTCCCATTATAATTGCCATTGCTTTCACTTCATCCAGTTGCAGTTGTTTTTTGAGTAATTCGACAGAATCAAATTTTTGCTCATCTCTAAGTCTGTCAATAAACGAAATTGTTATATTCTGATCGTAAATATCTTCGTTAAAATCAAAAAAATAAACTTCAATTGTTTGGCTTTTGCCAGCAACAGTTGGATTAAATCCTATGTTCATCATGCCAAAAATGATTTTGTTTTTCCACATACTTTTAATTGCATAAACGCCAGCTTTAGGAATAAGTTTATAATATTCCTGAACATTGATATTGGCCGTTGGAAAACCGATTGTTCTGCCCAATTGTTTGCCTTTTACTACTTTTCCAGAAATGATATAGTTATTTCCTAAAAATTTATTTGCCAATTTAATGTTACCATCAAAAAGTGCATTTCTTATTTTTGTAGAACTAACGGAGATTTCATTAATTTCTTGTGACGAAATTTGTTCAACATTAAAGTCATATAATTTTCCAAAAACTATCAAATCATCAATATTGGCAGCTCGATTTTTGCCAAAACGGTGGTCGTGACCAATTATGATTTTTTTAATTTGAAAACAATCAACCAAAATACTTTTTACAAATGCTCTGGCAGAAAGGTTTGCAAAATTTTCGTCAAACGGATGAATAATAAGGTTATCTAATCCTAAATTTTCTAACAGCTTTGCTTTTTCTGAAATGGTATTGAGCAATTTAATATTGGAATCGTTTTGCAAAACCATGCGTGGATGCGGAAAAAATGTAAGTACTAAACTTTCGCAATTGGTTTTTTTTGCAGTTTCGACCAATTGTTCCAAGATTTTTTTGTGACCAATATGAACGCCATCAAAAGTTCCGAGCGTTACAATTGTTCTTGAATTGGATTTGAAATCCTGAATTGAATTAAAAACTTTCAATTTTTGTCTGTGGTTTACTTACTAAAAAAACCGCAAACTAAATTAAATTGGTTTACGGTTTTATTGTGGTCCCACTTGGAATCGAACCAAGCACCTACTGATTATGAGTCAGTTGCTCTAACCGAATGAGCTATAGGACCGATTTTGGACTGCAAATTTAGTTTTTTTTTTAATTATACCAAAATTAAACTGCAATTTCCTGACACAATTCTATCAAAACTCCGTTCGCAGATTTTGGATGCAGAAAGCAAACGAGTTTGTTATCAGCTCCTTTTTTTGGTGTTTCATTCAAAAGTATAAATCCTTCGGCTTTAAGCCTTGCCATTTCAGCGAAAATATTCACTACCTCAAATGCGATGTGATGAATGCCTTCGCCTTTTTTTTCTAAAAATTTTGCAATTGGACTTTCAGGATTTGTGGCTTCAAGTAGTTCAATTTTATTGGGTCCGTTTTTGAAAAACGAAGTTTTTACTCCTTCAGATGCAACTTCTTCTAATTTGTAAGGTGGATTTCCGAAGAGTTTTGCAAATAATGAATTAGAAGTTTCCAGATTGTGGACTGCAATTCCGATATGTTCGATCTTTGTCATGATTGTTTTTAGAAATTATAAAGGTGAACTATAGCCCCGATTGACAAGGAAAATCATTTTTTTAACTTCCAACGGGTTTTAACCCGTTGGAAGTTAAAAAATATTTGGAAGGAAAGCGGGACGAGTATTGTTGAAAATTGATTGTTTTGCTTCAAAATCGAAATACAAATATATAACTTTGTTGGAGGTTTTTGAAATTAGAAAATTGTATTTTTGCAAAATGGAAACAAATAGACAAAAAAAAATTGGTGGCGTGATCCAAAAAGATTTGGTTGATATTTTGCAGGGTGAAATAAGAAAAAACGGAATTTCAAATTTAATTATATCGGTTTCAAAGGTTGTTGTAACCACAGATTTGTCGGTAGCAACGGTGCATTTGAGTATTTTTCCACAAGAAAAAGCTGCCGAAACCTTGTCTGCAATTAAAACAAACGCGGTTTTGATTAAGCATGATTTGTCGCAAAGAGTGCGATTGCAATTGCGAAAAGTTCCCAATCTGACCTTTTTTATTGATGATTCTTTAGAGTACATTCAAAAAATTGACAATGCACTTTCGAGTAAAGAAAATCCGATTCTGAACAGAGATTTGCTGGAAAAAAGAAGAAAATCGTAGTTTGAATTTTTCGCTTTACATAGCAAAACGGTATTTGATAAGCACAACTAAAAACAAGGCTATCAACATTATAGGCAAGATTTCGTCGCTTGGAATCATTGTTGGAACTGCTGCTTTGTTTGTGGTTTTGTCTGGATTTAGTGGTTTGGTCGATTTTAGCTTATCGTTTTCAAACCAAACCGATAGCGATTTAAATTTGAGTGCCGTAATGGGCAAAACTTTTGTGGTTTCTGATATAGATTTAAAGAAAATAAATGCGATAGAAGGAGTCGAAATGACAAGCAAAACCGTTGAAGAACGCGTGCTATTTGTTTTTAATGGCAAAGATCAGGTTGCTTTTCTGAAGGGTGTAGACAGCTTGTTTTTGAAAGTAAATAGTTTTGAAAACAGCGTGTTTGAAGGCAATTGGTTAGAATTTAATACAAGACAGGTTGTTATTGGAGCTGGAATTGCTGAAAAATTGTCGATTGGATTGTTGGATTTTAACAATACGTTAGAAGTTTTTGTTCCAAAACCTGGAAGAGGAACTATCGAAAATCCGAATGATGCTTTTAATAAATCGGTGTTGATTCCAATTGGTTTTTATTCGGTTGTTGATGATATTGACATGAAATATGTTTTATCGGATCTGCAACTGGCTCAAAATTTGTTGGGTTTAAAACCTAATCAGGTTTCAAATTTAGCGATAAAATTGAAACCCGGCGCCAACGAAGATTTCGTCAGAGCTCAAATTAAAATTGTTTTTGGAAATAATGTAAAAATAAAAAACCGCCTTCAGATGAACGATGCATTATATAAAATGCTCAATACCGAAAACGTTGTGGTTTATTTAATTTTTACACTGGTTATTATATTATTGCTTTTTGCCTTTGTTGGTTCGATTATTATGATAATTTTGGATAAAAAAACAAATTTAAAAACATTGCACAATCTTGGAGTTGAAGTTTTTGAATTGCGTAATATATTTTTGTTTCAAGGCACTTTGCTTTGTTTTTTTGGAAGTTTAATAGGATTATTTATCGGAAGTTGCATTGTTTTGATTCAAATAAATTTTAATGTTTTGATGATAAACGAAACAATGTCCTATCCGATGAAATTTGATTTTCAGAACTTTTTCGTAGTGTTTTTTACGATTTTGATTTTAGGATTTTTGGCTTCATTCATTGCCTCAAGACGCGTGAATGCAAGAATGTTGAGCTAGTATTTAACAACAAATTTTTTTTAGCCAATAAAACATACAAATTAAAAAATTAATTTTTTAATTTGTGTATTCGACGTAAATTTTACCTGAACCTTACTCCTGTTTTTTCTTTTTATTGAACAAGCCATTCAGTAATTCGCCCGCTTTTGTTTTAACATCACTGTTTTTTGTTGAATCCTTTTTAGTGTCATTCAATAAATTTCCTAATGCAGATGTGCCTTGTCTGATTATTTTGTCTTTTTGTTGTTTTACCAATTGGGCTGCCAAATTAGAAATTGCACTTTTCATGTCGGTAGTAATCACAGGATTTGAGAAATTACCAGTAAGTAAAGCATTAATAGGAATATTTTCTAGTTTAGCAGTTTCTGATGGCGATAATTTTGCAAAAAGAGCATTGACTTCCGCTCCCAGATATTTTGCAGGAACATCAAGTTTAATATTATAATTCATTATTTGATCAAAGCCGTGACTGCCGCCAACATTGATTTTAATGTCTTTATATTTTAAGTCAAATGGTTTTACGTTCACTTTTCCGTCCTTAAAGGTCAAATTGGTTTTGAGGTCATTTAAATTCAATTTTTTGAGGTCAATAAATTTTATCGCTCCTTCCAGGCCATTCAGAACTGTAGAGTTGCTGGCATTTATGGTTGTTGACAGCATTTGACCAAACAAATCTCCAGTAAGCGTTTTAAAATCAGGTGTCATTGCTTTTGGATCAAGTTTTCCGTTAATTTTAATTGTAGAATTCAATTTTCCGTTAATGATACTGGCAATTGGAGCAATATTTTTCAACATTTCTGATTGGGTAAAAGTTTGTTCTATATCTACCTGATTCAGTCCCAAAACCATATTGAAAACTGGAATTTTATCTTTAGTTGAAACAGAACCATTTGCAGAAATTAATCCGTTGAAAATTGAAGTTTTTATGTTTTCAAAGGTTGCTTTCTGATCTTTTATATACATTTTTCCACTAGCATTTTTCAAAGTTAAATTGTCGTACAAAACCGCATCTATTTTTGCAGTTATAATACAATTTAAAAACGCCGGAATCTTTAAACCCTGCTTGGCTGCATTGCTTTTTTCGTCAGCAGTTTCAGCAGTAACAAAGTCGGAAACTGCAAATTGTTTGGACTGTAAGTTAAAATTACCTTTTAATTCTTGTTTGTTAAATATAAATCCGTAAAAATTATCTAAAGTGCCCGTTACGTTCAAATCGGTTTTTCCTGTTGTTGCATTAAATTGCTGCAAATTTACACGACTGGGATTAAAGACTATTGTGGCCTGACTTATATTTAATGCTTTGTTTTTCTCATCAACATATTTAAATTGTGACAAACGCATCGCGCCGGCATTTTTGATGTTTTGATACTGACCTGTTTTAATAGATTTCATGTCAAAATTAGACGTTACATCGGCATTCAAAATCCCGGTCAACGGTGTTTTTATATTAATTGGATAGGCTTTAGATAAGTTTGCCAAGTTTAAAGTTCCTTTTAAAACAGCAGCAATTAACGGATTTACAGTTATGTTTTTTATGTTGGCTTTTGCTTCAAAAACGTCCTGATCAATTTTGAATGATAGCTTGTCTACATTGATATAAGTATCATTTAGAATGCCAGTTTCATTAATTATTTTTGTGTCCAAAACAATATTTTGGACAGATTTTGGCAAATTTGGATATTGAAAAGAAGCATTATTGGAAGCAATTGCTAAATTGAATTTTGGAACTGTTGCATCAGAATAAATACCTTTTGCAGAGCCGGCTACTGAAAAATCGCCAGTAGTTTTTATGTCTTTTATGTTACCTGAAAATGAGGAAGGAACCAAACCTAAAAAGTTTTGAAAACTCGATGTTGGCGTTTTAAAGGTCAAGTCGTATTGTTGCCCCACATCGAGTAACTGAATACTACCATCAAATTCTAAAGGCAATTGATTGACTAAAGCTTTATTATTTTTGAATGTGTAGGTTTTTTTTTCGAGATCAATACCCAAAACTGCATCTAAAGTCAATGCAACTCTGTCCATATAATTGATTTTATCTAAGTCTAACGAAATTTTTGCGGTTGATTTTGTAATCAGATCCAGTTTTGATGCCGCAAAATCTCCTCTTCCAGAATGATCCAGATTTTCGATTTTCATTTTAATTTTCGCCTTTTCGTCAAAATATTTAAATTTAAAATTTTCAATCTTATATTCCTGAATTTTTAATGCTAATGGTTTTCTTTTGAAATTTGTTGCGCTGTCATTGTCTTTTAAAGCAATATCAAAATTTCCCACGCCGTCTTTATTGAAAATTATATTAATAAATCCGTTTTTAGAAGTGATGCCATCTATATGAATACTCTCGTTATCTGGCTTAAAAAGTTCTTTGATTGACATTTTTAAGTTCAGTTCGCCTAATGAAATCAATGTGTCACCAGCAAACGGTGCTTTATTTAAAATCAATAATTCACCGATATTGATATTCGCATTCGGAAAATTAGAGAATAAACTCAAATCTGCTTTTTCAAAAGATATTTTTGCGTCAATTTTATCGTTAATTGCTGCAACAATTTTTGCATTTATCTGCTTTTGAAAAAAAAACGGAATTGCAAAAAGAGCAATTACTATTATAAGAACTAAAATTCCCAGTGTTTTTAATATTTTCTTTATCATAATACTTTTTATTTAAATTATAAATGTCAAAAACCTTGCCTTATCTTTTAAAAGTAGCAATTATGAAATATCTTATTTATAAAACCATAACAAAAAAAAACTGAGCACTTTTAAACGACAATGTGTCCCCAATTTTCGCCAGTTGCAATTCTATTCAAATGCGTTTGACTTATGTTAAATGTCTTGGCAATCATCTTTAAACGAGTAGTTCTGTTTGCATTTTGAAGCATTTTTTTAATTCTAATAACCTGAGTAGAAGTTAGTTTTTTGCCGTCATTTTTTAAATTAAATTCAATTAATTTTTTTTTGGCTTCAATAACGTGCGGGCTTCTTTTGCCATGAGCAATCATTTCTTCATAAGTTGCCCATCTTAGGTTTTGAAGTGCATCGTTGTCTCTGACATAATCCAAATGCAAAACATATTTTTGATCTTCGGAATTTTTTGGCATAAAATATTGAGCCAAGGCCTTATAGAAAAAAATATATTTGTATTTCTTATTTCCTTCTTCTCGAATTGCATAACGCAAAATACGATAACCATCTTGCTTGCCACCATTTAATATCCTGCCATCAGAAAAATTTTGTTTATAACTCAAAATTCGTCCTCTACTTGTAATTGCATATTTAAGTTTTAATGATGGGTGCATTTCCATTTCCAGCACCTCTTCACCAGGTAAAAATCTAATCATTCATCATGGATTAATTGAATAACAAAGATAATTAAATTTGAGGTTCATGTTACAAATAGCATTTAAAAATATGATTAATTGCAGGCATTAAAAATAAGTAAAAATAATTTCAGCATCGGTTGACACAAATTAGGTCAAATTCAAAATAGTTTTAGTTAATTTGTATTAAATCAAAAAATGCAAAATCAAGTAGTTTTATCAATAGGTTCTAACAAGGGCAACAGGCTTCAAAACATTGAAAAGGCTATTGAGATGTTGCATTCTGAAGTGGGAACTGTAATAAAAGTTTCAGGACTTTATGAATCAGCATCATGGGGCTTTGTGGGTGACAATTTTTATAATTGCGCCGTTTTAATACACATTCATAAGCCAATAAATAAGATTTTGAAATCCATTCAGAAAATTGAAAAAAAACTGGGTCGAATTAAAGCTACAAATGGCTATGAGGATCGCACAATTGACCTGGATATCATCAGCTTTAACAATGAAATTATTGCGTTGGACAACCTCCAGATTCCACATCCGGAAATGCACAATCGCTTGTTTGTGTTGTTGCCAATGACGGATTTAAAAATTGATTACTTTCATCCTGTTTTAAACAAAAACCTGATCAATTTAATTGATGATTGCAAAGATAATTCGGAATGTAAATTTATTTCAGACTTAGCAGCTCCATTAGAAAAAATTTCGTTAAACTCATTAAATTATATTGCAATTGAAGGTAATATTGGCGCTGGAAAAACAACTTTGGCAACAAAAATTGCAGAAGATTTTAACGCCAAAATCCTACTTGAAGGTTTTGCCGATAATCCGTTTTTACCAAAATTTTATAAAGACCAGAACCGTTATGCTTTTCCACTGGAAATGTCTTTTTTGGCAGATCGATACCAGCAATTGTCAAACGATTTAGCTCAATTTGATTTGTTTAAAGATTTTGTGGTTGCCGATTATCATATTTTTAAATCCTTAATTTTCGCAAAAGTTACTTTGCAGGACGACGAATTTAGATTATATAAGACACTTTTTGACATCATCTATAAAGAAATGCCAAAACCAGATTTGTATGTTTATTTATATCAAAACACAAATCGCTTGCTACAAAATATTAAACGCAGAGGAAGAAGTTACGAAAAAGAAATTCAAAGTGATTATTTAGAAAAAATCAATCGTGGCTATTTGGATTATATCAAATCCCAAACCGACCTTAATATCTTGATTATTGATGTTTCAAATCGAGATTTTGTCGGAAATCAGTCTGATTATTGCTATATTTTAGATGAAATAAAGACTAAAATTTCATAAAAAAAACTAAAGATGCTTTAACTGGTGGCTTTATTTTACTATTTGCGGCATTTACCCACTGATTTTTAATTTCATTCCGGGTTTTAATTCACTACTTCTGATTCCGTTTAATTTCTCTATTTCAGCAACTGTAACTCCAGGATATTTTTGTGAAATTTTAAAAAGAGAATCTCCTTTTTGAACCAGATAAATTTTTATTTTCTCTGATTTCAAATTTTTGTTATCCACAATTTGCCTGTCAACATCTTCATTAAAAATTAACAATTTGCTTCCAAGTTGAACGTTGCTGTCCTTAAGATTGTTCCATTCTTCAATGTTTTTTTGAGAAACTCCAAGATTTTTGGCGATTGAAGTCAGATTGTCACCTCTTTGAACAATATAAGTTGTTGGTTTTACTTCTGCAATTTCTTTTTTGGAACCAATTATGGATTCAGAACCTATAATTTTTAATCTTGTGTCCAGTACTAAATTGGAATCTTCAAGATTATTTAATTTTTTTAGTTCCTCAATTGTAACGCCAAATTTTTTGGCTATTTTTCCTAAATTGTCTTCTTTTTGCACAATATAAAACCCGTCTTTAGGAACAATTGTATTTTTATCCTGAATTGTTTTTGAAATATCAGTGCTTGCAGCAATAGTTCTCAAATCTTCTTTCTCAGAAATAGATTTTGATATTTTTTTGCTTGCTACAGCCACTCTTTCTGTTTCATAAATTGTAATTTTTAGCCTTCTTCCAATTGAAACATTATTGCCTTTTAAACGATTTGCTTTTTTAACAGCCGACATCGAAACATTATATTTGTTAGCAATTTCGCTTAAATTATCCCCTTTTCTGACTTTATGAAATATAGTTTTTGTTCTGTTTTTATAAACATATTTAAATTCTCTATCTTCAGAATTTGTTGTATCACTAACTTTTGACGATTTACCTAAAGCAATATAAGGGCGTTCCCGTTTAGAAGATTCATAGGCAACGTACTGATAAATTTTTTCTTCATTTGAAATGAAAACCGCAATTTTATTTGACGGCAATCTCAAAAAATGATTTTTACCGGAATAGTACGGAATAACATTTAGTTTAAAAGAAGGGTTCATCAACTGAATTTGTGCAACAGGAATGTCTAACAAATCTGAAATTTGTCTAAACGAAATTTGTTGTTTTACCATCAAAGTATCGGTTTCAAAATGCTTTACCATTGCACGATTTGGAACAATTCCATGTTCTTTGTGGTACTCATAAATATACATTGTAGCTAAAAACGCAGGAACATAACCTTGCGTTTCTTTAGGTAGATTTTTCCGAATATTCCAAAAATTTTGTTGGCCACCAGAGCGCCTGATTGCTTTTGCAACATTTCCGGCACCCGAATTATAGGAGGCTAAAACCAGTTCCCAATCGCCAAAAATTTTATACATATTAAACATATATTGAGCGGCGGCTTCACTTGCTTTTAACGGATCGCTTCTTTCGTCAACATAAGAATCAATATTCAGCTTATATTGTTTCCCGGTTTGGTACATAAATTGCCAAAGACCAGTTGCTCCAACTCTCGACACTGCTTTTGGATTCAGCGCTGATTCTACAACTGCCAAATATTTAATTTCAAGCGGTACATTTTTTCTGGCCAGAGCATCTTCAAAAAGTGGAAAATAATATTCTGAAATTGCCATTAATCGTTCAAATGCTTTTTTTCGATTTTTTAAAAATGATTTGATCAAATTCTCTAAACCTTCATTATACTGAATATTAAATGGCGATTTTGCATCCATTTTCTTCAATCTTTCTTTCAAAAGATCGGTAGATAATTCGTAATCTACTTTCTCGTCAATGTTAATGTTTTTAATGTCGGAAGCCAAATTATCATACAAATCAATATTGCCTAATTCTTTCAACCAAAGGCTGTCAACACAAGCTGCCATATCGTCTTTTTTGAAAGTAAGTTTTATAGAATCTAAAAAAGAGATTTTGGAAAGCGGCTTTATCAATTTTGATATTGTGGGAATCGTATCCTGCGAAAATGAGTTGAATGCAATTAAAAGCAATGCAATTATTGAAGATTTTTTTAAATTCATAATACACGATTTAGTGTTTTCTGTATGCCAAAAACCATACCGATTAGAAAACATTTATAGTTGTTTTTAAGGGAAAATATTTTTTTAAGAATTAACAAAATTACAATATTCTATAATTCAATCAATTATGAATGCAAATGTACAGTATCTATTTCTAATTCTTATTTTATAATAACTTAAAATTATATTAAAAATTGTGTTATTACTTTTTTTAATCCATAATTGCTGCAATTCCTGGCAAAATTTGTCCTTCTAACATTTCAAGCATCGCGCCTCCACCAGTAGAAACATAACTTACTGCGTGCTCAAATCCGAATTGTTTTACTGCAGCAACAGAATCGCCGCCACCCACTAACGAAAATGCTCCGTTTGCGGTTGCTTCCGCGATATAATTGCCCAATTCAATGGTTCCGTGAGCAAATTTTTCTATTTCAAAAACGCCCAAAGGACCATTCCAGAGTATTGTTTTTGATGCTAAAATCACTTTTTTAAAGTTTTCTAATGATTTTGGTCCAGCATCAAGACCTTGCCATCCATTTGGAATTTGCTTTACATCAACAATTTGAGTGTCCGCATCTTTAGAAAAAGCATTTGCAGCCACAACATCGACAGGAATGTGAATTTGTACTCCTTTTTCTTTCGCCAATCGCAATATTTCAAGTGCTAATTCTTGCTTATCGTCTTCACAAATCGAATCACCAATGCTTCCGCCAAGTGCTTTAACGAAAGTAAAAGTCATTCCGCCACCAATAATCATGTGATCGACTTTGTCTAAAATATTTTCGATAACAGTAATTTTTGAAGAAACTTTACTTCCTCCCAAAACCGCTGTAACTGGTTTTTGCGAATTTTTTAAAACCTTATTTAAACTTTCAATTTCTTTTGCCATCAACAGTCCAAAACATTTTTTTTCAGGAAAGAATTGAGCTATTACGGTGGTTGAAGCGTGTGCTCTATGTGCAGTTCCAAAAGCATCATTTACATAAATGTCTCCTAAATCGGCCAATTGTTTAGCAAAATCTACATTGCCAGATTCTTCTTCTTCATGAAAACGAAGATTTTCTAACAATAATATTGACCCAGATTCTAATTTTGCAGCAGCTTGAATTGCTGTAGTTCCAACACAATTTTCAGAAAAAAGAATTGGCTTTTCAAGAATTTTAGCGGTTTCGCTGATGATGTGTTTTAAAGAATATTTGTTTTCAACTCCTTTTGGACGACCCAAGTGCGACATTAAAATTACGCTTCCTCCATCTGCAAGAATTTTATCAATAGTAGGTTTTGCAGCTTCAATTCTGGTAGTATCGGTAACATTAAACGCATCATTTAATGGCACATTAAAGTCTACACGAACTAATGCTTTTTTGTTTTTGAAATCGAAATCGAAAATTGTTTTCATACTATTTATAGAATAAAATTAAGGACAAATATAGTATTTTTAGGTTTGAAATAATTGAAATTTAGATTTTTAGCCTACAATTAATATTTAATTGCGATGGTTTTTAACTTTTATAATCTCGTAATTCAAATAAAATTTTATAAATGAGGTTTTTAACTTTTTTTTGGCTTCAAATTTGCTTAACATTAACTCAAAATCAAATTATTATGTTAAAATCATTTTTTGTTTTATGTTCAGGTTCGGACAAAAACATTTTAAAAGAGTGCTCAGAAGGCGAACAAACCAAATTTGCCGGCATTGGGGCAACAGTTTTTTTTACGGCTTTAATGGCTTTTTTGGCAAGTAGTTATGCGCTGTTTACAGTCTTTGACAATGTTTATATCGCAACAGCTTTTGGCTTAATCTGGGGTTTGCTAATTTTTAATTTAGACCGGTTTATTGTCTCGACAATCAGAAAAAGAGATAATTTTAAAAGTGAATTTATTCAAGCAACTCCGAGGATAATTTTGGCGATAATTATTGCAATTGTAATTTCAAAACCACTGGAAATTAAAATATTTGAAAAAGAGATTAACACGGTTTTATTAAAAGAAAAAAATGCGATGGCTTTGACAAATAAAAAAGAAATTGCGAATTATTATAAATTAGATTTAGAAAAAAACAACACTGAAATTGACAGTTTAAAATCGGAAATTGCAATTAAAGAAAAAGCAGTAAATGGTTACTACGAAAGTTATATTGCAGAAGCAGAGGGAACTGCAGGAAGTAAAAAAATTGGAAGAGGATCTGTTTTTAAAGAAAAAATTGCTATGCATAATTTAGCAAAAAGTGAACTGGACAGTTTGCAGAAAAAAAATCTTTTAAAAATTACAAAAATAGAAACCAAAATAGAAAAATTACAATCGGATCTGGATAAAAAAGTAAGTGATACAAAACCAATTATTGACGGTTTCGATGGCTTAATGGCACGAATAAATGCACTGAACAAATTGCCGTGGTTGCCTTCTTTTTTTATAATGTTGTTGTTTTTGAGTATTGAAACCTCGCCAATTATTGCAAAATTATTGTCGCCAAAAGGGGCTTATGATATGAAATTGGAAAATATTGAAGGTGCATTGAGAGCAAGCATAAGCCAAGACAATTATCAAAGATCACTTTTGATAAAAATAAGTGCTTCAATGCATGACAAGGTTTATGCCGATATTTCTAATGATCAGAAACTTTACGATTTGCAGCGCAAAAACGCAACTGAATTGCTGGAATTGCAAAGCAATAATTTTGTAACAAAGCAAAAAGCGACATTGTAACTGAAATACAGCGCCTAAAAAAAACCTTTCACTATTTAACAATTAAAGATTTTTTTAAATTATTTTAATTCCACAGCTATAGGTAAATTATAATAAGTTCGGACTTTTTGACCGTCTTTTTGACCAGCTTGCCATTTTACTTTAATCGATTTTAAAACTCTAATTGCTTCTTTTCCGAGTCCAAAACCCGGGTCGTTTTCCACTTCAATATTAGACATCGAACCATCAATTTCGACAATAAACGAAACATTAACCTTTACGGTTTGCTCCAATTCAAGTTCGGGAGTTCTGAAATTTGTGCCTACATAATTTAGAAAAACTTTAATTCCACCTGGAAATTCGGGCTTTTCATCCAATTCATTTCGGTTTACAACAGTTGAAATTCTGCTTTTGGTTGCAGATTCACTTGTTCCATTTGCTGGAATAATTTCACTCAGACCATTTTCAGTAGAATTGGTGCTTAAACTCGAAGAGCTTATTGCTGGCTCAGAATTTTTTGGCACAACAGGACTTTCATTGATTTTTTCAACAACCAAAGGTTTGTTCATGGTTGGTTTGGCAGCACTTTTATTTGCGGGGGTTTTTAACGGCTGAACAAAGGCTTTTTTCGGAATTTCTAACTTTTTGGGACTAAAAGTTACCAGTGTTGGCATTTTTGGAATGTCATTTACGTTAACAATATCGGCTTTATTTCCGTTTATATAGTTCAAAAATAGTGGAAAACTCATTATTAAAACAACTAAAACAAAAGCGTACAATAGCGCTAAAATTGTTGTTTTGACACTTTCTCTTCTTAATTGATAGGCTCCATATTGTTTATTTCGATCTTCAAAAACAAGATCAATCCAGCTGTTTTGGAAAATACTTAAATTTGACATAATAAATAATTTTACTGTTAAGTATAAATTTCTACATAAGTTAAATGTTTAAGATATAACGAAAATAAACCATTTATTATTGCATAAAAAATAACATTTTACATAAAACTTAAAATTTCTTTTTTGTAATTGTCGTATTCTCCTTGCAAAATCAATCCGTTGTCCAGTAGTTTTTTATAATTCTGCAATTTTTCAAACAGTTCCTCTTGAGAAAAATCACTTAATTTTTTTTCGTTTGATACCCTAAAATCTGAAACTATAGTTTCAATTCCATTTGAATTTATAGGCATTATTTCGGCAAAATTGGTTACTTCCTCGGTTTCAATTTCTTCGATTTCTGAAAAGGCTTCAGTTGGAATTTCAGCAGTTGTATTTGTGTTTTCAACAACTAAATTTGAATTTTGTTGTATTCCATTTTTCAAAATATCCAGTTGTTCTTTGGCGAAAGTTGCAATTTTTCTTGCTTGTCTTTTTGGAATATAATCAATAGAAATAGTCAACTCGCTTTTGGTAATAAAAGAAAATTCTGAGCCCAAAATATTTTCTTTTACAAAAGTTGTCGCAATATCGTCCCAATTATAATCTATAAAGTCCATTGAAAGTCCTAGATTTTTTGGTTTACAAATTATTATTCGTTTATTGGTCAACACAATACTATCGGGAAAAACGGTTATTGCTGGTTTTTTTTGAACGCCGATATATCCAATTTCTTCGTTTCTCATTAACAAATCACTGAGTTTTGAAGTGATTTTTTCGATTGCTTTTGGGTCTTGTTCTTCGTTTAAAAAACTTTTTATGTGGTCTTTCATTATTACATTTTCAAATTATTTATCAAAATTAGTGCCTTTATTGTAATCCCAAAATTTCTTGTTGTGCTTTTTTTGTCAAACTATTAAAAATCACATCATAAGAATCATTAATTAGCTGCAATATCATTTTATCAGACACCGACTTATTAATATTTATAGTATTCCAATGAATTTTACTCATGTGATATCCAGGCATAATATCTTCAAAATCAGCACGAAGTTCCTCTGCTTTTACTGGGTCACATTTCAAATTCACTGACGGATTTCCTTTTTCCCATGCCGATAAAGAACTTAATGCGAACATTTTATTACCAACTTTAAAAACCAAAGTATCCTCGTCAAATGGAAAATGTTCAGTTACTCCTTTTTTGGAAAGGCAAAATTCATAAAAGTTTTGTAAATTCATAACTAAGAATTTAATTCATAAAGAATTGGTTTACTAGGACTTGCATCATTTTCAAAATTCACAATTTGAAGGTTCAGCAAATAATCACCATCTGGAACATCATTTTTTACAAAAATCATTTCTGTAATTGTGCTGCTCAATCTGGCATCTTTATTTAAAACAGACGTGTTTTTAACGTTCCAAAATGCTTTATGAGCCAACAACTTTCCTCCATCTTCCTCCCTGTCGACACTTGGTAAATCAATTAATAGATGTTGAACGCCATTTTCTCTGATAAAAATTGCGGCTTCTTCGGTTAGATACGGCGGATTTGTATTGGAATATTTTTGTGATAATTTGTCATTTTCGTTAGGTAAAGTTCTAATTATTAATGCTTCTGTTTTTTTGTTTTTTAATGCCAATTTAATTTGATTTTTTGTAATCACTAAATCGTTCTCTAAAATTTCGGGTTGAACAGAAATCAAAGTCGCAAAAAAGAAAAACTGCTTCAAACAATCGTTTATGCTGAAAAATTCACGTGTAATATGACCCAAACATTCGGTGTGCGTGCCGTGTGCGTGCGGATTAAAAGTAATATTATTAAAATTTGTTGAGCTTCCATTTTCAACTTTTCCTATCCAGTCGCCAAAAACTACTGGTTCAATAATTGGTTGTTCTAAATACCATGCAATCGGATTTAGGTCGTTATTGCTTAGCGGAATTGAAATGTCAATTGGTTTTGAAAGGTCAATCTGAAAATTATTTATTATTGCTTTCATGTTGTTGAACTAATGCTGGTGCGTTAAATTAAGTTTTTGACTATTCTATTTTAAATTCCTACAAGGTTTTGCAAACCTTGCAGGAAGCGATGTCGATAAATACTGCATTTTTTCCTGCGAGGTCTTTTTTGACCTTGTAGGTGTTAATTTTAAAAAAAGTGTTTAATTATTAGCATTCAAATCAAATCGAAAAATAAAAAAATAATTTTATGTAATTAATTATGAATGCTTTACAAGGATAAATAAAAAATTATTGCAACAGCACTAAATTTTCTAATATTTTCTAAAAATTGCGATGTCCTAGCCCTGATTGAAATGGAAATCCTTTTTTTTCTAAACCCTTTCAAGGTTTAAAAAAAAAGATTGTAATGGAAAGCAGGAAATGGCTTCAAAAAAAATTTTAAAAATCTCTGTTCACATCAAATGCTTCTAAATATTCTGCCACTCGTTTCACGAAACTTCCTCCTAATGCTCCGTCAACAACGCGGTGGTCATAACTGTGTGAAAGGAACATTTTTTGTCTGATTCCGATGAAATCGCCTTCGGGTGTTTCGATTACGGCTGGCACTTTTCTGATGGCTCCGAGTGCCAGAATTCCAACTTGAGGCTGGTTGATAATTGGTGTTCCAAAAACGCTTCCGAAAGTTCCGACATTTGTAACTGTGTAGGTTCCGCCCTGTGTATCGTCTGGTTTTAGTTTGCCCAATTTGGCTCTGTTTCCTAAATCATTCACGGCTTTTGCCATTCCAACCAGGTTGAGCTGATCGGCATTTTTGATAACGGGAACAATTAAATTTCCGTTTGGCAATGCGGCTGCCATTCCAAGATTTATATTTTTCTTTTTAATAATAAAGTCTCCATCTACCGATATATTCATCATCGGAAAATCTTTTAATGCTTTGGCGATGGCCTCCATCAAAATTGGAGTGTAAGTAAGTTTTTCGCCTTCTCGTTTTTCAAATGCTGCTTTTATTTTGTCCCGCCATTTCACGATATTGGTAACGTCAACTTCGATAAACGACTGAACGTGTGCCGAGGTTTGAACTGATGCAACCATATAGCCCGAAATGAGCTTTCGCATTCTGTCCATTTCAATAATTTCGTCGCCTCCATTGAGTGAAACTGGTTGTATGGCAGCAACTGGTTGAGCAATATTGGATGTAGTTTGTGCATTATTTATGATTGGCTGAATCGCATTTTTACGATTTTCAACAAACTTTATAATATCTTCTTTTGTGATGCGTCCTTCCTTTCCTGAACCAGCAATTGTATCGATTTCGGATGTTGAAATGCCTTCTTCTCTGGCAATATTTTTAACTAAAGGAGAAAGGAATTTATCGGATAATATACCGACTCCAGAAAGGGGAGCAACAAATTTTTGAGCAACTTCAATAGTTTTTTGAATGGCCGCTTCAACCTCTGGATTTATTGTGTCAGTTTTAATAATTGTTCCGACTTGTGCGTCTTGACCACTATTTATTTCGATTATTGCAATGGTTTGCCCTACCTGAACAAGATCGTCTTTTTGAAAAAGTTGTTCTATCAGAATACCTTCAACTTCGCTAGGCACTTCGCTATCAACTTTGTCGGTTGCGATTTCAAGAACAGCTTCATCCATTTCGATTTTGTCACCCACTTGTTTCAACCAATTTGTGATTGTTGCTTCTGCGACGCTTTCTCCCATTTTTGGAAGTTTTAATTCAAATCTTGCCATATCTTTAATCTAAAAGGTGATTTATATTTTATGCATGCAAAATTACTAAATATTTTTAGTTTTTGCTTGTGGCGTATATAGTTTTTCTAGCTTGTCCTTTAATATTACCAGATTAAATTCATCGTTACCTA